>Ga0210398_10006526_pt1 | contig 10717 bp, 9 predicted proteins | sample IncBWC4OmetaG_FD_161047 | JGI IMG/M metagenome (GOLD analysis project Ga0210398, IMG submission 161047) | Forest soil microbial communities from Barre Woods Harvard Forest LTER site, Petersham, Massachusetts, United States - Inc-BW-C-4-O | ecosystem: Environmental > Terrestrial > Soil >... | reverse complement strand
CGCCAATGGCTTGCGGTATCGGCCGACTACAAAATGTGCCAGCCGCCGCCGATTTATGCTTGTCTCGAACCAGTAACCCCGCCATCTCTGGTAGGGGCGCGGTTTCGTTTGCACAGGCCGGATGGTTGTCCCTCGCCCGGCGAATCGCGATTCTATCGTTGCCCGACATTTCTCTGAATGCTGCCACGATTAGCGTTGTTATCGGTACCGGCTCCTTCCAAGCTGTCACTAAGATCATTCAGCAATCTTCAACAGCCTGCTAAACTGAGAGCGGGCTGATTCTCGGTGAGGGTAATCGCCCTGGTTACAACAGTTATCTTCAAACCGGGCTATAGTCAGTTGGGACAGGCGAAGCGTCTGAGTGGAGGAAGGCCATGAAAATCATCGGCTTAGTCATGCTTTTTGCCGTATCCGCATTTGCCCAGGTACCGCCTGACGTTGCTACTGCAGCCTGCGGCCCCGCGAAGGTCAGCTTCAACGTGAAGCTGGACAAATCCCAACACGCACTGGCGCAGCCCGAACCGGGCAGGGCGTGGGTTTACTTCATTCAGGAAAAGGGCTCAGATGCCCTCGGCGTGACGACCATGATTGGATTGGACGGAACATGGGTGGGCGCAAACAAGAACAGTTCCTATTTCGGCGTGCCCGTCGAGCCGGGAGAGCATCATATGTGTGCGAACGTGCAGTCCTATCGGGGACATGCCGTGGGGCTTGTGCATTTCACGGCGGAGGCAGGGAAGGTTTATTACTTCAATGCGCGAGTCGTCTACGGCGAACAGGCCAAGGCGAACTTGTTTCTTGGTGCGGCCGACAGCGACCAGGCCAAGTATCTGATTGCCTCGTTCCCGCTGAGCGTTTCAACTCCCGAGAAGTAACGTATGTGCTTTGGAATGCGGGGTGGCATTAGCGTAATTTACAACCTGTACGTGGTTGCTGTCGTGATATCTCGATAGCACTCAATGACCCCGGCAATGGGGTTCAACAGTTCAACAGTCTCGCTACCACGATCTATAGTGTGTTCCGCACCTCTGACGGCCTCTGCCCCGCTGTGAACCTCGAAACGGTCGCCGGACTTCTCGCTGCGCCATGTGTCATTTCGACCAGTGAAAGGGCCTGTGGGAATCCGCTGCATGTATCCGCTGGACACCAGCTCAGATAAAGATGGCGGCGGGTGCCACACCGGGATCGCCTCAACTCGACAGCTTCGGACCGAACCTGACCCTAGCCAAAGAGCTTTTTGAGAAGAGTCAGCTGGACGTCATATTGCACTACTTCGCGCTCTGCAAGAATTTCTGGGAGGATGGTGGCCGCAGCTCGAGGAATGGAGCTCCGCCGTCCGTGGGGGCGAAATGCCCGATTTCAGACGCAACCTGAGCTACTAGCCCAGTCTGCGACCAATGGATCATGTGACTATCACTTGACACGACTTACAACCTTAAGATACATTTTCGCTACTTGGTCTGTTTCACTTAGTAAGTACGCCACGCCAACCATATATCACCATTAACCCCAATCGAACGACTTTGTCTTGGGCCAAGTTCCTCAATTCAATTCCTTCCAGAGGAGGTCACAATGAAGTTGCTTTACCTCGCCTACTTTGCCGTTGCGCTCGCAGCGCTCACTTATACGCCACCATCAGTCGCGCAAGATGCACCCGACCAGGATGGTTCGAATCCACCCGCCGCCGCTTACAGTTTCAAGAAAATCAACGCCCCCGGTGCCACTGGCACTTACGCTTATGCCATTAACAACGGCGGTGAGATTGTCGGCTATATCACCGGAGGAGAATGTTCCAAGACGTCCGACCAGTCTTCGTGCGGTTTCGTTGATGTGAAAGGGAAGTTTACGACCGTCGCGTGCGAACTGGAGAACGCGACGGAATTTTTCGACATTAGCAATACGAAGGCTGAGGTTGTCGGCGCCTATTCGTTCTTCGGGGGAGTGAATGGACTCATTTGGGAGGGCAACGAAGCCTGCTCGGCTCTCGGGGATCCGAATGGCTCCGCCTCCACTGAAGCCTGGGGCGTGAATGATAAGGGCAATATCGTCGGTTTCTACACCGACTCCGCCGGAAATTACCAGGGATTCGAGTATCTGGCCAGCACTGCAGCTTATTCGACGATTTCCTGCTCCGATTGGAGCAACACCCGCGCTTACGGCATCAATGACACCGGCGCGATCGTTGGCGATGTTGCTAATTCGACCTCGGGCCCGTTTAGTGCGATGGAATACAGATCGGGAAAGTGCACGGTCTTCAATTACCCCAAAGCCGCCGCCACCTACGCTCGCGGAATTAATAAAAGCGGAGAGATTTCGGGGTTTTATACCACCACGGCAGGCGTGACTTCCGGTTTTGAAAAGACTGGAAGCAAGTACACGTCATTCAGCTATCCGAAATCAGTGGCCTCGCTGGCATATCACTTGAATGACAGCGGGCAGATTGCCGGATGGTACGAAGACTCAGCCGGCGCCTTTCACGGTTTTGTAGCCACTCCCAAGACGGCAGCCGATTCTCAATAAACAAATCCTCGACCGGCGGGTGCAGATGCCCGGGGGCTTGGCCCGCCTTTGACTTTGTCCTTGGGCGCTCTTAGTTGGAATGCCCAGCCTTCGCGCTTTGGAAGGCTGGGCATTCGCGGTGACGGCAGCGGGAGATTTTAGACTTTCAGACCTCGGCGCGGCATCGAACAACAAGGGATTTCGGTCACCCCCACCCGCTCGCAGCAGGGTGAATGTTCCAGGCAAGATTCTTCCCTCCGCTTGAACTGCGGCTCCGCTCAGGATGGCTCCTCGAGGATGTGTGACCCTCTACTGGGGACCATCCCTTGCAGACAACACTTCGCCCGCCGCTCGCGCGAAACCAGAAGCAGGCCTTTTCCGCCAACCAGATTGTGAAGGATCGCTTGTTGAACTTGTCAGTTCGGAGCGACGGCGGCCCAAATACCAAGCCCCCAGCGGACTTGGGGTCCGTGGAGGCTGGCCACACGTTGCGGTTAGTTTAGTCTAGCTTAGGGGTTCGTAGGCGTCTGCGGCACGCGTGCCACCGGCAGGCTGGAACCGAGCACGAAGTCATTCGCGACGACTGTGCCGTTGCCCAACACGAGGTTATAGCCGGGGGCAGTTACGTATGCGCCATTATTTCCGGGAATGTCCTGCCGGAATACGGTGTTCGGCGAGCCGCTTGCCTGCGCGGCCGCGAGCGCATAGATGTCGTAGTTCTCGTTGCCGAGCCGTCCGCCTTCGGACTGAATCTTAAGCGCTAGGAGACCGACGAAATCGGGCGAGGACAAGCTTGTGCCGATAAAGCCGTAGAATTTCCCGGCGATCGGCGTCCAGTCGAAACTGCGATCCGGCGGGCACACGCCATGCTCGTCGAAGTACAGGTCGCCGCCTGGGCAGCCGCCCATCTCCAGTGCGACATCCGGAATCGTGCGCCATTTCTTGGCCCTCGCCGGCAGATACTGCTGCGAGACCAGATTCTGATAGGACGGCTTGGCGAAGTAGCTGCTGATGCCGCCGCCCGAACCCCACACGGCGCCCGTCGCCGAGGTGCCGAAAAAGATGTCGAAAGCCAGGGCATCTGCATCCGCATTCTCGCTGACGTATGCGGAATTCAGACTCGGGGGGTTATACGTCGTCACCAAGTTCGTGCCACCGACGGCGGTCACGTGCGGGCTGGCTGCCGGTATGCCAACGCCGACCTGCATCGCGCCACAGGGCGTCGGCGCCGAGGCGCTGAAGCACGCGGGAGGGGGGAAATCCTTACCGCCCCAGTCGCCCGAGGCGGCAACGAAGGTGATGCCTTGCGTATTCCCCTCGGCGAAGAAGTCATCGTAAATGCCGATGAAGCCTTCGTAGTTAACCCCACCGTTGTAGGCGGGAGAGTAGGCTGCTTCGGGCTCGCCGAACGACATATTGACGACATCGACGAGGTTTCCCTCATCGATATCGGTGAGGCCGGCGAGTGCGGAATCGTCATCGAGATCGGGCATGTTGTAGAGATAAACGTGGGCAAGCGGCGCCATGCCCGCCGAATGGGTGATGTCGATGTGCGTCTCGGCTACTTCATTGGCATTGAATGGCGCCCCGCCTTCGACGTTGATGGTGGAAATGGAAGGCGTCTTCAGCTTCTCGTGCGAGAAGTACAAAGTCATATCCGACGGGTTGAAGTTCGGCGTCATCAGAATACCGATATTGACCCCCTTACCCGTCAGCCTCTTGTAGCTCGGGTAGGCATAGGCCTGCTTCAGATCATCGAACCAATACCCGCCTTCGGGTGATTCGCGGTTATCAGGTTTGCCGACAATGCGGGGCGCGCTGTAGGAGTGCATGTGAATCGTGCCCGAGAACGCGGCAATCATGGCGTCGGCCGCCGCAAGCGCCGGCGTGAGCTTCAGGGGTGTCGCCGCCGCCATGCCCTGCCGGCCGGAAGCAAAGCGCGCCGTCACCAACGTTGTATCGAACGCGGCATTGATGGCACCGACTGTGCCCGATACGCCCAGGCTGTGCGTGTGGACCTGGTTGACTCGCAGGCCGTACGCCGCAAGCTCATGCGTAATGACATTCACCAAGCTTGGCGAGGGACCGAACTGCTCTTTGAACTGAGACGGCGTCAGCCACTTATGGTAGGCAGGGGAGCCGGGCGTTTGAAGCTCGGCGATGAACGCATCGACCGCAGCCCGATCGCGCACTGGTAGATATATGTTGAATTGCATGACCTGCCCTACGGCAACCGGCGCGCCGAGCACCGCTTTTTCAAGCGCGGTCGACGTGCCCGTCAGCACGAGCCAGGAACATGCGCCGAGGAGTGCGAGTGCGCCTGCCTTGCGATGCCTGGATAGACTCTTAAATGAAAATATTGACATAAGCGTATCTCCCTTCGATTCGACTTTGCTTTATTCGGAATCTGCTTCTTGGTTCAAGAGCGGCACCGATCATACGCCCATCCCGCTTTTCGCCGATAGTGTGAAACCATTTTCATACGGACCGCCCTAATTATTCGCTCGCTAGTAATGAGGACTCCCGCCCTCACACGAATGACATGAAGGGCAGCAGAACCCGCTTGGGCAAAATCTGGAAAAGGATTTAAACATACTCGGAGTTCTAGCGTTCTTCTGCGCGATGGCTGTGCCATCTATGTGGAAATCAAACGGCGCCACTACCTAATCTCTACAAAACTTTAGCTGCGGACAGAGCTTGGCGCACAACCTCCTGGTTGACGTGGAGTTTGATTCATCGAGAGAACTACGCGGAGTTCAACCTTGATCAGGTTCAGGTCACCAGCGTTCGCCAAAGGCGGCGTTTCAGTTCTGCTGAGAACCAGCTGCGCGGCTTGTCCCCGCTGCTGCTGACGCTGAGTGGATGCGCCTCTGTGCAAGTCCATTGAACATGGAGGTTTATCTGGATAAGACTCCCGTCTCATCCCTGAAAGCCTGAAAGCCGGCCTGCTGAAAGGGCCGGGAGAGAAGCTGCCTCTGCCAGTGGTGGTGACTCAACCGGACAGCAAGGTATTGCAAACGGAGGGAGCGGGCGGGGGCAAGGCAATACGAACCGCTGGCAACACTCGATGCGGGTGTAGCTCTTCCCAGGCGAATCAGAGTCGCCGGAGATGAAATTTACTAGCGGCCCGCTTCGAACGGATTTGAAGCCCAGTTTCCAGGACATCACCGACCTCCCGCTGCCCACTATCGACGGACCGATCCTGGCATTCATTTCTACGGCGGAATTTCTTACACCGCTGGTAGGAGCATTTCGGAAGACGAGATCCACGGCAATGCTCGCTTGATTTGCTGTGAAAATAGGGCGAAGAAAGCCGATTCGTCTTCGGTGTGCCGAATATGCGATTGTATCGTATATTTTGCGTATGTGGATTCCGCGTGAGGTTGAGGCCCACCTGAAACGCTCGGCGAAGACGCGGCCGGTGATCGTCCTGACCGGAGCCAGACAAACCGGCAAAACCTCAACCTTTCGGCACCTGTTTCCGGATTACGCATTCGTGTCCCTCGATCTCCCCAGCGAAGCCGAACAGGCTGAGAAGGAACCGGATCGCTTCCTTCAGCGCAATCCCCCACCCGTCATCATTGATGAGGTTCAATATGCACCCGGCCTCTTTCGCCACCTCAAGGTGGCCGTCGATGCCCACCGCACGCGCAACGGGCAGTTCCTGCTTACCGGGTCGCAGAAGTTCACCCTAATGAAGAACGTCTCCGAATCACTGGCGGGTAGGGCCGACATAGTGGCACTGGAGACGCTGTCGTTTACCGAGATTCGCGACGCGCTGCCGATTTCCGAACTCGAAACCGCCATCGTACGCGGCGGCTTCCCAGAGTTGTACGCCAATCCGGATATCGATTCAGTGGCGTTTTACAATTCCTACCTTGCAAGCTACCTGGAGCGCGATGTGCGCGCCCTCGCCAATGTTGGCAGCCTGCGGGATTTCGAGAGATTCCTGCGCGCGTGTGCTCTGCGTTCTGCAAACTTGTTGAACAAAGCGGACCTGGCACGCGACGTCGGCATCGCACCTTCGACCGCAAATCAGTGGCTGTCCATGCTGGAAGCTTCCGGGCAGGCAGTGTTGCTTGAACCGTGGTTCTCGAAGCGAACCAAGTCCATCGTCAAGAGCCCTAAACTCTACATTGCAGACACGGGCCTGCTTTGCGCTCTGCTGAATATCCGCTCCGAGGAGGCTCTGCGGCAATCACCCGCGGCGGGAGCCGTATGGGAGACGTTCGTCTTCGCCCAGCTTCGGGACCGCGAACGCCGCGCCGGGCGCGCAGGCAGTCTCTTCTTCTGGCGTGACCGGACGCGCGAAGTGGATTTCGTAGTGGATGCCGGTGGGCGTCTGAAACTGTTCGAAGCGAAGTGGACCGAGCTCCCAGATCTCGGCGATACGGTCAATCTAGACTTCGTACGGAACGTGATCGGCAAGTCGCGAGTGACCGCTGGCGGAGTCGTTTCCCGGACGGCAAACAGCTTTCCTTTCGCGAACGGCTTTCGCGCGCTACCTGTGACCGAACTCGGATAAGCGAATTTCAATGGAGAAGGTGGCACTTAGGGTGGCTGGTTGCTAACTAACCCGGTACGGGCGACTGTGGCTGTACTGAGGCTGACGCCTTGCGAAAACACGTTCCAGAACCGCACAAGCCAAACGGGGGCGCCTAAGAGCTAGGGCCTAGTTTTCACAACAAGATTGGAAAAAAGGAAATTAGTCCTACGGTTTTTGAGGCCGTTGCGGCCTCGCCAGTTCTAACCGGCAAGCACCGCCGTCCGGGCGGCTCCGTATAATCCCGCATCACTGCCCAACAGCGCGAGAGTGACGACAGTTTTTCGTTCGGTGCAGCTATCGGTCCGTCCGGCGGCCATTTTTTCTCTTCCCAGAGAATCGCTCCTCAGAGGATCGGCGGCCGCGGTGGCGGAGTAGACCAGCGAGCGAACGCGCAGCTCTTCGAACATGGTGGGGGCGTAGGCATCCCAGGCACTCGCAACCCCGCCGCCGAGGACGTACATTTCGAGATTCAGAACGTTGACCAGACCGGCGAGCAGGATGCCGAGGTAACGTCCGAAGGTGCGGAAGATGCGGCGGGCGTGCTCGTCGCCCTGGATGGCCAAGTTGTAAATCGACTTGGCTCCGAACTCGGCGTCGGAGGAGGCGGCCTTGGCCAAGGCCGGCGCCTCGCCGGTGGCGATTGCCTCGCGCACCATGCGCGCGATCGCGCTGGCGGAAGCGTAGCGTTCGGCGCATCCGCGATTTCCGCAGCCACAGGGGGGGCCCTCGGGCTCGACGGTAACATGGCCAAACTCGCCCGCCATGCCGTTCATGCCGTGGAAGATTTTTCCCTCGAGAATGATGGCGCCGCCGATGCCAGTGCCCAGGGTGACCACAGCGACGTTGGCGATGCCGCGAGCAGCGCCCAGCCACTGCTCGCCGAGGGCGGCAACGTTGGCGTCATTTTCGAGCACGACACGGGCTGCCAGACGGCGCTCGATTTCGGCATGCACGGGGTAGTCTTCAAAGCCTGGAAGGTTGGCGGATTTGCGGAGCGTTCCGGTTTCGAGATCGATGATGCCGGGAATACCAATGCCCGCCCCGAGAAACTTACCCTTGTCCTTGTATCGGTGGGAGAGACGCTGAATCGCGTCGCACATTTCGGTGACCACGTGGTCGGGGCCGAGAGCGACTTTGGTGCCGAGAGTGACTTTCTCAAGCAGCTGTCCCTCGCGGCTCACGGCGGCAATGCGAAGGTTGGTGCCGCCGAGATCGACGCCGATGGAAAAATCGGACATGGTGGGAGGTTATCAGAATTGCGGCGCGGCGAGCTGGGCAAAAAGCCATCGAGCTCAGCCGAGGCGGCGTCCTTACAAGAGTATTTCAGCCCCCTCGATTCCGTCGTCACTGTTGGCAGTTGGGGCAGTAGTGGCTGCTGCGGCCGGCGATCACGATGCGCTTGATGGGAGTTTTGCAGACCAGGCAGGGCTCGCCTTCGCGGCCGTAGACGCGATGCTGGAGTTGGAAGAAGCCTGCTTCGCCTTCGGCGTCGACATAGTCTGAGATCGAGGAACCGCCGAGGGCGATGGCTTCGCGGAGAACTTCTTTTATCGCAGTGAGCAGCTTACGAAACCGGTCGCGAGTAATGCTGGAGGCGCGGCGGCGGGGGCGTATTCCGGCACGGAACAAAGATTCATCGGCGTAAATGTTTCCCACGCCGCGCAGGAGTTTCTGATTCAGGAGAGCGCTTTTGATGGGCGTCTTGCGGCCCCGAAACAAAGCGAGAAAGCGGTTGAGATCGGCCTCCAGCGGCTCCAGGCCGGCTGCGTCAAAGTCACCGGCCGGGGCGACGCTCAGCCGACCGAAGCGGCGGGGATCGACAAAGCGCAGTTCCTTGCCCGAAACCAGCTTCAGAATGGCATGCGTGTGCTTGAGAATTTCTGATTGTGGTTCCGCGATCTGCAGACGGCCGGTCATACCCAGGTGAACGATAAATTGCGCGTTGCTTCTTGCTGGCGCATCGGGCGCCGGTCGAGGCGATTTACGGGTCCGGCTTTTCGCGGGCGAGAGCGCAAGCGCTTCACGGGTCAGGTCGAAGACAATGTGTTTGCCCACGCGGCGGACGATGACGATGCGGCTGTGCTCGAGCGTGGCGGCGATTTCCGGCGCGGGAGATTTGAGTAGTTCCGGCTTCTGGCCCAGCCACACCGATTCAATGATATCGCCGGCGACGCGCTTGGCAAGACCACGTGCGATGGTTTCGACTTCAGGGAGTTCGGGCATGTGTCTGCCGTTTGATGAGGGAGGCGATTTCGAGGATTCTTGCCGGGAATGGAATGTCGGCGAGATGGAACTCGGACCGACGAGATGCTCTCCTAGTCTTTCAGCGGACAACAGCTCTGCCGTCGCGGCAGAACGTGGCTACTTTCTGGAAATCGCCATTGGCCTGCGGCAGGGTCATCACGGGGCCGTAGCAGTACACGGCGTGGCCAGTGGCGGCGAAGTACCAGCGTCCGCTCTTGGCATGCTGCTCCACCTGGCCGGTAGCGCGCCGCTCGGGCTGCGCGGGCTTGGCAACGGTCATCGTGAACGTCGAACTAAACAACAAGGCTAGGGTCACGGCCTTCATCGCTTTTCAACTTTCTGCAGCTTCGTGACATCGGTTACTGCTCAAACCTGGGGGCTAAAGCGTGATCAAAACGCGTCGCTGATCGGTCAGATCCGAAGCGGGCACGGGTGGGACCTCGGGATTCGGTCTTGCACCCTTGCCGGCGCGGCTCCGGGAATGCTGATGCGGCGCCTGGTTTAATGGAACCTGAGTTGACGGGGCCTGGGTTAACGGGGCCTGGGTTGACGGGGCCCGAACCGATGGAGCCTGCCCCTGGGTCGACGGGGCCCGGTTCGGGAGAGCTCGAGCGTTTCTGTGCGCCCGATCGCGGGCGGGTTGGTCGGTGAGGCCTTTGCCTTTGATAGCCCACAGTTCCTTGCTGTCACCAAGGAGAACCTGAATCAGATTTTTCTGCGCTTGAATGGCGGTGTTTTGCTCAACGATGAGCAGAGTCATGAGACCGTAGGAAAATAGGAACACAACCGTGAGGAGTGGCAGAAAAGTTCGCTTCTTCCTCGGAACTGCGATCGGCATTACGGCCGCGTTGCCCAATAGAATCGTCAAGCGCCACTCCGGTCTGCTCCGCCAAGGCGGGCACTTGCTAGGAGTGCAGCTGGTCTTCCAACAAGCAGAATTGCGGGAAGACATTGAATTCTATATAGGTTAGCGGGGGCCGAAGGGCCTTCGGTCAGGGCTCGAAGTGCAACTCGATGCACATTATGAGCAATGAGATTTGGGGCAACAGGCCGCCGCTAGCGGGCCGAAACACGCACCGGACGCGGGTTTCAGAGCCGGGGCTCCGATTCCGTAGGGTCTTTTCGATGGCAGTCTGCGCCATCGCGCCATCCAAACGTGCTGATCGGGCGTAATCAGCAGGCCCTAGGGACAGCCGATGCCGGCCCATTGCCGGAGGAATTTTCCGTCCGAATCAAAGATCTGGATGGCTTGATTTTCGCGGTCGCCCCCATGGACGCGGCCCTGGTTGTCGACGGCGAGGGGGCAAGTTGAACTCGCCGATGCCAGTTCCGTATTTTCCCCAAGCCTTGAGGTAATACCGTCGCGATCGAACTTCACGACGCGAGAATTGCCGAGGGGTCGAGCTTCAGCACAAGATAGCTGCCATC
>Ga0210398_10006524_pt1 | contig 10718 bp, 15 predicted proteins | sample IncBWC4OmetaG_FD_161047 | JGI IMG/M metagenome (GOLD analysis project Ga0210398, IMG submission 161047) | Forest soil microbial communities from Barre Woods Harvard Forest LTER site, Petersham, Massachusetts, United States - Inc-BW-C-4-O | ecosystem: Environmental > Terrestrial > Soil >... | reverse complement strand
CACTCGCCTTGCTCCGCAATTGCCGCTTGGGCCTTAAGGCTAGCCAATTGGTCCGGGCATAATCCGCCAGTTGCGCAGCATGTCACCGGATGTAATCCCACTCTCGGAAAGCTTGTAAGCCACTACCTTTGCGTGTCCGACTGCGTAGGTTATGCCGCTAGGGGGCTTAACAGCAGAGGTGATTGGTATGACGATGTACGTCGGCACGGTCGCGAGCTACGCAATCGAGCTCTGGTCCAGCGCCAGCCCAAACAACCCCATCGGTGACGCAACCCGTCTCATTACGCTGCAAGTGTCCGTTCCCAGCGGGTCGCCCGGCGCACCCAGTTTTGGTGTGCTACTGATGTTCGTCCCCAGCGGTCGCGACGTGCCCGGCCCCAGCAAGCTGGCGGCGAGTCCTCCTGACGTCGTCGAACTGACCTTCTATCTGTACACCTCGATGGACGACTACTCGGACGTCCTCGATCTATTACGCACCGTAAGTGTGATCGGGTTCAATATCGACGACGACAACGCGAGCACCCTAAACAACTGGACTCTCATCGGCGACGCGGTAACGATGCCTGATGCGGAAAAAGCGACGCTAAGCAACGCCATTCCCAGGTTGACGAACCGTCTCCCGCTGCCGCCGAAGGCGGTAACCGGCTGACGCGCTCCAGCAGGTAACCGGCTCCGCAGTCCCTGTCCGCTGTGCAGAGGCCTTCCTTGCTGAGACCGCCGCGCGCCCGTCACATCGCGGCGCCGCTGTGACGGCAGCACGCGAGGGCACGGACGGGCAGAGCCGGGGAAATATCGAAAACCGGCTTCACGCGGCGGCTCGTGTTCGGTGGTGAATGGAGGAACACCACCGACCGGCTTGGTTGACCGGCGGTCGGCAGCGTGGGGTAAACCGACCGCCGGTCAAGTCTTATTCGGAGCTTTCCGCCGGCGGTAGCACGTTCCAAAGCCAGCGAGGAATCCAGTTCTGCTGAATGAAATCCTCGCCGCCGCCCTCTTGAAGAGCGCGGGCGTTGTACCGCCCGACACCCCCCACACCTCCGGAGGTAGTTAGACCACCAAACACGGTGCCGTGACCTAGATATGACCTGACAGTCGGCGCGCTAGCAACCAACACGAAAGGTTGCGCAGCCATGAGCACCAACGGCATCGAACTATTCACCGGGGACGAGATTCTCGACGAGCTGATGCGGTGGGAGGGTCCCGACGGGGCTGTCCGCCTGGTCAACGCTGGGACGCGGTATCCGGTGTCCAGCGTTGATGAGATACGGGAGCGGCTGGCCCACTGAGCCCCCCGTCCCAGGCAGCGCTCACGTGGTGCGGTGGATAGTCTCTACAGGCTCGCGCTTCTCTGAGCACCGCTGCCTGAGGGGCTACGGTCTGCCGCCGTAGCCGTGAGGTAGCACGTGGCCGTCGTATGTCCCGGGGGCTTGCTGGTGCCTCCCAGGGACTTGCGGGCAGTTCGCCTGGGCGTGGGTCATGCCGTTGCCCATCGAAACGCACACCGTTTTGCCGTCGTCGGCGTAGGCCGGTGCCGCCAAGGCAATCGTGGCGGCCGCGATGCAGGGAACTATCGTTTTGAGGATCATGTAATCCATAACGCAGCTCGCAAGGGGTCGGTAGCAGAACCGGACAAATTCCGGACGGAATAACCGCATTTCTTGACGGTTTTTTGACGCGACCGAGAAGCATCGTTGTGGCCGCCGCGGCCGTGGTGGCCATGGTGGTGACGGCCGGTCCAGCCGGCGCCGACCCGACACCACCACCCCAGGCAGAAGATTTGCCGAAGTCCTTGGCGGCACAACTACATTGGGGCTGTCGATACCCGGTGAAACGGTCTCAGTTGGCGCTGCCACTATCGGCGTGATTGCCGGGCGAGCGCCGGGGGCTGGCAATTTCGGCCAGCGAGGTCGGGCATCATCATTACGCTTGCCGCATGGCGACGTTCGTTCTCGTGCATGGCGCCTTTCATGGTGCGTGGTGTTGGGAGAGTTTGGCTCCGCTTCTGCGTCAGGCGGGACATGAGGTAGTCGCGATGGACTTGCCGATTGAGGACGGCTCGGCGAGCTTCGAAGACTATGCGGATGTGGTGTGCGCTTCCCTGGACGGGTATGGCGACGATGTGGTGGTTGTGGGGCACTCGTTTGGCGGTTTGACGATTCCGTTGGTTGCGGCTCGTCGGCCGGTGCGGCACTTGGTGTACCTGTGTGCCGTGGTCCCGGAGGTTGGCAAGAGCGTCTACGGTCAACTGGCCGACGAGCCGGAGATGGCGGACTTGGGTTATCACGCGGGGTGCACTGAACCCGATGCGCAACTCCGCATGAGGTTCGTGGATCTCGCATTGTTCCGGGAATGGGCCTGCGCCGATTGTGACGACACTGTCGTCCAAACGGCCTTCGGGCAGTTGCGTCCGCAGTCGATGTACTCTGCCACCTTGCCGTTCTCGCTGGCCCAATTTCCCTCTGTCCCGTGTACTTCCGTGATATGCAGCGAGGACCGTGTGCTTGGCCGGGAGTGGGCAGAGCGGATAGCCCGCGACAGGCTGGGCGCAGAACTGGTCGAGCTTCCAGGAAGTCATTCACCGTTCCTTTCACGACCGGCAGCTGTTGCTGACGTGTTGCTCCGCGTGGCTGGGAAGTAGTTCACCGCCCATTCAGACCCGTTGCGGCGGCGGCCGGCGCAGGTCGTGCTCAGGCCCTAAGCGGATCCGGCCGTCTTGGCGCCCTTGCCTGAAGAAAGGTGCAGGTTTGACGCCTGCCGCCGCCACGTCAGTTGGCGCCGTTGTTGGTGGCCAATCTGACTGCTTCGCGGCCCGAGCCCGCTACCGGCGCTTAGCGCGGCGGTACAGCCAGATGGCCCCAGCGACGATGGCCACCAGGAGGATTACCCCGACGCCGACTTTCAGGAGGGCAGCGGCCCCGAGGGCCGTCCCGACCCCTCCGAAGTGATGCCCAGGTCTTATCCGTCTAGTTCCAAACGACGCAAGAACCGTCACCAGCGACAAGGTCAACACGTCCAACCCCTCCGGGCTAGCGGGGTTCGCGCGATGCGCTGCGCATCCTGAACCCCGCGGAGACGAGCAGCACGACCCCGCACGTCAGGAACACGCCGAACCGCAACTTACCGGGCCGCGCGCGCTCCACCGCCTCAACCTACTACCCAGAGACTTCCGGGATGTGCGGATAAAACACACCCCGAGGACCTGACGCACCATGAACACCACCACCAACCTCCACCCGAGCGTTCCCGTTCTCCACGCCATACCGCTCGAAGATGTCAGCCATACCCGGGAAGGTAGGCATTGCAGCACGGCGGTTTAATGAACGGCATGAGCGAGCAGTTGGAGTGGGTCGAGGAGAGTGAGAGCACGTACGTAGCGGAGAGCGGTAAGCGCCGCTACATCATCTCTAAGCAGTCCGATGGGCAGTGGGCCGTCGCACTATCCGATGGGGCCGCTCTTTTCTCCGCCAAGGTCAATAAGCCGCGCCTGGCGGCAACGCTCGAGGAGGCCGAGCAGATCGCGGATGGCTGGCAATCTGGGTTCGGGCATTGACGACGTACCCGACGGACGGAGGGCCGACCAGGTGAGCACTGACACGGCCTACTACCGGGCTGATGTGCGCGACCTTAATCCCGGAGACGCCGCTACCCGTACGCTAGACCCGCTCGATGGCAAGGAATACACGTACGCGACAACCCGGCTTGATGTAGCGCGCGGGATCGCCGCAAGACATCCTGATTTCTCTGTTTACCGCGTCACGCTCGACGAGCCCATCGAGGAAGACCCCGACGCTGCCCAGGACGGCATTGGTGAATTGTTCGTCAGGTCTCCGTGGGGCGCGGTCGTGGATGTCGTCGACGAGAATGAAACACGGAGCTGACGCCCGGGTCTGCCGGCACATTCGGATCAATCGGAACATTTTGTTGTCGGCGCTCGATGCGCGGGAGGTCGCGGCGTTTTTACTGGCTGCTGCGGACCAACTCGAGAATTTCTCGGAATATGCGGGGATGATATCCGCGCAGATGATGTGAGCCATGCCTGTCGTGCTGTCAGTGGTCAGCGGCCTCCTTGTGACCGCCGCACTTGTGAGCGTCGGTCTCGATCTCGCCAGATGGGAGGCCCAGGAGCAGATTTGGCGGGCGCCCCCACCATCACAGAAAGGGCCGCCGTGATCGGCCGCTAGTCGGCCTTCCATGCTCAACTCCGTTCGCTATTCACGATCGGCCGCCGCGCCGGTGCTTGTTATTTCACCGGCGGGCGGCCGACGTCCCAGCTGCGGGCGTCAGCCGCGGGCCGAAAGATAAGCCCACGCCCCCAGCACCAGGTCTCTACCGGTGTCCGCATCCGTCTCTGTTAGTTCGGCGCCGCTCCGTCCGCGGATGGGCCGGTACGGCGAACCCGCCCATCGCCGAGGAAGGCTCGCGGCAAAGCCCCGCGACGGGTGGGAGGTCACAATCTCTTCGCACTCTTCGGCGTCCTCGTCGGCGTCTCTGCCCGGCGCCCGCAACTACTAAGCAGCCGCGTGCGCGGCCAGCACCGCATCGATGAAAGCCTCGATCTCCGCCAGCTTGTCGGGATCCGACATGCTCGGTGCCGCGCTCAGGAGCGAGTTTCCGTCGACCTTCAGGACGCGGCCCGACCTGCCCACGTCTTGAAGGGCCTCATCGCATTCGATTTTTACTTCGACGTCGATGTGGCCGATATGGTCCAGGCGAAGCACCCAGCCCTTGACCTCGGCATCGGAATCGCTCGCCCCGGTGCAGGTCAACTGACCGAGAACGCGACCGGTCACCCAGAACGCGGTGCGGGCGGTCGAGCTGTGCTTGATGCCGAGTGTTGCCTCTGCAGTATCGGTGAGGCGGCGCAGTTGCAGCACGTAGGCCGCTGGCATTGTCTCGCCGGGCGCGCTGTTTCCGAAAAGGCTGCGGCGGAATTCCTTTAGGGCTGGTGTTTCTTCGATGTCGGGCATGGATTCAAGGCTATGGCCGGCACGTCCTCGGATCTGCACCGCCTCGTGAGCCGAAACAGAAGCGGTCGTGGCCCCGACCACAGAGACGACGCCGGCGACCGCGACAAGGGCGCCGACGTGCGCGATGATGGTGCGATGAGACGTCCCCTGGCGGTGCTAGGCATGGCCGCCGCACTGGGCATGGCCCCGCCTGCGCATGCCGCCCCGGGCAGCTCCGATCCGAACCTCGATGCGAGTTTCCTCGATGCGCTCACCAAAGCCGGCATCACCGTCCTAAGCCGGTCGGGCGCCGTCAAGGACGGTAAGGCGGCATGCGGGATGATGGAGCGAGGGCAGCCGGAACTTGACGTCATCCAGCACGTGACAAGGCAGAATCCAGGCTTGAACATGACCAGGGGCGCTCAGTTCACCGCGATCGCGGCGAGCGCCTACTGTCCGCAATTTTTGCAACGCGCCAGCAACACCGGCGGGGGCGAGCAACCCCCACCAGTGTCTCCCCCCGCATAGACGGCCGTCGACGGACCTGTTTCCGTCGTCCCGGGTTCCGGCGACTGCAGTCACCAATCTGCTCGCCGATCCCGTCATTGCGCCGATTTCCAGCCGTTCCTCCTCAAGAATGGCCGTACGGCATGCTGCTGGAAAGCAGACGGTCGCCAAGCTGTTCGCGCATCTCGCCGAGGTCACTAACCGAGGAAGAGCGCAAATGTCCGACACTCCGCCGGCGCTGTTGGGCCTTTATGCGCCTGCCCGGTGCGCTTGCGCCATCGCATTGGCGGTCTGGTCCGGGCACTGCTGGCGAATGGTGGTGCCGGTCAGGACGCCGGCGCTGGTTGCGCTGTAGCCGCGGGCCTCAAGAGACGCTTCGATGGAGCCGAGGCTCGTCCCATTCCGCAGTGCTGCGCAGACGTCCAAACGGGAATCGACGGAAGCGGCCTGCGCGGGTGCGGCGAACGCGAACGCGGCAGTCAACGCACCCGCTGCGGCGAAGAGAGAAATCATGGTCTTTGCGTGGTGGCGCCCATCGCGGTGTCCGCTGCTGGTGGTCTGTCGCATGTCAGCCTCGCTAGCCCTGAGGTCACCGTCCGATTTAGTGGCCGTTGCCGTCTATGAACGCATGAGCGATAGAAAGGCTGCCCGATCCGGGGCCATCGTGACCCATTTCACGATGGCGGAAAGTCGGACGGCGAAGTGACACAGCTCGGCCTGGGACTTGACGCCGCCGGGCACCAGGCGCGGCGCAGCAGACTAAGGCGCCGAACTCGGGACGTGCCCGATCAGATGCGCTCTGCGCCGGCCGCCCGGAGGTCGGCAATGCTGGGGAAGCCGTCGACGGCCATGAGCAAGTCCAGTTCTGCGAGTACTGAACGTAATTGGGACACCAGACCGTCAACTCCGCCGATAGCGAGGGCGTAGAGGTAGGTGCGGCCGATGCCGACCGCGGTTGCCCCCAACGCCAACGCCTTGGCGACATCGGAACCACTGCGGACGCCTGAATCGAACAGCACCGGCAGGCCCTCAGCCGCTTTGACCACCGCCGGCAGGGCGTCTAAAGATGGCAGCCCACCATTGGCCTGGCGGCCGCCGTGATTCGAGCAGTAGATGCCGTCGATACCGTGATCGCGAGCTTTACGCACATCGTCGGGGTGCAGAATGCCCTTGAGCAAGATCGGCAACGTCGTCGATTCGCGCAGCCAGCTCAAATCCTCCCACCGCACGGGATGGCCAAAGACCTTCGCCCACTCCAGGGCGGCCGCCGCGGGATCTTCCTCCGGCGTCTTGGACAGCCGCGCCCGAAAGACCTCGTCGGTGAAGTAGTTCTGCAGGCAATAGCCGCGCAATTGCGGGAAATTCGCCATGTTCAGATCGTGCGGTCGCCAGCCCGTGATCCACGTGTCCAACGTGATGGCGACGGCCTTATAGCCGGACTGCTCGGCGCGGCGCAAGAAGCTACGCGCGAGCTCCTTATCGTTGGCGGTGTAGAGCTGAAAGATGTTCGGGGTGTCAAGGGAGTGCGGGCGGACATCTTCCATCCGGTCCTGCGTCAACGTCGACGCCACCATCGGAACCCCGGTTATTGCAGAGGCTTTGGCCGCCGCGATATCGCCGTGCATGTCCTGCGAGCACACCCCGACGACACCCACCGGCGGCATAAACAGCGGGGTGGGCAGCTGCATGTCGAACAACGACACCGACAGGTCCCGTTCGGTCGGAGCAACCAGCATCCGCGGCACGATCGCGTACCGTCCGAAGGCGTCGACGTTGGCCTGCTGGGTGCGTCCGTCGCCCGCACCGTATCCGACATAGGAGTAGATCCACGAGGGCAGCACCTCGACCGCCGCAGCCTCTAACGACTCATGATCGACCGGAAATCGCGGCAGCTTCCCGTGCAGACCGTCCAGATAGATCTCCATCTGGTAATCGCCGTAATGCTCGCTTGGCATGGATGCGCTCCCTTAACTGCTCAGCCTTCGGTCCGGACGACGTCAATACTTGAAGGGGTGCATACGCCTGTCGATGTGCCTCATGCGCCAATTAGCGACGCATTGTTGTCGCCATCAACAACGTTGCCCGCGGAAACCCCACGCTAAGAGGCAGGCGTCCCTGGCAGCCCCCTGAGCTCCGGCGAGTACCTGCACACGGTGCGCAGTCCTTTCCCGTCCACCTTGTCCCAATCGATCTCCGCCGCCGCCCGACGATCGCAGGTAAGCATGTAGTAGACGCCGGTCGAACTCGTGCCACCCACCGATGTCATCGCGCCGCTGACGACGACCGTGCCCGACTGAAACTGAGGGTCCGCGAACAGCGTCTTCCATATCTGGCGGGTGGGCTCGATCATCTCAACGTCATCCATGCCGCTCGTGCCCCCTAACGGATCGCCGATGGTGTAGGCAATCTGACAACTTTTCTCGTTGTCGCAGTGCACGCTGATAGGACCATCCAGTTGCCTCGCCTCTTTGTCGGCGGCGATCACTTGCTCGACCACCTTGGCGACCGCATCATTGGTCACTGTGAATACGGCGGGGGCCGTATAGCCGGGGGTGCATCCGACGAGCGTGCCAATAGCGAAGGCAACAGAGACGATTACTGGCCGTCTCGCGCGGATCATTGGATGGAGATTACAAGCGCCTGCGCGCCGACACTGGTGAATACGAGAACGGCAACTTCTTGGTCGACATGCCGCCGATGCTGTAAGTGGTTGTGCGGCAACGACGCTACTCGCGCCGTCCGCCCGATATGCCCACTCGGTCCGGTGGCGGCTCGGTGGTGGCCCCGCCGTTGTCGCTGGCGCGTTGCAGGAATTGCGGACAGTAGGCGCTGGCCGCGATCGCGGTGAACTTCGCAGCGCTGGTGGTGCTGATTCCGGGGTTCTGCTCGGTCACATGCTGGATGACGTCAAGCTCGGGCTGGCCTTGGCCCATTAGCCCGCACGCGGTCTTGCCCGCGTTGACCGCTTCGGATCCGTTGTTAAAGCTGATGCCCGCCTTGTTAAGCGCGTCCAGGAAGCTCGCGTCAACGCCCGGATTGGGGCTGCCCGGGTCGGCGTGCGCCGGCACGCCCACACCCAGCGCCGCGGTGATGCCGAACAGCATCAGCACGCGTTTCATCGCTTCATCATCGCTCACGTCGGCGCGGCTGTGGTAGCTGCCCCGCGGACCCGAGAAACGCCACATAGCCGCGGTCATCCTGCCAAGATCAGAACCGTGGCCGAGAAAATCGAAGTTCAACGTAAAATCGCCGCTCCCCCAACCGACATCTTCGCAGTGCTCTGCGATCCGCAGGGTCATGTCGCCATCGACTCATCCGGGATGTTGCAGGACGCGGAGGGCGGGGCCGTCGCCGCCGCGGGCGACAGCTTCGTCGTTCATATGGACCGTGACTCGCTCAACGACTTTCCGGAACTGGGCAAGTACGACGTCACCGTCAGTATTCGCGACTTCGAGCCCGACCGGCTGATCTCGTGGACGGTTCTGGGGCAGATCCGGCCTCAGATCGGCCACGTGTACGGCTACCGCCTCGAACCTGATGAGCATGGTGAGGGCACGCTCGTCACATCGTTCTACGACTGGTCCCAGATTGACGACAAGTGGCGCGAGGCCGGAATTTTTCCGGTGATTTCCGAACTCGCATTGCGGGCCACGCTGGGCATCTTGGATCGGACCGTGCGCCGCGGCTACTCAAAGGGCTGAGCTCTCCGGACCAGCGTCAACCCATAGTTGACGATCGGCTGCCGTCAACCTAACGTTGACGAAATGACAGACTCCACTCCTGGGGTGAAAGCAACCATCCATCCCATCCGACTCGACGAGCTGATCGATGCGATCAAACAGGTGCACACCGACGTGCTGGACCAGCTCAGCGACGCCGTCTTGGCCGCCGAACACCTCGGCGAGGTCGCCGACCACCTGATCGGGCACTTCGTCGATCAGGCCCGCCGATCGGGAGCCTCCTGGACCGACATCGGCAAGAGCATGGGCGTCACCAAGCAAGCCGCGCAGAAGCGGTTCGTGTTGCGGGCCGAGGCCACTTCACTCGACCCCAACCAAGGATTCGACCGCTTCACCCCGCGGGCCCGCAACGTCGTCGTCGCCGCGCAAAACGCCGCGCATGGGGCCCACAACGGCGAGATCACCCCCGACCACCTATTGCTGGGTCTGCTGAGCGATCCGGATGCGCTGGCTACCAAACTGCTCACCGCGCAGCAGGTCGACCCCGAATCTGTTCGTGCAGCAATCACACTGCCTTCGGGCGTCGACAACCCGCCGCAGCTGGTCCCGTTCAGCGGTATGGCACGCAAAGCACTCGAGCTCACCTTCCGCGAGGCACTTCGCTTGGGCCACAACTACATCGGCACCGAGCATCTGCTGCTCGCGCTGCTCGAACTGGAAGACGGCAGCGGACCGCTGCACCGGGCGGGCATAGACAAGGACCGCGTCGAGACCGATCTGGCCGCCGTGCTGGAATCTCTGGTAGCCGGTAAGAAACAGGCGACCTAGCCGTCGTGGTGTGCCATCATGCGAGAGTCATAGAGGCCGGCCCGGAGGAGAATGATGCGCCGCTGCCTGGTTGTCTTGGTCACCGTTATCGCCGCCACCCTGGTCGGGGTTCCGCGCGCATCGGCCGGCGACGCTCCGATCGGCCACCTCGGTGACACGTTGCGCGTCGACACCGGAAAATACATCGCCGACGTCACGGTCAGCAGCGTCCAACCGGTCGACCCGCCGCCCGGGTTCGGCTACAACCGCGTGGGCATCCCGGTCAAGAGCTTCCCGAACAGCGCGGTGATGCGCGCGGACGTGGCGATCCACGCGGTCAGGGTGCCGACCCCGTACCAGATGCTCACCGACTTCACCTTCGACGGGGTCACCCCATTCGGCGACGCCTACAAGTCGCGCGCGTCCGACGCACCCGACGCGCTGGACGCCGCGCTAGCCAACGCACCGACGGGCTCGATCGTCCGCGGTGGCGTGTACTGGGAGGCATACCGCGATCCGGTCTCCACCGTCGTGCTGCTGGACAAGAAGACGGGTTATCACTTGGCGCAGTGGAACCTATAGCCGCGGACCCGCTTTTGGCGGTGCGCATCGCCACGGCGGATTCCGTCGACATCGCCGAGTTGGCCGGGGTCGCCGCGCGGACCTTTCCGCTGGCGTGTCCGCCGTCGGTCACGCCCGCGAACATCGCGGCGTTCGTCGATGCCAACCTGTCCGCCGTACGCTTCGCCGAATATCTGTCCGATCCGCAGCGGTTGAT
>Ga0210398_10006522_pt1 | contig 10719 bp, 8 predicted proteins | sample IncBWC4OmetaG_FD_161047 | JGI IMG/M metagenome (GOLD analysis project Ga0210398, IMG submission 161047) | Forest soil microbial communities from Barre Woods Harvard Forest LTER site, Petersham, Massachusetts, United States - Inc-BW-C-4-O | ecosystem: Environmental > Terrestrial > Soil >... | reverse complement strand
CCACCGGGCGGCCCGGATCTGCGCCGCCGCCCGCGGCGGCCAGGTCCTCCTCTCCCAGGCCACGCAGACCCTCATCGAGGACGAGGAGGAAACCGAGCTCGGGTTCACGCTGACCGAACTCGGCGAACGCCGGCTTAAGGACCTCGACCGCCCGGTCCGCCTCTTCGAGCTCGCCGCCGCCGGGCTCGCTCCGCCCACCCCGCCGGCCCCGTCGGTCCCGTCGGCCGGGCTGGTCCCGGAGCCGCTCGCGCATGACCCCGCGCAGGTGCCGATGGTGGGCCGGGCCGACGAGCTCCGGGTCATGTCCGCCGCCTACGACCGGGTGCGGGCAGGCCATTCGCAGCTGATGCTGATCACCGGCGCGGCCGGCATCGGCAAGACCAGGCTGGTGGAGGAACTGACCGGCCGGATACGGTCGGCCGCCGGCGGGGCGCAGGTGCGGATCGGGGAGTCGGCGCCGATGGCCGGGGCGGCGCTGGCCTACGGGCCGTTCGTCGCCGCGCTGGGCAACGAGGCCGGATGGCTGCTGGGCGATGACAGCGCGGATCACATGCTCGCGGCCCGGCACCGCCTGTTCGTGCGCGTGTTCGAGCTGCTGGCTCGTCTCGCCGCCGGGTCGCCGCTGGTAGTGGTCCTGGAGGACCTGCACTGGGCCGATGACTCATCCCGCGAGCTGCTGACGTTCCTGGCCGTCCGGCTGCGGACCGAACCGGTCATGATCGTCGGCACGTTGCGCGAGGAGCTGACCGACGAGATCCGGCGATGGCTGGCCGAACTGGAGCATCGCCCGCGGGTGACCAGGCTGCGGCTCGACCGCATGGCCGATGCCGAGATCGCCGGGCTGGTGGCCGAGGAGGTGCCGGCCGGGGCCAGCCCGGACCACGTGGCCATGGTGGTCGCCGCCGCCGACGGCAACCCGCTGTACGCGCGGGAACTCGCGCACGCGGACCCGGGCAGCTCACCCGCCTCGATCACCGACGCCGTGCTGGCCAAGGCCGGCGCCCAGGGCGCAGACACCCGCGCGGTGATCGACCAGCTTTCTGTGGCCGACGGCGGCCTGTCGCACGAACTGCTCGCCGCGGCCGCCAGGCTGTCCGAGGCCCGCGTGCTCGGCGCGGCCCGGGCCGGGGTCGACGCCGGGCTGCTGGCCACGGACGGTGGCGGCTACTCCTTCACCCACGCGCTGATCCGCCAGGTCATCTACGCGCAGTTGCTCCCCGGTCGGCGGCGCCGGCTGCACCGGCGTCTGGCCGAAGCGCTGGCCGGCCGGCCGGGATCGGACCCGGGCCTGCTGGCCCGGCACTGGCAGCTGGCCGGCAGCCCCGATCGCGCGGCGGCCGCCGCACTTCTGGCGGCCCGGCGGGCGGTCTCAGTCCGGGCCTATCCCGAGGCGAAGAAGAACTACGCCCTGGCCATCGAGCTCGCCGACGGGCAGCCACCGGGCGGGCCCGAGTTCCTGGACGACGCGGCCCGGGCAGCCAGCTGGGCGGGCGACCCGGAGCAGGCGGCGGCCTGGACCGCGGACGCGCTGGCCCAGTCACCGGGCGCCACGCCCGTGGATCGCGCCCGGCGGCTGGAACGGCTCGGCCGTTACCTGTGGCAGACCGGCGATCCCCGGGCGGCCGTCGACGTCACCGAGCAGGCCATGGTCATCCTCGAAGCCGAGCCGCCTTCCGAGCTTCAGGCGCGCGTGCTGGCCGCGCTGGCCACCCGCCGGGTCTTCCTGGGCGAGGCCGACGCCGCGCTGCCCCTGGTGACCAGGGCGATGGCGGTGGCCGAGCAGACCGGCGCGGACGCCGTCTACGCGCATGGCCTGGCCACGCTGGGGATCATCGAAGCGCGGTACGGCGAGGTGGACGACGGCCTGGCTGACCTCGATGCGGCGTTCACGCTGGCCTGCCGTATCGGCAGTCTCGAGGACATCATCCGCGCCGCCGCGAATCGCGTTCACCTGCTGTACTGCGCCGGCCGTTTCGCCGAGGCGGTCGAGGTCGCACGGGCCGGCCGCAGCGCGGCGGCCGCCCTGGGTGCGCCGCCGGCCATGACCGCCGGGATCGGCAACAACGCCGCGGGAGCGCTGGTCGCCAGCGGCCGGTGGGCCCAGGCCGACCGGCTGCTGGCCGAGCTGCTTATCGAGTCGCCCCCGAATTTCACCCGCTACCTGCATGTGCACCAGCTGGAGCTGGCCGTCGGCCGGGGCGAGACGCAACGCGCCGCGGACCTGGCCGCGGATCTGCGCAAGTCCCCGGAAGATCCCCGGCTGGCCGGGCCGCTGCACATGTTCCTGGCCGAGCAGGCCCTGGCCGCTGATGACCTGGCGGTGGCGGCCGCCGAAGTGATCGACGGGCTGGCCGCGCTGTCCGGGGCCGGGCTGGCCGAGGAAGAAATCCGGCTGCTCGCCGACGGCACGCGGCTGGCCGCCGACCTCGCGTCGCGACCCGCCTCGGCCCGCCCGGTGGCGCTACCGGACGGATGGGACCAGCTGGCGGCCACGTTCACCGGGAAGGCTGGCCTCATCGTGGCCGAGCACGGTGCGGGCCAGCCCGACCTGGCGGCGTTCAGCGTCCAGGTGACCAGTGAGGATGCCCGTCGCCTCGGGCGCGACACCCCCGCCACGTGGCGCGCCGCGGCGCAGGCGTGGCACTCGGCCGGACGGCCCTACTGGGAGGCTTACGCGCGGCTGCGGGAGGCCGCCGCCGCGCTCCAGGCAGGCGAGGACGAGCAAGCGACCAGCGCGCTGACCGCCTGCCAGGGCCTGGCCCGGGATCTCCGGGCCACCCCGTTGCTCACCCGAGTTGATGACCTGACCAAATAAGAGGTGCTCGCATGTCCGCTTACATCCAGATCGCAGGCGACCCGACGAAGTGGTGGCCTGCCAATCCGTTCCAGGCCAGCCAGCTGACGGGACAGCCGATCAGCATTCCCGTCACCGCGCCCGCCTACGCCACCCTGGTGCTGTCCGGTAAATCGGACAGCGTCGCCGTTTTTGAAGTCAGCCAGGCCGCACCGGACGGACTTGAGCTTCAGGTCCCCTCTATCTACGTAGCCACCGCGGCCGGGCTGATCGCGGGACACGCCGGATACGAGTTGCCGACTGACGTCAACCTGACCGACCTCGGTAACCAGATCATGACCTCGATGCGCACCGGTCACAGCCAGGCCATCACCCTGAGCTTCGGCGGGACGCTGGTCATCAACGGGGCCACGCTGTCCTTTGCGGTGCTCGTTACGCCGATCGTGCTCGGAATCGGCGGCGGCACGATGCCGCACGACTGATCGCCGGCCGCCCCTGGGCTCAGGCGTCGCGCAGGTGCAGCAGCAGGCCGCCGGCCAGCAAGGCGCCCGCGGCCCAGGCGGCGAGCACGCCGAGGCCCTGCCAGGGAGTGAGCGGCAGCGACCGCAGGTCCGTGGTGGCCTGGATGTACATCCCGGCCACCATCGGGCTGATCTGGTCCAGGTGCCGCTTCCAGTCGGCGTCGCCGATCACGCCCGCGATGATCGGGAACAGGTACAGCAGGCCCAGCACCACCCCGATCGCCACCGCCGAGTCCCGTACCGCCCACGCGACGCCGAGGCTGAGCAACGCGATCAGCGCCAGGTACAGCACGGACCCGGCTGCGGCGCGCAGCACCGCCCCGCTGGCCAGCGACAGGCCCGCATAGCCGTGCGCCGCGTCGATGCCGTGCCCGTCCAGCAGCAGCCGCCCGGCCAGCACCGAGGCCAGCACCGCGACCACCCCCGTGACCAGGGTCGCGGTACCGACCACGGCGGCCTTGGCCGCCAGCACCTGCCACCGGCGCGGCGTGGCGGTCAGCGTGAGCCGGATCATCCCGGTGCTGTACTCGCCGCTGACCGCGGTGACCGCCACGATCGCCACGATGGCCTGGCCGAGGTAGATCCCGGTCAGGCTGACCTTGGCCGGGTCGACCTGGCAGCCCCCGCCTGGGCAGCTGATCGCGTTGGCCGCGAGCGCGCCGACCACCGCGGTCAGCGCGATCGCGGCCATCAGCAGCCAGCCAGGTCCGGCCACGGTGCGCAGCTTGGTCCACTCGGAGTGCAATGCTGTTTTCATCGGCGTGCCTCCGGCACGACCCTCACGCGTCCCTCCGGCGCAGCACGAACACCGCCAGGGCGAAGGCGGCCGCGGCCCAGGCGCACAGCACCGCGAACCCGACCCACGGCGCCAGCGGGAAGTACCCGTTGCCCGGCGTGTACTGCCCCGCGATCTGCTGGTACGCCGGGACGCTCTGCTGGACCGAGAACGCGGCCGCGGGGGTGAGGCGTACCAGCCACTCCTCCGCGGCCGCCGGCAGCACCCCGGGGAGGGTCGCGAGCAGGTAGGGCAGCACGATCGCGGCGATCACCGCGGTGACCGCCCCGGCGCTGCGCCGCAGCAGCGCGCCCACGGCCAGCGCGAGCACCGCGGCCACCGCGAGCAGCGCCGCGGTGCCGGCCGTGATCCGCGCGTCGGTGAGCAGGCTCAGCGGGTAGATCGGGTTGCCGTTCTCCCGCAGCAGATGCTCACCGAGCGGGACCGCGATGACGGTGGCCACGAACCCGGCCGCGAACGTGACCACAGCGAGCACGATCGCCTTGGCCGCCAGCACCCGGCCGCGCCGCGGGCTGGCCGCGAACGTGGTGCGGATCAGCCCGCGCCGGTACTCCGCGGTGATGAACATGACGCCGATCACCACCGCGGCGATCAGCCCGGCGAACGTGCCCGCCAGCGTGTTCTGCGCCGTTTCCCCCGCGTTGGGCGCCGGGGCGATGTCACCGGAGCCTGACACGGTGAACCGGCCGCCGGCCTGGGTAAACCCCTGCGCCGACGTCGGCAGCGAGCCAGCCGCCGGGCTGTTGGCGTCGATCGCGCCGCCCGTCCACTGGCCAGAAGGCCAGCCGCCCTGCCGGCTCACGCCATCGAAGACTCCGGTGGCCAGGGCCAAGCCGCCCTTCACCGATGCCGTGCCGAACCCGGTAGAGGACATCGTGTACCCGGGCGTGGCGGCGAACAGCCCGGCTTGCGATACCGCCGGCAGTCCCGCCAGGGTCGCGGTGCCGACCAGCGTCCAGTGCGTGCCGTCGGCCGAGTCGTAGCCGCGGATCACGTCCCCGGCCCGCGTCAGCCGCAGCCACCGCGGCGACGCCGCGGACACCTTCCCGGCCATTCCGGCCACGTCGTTGGTGAAGTCCCACTGCATCCGCACGCCATGGCTGCCCGTGACCATCATCGCTGCGTACGCCGATCCCGCGGTCGTAGCGGCCTTGATGATGATCCCGGCCTTGGCCCACGGCTGCACGCCCGGCGTCATGCCCGCCAGCGGATTCTGGCCGAACCCCACCCCGCCCTGCGTGGAGTACAGGCCGGTCAGCGACGTGACCCGGACGGTGATGCTGCCCTGGCCGGCCAGCGGCTGGCGCACGAAGTAGAAGGCGTCGGTCACCCATTCCCCGCCCGGCCCGGTCGGCGGCGCCGGGCAGGCTTGCGCGGCGGTGCTGCCGTTCGGCTGGAAGCTGCACACGCTGTTCGCGCCGGTAAGCGCGGCGAGCCCCACGATGAGCAGCGATCCGACCAGCATGCCGATGACCCAGCCGCGCACCGTCCGGAACTTCGTCCACTCCGCTCGCAGCAGCGAACCGAACCCGTCACTACCCGTCGCCACGGGGGAGCGGAAAGGCGCCAGGGCAGTCATGACGCCGCCTCCGCCCTGAACTCCACGGAATCCCGGGTCAGCTCCATGTAGGCCTCTTCCAGGCTGGCCCGGTGGGCCGACACCTCCGCGAACGCAATCGCGTTCTGGTTCAGCAGCACCACGATCCGTTCGGACGGAAGGCCGGAGACGGTGACCAGGTCGGGACCGGTGGCCGCGACCTCGGCCCCGGCCCGGGCCAGCACGGTCATCGCCTGATCGCGCGCCGCGGTGCGGACGGTCACCCGGTCGGCGGAGGCGCCGGCGATCAGCTCCGCGACGCTGGCGTCGGCAATCACCAGCCCGCGGCCGACCACGACCAGGTGGTCGGCGGTGTCCTCGAGCTCGCCCATCAGGTGGCTGGACACCAGCACCGCCCGGCCCTGGGCGGCCAGCGATCGCAAGAAGCCGCGCATCCACACGATGCCTTCGGGGTCCATGCCGTTGAACGGCTCGTCGAATATCAGCGCCGACGGGTCGCCGAGCAGCGCGGCGGCGATGCCGAGCCGCTGCCGCATGCCGAGCGAGTACCCGCCCGCCTTGCGCCGCGCCGCCCCGCCCAGGCCGACCAGGTCCAGCACCTGGTCCACGCGCTTGGCGCCGAGGCCCTGCGAATGAGCCAGCCACAGCAGGTGGTTGCGACCGGATCGGCTGGGCTGCAGCGCGGCGGCGTCCAGCAGCGACCCGAGGCAGCTGAGCGGGTGGCGCAAGCTGGCATAAGGCTGGCCGCCGATGAGCGCGGCGCCGGCGTCTGCGGCGTCCAGGCCGACAATCACCCGCATCGTGGTGGATTTGCCCGCGCCGTTCGGGCCGACGAACCCGGTCACCTGGCCGGGGACGACCATGAACGTCATGCCGTCCAGCGCCAGTACGGACCCGAACCGTTTGCGCAAGCCAGTGACTTCGATAGTTGCTTCCATGCTCGCCACGCTAGGGAAACGAGGCCGCCGCCGTCGTCACGCTGCGGTGCTGTCCACTGATCGCGATAAGTCCCTCACGCGGGGGATGGCTAGACCACCGGCCCGAGCGATGCGCCGGGGCTGACCGGCCGCGACAATGGGGGGATGGAGTTGGCGGGGCGGCTCGGCGGCCAGGTGATGCTCGGCGCGGTGCTCGGGCTGGCCTCGCTCGCCGAGCTGGGCTCCCGCGCCACCGCCGGGTCGACCGTGCGGGCCGGCCTGTCCGTCACCCCGGTGCATACCGGGGTGAGCGTGCCGACCGCGCTGCTAATGGCCGCGTTCTGCCTGCTGGCCACGGTGCCGGCCTGCGTGCTGCGGCCGGTTCCCGCGGCGGCGGCGACCGGCGTGGCGGCCGTGCTGCTGCTGACGTTGTTCGGGCTGGTGACCGTGGGCGGGGCGGCCGCGCTGGTGCTGGCCGGGTACCGGGTGGCACGTTCCGGGCGCTGGATCCTCGCGGTCGCCCTGGCGGTGCCGTTCCTCGTGGTCGCCTTGGCTGGGCTGGGGGCCGACACGTCCGGGCTGGCGGGCGCGGTCGGGGAGACCCGGGCGCTGGCGGTGCTGCTGGCGTCGGGGATCCCGGTTACGGCGCTGGCCGCGACCGCCCGGCGGGCCCGCGAGGAGAGCCGCACCCATAGTGCTGTCCGCGAGCTGACCGCGGGCGTAGTGGCCGAGCACCTGGCCCGCGGCGAGCGGGCGCGGATCGCGCGCGAGCTGCACGACGTGGTCGCGCACCACATCTCGGTGATCGCGGTGCAGGCGGAGACCGCCCGGCTGACTACCCCCGGGCTGACCAGCGCGGGAGCGCAGCGGTTCGCCGCGATCGGCGATACCGCCCGGGCCGGGCTGACCGAGATGCGGCGGCTGCTCGGCGTGCTCCGCGAGGACGCGCAGTCGGCCGTCGGCCAAGAGGCAGCAGACCCCGGAGCCGCCCCGCCGCCGATGGCGGACCGGCGTCCCCAGCCTGGGCTGCCGCAGCTGGGCGGCCTGGTGGACGAGGCGCGGGACGCGTCGGGCAGCGCGGCCAGGCTCATCGTCTCCGGCTCGGTGACCCGGCTGGATCCAGGCGTGGAACTGGCGGCTTACCGGATCGTGCAGGAGGCCCTGACCAACGCCCGCAGGCACGCGCCCGGCGCGGCCGTCGACGTGGAGCTGCACTACGCCGATGACGCGCTGCGGCTGCGCGTCCGCGACAACGGGCCAGGCCCCCCGCGGGAGGCGGCCGCCGCCGGACACGGCCTGCTCGGCATGCGCGAGCGCGCCGCGGCGGCCGGCGGGTCGCTGCGCACCTCAGCCGGGCCCGGCGGCGGGTTCTGCGTCGAGGCCGAGCTGCCGGCCAAGGCCTCCGAGGTCATGACGGCAGCGGGAAACGCGTCATGACCATCGGCATCGTCGTCGCCGACGACCACGAGGTGGTCCGGGCCGGGTTCGCCGCGATACTCGACACCCAGCCCGACTTCACCGTGCTCGGCACCGCCGCCGACGGCACCGAGGCGGTGCGGACCTGCCAGGAATGCCGCCCCGACGTGGTGCTCATGGACGTCCGGATGCCGGGCATGGACGGCATCGAGGCCACCAGGCTGCTGACGGCGGCAGGCTCCGGGCCGCGCGTCCTGATCCTGACCACGTTCGACCTCGACGAGTACGTGTACGACGCGCTGCGGGCCGGCGCCAGCGGGTTCCTGCTCAAGGACGTCACCGCGGAGCGGCTGTTCGACGCGGTGCGGGTGATCGCGGAAGGAGAGGCGCTGCTCGCGCCCGCGATAACCAGAAGGCTCATCGGCGAGTTCGCCCGCCAGCGGCCCCGGCCCGCAGATCCCGCCCAGCCCACCGGACCGCTCGGTACGCTGACCCCGCGGGAGACCGAGGTGCTGCGGCTGATCGCCGCAGGATTGTCCAACCCCGAGATCGCCCGCCGCCTGGTGGTCACCGAGGAGACCGTGAAAACACATGTCAGCCGGGTGCTGAGCAAGCTGGGCTTGCGTGACCGCACCCAGGCCGTGGTGGCCGCATACGAGTCAGGCCTGGTCGTGCCCGGCGCCGGCGAGCGGTGCTCGTGACCGCCGCGGGCGGGGGCACGGCCGCGCGGCGGGTGGGCCGCCGGGTGGGCCGCCGCGTGTTCCCCATCCTGGGCGCGGCGGGCCTCATCGTGGCCGGCCTGGCCGGCACGATCTGGGGGCCGCGCTACTACGGCCAGACGGCCTGGGCCGTCCCCGATGACCTGTGGGCCACGCTGGTCGCGGCCCAGCGGATGCTGCACCTGGACCTGGCCGGCCTGTACACCCCGCCCACCAACCTGGTCAGCTTCCCCGGCACCGCCCTGATCCTGGTCCCGGTCGCGGCGCTCATCGACGCGGCCGGGCTGCCGCTGAAGACCGGAGCCGATATCCAGCTCCGGGCGGGCAGCCAGATCGGCAATCACGCTGAATGGCTGATCCTCGGGCCCTGCGTGGTCATCCTCTCGGCCGTGGCGCTGTTCGCCGCCGACGCGCTGGCCGAACGGATGGCCGTCAGCCAGTTCAAGCGCTTCCTGCTGGCCGCGGCGGGCGCGACGGCCCTGTGGAACGTGACTATCCGCTGGGGCCACCCCGAAGACGCGGTGGCCGTCGGGCTGCTGCTGTACGCGGTGCTGGCCGTCTCGAACGGCAAGCCGGTCCGGGCCGCCTGGCTGGCCGGGGCGGCGGTGGCCGTCCAGCCGCTGGTGCTGCTGGCCTTCCCGTTCCTGCTGGTGACGATCGAGCCGCGGCGGCTGGCCGGCTTCGTGGCCCGCGCCGTGGTGCCCACCTTGGTGCTGCTGGGCTCGGCGGCCGCGGCGAACTGGACCGCCACCGTCCACGCGGTCACCAGCCAGCCCAACGCGCCCACCGTCGACCATCCCACGCCCTGGATCTACCTGACCGCGCTGGCCCCGCACCTGAGCAACGGGTCGGTGGCCGCCGGGCCCGCGCGGGCCCTGTCCATCGTGGTGGCCTGCGCCTGCGCGCTGGCCACCTGGCGCCGCTGGCGGTCCGTCCGGCTGGGCGACTGGAGTCCGCAGATCCTGCAGGAACTGCTGTGGTGGGTCGCCTTCGCGCTGGCGCTGCGCACGTTCTTCGAACCGGTGATGGTTTCCTACTACGTGTGGCCGCCGCTGGCCGCGGCGCTGGTGGCGGCGTCGCGGAGCTACCTGCGCCTGCTGCCGACTGGCGTGACCGCCGGGGTGCTCACCTTCCTGTCCCAGTCCTCGTGGCGGAACCCCTTCCTCTGGTGGACGCCGATGGTCGCCGTCCTCGGCCTCACGCTGCTGTTCGCCTGGCCGCGGGGCGCCCGGTCAGTGGCGGCGCAGGTGCAGCCAGAGCCGGGGGAGCAGTTCGTCACCGACAGCGCGCCATGAGGCGATCTCCTCGGCCGACAGCGGCGTGACCGGCCCGCCGCGGGCCGCCAGGTAGACCTCGCAGGCCGCGGACAGCAGCCACATCCGGGCCACGGCCAGGCCGGGCGTGGCGCCCAGGGTGACGGCGCCGTTGCCGCGCAGCAGCAGGGCCTCGCCCGGGCCCAGGCGGCGGGCGGCACGTTCGGCCAGTTCCGGGGTGCGCAGCAGCGTGGCGCTGTCGTGCACCGGCACCGACTCGCCCAGCCACGCGGCCTGGCCGTGCCACGGCACCAGCGAGGTGGTCGTGGCCGCCGCGGCGAAGGCGCTGGCCGGCTGGGCGCGCGCGATCGCCGCCACGTCCGGCCGGGCGCGGTACAGGGCCAGGTGAATCCAGGCCTCCGCCGGAACCCCGGCGGGAAGCGGGCCCGCGGATCCCGGCGCGTCTCCAGCTCCCGGCGCGTCCCCAGCTCCCGGCGGGCCCGGGGCCGCCGACAGCGGCACCTCGAGTACGGCGGCCGCGGTGACGCCGGCCAGGTCGGCGGCGGGCGTGATCAGCATCGAGTCCCCGGCCCGGGCCGACACGTGCCCGTAAGCGGTGACCAGCCCCAGCCGGGACAGCACCCGGCCCGCCTCTGCGACCTCTGTACGTATCACCCCGGGTTCTCCTCTTCACAGACGGCCGAACGCCTGTCTAAACTGTATGCAGCCATCTAAACTGTATGCA
>Ga0210398_10006521_pt1 | contig 10720 bp, 9 predicted proteins | sample IncBWC4OmetaG_FD_161047 | JGI IMG/M metagenome (GOLD analysis project Ga0210398, IMG submission 161047) | Forest soil microbial communities from Barre Woods Harvard Forest LTER site, Petersham, Massachusetts, United States - Inc-BW-C-4-O | ecosystem: Environmental > Terrestrial > Soil >... | reverse complement strand
CGCCACACGATTTCCGCCGTAGACCAGGTGCGTGTGGCAATCGATCAGGCCCGGCGTGATCCACATGCCTTCGGCGTCGTGGATGGAAGTGCCCTGCGCTCGCGCCAGCCGGCGTCCTTCTGCGGCGTCACCGAGCCACGCGATGCGCTCGCCCTTCACCGCCACCGCGGCGTTATCCAGGCTCCCGTAGGGTTGAGTGCCCGCCATCGTCGCAATGTTTGCGCCGATCCACAACTGATCCCAATCGTTGTCCGCAGATTTGAGCACACCGTATGATACCGGGATGGCCATCTACCGTATGCAGTCCGCCTATTTATCCGGAGGATGGACTCATGACGTGCTGGTCACGGTCTCCGCTGCCGGCATCATCACATCGATCGAGACGAGTGTGGGCGAGCGTGCGCGCGAGGGCGGTGGCGCGGCGCCGATCGAGCACGTTCCGGGCCTCGTCATCCCGGGCATGCCGAACGCACACAGTCATGCGTTCCAGCGCGCCATGGCCGGCAATGCAGAGTTCCGCTCCTCCGCGCGGGATAGTTTTTGGAGTTGGCGCCAAGCCATGTATGGGCTCGCAAATCGCATCGGGCCGGAGGCATTGCGGATCGTGGCAACCCAGTTATTCGTCGACATGCTGAAAGCGGGCTATACCTCGGTGGCGGAATTTCACTACCTGCATCGGCCAAGCGGCGATAAGCAGTACGCGGGCGAGAATCCATTGTGGGAGGCTATCGGCAACGCGGCCGATGCGGCCGGCATCGGCTTGACGTTTTTGCCCACGCTGTATCAAAGCAGCGACTTTGGCGGCGCGGGCCTGAGGCCGGAGCAGGCGCGCTTTGCTTTGCAGACCGATGCCTTCTTGCGGGCCGTCGAAGAGCGTGCCGCGGCCGAGCGGCGCGGCGGCGTGAGTACGCGGCGTACCGGCGCCGCATTCCACAGTCTTCGCGCAGTGCCACTCGATCAGCTGAGGCAGGCCGCCGTTGCTTTGCGCGCCATCGACCCGACCATGCCGGTGCACATTCATGTCGCCGAGCAAGCCCTCGAAGTGAGCGCCTGTCAGCGCGCCACCGGCCGACGCCCCATCGAGCTGCTCTTGGAGCAGGAACTGCTGACGCAGCACTGGTGCGTGGTTCACGCCACGCACGCCACCGCGCAGGAACTCCAAGGTATTGCCGCCACCAACGCCGCTGTTTGCGTGTCCGTCAGCACGGAGGCGAATCTGGGCGACGGGCTGTTCGACACCGCGCGCTTTTTCAAAGCCGGTGGCCGGCTGTGCATCGGCTCCGACAGCCAATCGACCGTGAATCCAGCCGAAGAACTTCGCTGGCTGGAATACCAGCAACGCCTGCGCAAGAAGCGGCGGGTGGTTCTCGCCACTCAGGACGAATCGCACGTCGGCACGCGGCTGTGGCGTGATGCTGCCGTGAGCGGCGCCCAGGCGATGGGCCAGCCGGTGGGAGCCATCGCGGTGGGGCACCGCGCCGATTGGCTGGTTCTGGATGCGTCTCATCCCACGATGGCCGGCGCGGCGCCGGGCGGTGCTTTCGATCGGCTGCTATTTGCGGGCGCCGATCAGGCCATCCGCGACGTCATGGTTGCCGGGCGGTGGGTTGTCAAGGATCACCGCCACGCCGCGGACAGTGGACTTCGAGGAGATTTTTCCCGCGCAATGAAAGACTTGGCCGAGGGTTGACCTATCATAAGCCTTCGCATTGAATGTCGGGCCGCTTTCGCCCCCAGAGGAATCACATGCGTCTGCCCGTAGAGCCCAGAAACATCCGCGCCCCGCGCGGCAACTCCTTGAGCGCCCGAACCTGGATGACCGAGGCGCCGCTGCGCATGCTGATGAACAACTTGGACGCCGAGGTTGCGGAAAATCCCGCCGAACTCGTGGTGTACGGCGGCATTGGGCGCGCGGCGCGCGACTGGAATTGCTACGACCGGATCGTCGAGACGCTCAAAACCCTCACGGAGGAGGAGACCTTGCTGGTGCAGTCGGGCAAACCGGTGGGTGTTTTCCCCACGCATACGGATGCACCGCGCGTGCTGATCGCAAACTCCAACCTCGTACCGCACTGGGCGACTTGGGAACATTTCCACGAGCTGGATCGCAAAGGATTGGCGATGTTCGGCCAGATGACCGCCGGTTCGTGGATTTACATCGGCAGCCAGGGAATCGTGCAGGGTACGTACGAGACCTTCGCCGAAATGGGACGGCGCCACTTCGGCGGCAACCTGAAGGGCAAATGGATTCTCACCGCGGGCTTGGGTGGGATGGGCGGGGCCCAGCCGCTGGCAGCGACCATGGCCGGGGCCAGCCTATTGGCCGTGGAATGCCGCCGGAGCCGTATCGCCAAGCGCGTCGAGACCGGCTACGTCGATGCCGAGGCGGGCAGCTTGGACGAGGCGCTTGCCATGCTCGAGACATCGAGAAAGAGCGGCAAGCCGATATCCGTTGCCCTGCTCGGCAATATCGTCGATGTGCTCGACACCCTGCTCGAGCGCGGCATCAAGCCCGATGCGCTCACCGACCAAACTTCTGCGCATGACCCGGTCAATGGTTATTTGCCGCAAGGTTGGTCTGTCGATGAGTGGGACGAGCGGCGTACCGCCGATCCTGCCGGCACCGCGGCGGCTGCGACCGCGTCCATGGCCAGGCATGTTGATTGCCTGCTGCGCTTCAAGCGCATGGGATTGCCGGTCTTCGACTATGGCAACAATATCCGGCAAGTCGCCTTCGATGCCGGCGTTGAGCGGGCTTTCGATATCCCGGGCTTCGTACCGCAATACATCCGGCCGTTGTTCTGCCGCGGGGTCGGCCCGTTCCGCTGGGTGGCACTCTCCGGCGATCCTGAGGACATTTACAAGACCGACGCCAAGGTCAAGGAATTGATTCCGGACGATCCGCATTTGCATCATTGGCTCGACATGGCGCGCTCACGAATCCATTTTCAAGGATTGCCGGCGCGCATTTGCTGGGTGGGCTTGGGTCAGCGTGATCGCTTGGGACTGGCATTCAATGAAATGGTCAGGAGCGGCGAGCTTTCCGCCCCCATCGTGATCGGGCGCGATCATCTGGACGCCGGGTCCGTCGCGAGCCCCAATCGCGAAACGGAAGCGATGAAGGATGGCTCCGATGCCGTATCGGACTGGCCCTTGCTCAATGCCCTGCTCAATACCGCGTCCGGTGCGACATGGGTGTCGATTCACCACGGCGGCGGTGTCGGCATGGGCTACTCGCAGCACGCGGGCCTGGTCATCGTCTGTGACGGCAGCGAAGCGGCCGCCAAGCGTATCCGGCGCGTATTGTGGAACGATCCCGCCACCGGGGTCATGCGTCACGCCGATGCCGGCTACGAGGAAGCGATTGCCTGTGCGCGGGCGCAGGGATTGAAGCTGCCGATGTTGGAACTGCCGTGAGCCGCATCCTGAAGATCCAGGCCGGGGCGATATCGCTCTCGGCCCTGCGGCAAATTTACGCGCAGCCGACCGCTCTGGAATTATCGGCGCAGGATCGCAGCCGAATCGCGCTGGCCGGGGCGCTGGTGGAGAAAATCGTCGCGACCGGCGAGGCGGCTTACGGCATCAACACCGGTTTCGGCCTGCTCGCGCAGACGCGCATTCCCAGCGACCAGCTCGAGCTGCTGCAGCGGAATTTGCTGCTGTCACACGCGGCGGGCGTGGGCGACGCCCTGCCCGATCCGGTCGTGCGGCTCATCCTGGCGCTGAAGATCAATGCGCTGGCCCGAGGTCATTCCGGCGTCACCATGGGACTCGTGGATGGCTTGCTCGCCTTGCTCGAGCATGAAGTGTATCCGGTGATTCCCGCGCAAGGTTCGGTGGGCGCATCCGGAGATCTCGCGCCTCTGGCACATTTGAGCGCGGTCCTGCTCGGCTTGGGCCAGGTACGCGTCGGCGGCGCGCTTTTACCGGCGAGCGAGGGCTTGAGCATCGCCGGCCTGCAGCCGATCAAACTGCGCGCCAAAGAAGGCCTCGCCCTCATCAACGGCACGCAGGTATCGACGGCCTTGGGGCTGGCGGGACTGTTTGGCGCGGAGGATGTATTTGCCGCCGCGGTGGTGGCGGGCGCCATGTCCGTCGATGCATTGAAAGGCAGCGACTCCCCCTTCGATGAGCGCATTCAACAGGTTCGCGGCCAACCCGGTCAAATCGCCGTGGCGCGCGAGTATCGGGAATTGATCGCGGGCAGCGCCATCCGGGCCTCGCATCTGGATTGCTCGCGTGTCCAGGACCCTTATTCCTTCCGCTGCCAACCCCAGGTGATGGGCGCCTGCCTGGATCTGATCGGCAATTGCAGCGTGACGCTCGGCATCGAAGCCAATGCGGTGACCGACAATCCGCTGTTGTTCACCGAGGCCGGAGAGGTGCTTTCCGGCGGAAACTTTCACGCCGAACCGGTGGCCTTCGCCGCCGACACCCTGGCGCTGGCGATTGCGGAGATCGGCAGTCTGTCGGAACGCCGGACAGCCGTGTTGGTGGACCCAAAAATGAGCGGCTTGCCTGCGTTCTTGGTGAATAACAGCGGCTTGAACTCCGGATTCATGATTGCCCAAGTGACGGCAGCCGCGCTCGTCTCGGAGAACAAAAACATCGCCACACCGGCCAGCGTCGATTCCATTCCCACCTCGGCGAATCAAGAAGACCATGTGAGCATGGCCACCCACGCGGCGCGCCGCTTGAGTGTCATGGTCGACAATGCAGCCGCGGTGGTCGGGATCGAATTGCTCGCGGCCGCCCAGGGGATCGATTTTCATCGGCCATCCCGATCCTCCCGCCGCCTCGAAGAGGTCCACGCGGGCATTCGCCAGGATGTGCCCTTCTACGCAGCGGACCGCTATTTCGCGCCTGATATCGATGCGGCCCGGTCCTGGGTAAAATCCGGGCGCTTCGGCGCAATGTTGAAAAGAGTCTTACCATCGAGGTCCGCGTGATGAAATGGTCCGGCCTATTGTTGATTTTCCTCTGCTGGACGGGCACGGGCCGCGCCGCCGAGGTGAATATCGCCACATTGACGTGCGTGAAGTATCAGAACGAAGTGATCGCGGCGCCCAATCCCGCCCCGGGCTCGGATCCCATCAATACGATGATGTGGTTGTTCGGGTATTCCGTGGCGAAGTCCGGCGCCCACGTGATGTATGGAGACGCCTTGGCCAGCTTCGGATTCGCGCTGGACGCGGAATGCAAAAACAACCCCGCGGAGAGCCTCTTGGACGCGCTTTCCACGGTGAAACCCAACACGAAGAATCCGATGGACTTGGCGGAGTTGGAGTGTCAAACCTTCGCGGCCCGCCATCTGGACCTGGTGAAATCGGATCTCGAGAGCGCGAACACCATCATGATGTGGCTGTATGGATTCGCCGTCGCGAAAGCCGGCGGCCACCTATTCGATGCCGACGGGCTCGGCACATTTGCCTCCGCACTCATGGCGGATTGCCAGAAGTACCCCGGCCGAACTCTCTTCGATGAGCTGAACGGCGTTAAATGGGGAAAATCGAAGAGCCCGTAGCCTGCCTGCGATGCAGGCTCGCAAATTGATCCGCCAAATTCACCGGCGTGGGGAAATCGGTGCGGTCCGCGGGCCGGCCCATCGGGTCGTGCAATCGCTCCAAGGCGAGTCCGATTCTCTTGGGCGTGCCCAAGTCGGTCCAGCCGCAGTGCGGGACGGCCAACACCTTGAGCCTGGATTCCTTTCCTTGGAGTACATCGCTGGAAAAATCCAGGCTGCTCAAGGGTTGGTAGACCGCTTCCAGGTAGTGGTCCTCCAATCCGCGCATGGCCGCGATGGTGGGAGCAAACGTGTCATCGAAGAGACTGAGCAGTGCGCCGGCCGAAGCGGCCATGATGAAGACGTTCCATAGAGCGCCCTGATCGAGGAGCAGGCGCGCGCGAATTTCACTGGGCTTCTCGATGAACCGCAGCACCCCCACCGCTTGATCGGGCGATCGAGACGCCGGCAGTACGTAGCCCAGCTCGGTATCGGGCTCATCCGGTTCGACGCCCAGCAGATAAATCGATTCGCGGTCGGAGTTGGCAAACTCCGCCACCTGGCGCAACGAATTCGCCATGATCTGTTCATCGCGCAAGTAGTGATCAGCGGGCAACAGGACCACGGTGGCGTCAGGATCCCGCCTGGCGATTCGCAGCAGCGGCAAGAGGATGCCGTACGCCGTGCCGCGATTGAGCGGCTGCACGATGATATTTTCGCCCGGCAGGGAACTCAGCATCGGCGTCCACCATCCTCGATGCTGCTCGGCCACCACGGCGCAGACTCGCTGCAAAGGAGCCACCGCCGCCGCGCGTTGCAGCGTGTCTTGAACCAGACTGGCGCCTCCTCGCAAGGAACAGAATTGCTTCGGGACGACGACGCCTTGGCCGTTGCGGGTCAGCCGGTGCAGTCTGCTTCCGTCGCCCCCGGCCAGCACCAGTGCCCATGTATTGAAGCGATGTTTCACATGGCATCCTTGTAAGTGTTATCGCGACAAAGTCTTATGGCGGCATATTCCCGCCGGGTGTCGCGGCAGGTAAGCGCCACGGTTCCTCAAGGGTTGTAGGAATCTGCCGATAGGGCCGCGCTAAGACCTTTCCTACGGCGCATCGCTCGGCGCGCCGCTGCCTAAGCAGGGGCGGCCGTGGTTCACTGTTTCCATGAACGGGAGAACGGCAAGGCAAGTGTTCAGCGCGGCAGCGGGGGTCACGGGGCTTTTCCTCGTAAGTTCCTCCATGGCCGCGCCACCGCCGGCCCGCCAGGCGCAGCCGCATCCCCAGAACCCGTCTCCACGCGCGGACCAGCATTTGGACCTGCGAGCACCAAAGCCCGCCGAGGCGGCCGAGAACGGCGCTGCGTTTCCCTCCATGGGCGGCCGGCATCGGTTAGGTTCTGCGGAGCAGGTCCCCGTCCCAGCACTGGGCTCCAACAGCATGCGAAACCGGCTGGGCGTGCAAGACTTCGTGCGGCGCGTGCACCAGGAAGGGTTGCCGGTGGCCCGACTATTCGAGAGCCGGTCGGCGCTGCTGCACCTGGGCTTGAGTCCAAAAGGCAAGCCGGGCCTGTGGTTGGTACAAAAGGTCCATTGAAAGATCACTTGTCGACGACCATCATCGATGAGTCTCCACTCCCAAGGACCCCTGCCGTAGCCATGCCCCTGTCAAGGCCCCTGAGAATTCTCTACGTTGAGGACAACGAAATCGTGCGCGAGGTGACTGCCGAACTGCTGGCGCAGGATCAGCGCCAGATCGTGGCGTGTGCGACCGCGGAGGAGGCCCTCGAGGAGTTCGGAACGGACCAGTTTGACGTGATCATCACGGATGTCAGCCTGCCGGTCATGTCGGGCATCGAGTTGGCGCGCTGCGTCCTCGCCCTCAAACCGCAAATGCCCATCATCATTGCGTCCGGCTACGACCTGGATTTCGGAATCGAAAACTGGGGCGCGAACGTCCGCTCCATCATCAAACCCTTCGAAGCCACCGAAATCGAAGCGCTCATGCACCAATTGCTGGACGGTCACACCTTGCCGCGCGGCAGCCGAACATAAAACGCCGTCTCGCCGTCTCCGGTTTTCACATCGACCACGCCGCCATGCGCCTGGACGATCTGCGACACGATGTATAGCCCAAGCCCCAGTCCGTCGCTGCGTCCGGATCGGCGCCGACCGCCGCGAAAGGGGTCGAACAGATGCGCGAGTATGTCGGGCGGAATGGTGCCCGCGTTCTTGACCACCAAAAGCACGCTGTCCCCCGACGTGCCATCGAGCTGTACTCCCACCGCGGCGGCCGGGCTGCCGTGCTTCAGGGCATTGCCTATCAGGTTCGACGCAACTTGGGCAATTCGCTCACAATCCCAGTTGCCGTCGAATGTTCCTTGGTAGCCGGCCGTAACCATCCGGTCCGGCGCCGCAGCCTGGTGCTCGCGAAGCACGCGCTCAACCAACGCTCTGAAATCCGCCGGCTCGTGTTTCACGGGGATGCCCCCGCCGAGTCTCGCGCGGGCCAGATCCAGCATATCTTCGATCATGTGGGCCATACGGTTGCCGCTCGCGACGATGCGGGCAGCCGCGTCCAGGGCAGCCTGGTCACAGCTGCGCCGCTCGAGCAGACGGGCAGAGGCCAAAATGGCACTCAATGGGCTGCGCAAATCATGCGCCAGCAGGGCGCTGAACATTTCATTGACCCGCAGCGTTTCGGTCCGATCGGTGAGTTCCAGCGCCATCAGCTGGCGCTGCCGATAAAGCTGAAAGAACACGTCCGCCTTGTTTCTCAGGACATGCGGTTCAATGGGCTTGTAGATGAAATCAACGGCGCCGGATTCGTATCCTTTGAATTGGTGGTGCCGCTCGCGTGCACCCGCGGTGACGAATATCAAGGGTATGTGCCGGGTACGCTCGCTGCCGCGCAGCAGCTCGGCGAGTTCGAAGCCGTCCATGTCCGGCATCTGTACATCGAGGAACGCGAGCGCGACATCATGGATGAGAAGCAGCTCCAGCGCCTCCAGCCCTGAGCGCGCGGTCAACACCTGCACATCGTCTCGGGCCAACAGCCCGGCAAGCGCGAGCAGATTCTCTTCCAGGTCGTCGACCAGCAAACACTTGATCGGTGCCAATGCGGAGCTATCCATGGTCACTTCACGCGGCGGCCCGCCGCATCCACTTGTTGGAGGCTCATAGCTCCGATCGCCTCTGAAAGATTTTATCGGCAGGTACGAAATCCAGAAAGGCGCCGGCTTGCGAGGAGAAGCGCGTCGATTCCTTGGCGCCCAGCCCCAAGAATCCCTGGCGGCACAGGGCTTCACGAAACAGGCCGAGGGCGCGGTCCTTGAGCGCGCGATCGAAGTAAATGAGCACATTGCGGCAGGACACCAGTTGTACTTCCGCGAATACGGTATCGGTCGCGAGACTGTGATCGGCGAAAACGATGTGATCTTTCAGCAATTTGCTGAAGACCGCGCGGCCATACGCCGCGCTGTAGTAGTCCGACAGCGAGGTGTGGGCCCCGGACCGCTGATGGTTCGCCGTGAAGCCCGCGATGCGCCCGACCTCGTAGATGCCCGCCGTTGCCTTCTGCAGCATCCGGGTGTTGATATCCGTCGCATAAATAAGCGTCTTGGACAACAGGCCTTCTTCGTGCAGCAGGATGGCCAGGGAATACGCTTCTTCTCCGGCGCTGCATCCGGCCACCCAGAGCTTGAGCGACGGATAGGTGCGAAGCAGGGGCACGACGCGTTCGCGCAGCGCGAGGAAATATTCGGGATCACGAAACATCTCGCTGACTTGGACCGTGAGGAAATCCAAGAGTGCCGGAAATATCTCCGGATCGTGGACCACCCTGTCTCGCAGCTGCGACAGTGTACGGCATTCGAAGCGGTGCATCGCCGTCCTCAACCGCCGGCACAGCGACCCTGGCGCGTAGCCCCGGAAATCGTAGTGATATCTCTGATAAATCGCATCGATCAGGAGCCCGAGTTCCATCTCGAACTGCGGGCCCGCCGTATGCGCAGCCGTTACTTCGGCATCCATACGTGGACCAAAGAAAGCAGTTTCTCGACGTCCAAGGGCTTTGCAATATAGTCGTTCGCACCCGCCGCCAAGCTCTTTTCACGGTCGTCCGCCATGGCCTTGGCGGTGAGCGCAATGATGGGCAGGCTTTTCCATTCGGCGCGCTTGCGAATCTCGCGCATGGCGGAGAGTCCATCCATCTCCGGCATCATGATATCCATGAGGACCAGCTCGACCCGCTCGGATGGCTCTTGCCAGGAACGCGCCAGAAGATCGATTGCTTCGCGTCCATTGCGCGCGATGAGCACGATGACGCCATTGGGCTCGAGCAAACTCGCGAGAGCGAACACATTGCGGACATCATCCTCCACCACCAGAACTCGGCGGCCTTCCAGCCTGCCTTCCCTGTGACGTACGGGTTTGATTTGCGGCTCAGGGGGGAATTTCGCCTCGACCTGATGTAGAAATAGCGTGACTTCATCCAATAGGCGCTCGGGAGAGCGGGCGTCCTTGATGATGATGGATTTGGAGTAGCGGCGCAGCCGCTGCTCCTCCTCGCGAGTCAAGGCACGGCCGGTGTAGATGATGACCGGCGGAAAGGCGATGTCCTCCTGTTGCGACATTTTTTCCAGCAGATCGTAGCCGCTGTAGTCCGGCAGATTCAGATCGACCACCATGCAATCGAAAGGCGTGGTCTTCAGCTGCGCCAGCGCATCGCCTGCGCCCGCCACCGCGGTGATTTGTACATCGCCATTGCTCAACAAATGCCGGATGCTCTCGCGCTGGCGCGGATCGTCTTCCACCAGCAAAATGCTCCGGCCGCCGGGCTTGATCGTCTCGCGCTCATCGTCCATGACCGGTGCGGCGAGCTCTCCCGATGCGGCGAGCTCTCCCGGCGCGTACTTTTCCGGCGCTGAGCCATCGGGGGGCTCGTGCGTCCGGGGGGTGAAGGTGATCGGAAGCGTCAGCGTGAACACGCTTCCGGCGCCACGCGTACTCTGCAACGTGACCGCACCTCCCAGCAAGGCGGCAAGATCGCGCGAAATCGACAGACCCAAGCCGGTGCCGCCGAATTTTCGATGGATGCTGCCGTCTGCCTGGCGAAATGCCTCGAAAATCACCTCTTGCTGGTGCGGCGCGATGCCGACTCCGGTATCTCGAACGGCGAACGACACTGCGCCTAAGTTGTGCGAGAACACGCGCAGCGCGACCTC
>Ga0210398_10006520_pt1 | contig 10721 bp, 9 predicted proteins | sample IncBWC4OmetaG_FD_161047 | JGI IMG/M metagenome (GOLD analysis project Ga0210398, IMG submission 161047) | Forest soil microbial communities from Barre Woods Harvard Forest LTER site, Petersham, Massachusetts, United States - Inc-BW-C-4-O | ecosystem: Environmental > Terrestrial > Soil >... | reverse complement strand
GCATTTAGCCAGCGCGAACGGTTTATGGGTGTAACTCCCTTAGCCACAACACTGTCAACATAATTTGGATTGGGAGGAAAATCGTTAGTTTTAACAGGAATGCCATATTTAGTACGGCGATAAATAGCACGAGCCGAAAGATATACAGAAGGATTGCTTACAGAATAGGGGCTGCCATTTTTATCGGTAAATGTTACCCAATACTTGTAGTATTGTGCATCACTATCTGCCACCGAAAAAACTATTAACAAAAGAAAAAGTATTCTTTTCATAAGGAGCCATTCTTACCTAAAGCAAATATAGGAAAATAAAGTGGTTTCACCCATTCCTGCCTTCTTTATATTGTTGAGGCAAAGAAATTTGGGGTGGTTAGGTAATCACAGATTAGCGCCTGCAGAGGGGCTCATTTTCTTCCATAATGGTCTATTTTTTACTCTAATTTCTTTCTACCTTTGACAGTCAACTCCGGTTCTAAGATTTATCCTCTCTATTTATAGAGAAGGTGCAGTGGTTATTAAAATTGATAATTGAGTTACGACTTATATATATACAATATTTTTCAGTTACATTGGAATACATCAATTACATAAAACAACATTGGATTGAGATCACTGCTCTTATTATTGCAGCTGTTTCTGCATTGTTCTCTCTATATAGTTCCATAATTGCAAATAGGGCTTATAGGCTTGCATTTCGTGAATTTGAAAGTAAAAAATCAAAATTCAGTTTATCCACCATCGATTCCTTTAGGGCACTCGTTAAAAGTAAACAAGAAACAAGAAAACTCTTGCTCTTTAATATAACATTGAAAAATCTCTCAAGCACAAAAAACTCTTTCAAAGCAAATGTAGAAATTGTATATATAAGAAAAGATGATAGTGTTGGGAAAGTAGTTTTAAATCATGATCCTGATCTTTCGGCCTTGATTTCAAATAAAAAATTTAACATCTTGCCATTAGATATAAAGGTTAATGAGAATGACACGATTACAGGATGGTTAATATTTAAGCAACCTAGTCTTATTACTGATGAATTTGTAATTGAAAAATATATTCTGGAACTTACTGATAGCCATAACACTAAAGAAAACAACGAAATACTCTTATTAAGAGATACTATCCATAATTATGAGGATCAGAGTAAATAAGGATGAAGTTTACACAGTTATTGCTGATGGGATATTGTCAATTCCTAATTTCGCTGATGGGCGCCTTATACCTGGAATCCTAATTGATGTCAAAGACAATCTGAAAATTCCCGAAATTATCAAGCTCCATGATTCACTTCCACCAGGTGATGTGGAGTATCATTGGGCAAAAAAAACATTTCATCCCGAATCTTTGCTTCTGAAAATTAACTATAAGGCACCCATGCAAGCGCAATTTGCCATTGAATTTTTAATTCCTCGTCGTTTTGCAGTGATTGAAGGAATAATTCAATCCCGCAGTGTTTATTTAGCTTTAGGCAAAGAAGGCGATAAATTTTCTGATAATATTGATAATGGAATGGTATTTGAGGTCCCTGATATGGGTATTGATAAAGATTGGGAGAAAGTGTTAATTCGTACCTTGATAAAAAAAAACAGAAAGGAAGGATATAACAAAAGAGATTCAGTGATTGTTGCAAGAGAACAAGCAAAAATATTAAAAGAAAGATGGAGATTTAGAAGGCCATTCAATGGCCGCAGTCCTACAATTTGATAACCCTTGGTAAAATAAATCATTGGTAATTCCCTCCAAACCTAAAATCATAAATCTTATTTCTTATATAAATGAGGGGGGGTGTTGAAAACAAAGTCGCATTTTGCTTTTAAAAATATTTGAGAGCGGTGAACTTTGTAATTAGTTCTTTGAAATATTAGGCCTCTGCGATACTCTGCGTTGCATTTTGCTCTGCGTCCTCTGCGGTTAAAAATTAGAAACAGCCCCGATAGCTCATGATGGGGTTTGCGGGAAAAATATGGAACCACATTGAAGTAGAGCCATGCGGCACACTTCATAGTAAACCAAAAAATATGAAAAAACATTGTTATTATCAATAAACGTTATTGGTTTTCAGCTATATGCAAAATCAATATCAATGGCATTTTATTGATAATTCCATTGTTTATGCGTTGTTATTGCATTGATAAGTTATTGTTTTATATGCCATGGTAGAAAGAGAAACAGAGCGGAGAAAGAGTGTTAGTTAATGAGGAAAGTCTTTGTGAACCTTAGTACCCTTAGTGTCTTAGTGGTGAAATGTCTTTGCAGCTTTGCGTGGCTGTTTACTTTGCGACCTTTGTCCGAATGGATTCCTTTGGGACGGTAAATAATCTTTGCGCCTTTGCGCGAAAAAAGGTAACCATGAATTAGACGCTACTCGACACTTCATAGTATAAAGGTAACAAAAGGTAACAGTTTTTAAATGTGATATAATTGAAGATCAATAGGTTAAATATAAAAAGACACCGAAAGTGTTACCTTTCTAAGAAAAGTAATTGAAAAACAGCGAGTTAGTGGATTTGGCTGCGTAAAACGGCAGAAAACGGCAGGTTTTGGCAATCTTTCAAAGCCCCTTTAGGGGTTTGGGGCAAAAATGAGATTGCCACGTCCTTCCGTCCTCGCAATGACTATTTCGGCATCCAATACTCCCTGATTAGGCAAAATTTAAACAGTTTCTTATTTTTGTAGCTTATATACCGTTAGTCGTATGGAAAAAGTAGCCGAGAAAAAAAAGACCGCAGAGAAATATACCAAGGAGCAATACCTGCATTGGTATGAATCTATGTTACTGATGCGCAAGTTTGAAGAACGCGCGCAGCAGGCATATATACAGCAAAAAATACGTGGTTTCTGCCACCTGTATATAGGCCAGGAAGCTGTGGCAGCCGGATCAATAAGCGCCATTCGCAAAGACGATAATATGATTACCGCTTACCGCGACCACGCCCACCCCATAGCTAAAGGCACCGACCCTAAGTATGTAATGGCCGAACTGTTTGCTAAGGCCACCGGTTGTTCAAAAGGTAAAGGCGGCTCAATGCACATGTTCGATGTTAAGAACCGTTTTTTTGGCGGACATGGTATTGTAGGCGGCCAAATACCGCTGGGTGCAGGCATTGCATTTGCCGACCAGTACAATAAAAAAGACAGGGTTACCCTTTGCTTTATGGGCGACGGAGCCGTTCGCCAGGGAGCCTTTCACGAAGCGCTGAATATGGCTATGCTGTGGAACTTGCCTGTTATTTTTATAATAGAAAATAACGGTTATGCCATGGGTACTTCGGTAGAACGCACCAGCAACGTAACCGAATTATGGGAGTTAGGCAGGGCATTTAATATGCCTTCCTTTCCGATAGATGGCATGAAATGCGAAACCGTTCACGAAGCTGTATCAACTGCGGCGGAACGCGCCCGCAAAGGTGAAGGGCCAACACTGCTCGAGATAAAGACCTACCGTTACCGCGGCCACTCCATGAGTGATCCGGCCACTTACCGTAGCAAAGAAGAAGTAGAAGAATACAAGGCCAAGGACCCTATTGAACATACGCTCGACACGCTGAAAAAAAACAAGTGGATTACCGATAAAGAAGTGGAAGCTATGGACGCTAAGATTAAAGCACAGGTTGAAGACTCGGTTAAGTTTGCAGAAGAATCACCTTACCCGGATGTTTCAGAGCTTTACAAAGATGTTTACACACAGAAGGACTATCCTTATATAACAGACTAAAGTAATTTAAGATTTTAGATTTAGGGTTTAAGATTTAATTGCAGGAATGACAAAAGAGGAACTGAAAAATAGGACAAAAAAATATGGAATTGAAGTAATCAGGTTTTTACATTCTCTTCCTAAGGAAAGTATTACATCAGTAATTTCAAATCAATTAGTTCGCTCAGCAACTTCAATCGGAGCAAATTACAGAGCGGTGTTAAGGTCAAGAAGTGAAAAAGAGTTCGTAGCAAAAATGGGTATTATACTGGAAGAAGCAGACGAAACATTATATTGGCTGGAAATTATGAATGAATTACCTCAATTTAATATGTTAAATAAGGAAATTACTTCTTTAATGAAGGAGGCTAATGAATTGACAGCAATTTTTGCAAGCACATTAAAAACTCTGAAATCTAAACAACTTGCGTAATGGTATTTCAAAATCTTAAATCTGACTTTTTAAATCTGATATCTTAAATCCTAAATCTTAAATTACCCTATGGCCGAGATAATACGAATGCCCAAGCTTAGCGATACCATGACAGAGGGCGTTGTTGCCCAATGGCATAAGAAGATTGGAGATACAGTAAAGAGCGGGGAGTTGCTGGCAGATATTGAAACCGATAAGGCCACCATGGAATTTGAATCTTTCCAGGAAGGAACATTGCTTTACATTGGAGTTGAAAAAGGAAAAACAGCACCGGTAGATTCTATACTTGCAATTGTTGGCAAACCCAATGAAGATGTCAAAGCGCTTATAGAGTCAGACAAGAAAGCACCTGCTACTGAACCTAAAAAAGAAGAGCCTAAGACAGAAGCACCCAAGGCGGAAACAAAAGTTCAGGAGCAACCTAAGGTTGCTGCAAGTACAAGTATACCTGCCCAGCAACCTGTAGCGCAACAAGTTACCGTTACACATTCTGCACCGGCAAGCTCAAACGGCCGTTCAAAAGTTTCCCCTCTCGCTAAAAAAATGGCCACTGAACGCCACATCAACACTGCTTTTATACAAGGTAGCGGCGATGGCGGAAGGGTTATAAAACGTGATATTGAAAATTATGCCGGCGGCGGTGCATCGCAATTTACCGGTGTTGAAAGTTATACTGAAGAGCCTGTTTCGCAAATGCGTAAAACCATTGCCCGCAGGCTTGCAGAAAGCAAATTTACTTCCCCTCATTTCTACCTGACCATTGAAATGCTGATGGATGAAATGATGAAGGCAAGGGAGTCTATTAATACTGTGGCTCCGGTAAAAATATCTTTCAACGATATTGTTGTGAAGGCTGTAGCAAGCGCTTTGCGCCAGCACCCTAAAGTAAATTCTTCATGGAGAGGCGATGTTATCCGTTACAATAAGCACATACATATTGGCGTTGCTGTAGCAGTTGAAGAAGGGTTACTTGTTCCGGTTATCCGCTTTGCCGATGGCAAAACCTTATCGCAGATAAGCACAGAGACAAAAGCATATTCACAAAAAGCAAAAGATAAAAAACTGCAACCTGCCGATTGGGAAGGAAATACATTTACCATTTCTAACCTGGGCATGTTTGGTATTGAAGAGTTTACCGCCATAATTAACCCGCCCGATGCCTGCATTATGGCAGTAGGTGGTATAAAAGAAACAGCGGTTGTGAAAGACGGCCAGATTGTTCCGGGCCATGTTATGAAAGTAACTTTATCGTGCGATCACAGGGTTGTCGACGGCGCTACAGGCTCGGCTTTCCTGCAGACATTCAAACACTTAATGGAAAACCCTGTGCTTTTACTTGGAATGCAGAATATTTAATGCTTACCTTTAAACTATAATAACCCTAAATCATCTAATAAACTAAATAAAACCAACATGAAAAAACTCGTATTAACTCTTGGTATCTTTTTTGCCGGCCTGTTTGCCGTGCAAGCACAAGATGCAAATGCTGACAAGCAAACCGAAAAACTTATGAATGACTACACAACTGTGTGTAGCCTTACTCCCGACCAGGCTGCTAAGGTTAAGCCAATGATACAAACCTTTGTGCAAACCCGTATGGATAACAGGCAGAAATACCAGGGCGACAAGGATGGTATGAAGGCAGCCAACAAGCAAAACAGGGAAAACCTCGACAACCAACTTAAGACAGTTTTAAGCGCTGACCAGATTCAGAAGATGAAAGACTATATGGCGCAAAAGAAACAGGAAAGAATGAATAAACAAGGTGCAGGCGGCGATGGTGGCGCTTCGCAGGAATAATAAATTTTAACCTTATAAGGAAACCCCTGGCTGCATTGTCGGGGGTTTCTGCTTTATATATACCGTGTACAGATTGTGGTACATTTGTTTTCCGGCATGAAAAGAGTTTTAGCATTCCTTCTTTTTACAATTGGTACTGCAATATCAAGCGTTGCTCAGCCCTATACCATTGAAGGCAGGGTTATAGATAAAAACACAGGGGCTTCGCTGGCATTTGTAAATGCTATAGTAACGGGAAACCCGCAGACAGGTACCACGGCTGACATTGATGGTACCTTTAAAATCACCTCTTCCTCTCGTATAACCTCGCTGAGTTTTACCTACGTAGGGTACAAGGACCTTATAATAGCTATACACGATACAGGCATTGTCATTAAACACCTTGTTGTTAAGCTTGAAGAATTAGCTTACCAGTTGAATGAAGTAAAGATATTGCCGGGTGTAAACCCTGCATTACGCATTATACAAAGGGCGATTGACAACCGCGATAAAAACAACCCTGAAAAGGTACATTCATTTACGTATGCTTCGTACAACAAGATGTACAGTACGGCAGATATGAAAGCCCCTGCCGATACCATTAACACTCTCGATTCAGCAAAAACAAAACAGGCGGCAGATACATCTAAAAAACATAAAGGCGGATTATCAAACTTCCTTCGCAAGCAATACATATTCCTAACTGAATCGGTAAGTAAACGGCGCTTCCTTTATCCCAATCATAATTATGAGGAGATCATTGCATCGCGTACTTCTGGCTTAAAAGAATCTCCCTTTGCATTGCTGGCCAATCAATTACAGTCATTTTCATTCTACCAGGACAATATTGAAATATTAGGAGAGAGTTACCTGAACCCTATAACTGATGCAGGGATTAAAAGATACAACTATCACATAGAAGACACTTTATATACCGGAAAGGACAGTGTTTATGTACTATCCTTTAATCCTAAAAAGAGCAAAAACTTCGATGGCATGAAAGGTGTGTTATATATTAATACTAATGGGTATGCCCTGCAAAATGTGCTTGCCCAGCCCGTCAGCGAAGATCAGACAGTAAGTATACATATTCAGCAGAAGTACGAGTTCATAAATAATAAACAATGGTTCCCTGTACAGTTGAATACCGATTGGATATATAATAATATCCTGGTTAGTGATACTACAGTGTCGAGCGGTAATAAGGTTATAAACCCGGGCGACGAACATAATAAACTGAAAGTGGTTACCCGCAGTTATATTAGAGATATAGTACTTGATACCGGTTTAACCAGGAAAGAGTTTGGCAAGGTAGAGGTAGAAATAGGCAAGAATGCTGCGAAGCAATCGGACTCTATATGGAACAAATACAGAATTGATACATTATCAACCAAGGAAAAGAATACCTACCACGTTATTGACAGCATTGGCAAGGCGCAGCATTTTGACCAAAAGCTTAAATGGTTTGAAGCACTCGGCTCAGGGAAACTGGCAACAGGTTATGTAAGCTGGGACCTGGATAAAGTACTTAACTATAATGGCTACGAAAACTTCAGGCTGGGTGCGGGTCTGCATACAAATGATGAAATATTGAAGGTTGTTTCGGTAGGTGGATATGGAGCATATGGCACCAGGGACAATGCATTCAAATATGGTGGCGATGTTAGTTTCCTTTTTAATCCATATTCTCACCTTAAATTAACCTGCGCATATAAGAACGATGTGGTTGAAGCCGGTAGCGTGTCATTCTTTAACGACCAGCACTTCCTTTCTACCGAAACCTACCATGACTACTTTGTAAATAACATGGATAAACTTATTGAAGAAAAAGTATCTCTTTCATTCGATGCTCTCAGGTATTTCCAATTCAACCTGTTTGGCGATGAACAGGTGCGTACCGTTACCAATACATATGAATATGGTATTACAGATATAGTAAACTCATCGGAGAGTACTGCCTTTTATAACCAGTTCCAGTTTATCGAACTGGGTATTAAAATGCGCTTTGCCTATGGTGAGAAGTTCCTGAAAGGCCTTGGCAACATGATATCGCTGGGCACCAAATACCCCATTGTGTGGGCAAATATTACGCATGGCTTTGATAACCTTTTGAACGGAGAATTCGATTATACGCGTTATGACTTAAAGATATTGAAGGTGTTTAAAATACCAGAGGCCGGCAACACTTCTGTTGAACTTATTGGCGGGTATGTAGATGGCAATGTTCCCTATACCCTGCTCTACAATGGTAACGCAAGCTTTATTCAATATTCAGTAGCGGTTGACAATTCGTTCGAAACCATGCGCATTAACGAATTCCTGTCAAGCCGCTATGCCAGTGTTTTCCTGTCGCACGATTTTGAATCATACCTTTTTCAATGGCCGCACTTTAAACCGCATCTTAAGCTGGTTACCCATATTGGCTTTGGCGATTTAAGTAACCCCGCTAATCATTATTTCTTCCCTTACAAAATAATGAACCAGGGATATTATGAATCGGGCATTGAGTTGAACAACCTGTTAAAAGCAAGCTTCCTGGAACTGGGTGTTGGCGCCTATTATCGCTATGGGCCTTATACTTTGCCGAACATGAGCGACAACTTTGCCTTTAAGCTCACTATAACCCCCTCATTTTAGGCTAACTGCCCAAGCTTAGTAACTTTGCAGCCCATGAAAGTATTGAAAGCACTATACGCAGTTTATGGCATACTGGTCGTAATCATTTCATACTTCTTTGTATTGCCGGCTTACCTGGTGGTGTTTGCCTTCTTCTCTAAGGACCGTGCGCCATTTGCTGCTCACAAAGTATCAAGGTTCTGGGCTAAATTCCTCTTTACTTTCTTCTTTATACGGGTTGATGTAAAAGGCAAAGAACTTATTGATTCCACCCAAGCCTATATTCTTATCAGTAACCATAACTCCCAGCTTGATATACCTTTATTTGCCCTTGCTTGCTCTAATACTTTCCGTTTCCTTTCTAAGATAGAGGTCACAAGGGTGCCGGTTTTTGGTTACATAGTTAAAAGGCTCTACATAACTGTCGACCGTAAAAGCAGGAAGGACAGTATAGAGAGCGTGGAACGAATGAAGGATTCCCTGCTTAGGGAAAAAATATCGGTAGTGCTGTTCCCTGAAGGCACCCGCAACCGCAGTAATGAACCCCTGCTCAATTTCAAGGATGGTGCCTTTCGCCTTGCCATTGAAACACAACTACCATTGGCCGTGCTCACTATACTTAACACTAAAGAGTTTGTTCCCGCAGGTAAGTTTGAGCTTAAGCCCGGAACCATACATGCTGCATGGAGTGAACCTATTGACACCAAAGGAATGACTGCCAATGATATTCCAATGCTGAAAGAAAAAGTCAGGGAGGTATTTCTCAGAAACCTTGGCAAAGCCTAGAACCTGACACCCATTACCAGTACATCGTCAAGTTGCTCGTGTGTGCCCTTCCAATCTTTAAACTCCTTTTGTAGCATTTCCTTTTGTTTCGGCATTTCATTGGTATGTATGCTTTGCAGGAACTCCCTGAAATGCGAACTTCTATATTTTTTGCCTTTAGGCCCGCCAAACTGGTCTTCGAAACCATCGGTGAACATATATATTACATCACCTTTCTTTACTTCTATTTCGTGGTTGGTATAGGGCTTATACTGGTCAATGCTTTGTAGGCCTATGGCTTGCTTATCACCGTCGAAAGTTAAAACCTCTTTATTACGTATCATATACATAACATGGTTGGCACCGGCATAATTAAGCTTCATGGTTTGCCTGTTAAACGCACAAACCGACATATCCATACCATCGTTAATGGCAATTTCTTCCTGCTTTTTATTTAGTGTTTTCTGTAGTTCGCGGTTCATATAGGCAAGTACATCAGCAGGTGTGTTAACTTCGGGTGAAGTAAGTGTTTGGTTGAGCAAGGTATAACCCACCAAACTCATAAATGCACCCGGTACGCCATGGCCGGTACAATCTACAGCGGCAATAACATCAATGCGTATGCCGGTATCTGCAAGGCTATTTGAAGTAGATGCCCTAACCGTGTTGTACCAATAAAAATCTCCGCTCACAATATCTTTAGGAATATATACCACAAACATTTCCGGGAAAGCCTGCTCCATTGATGACTGCGAAGGCAGAATGGCATGCTGAATATTTTTAGCGTAGGTAATACTATCAATCAGGTCTTTATTTTTCTGCTCAATTATTTCGCTTTGCTTTTTAATCTGCGCCTGCAGTTTAAGCCTTTCACGTATGTCGCGGGCAGATATAAATATTACCGCTTTACCCCCAAAGTCTTCCACCTTAGCGCTGCACTCCACGTCAATTTTTTCGCCCGAAGCGTTTACAAAAGGCAGGTCGGTATATATTAATCCCTTTTGTTCATATACGGTGGCTATAACCTCTGAACTGCGCGCCAATTGTTCCTTCGAGTGTATATCGAAAATGGTTTTGGTAACTAATACCGAAAGCGGGTAACCCAGCATTTCCTGCGCCCCAATGTTGGCATATTCTATTTTACCGTCGAGTATATCAATAAGCAGTAATGCGTCGTTGGTATGCTGAAACAGGTTGTGAAAACTCTTCACTTCCTTTTTCAGTTTCATGTTTTTGGCAAGAATAAAAATGGCGTAAGCCGCTATGCAAACGGAAAGAACAAAAACAATATCGTTGGTAGCATTCATCAGCTATGGGGGCTGTCAATAGTCTGCAAGATAGGGAATATATCGGTTAATTTTACTACTTCTCCAATCTTATCGGGGTGCGAACAGTAGCGTATAATGCCGTTCCTGTCTATCAGGAAAGAAGCAGGAAG
>Ga0210398_10006519_pt1 | contig 10722 bp, 10 predicted proteins | sample IncBWC4OmetaG_FD_161047 | JGI IMG/M metagenome (GOLD analysis project Ga0210398, IMG submission 161047) | Forest soil microbial communities from Barre Woods Harvard Forest LTER site, Petersham, Massachusetts, United States - Inc-BW-C-4-O | ecosystem: Environmental > Terrestrial > Soil >... | reverse complement strand
AGAGCACTAAGGCGGGCTCGATAGGTTTCAATCTGCGCTTGAAGCGTTTGCTCCATTGAACTCCCCTAAATTCTCCCTAGCGTAGATCGTGGTCTAACAACCCTCATTGCTGGGATTTGCGAGCATTCATAAAACCTTGACAGTCGAAAGCTGGAGTGCTAAAGTTCTGCCAACTGGTTCGATGACCGGACCAATGTAGCACATGGAACCGTTAAAGACAATTTCCCACATTTGAAGTAGTTGATGCTGCATCGTATCCAAAATCGATTGATATGTCGGAAACGTGGTTCGTTCCGCGAGAATCATTTCAGAGTGAATTCCGGGACCTAAGCCCGATGACGACTCAAAGCAGGATGCCAAAAACGTAGCCGACACCACAGGTTTCTAGACCAAGTTGCCGTTGCTGGCGGTTTTCACTGAGCTGTTAATGCCCCGTCACGAGGTAGAACAATGGCAGAAGCTCCGAGCACTCTGATTCACCCCTCACGTATTCCCAACCGTTGGATTCAGCTCACAGCCGGGATTGTCGCGATGATGGCAATCGCGAACCTCCAATATGCCTGGACACTCTTTACTAAACCAATACAAGCCCATCTACACGTTTCGCTGGTCGCAGTGCAATGGACTTTTACATTGTTCATCGCTCTGGAGACCTGGCTCGTGCCCTTTGAAGGATATTTGGTGGATCGAATCGGACCTCGGCTCATGCTGGGTATCGGTTCGATCCTAGTGGCTCTGGGCTGGATCGGCTCTGGATACGCCGAGACGATCAGCGGACTGTACTTTTGGTACGGACTGGGTGGTATTGGCGCTGGCATCGTTTATGGCGGAACGGTTGGCAACGCGCTGAAGTGGTTTCCGGATCACCGCGGTCTGTGCGTCGGCTTTACTGCCGGAGCTTACGGTATAGGCACGGCTACAACGATCGCTCCTATTGCCTCCATGCTTAAGAATTCCGGCTACCAGCACACGTTCATTGTCTGGGGAATCATTCAGGGATTCGTTGTGCTGATTTCTGCTCTGTTCCTGGCAAGGCCTCCGGTGGGGTGGAAGCCACCAAATTGGGAAGCAAAAGCAGCGAAGATCAAAGCCAAGGTGAACACGGCGGTCACGGATATGACGCCGATGCAGATGTTGCGCCAGCCAACCTTCTACGTGATCTATCTCATGATGACAATGCTAGCCTTCGGTGGTTTGGTTGTTACGGCACAGCTGAATCCGATGGCTTCTTCCTATCATGTTGACAAGGTCGTGGTGGCGTTCGGAATGACTGCGGTGGTGCTGGCGATTACCGTCGATCGGCTGCTGAACGGGCTTACCCGTCCCTTCTGGGGATGGGTCTCAGATCATATCGGCCGAGAGAATGCCATCTTCATAGCTTTCATTCTGGAAGCGATTGCCGTATATGCCCTCCTCCAATTGATCGCTCACCCTATCTGGTTTGTTGCATTGTCGGGCCTCTGTTTCTTTGCCTGGGGCAATATCTTCTCGTTGTTCCCATCGCTTACGGCTGATCTTTACGGAAGTAAGTGGGCTACCACCAACTATGGAGTTGTCTACACCGCAAAAGGAGTAGCGGCGGCCTTTGCCGGACCCGGTGCCGCCTGGATCTATGCCAGGACCGGCTCCTGGGCCAAGGTCTTCTGGGCGATGATTATCTGCGACGTAGTAGCAGCGTTTATGGCGTTGCTCTGGCTGAAGCCTCTAGCCGCTCGCGTCGCTAGACGATCGGAAAAGGAACTGTCGCTAGAAGGGGCGCCCGCTGGCAGACTTAAAACAGCGGTGTAATAGTCGTCGCGCCGGAATCTTCTTGGGCCTACACGAGCCGCAGTGCGCGGGAAGTGCAGACCGCGCGGTGCGGCCTTTGTTTTACCCAACCCCTGGCCCCACCAGCTACTGCTTCGCCGCGTTCAGACGCTCTTCGAGAGCGTTTAGCTCGAGGTTCAGTTCTTCCGGTAGATGGCTGCCGAAATGGCCAAAGTGCTCCTTGATTAGCGGTACCTCCGCCATCCATCCTTCGATGTCGAAGCCAAGAAGCTGCGCCAGCTTTTCGGGCGTCATCTCCAACCCGCTGGTGTCAAGATCCGCCATCTCGGGAATCCGTCCGATCGGAGTGTCTTTCGCATGCACCTTGGCGTCACAGCGCTCGAAGATCCATTTCAAAACGCGGCTATTTTCACCAAAGCCCGGCCATAGGAACTTGCCATTCTGATCCTGACGAAACCAGTTGACGTAGAAAATCCTGGGCAGCACTGATGAATCCGTGCGTGTGCCCATCTTGAGCCAATGCGCAAAGTAGTCGCCCATGTGGTAGCCGCAAAAGGCCAGCATGGCCATGGGATCACGGCGTAGCTGTCCCACCTTGCCAGCTATGGCCGCGGTCGTCTCGCTGCTGACCGTCGCCCCCAGGAAAGTGCCGTGCTGCCAATTGAACGCCTCGGTGACCAACGGAACTACTCCCGCTCGCCTTCCACCGAAGAGGATCGCATCGATGGGCACACCCTTAGGATCCTCCCATTCGGGCGCTATCACTGGACACTGCTTCGCTGCAACCGTAAACCGCGCATTCGGGTGAGCCGCCTTCCGCCCTGAATCTGGGGTCCAAGGCCGGCGCAGCCAATCCACCAACTGAGACGGTTTCTGATCGGTCATCCCCTCCCACCACACGTCGCCGTCTAGCGTCATGGCGCAATTGGTGAAGACGGAGTTCCCGGTTAGGGTACGCATAGCGTTGGCGTTCGACTTCATGCTGGTGCCGGGCGCCACACCGAAGAAGCCGTACTCTGGATTAATGGCGTACAGGCGGCCATCCGCCCCGAACTTCATCCAGGCGATGTCATCACCGATGGCCTCCACCTTCCAGCCGGGAATCGTCGGGATCAGCATCGATAAATTGGTCTTGCCGCACGCCGAAGGGAAAGCGCCTGTGATGTACTTCACCTGACCGGCTGGGCTGATCAGCTTGAGGATCAGCATATGCTCCGCCATCCAGCCTTCGTCACGCGCCTGCACCGATGCGATACGCAGCGCATGGCACTTCTTCGCCAACAAGGCGTTGCCCCCGTAGCCCGAACCATAAGACCAGATCTCACGCGTCGCGGGAAAATGGCAGATGTACTTATGCTCCGGGTTGCAGCGCCATGTGGCGTCCGGCTGATTGGGGCCGAGTGGGACCCCGACCGAATGCAGTCCGCGCACAAACTTGCCATCTTCGCCGAGAGCCTGGAGCACCCGGCTGCCTACCCTGGTCATAATGTGCATGCTGACGACAACGTAGGCCGAGTCGGTGATCTCCACGCCGATCTTGGCGCTGGGCGAGCCGATCGGGCCCAGGCAGTAGGGAACGACGTACATCGTGCGGCTACCATCGAGCCGGCGAACAATCCCGTCAGCTTCTGCTTCATCTTCGCCGGATCCTCCCAGTTGTTGGTCGGGCCGGCCTCTTCCTTGGTTCGCGAGCAGATGAAAGTCAGCTCTTCAACGCGCGCTACGTCCGCGGGATCGGAGCGGACCAGATAGCTATTGGGACGCTTTGCCGGGTCGAGGGGAATCGCGGTTCCGGTGAGAACCAGCAGCCGCAGAGCCTCGCTGTACTCCACCGGCGAACCATCGCACCAGTGAACCCGATCGGGTTTACACATTTGCGCCATCTCTTCGACCCAGCGCTCCAGCTTGGCATGCCTGGGGCGGCTCGCCGCTGCCTCAACTTCTATCGTGGTACTAGCCATGGTAAACATCTCTCCGTAGAACAAACCGTGGATTGAAATCACTCTTGCTAAACATGATCGACGAACGCAGAAAGCGTCGCCTGCAACTCAGCTCCGAGCTCGGTCACCACCGCAGAGTGTTAACCGCGAAAGTAGAATCGATTCCAGGGCAGGCCTCTCGCCGTCTTAATTGCTCTGACCAGCATCTCCTGTGAGGGATGATCACTCTCGTCACAGAATCAGTTTATAACCTGAATTGGCATTCGAGGGTTCCCGATGCTTAGGATTCATGTTTTGTCGACAGCGCCTGACCTGCCTATCCATCACCAATTGCTCATCCGGGCTTGACTCTCAGGCTCGAGCAGACCAAAAGCGATGGTGGAGGTCACACGCACAAATTGTCGAAAGTTGCTCGCGCTGACTATTCCACCAGGGCGGAATATGAGAAGCCACTTAGGGCCCGATTGGATTTGGAAATGGTCCGGGAGCTGACGGAGATACGTCAGTTTGTCGACAGTAAAGAATTCGCGCCTCTTCGCATCGTCCGGGCAGCACAGGAGAAATCTCTTTGTGAAGTCCGGGGCAAAATCCCTAGGGTTTCGTTCCAGCCAGCCGCGGCACCGGTCAAGGATGGTTTTCGCACGAATCTGGAACGCTGGCAGCCGGAAAGAGGAGGATTGAAATGCGGCGAAAGTTGTGACGGTCGAGCCTTCGCCAAACGAACTGTGCGCGCGCAGGTTAAAGACAAACACCTGGCGACCAGAAATCGTCCCCTGGATAAGGTCTTCGACTTCGGTCTCGATGCAAGAACTCTCCTGTTGGCAAACTGCAATTTCGCTGATGGCAGACGCCTCAAAGGGCTCGGCGACCCTCATAAAAGAGAATCCGAGTTGTCGGGCTTCACGCTCTAGCGCTCTGCATCGCCGGCGCTCGAGTTGCTCTCGTAAGATGATAGCTCCGGCCGAAAACGATGCGAGACCCACAATCGGGAGATAAACGTCCACTAAGCCACCCCCCTTGCTATTGGACCCAGTTTACCCGATTATTGCCCCAACGATTACAGCTACCGTCGGAGAACGTTATAGATATTTCGTGCAGGGTCAAAGGTTCGGACAGGCCGATTTCGCGGATTCAGCCTACCGTATGGTGACAAAGTAGTACATGCTCATGACCACGCCAATGGCGATCACCACGCGCCGAACCTTCAGCGGATCGGCTTTTTGCGCGTAATGCGCGCCGAACCAGCCACCGGCTAGAGAACCGGCAATCATCGCCAAGCAGTACGGCCAAAACACGGCACCCGCGACGACAAATGTCAGCATGGCGGCAGCATTAATCACGACCGCAAGTAATGTCCTGATCGCGCCCATGGCATGGACGTCATGCATCCCCAATGCGGCTAGCATTCCCAGGGTTATGAACCCAATTCCTGCGCCGAAGTAGCCGCCGTAAATTGCAATTAGCAACTCAACAATTGAAGTCGCCGTGATCACCCGCCATGACGCATTCCGCAGGTCATGCACAACTGTCGTCTTGCCGGCCAGGGCGCGGATCTTGTTACCGAAGGCGAACAACAACGTGCCACTCAGCAGCAACCAGGGAACAAGATGTAGGAAGGTATGTTGTGGCGTCCTGAGCAGAAGTAACGAACCCGCCCAGCCTCCGACGACGCTGGCCAATAGCAAGGGGATTAACAAGCGTCGCGGCACGTCCAGGCGCTTTAGGTACGCACCGGTACTGGCTGCCAACCCAGGCCACAGGGCAACCGTGTTAGTGGCGTTAGCCTCCACCGCCGGCATGCCTGTAAGCATCAGTGCGGGAAATGAAATAAAAGTGCCCCCTCCAGCCACCGCGTTTAGTGTTCCAGCAATTCCCGCAGCGAAAAATAAGAAGACAGCTTGGCCGAAGTGCAACTGTAACGCTACGCCGATGAGTTCCGCTCGCTCTCTCGGGTTCATCCGGAGCAACCTTCCAAGCGACCTATCCTACAGTGTGCCTGGTACCATGCACCAGGATTGCGCTGTTAGCCGCTTTGGTCGCATTCCCCGCGTCGTGTCCGGGGCACAGCCCATGCTTGAGCAGTGCGCGTCAAGAAAATTTATACGGATGGCGAGGTAGTCGAGAAATGGACCCACTGCCGCTCTTTCATTGGTGCTTGTGTGCGTGGTGTGACGAAGACGCGTTACCGGCCTTCGGCTGTGCGGCTCATTTTGGAGGAACTGATGGTGTGTCTGATGGGGCCGCTCCTTTCACCACGACCAGGTATTCCACGATCAGCGACTGGTCGGCTTCGGAGATCGGGGCACCATAGGCCTCGACCATTTTCTTGACCTCGTTTTGCCACACTGTTTTGGGGAAGCGCGGCTGCATTGAGACATAACGTGACGTGTGACAGAGAAGGCAGTCTCTGCGATAGGTGTTCACGTGCGGTCCTTCCGCTATCTCGGCGGGGTATTCCGGCAGCACAATACTTTGCACTTGGCTAACATCGGTCTGGACTGCCGGTTTCGACGCACTGCCCGAGGGCTGTTGCGAGTACACCGCAATAGAAACTGTCAGGATCACCAAGATGGTTATGCTGAAAATGATTCTGGGGTTACTCGTGGATCGAATCATACGACCACCACATCGAGGTGCTCGATCATGTCGCGCTGATAGCCACTGCGATTCCATTGCGCCATGGGTTGGATTTCGCCGGAGCCACTAGTCGCGCGTACCATTAAGCGATAGGACCCTTTTGCCGGCGGTGTCCACGATGTTTGCCATCTGCGCCAGGAGTACTTTCCCAGGTCCGGCCCAAGGGATGAGTCACTCCAGGTTTGTCCACCATCCTGCGATACCTCAACGCGGCGAATTCCATTTCCCCCATCGTGGGCGACTCCCGACAAAACATAGCTCTGACCTGTCCGCAATTGTTCATCGGGATCAGGCCGTACGAAGATCGAATGGACCGGCATACGGTTAATAGGAACCGTCACCGGCGAAAGATGTTGGGGGACTTCATTGGCAGCTGTGTTATCGGGGATGCGATACGCCTTGTCCATCCAGAAGGTCTTTAACGGCTGATCGAGAGCGCTGATGGACGACAGCGCCTTGACCCAATAGGTGGAATACCAGCCTGGAACGACGAGACGAATCGGAAATCCATTCAGCATCGGTAGCGGTTCGCCGTTCATCTCGTAGGCGATCATTACTTCGCCGTCGCGGGCGTGGTCAATTTGCAACGACTTTTCAAAGTGTGGTGTCTTCTCCAATGGAGGAACGTCGAGTCCGCGTAGACCCACTTGGACTGTCCCCGGAAGGACCTCAGCCGCATCCAGAACGTCTTTTAATCGCGCGCCCTTCCATCTGGCGTTGCCCATGGCACCACTGGCCCACTGGCCACCCGGAGCTTTCGGCTCGAAGAAGCTTCGGAAGTTGCCGGCACACTGGCACAATGCCACCAGCGAGACGGGCTCGAACTTCGACTGCAAATCCTTCATAGACAGACTCAGTGGCTCGCGGACATGTCCGCCAATCCCCAGCCGGAACTCCTGCAAGTCAACGGTTGTGGGGATTCCCGAGACGTGCCAGCGCACGAAGAATGCGTCGTTAGGCGTCAGATCTGATTGGAAATAGTGCAGTGGCGTTTCCAGCTGCGGCGGCCGATCCGTAAGCAGAATGAGGTCAGTTTTCTGCGGATATCGTACCAGTTGGCGAGCAGCCGTCTCTGTCGGTGCGGTGGCAAAACCCAGCGCCGATGAAAACTCAGAGCCGTGCGCGAAGGTGCGGCTTGCTGCGGCCAATCCACCAAGTGAGGCTAGCATCGACAGGAATCGACGACGATCAAGCGGGCCGAAGTGTCCGGTTGGCATGGTGTTGACGAATTCACCCCTGGAAAGGACGACCGACAGACGAAAGCGCGCAACGACATCTTTCCATAAGTGGCTGGAAGAATACAAGGTAGAGCAGGGAGAAAGAAGACGCGCAAACGGAAGCTCCGGCGGCAATCGCGGTTAGTGGTCCTCAGCGATCGGGTCCGGCGAAATCGCGAAGGGGTATGCGGGCTCGCGTCGCAAAATGTGGCAGAACTCAGTCAGGAGTCCAGCCCAGATATTCTTCGTGTCCTTTGAAGATCGTAATTAGCAGATCTCCCACCCGTTGTTTCAGGTTGATAGGCCCGGGCTTGTACGCCGGCTCAGGGTTCCCTTCGACCGGGACCTCTACTCCGACCGGGATCTCTACTTCTGGCTCGAGAATGGTTGACGACATAAAAATTCTCCTTCACTTGGCTGCCCGGGGGATTGGTAGCCGAAATCCCGCCTCCTGGGGAGCGAGTCACGAAGCCAGAAGGTACCGGAACCTCAGCCTAAAGCTACCCAAGTCGGCTGCGGCCACCCAATGACCGCCATCACATCTGAGTGTGACGGGATGGTAGGAATCCAATGACCACAGGAGACACCCACTCGCTTGCAGGAGCTTAAGGGAGGCCGGCGGCTTAGGGGCTCCGGCCTTTGCTCCTAGTTTGAATTGTCACGGTAGGGACTCACTGATCGCCTCCGCAGATCCGCACAAGTGCGGGATTGCGAGTCACGTTATGGTGAAGGATATGACGCGGGTCGTGGCCGACGACGAAAAAGCAGTGTCAATTGGCGACGCCAACAGTCCCTTAACTTCAAAGCCCAGGCTATCCGGACATTTGGACAAGGCAGCCTAAAGGACGTAAAGCCTGCCGTGATCTTCCGCAATTGGTCTCGATAAATTCCCTGGCTGGGACAACACCTTCCGCTGAGCTCGAGGCTGCAAATTGCCATATAGGCCTCACTTACAAATCTCGGGCTGGAATAGCTGTTGTACCAGTTGCTGGGTACGAACCTTCAACAGAGAATTTGAATGCAGCGGGAAATCGATGGGGATCCCAGCTTCCGATCGCAGGTTGAGACCCTCCAGAATAGCTCCCGGGGTGCCTAGCAGGGAATACCGGCGAACTATGTTTTCCGGTTCTCTGATGTTGCCTGGCCAGCTGTGTTGACGCATGCGACTGGTTATTGCGGGCGACAACGGAGGTGGTAGTGTGCCAAGGTTGCGTTGCTCGCCCTAACGGCCGAACCCAATCACGTTCGACATTGCTTTCATACGTGAGAGTCCTATCTCCGCCACTTGTTGACATACGGCAGCACGAACAAGTACAGGCCGGTGAGCAGGAGCAAGGCAAGTATGCCTACTGCCGATAGGCCCAGTCTGTTGTTGTACTTCCCCTGTATCACGGTAACGCCGTTGATGATGACGGCCACTGTGAAGACTATGGACAGCCAGCGGTGGGTCTGCCGAATCCATTTGCTCCAGTTCAATTGAATCTCCTCTGCCACGACCAATAGCATCTCTTACTATGGACGCCAAATTAACGCGATGCCAGTAATGCCCGCAACCTCCAAACGTGGGCTGTGATGCGGCATGCCATCTCTGGCGTCACGCGCATGCAGTGACGCCAGAGTTCCTTCCGGCCGCATTCTGGTCCCCGCTGCCGGTTCGATTGCGGTGCGGCGATCTGCTCAAGCAGTAACTCCTCGATCGCTTGACGGGATGGTCGGTGATCTGGGACAGCTCCATTCGCAAGTAGGTTCATGTCCTTTTTAGCTTTCTCTGCTGCAGTACGATGTCCCCGAAGCTGGTTTCTGGACAACGCCTAGTCAGCAGGCCACAGGCCCACAATGACTGGTCATTTTTCGGAGATCTACTTTTCTTGATGACATACACCCAATTCATGCGATGCCTTGTTTTCGCCGTTCGACAAAGTCACCTTCAGCGGCTTCATTGACGCAGATCCAGAGTGCAGCCTAGCATGTGGCGCAGAGGGAATGTTCTGTGATCGGCCACGTTCTTGGTCATTGCCGTATCGTGTCGAAGATTGGGGAGGGAGGAATGGGCGTCGTCTACCGCGCCTACGACGAGGTATTGCACCGCGACGTCGCGTTGAAGGTCGTCAAGAAGGACGACCGCTTGGATGCATCGGCCCGCCAGAGCCTACTCGATGAGGCACGTGCCTCATCATCTCTCGCTCATCCCAATATCTGCACGATCTACGAAGTGGGCGAGACGGATGGCGACCTCTACATCGCGATGGAACTGGTCGAGGGCAAGTCTCTGCAGGCGATGAGCGCCGGCATTGGGTTGCCCCCGGAATCCGTCGTCCGATATGGAATCCAGATTGCCAGCGCACTTGCCCGGGCTCATGATCGCGGCATTATTCATCGGGACCTTAAGACGGCAAATATTGTCGTCACCACTGATGGTCTAGCCAAAGTCCTGGATTTCGGGCTTGCCAAACAGCTGGGAAGCGGACCATCCGAGAACCCCACTCGATCCTTGGCAACTTTAGAAAATGCATCGAGCGTGAGCGGTACGTTGTCGTATATGGCGCCCGAACTCCTGCGCGGAGAGGCGCCTGATTATCGGAACGATTTGTGGTCGCTTGGGGTTGTGCTTTATGAAGCTGCCTCCGGGCGCTTACCCTTTGAAGGACGCACGGGCTTTGAGATCAGCTCGGCGATCATACGCGACATTCCAACTCCGCTCGGCCCTCCCGTGCCGCCAGGTCTGTGGGCCACCATCCAACGCTGTCTTGCCAAGGAACCAATGCAGCGTTACCAGCGCGCCAGCGAGGTGCAGGCAGCGCTGGAGGCCGTTCAGTCGGGTGCGATCGTCTCCGCTAGTGCTGATTCTGAAGTCAGTCCACCCAAAAGTACGGTCTTGCACAGTGTGCAACACGCCCATGTCCGGAAGGGAGATTTCCTCCTCCTGGTCGGAACCACGAAGGGAGCATTCATTCTTCGCTCCAACGCTCAACGAACCCGTTTCGAGATTGGGGGTCCGTATTTTCACGGGCAAAATGTGTATGCGATGGCTTTTGACGGCCGCGCGGATCAACACAGGATATGGGCCTCGACCCAGAGTTATTGGGGTACTTTCCTGCGATCCAGCGACGACTTCGGAAAGAGCTGGACCAATCCGCAGCAGGCGAACGTTCGATTTCCAT
>Ga0210398_10006511_pt1 | contig 10729 bp, 9 predicted proteins | sample IncBWC4OmetaG_FD_161047 | JGI IMG/M metagenome (GOLD analysis project Ga0210398, IMG submission 161047) | Forest soil microbial communities from Barre Woods Harvard Forest LTER site, Petersham, Massachusetts, United States - Inc-BW-C-4-O | ecosystem: Environmental > Terrestrial > Soil >... | reverse complement strand
TGACGATTCTCTCGACGCTGCCCTCGGCCGGCGTCGGCGCGCTATTGGCGCTGTGGCTCGGCGGCTTCGATCTGTCGGTGATCGGCATCATCGGCATCATTCTGTTGATCGGCATCGTCAAGAAGAACGGCATCATCCTGGTCGACTTCGCCATCAGCCGCGAACGCGCCGGCCTGCCGCCGCGCGAGGCGGTGCGGCAAGCCTGCCTGTTGCGGTTCCGTCCGATCACCATGACGACGATGACGGCGCTCCTGAGCGGCCTGCCGCTGATGTTCGGCTCCGGCTCGGGATCGGAACTGCGCCACCCGCTCGGCTACGCCATGGTCGGCGGCCTGGCGCTGAGCCAGCTCCTGACATTGTTCACGACGCCGGTGATCTATCTCTATCTCGATCGCTTCCAGTCCTGGCTGAGCGGCAAGAAGCCCGAGCACGAGGAAGCGCCGCAAGACTTGCGCGTCGCCGCGGAATGAGCCGAACCGCCGGCGTAACGATCAAAACGCAGGCTGTTCCATAGTTTCCGCAAAATTTGTTCGTTAATTATTACGCGGAACCTGCGTCCAAAATGGCGCAGGCGACGGAACGCCGGTTCTCCTCAAGCGTTTTCCTTACAAGGTACCAAGAGGAGGACCATGATGAGAAAGATCGCAATTGGTCTTGTTGCAGCAGCGGCTATGCTGACCGCCGCGCCGGCAATGGCGCAGATCGGCTTTTACGCCGGCCCGGGTGGCGTGGGCGTAGGCGTCGGCGCACCGGGACCGTACTACCGTTGCGGCTACGACTATCCGTGTAATCGTGGCTACTACGATTACTACGACGGCGGCCCCGCGGTCACGTTTGGCGTCGGCCCCGGTTACGGCTGGCACGGCCACCACCACTGGCACGACTAACCTATAAGTGGATAGCCAACGAGCAGAAGGGCCCCGGCAACGGGGCCCTTTCTGTTGATCGGGACACGCGGTGGAAATACGCTGCATTGCACAAGCGATTTACCACGTTGCCGCACACTGCATTGTGAAGCGAACAGTCGCGCGATTGCGGCGTTGCTCATGGCATCGCGGCGACGGTGGTGCCATGATTGAGGTTGATGATTGACGGCCGCGTTGCGGCCTTGTTGGAAGGAACGGCCGCGTAGCGGCCTTTGGTGGCTGCCGGCGCGGACCCAAACCTCGAAGGTTCAGGAGGAGAGCGCCATGGCTTACTCACATATGCTTGTCGGCGCGAGCGCGGGCCCCAAAAATCTCGTCATCCGCCACATCGCGCCGTCGGATCTGTTCGATGCGCTGGCGCGCGGCATCGACGACTTTGTCGCCATGCCCAGTCACGCGGTTTTCCTCTGCGTCATCTATCCGCTGCTCGGCATCGCGTTGATCGCAATGGCGCTGGGCAATTCCATGCTGCCGCTGGCGTTCCCGATTGCCGCCGGCTTTGCGCTGGTCGGTCCGCTCGCCGCGATCGGTCTCTATGAGCTGAGCCGCCGCCGCGAAGCCGGCCTCGACAGTTCCACGAGCCACGCCTTCGACGTGCTGCATTCGCCGTCGCTCGGTGCCATCGTGGCGCTCGGCTTGCTGCTGATGGCCATCTTCCTGATCTGGCTCGCCGTCGCCGACGCCATCTATATCGCCTATTTCGGTTATCACGGGCCGGCTTCCGTCGGGCAGTTCGTCAGCGACGTGTTGCATACGCGCGCCGGCTGGATGCTGATCGTGGTCGGCAGCGGCGTCGGTTTCCTGTTCGCCGTGCTGGTGCTCACCATCAGCGCGATCTCGTTTCCGCTGTTGCTCGATCGCGACGTCGGCGCGGCGGTGGCTGTGCTGACCTCGATCCGCGTCGTCGCCAAGAACCCGCTGACCATGGCGCTGTGGGGATTCATCGTCGCCGCGCTATTGGTGATCGGCTCGATCCCGTTCTTCCTCGGCCTGACGGTGGTGATGCCGGTGCTCGGTCATGCCACTTGGCACCTCTATCGCCGGGCGGTCGAGCCGGACGCCGATCCGCACCCGGACTATCAGCCGCGCGAGCGGCCCCGCCGCTTCGCCGCGGATTTCCCGGCGGCGCTGTTTCCGACCCGGCGGTAGACGGGAAACGCAACCCGGTTTGTCAGCCGGCGGCAAAGGCTTATCATCGCAGGAACGGCCACAACCTGCGCTTTTCCCGCATGCTCGATCTGGGTCTTAGCTTTCTCGGCAGCGTTGCCCGTGATCCCGGCGCACTCGCCATTGTCGATGGCGACGTGCGGCTGAGCTACGCCGACTGGTATCGGCGCATTTCGGCGCTGGTGGCCGGCTTCGATGCCATCGGGCTGAAACCCGGCGACCATCTCGTCACCGCGCTGACCAATCGCTGGGAAGCGGCCAGCCTGCACTGGGCCTGCCAGTTCGCCGGCATCATCATCACGCCGGTGAATTGGCGTTCGACGGCGAGCGAGATCGACTTTTATCTCGAGGACGCCGAGGCCAAAGCTATCGTCTACGAAGATGCTTCTGCCGCGGCCGTGGCCGGCTCCGCCTTGGCGCAAAAGCTGCCGCGGATCGCGCTCGATGCGGCGCCGCCGCCGGCGATTCCCTTTGCCGAGCTCGCGTTGCGCGACGCGCCCGATGCCGCTGCGCGCGTCGGCACCGAAGCCTGGTCGGTGATGCTCTACACCTCCGGCACCACGGCGCTGCCGAAAGGCGTGCCGCGCCGCCAGCACGCCGAGCGCGCCGCGGCAGTCGCGCATGTGGCGCAGAATCTCTATGCCCACGGCGAGCGCACGCTCGGCGTCATGCCGCTCTATCACACCATGGGGGTGCGCTCGCTCCTTGCCATGTCGCTCGTCGGCGGCACCTTCGTCTGCCTACGCCGGTTCGACGTCGCGCATGCGCTCGAGCTGATCGAAGCCGAGAGAGTCAGCAATCTTTATCTGGTGCCGACGCTTTATCACGACGTCGTCCATCATCAGCTGTTCGCGACGCGCGACGTGAGCTCGGTGCGCAAGCTCGGCTTTGCCGGCGCGCCGATGACCGACGGGCTGTTGCAGACGCTGCAGGCCGCGTTCAAGCCGGATCTGTTCGTCAATCATTACGGCTCGTCGGAAGTCTACACTTTCACCATCGACCAGAACGCGCCGGCAAAACCCGGCTCGGCCGGCCGCGCCGGCATCAATCAGATGGTGCGCGTGGTCCGCCTCGGCGCCAAGTCGGTGAATGAGATCGCCGCCGTCGGCGAAGAAGGCGAGATCATCGCGCTCCTGGCCGGCGATGAATCCTTCGAAGGCTATTGGCGGCGGCCCGATGCCGACGCCAAAGCGCTGCGCCAGGGCTGGTATTTCACCGGCGACACCGGCTTCGTCGACGGCGACGGCGACATTTTCGTCACCGGCCGCGTCGACGACATGATCATCACCGGCGGCGAGAATGTCTCGCCGGTAGAGATCGAATCCTGCCTGTCGCTGCACGCCGCCGTGTCCGAGGTCGCCGTGGTGGGCCTGCCCGACGAGCGCTGGGGCAAGATCGTCACCGCCTTTGTCAAAAGCCGCCGCGCCGTCGAGCCCGACGAGCTCGACGCGTTCTGCCGCACCTCCGGCCTGGCCAACTTCAAGCGCCCGCGGCGCTACATCTTCATCACCGAGATTCCGAAATCGCCAGTTGGCAAACTGCTCCGCCGCAAGCTCGTCGCCGGCGAATACGACCCCGTCTCGCCTCTTAAAGGAACGGCCGCATGAGTGAATTTTCCGACCCGCGTTTGCACATCCTCGACGGCTTTCGCGTCGAGATCGATCCGGCCCGCGAACGCGCCGACGTCGTTCTCGACCGGCCGCCGCTCAATGTCATCGAAATGGGGCAGCGCGATCAGCTTCGTCTGGTCTTCGAAGCGCTCGACGAGGATACGCGTGTGCGCATCATCGTGCTGCGCGCCGTAGGCCAGCACTTTTCCTCCGGCGGCAATATCGCGGGTTTTCTCGCGGCCTCGCCCGAGCATGTATCGAAGCTCGCCTGGAATATCGCGGCCCCCGCGCGCTGCGCGAAGCCGGTGATCGTCGCCAATCGCGGCTACTGTTTCGGCGTCGGCTTCGAGATTTCGCTGGCTTGCGATTTCCGCCTGGTTTCGGAGACTTGTTTCTATGCGCTGCCGGAGCAGCGGCTCGGCCAGATTCCGGGCTCGGGCGGCTCGGCGCGGCTGCAAAAGATCATCGGCATCACCCGCACCAAGGACATCGTGATGCGGTCGAAACGCATTGCGGCCAAACAGGCCTACGAGTGGGGCATCGCCACCGAATGCGTCGCCGACGACAAGCTCGAAGCCGCGACCGACACCTTGGTCGAGGAGCTGCGCGGCTTCTCGCCATTGGCGCAACGCACCGCCAAGACGCTGCTCAACGAAACCGAAGACACCAATCTCGAAGCGGCCATCGAACTCGAAGGCCATTGCTACAGCCGGTTGCGCCAGTCCGACGATTTCCGCGAGGGCGTCGAGGCGTTCCACGCCAAGCGCAAGGCGACATTCCGCGGCAGTTGACCGTCTGGCGGAGGCGATCGGGGAGGACTAACGTCGTCTTGAAATAAAACGCGGCGCCGCAGAGCGCCCAAAGGAATACAAGGGAGGAGAGGGCCGATGCGCAGTTTTTGGGTTCAAGTCCGTGCGATGGCGCTTATCACCATCGGCGCGCTGGTCACGCTGAACACGGCCAACGCCGCCGACCCGATCCGGATCGGCATGTCCATGGCGCTCACCGGCGGCGTGGCGCCGATCGGCAAGCAGGTGCTGACCGCGCTGCAAATCTGGCGCGACGACGTCAACGCCAAGGGCGGTCTGCTGGGGCGTCCGGTGGAGCTGGTGTTCTACGACGACCAGAGCAATCCGGCGAACGTGCCGCAGCTTTACACCAAGCTGATCGACGTCGACAAAGTCGACCTGGTGATCGGGCCGTACGCGACCAACATGGTGGCGCCCGCCATTCCGATCATGATGCAGCACAAGATGACGACCATCGGCATTCTCGCCAATGCCGCCAACAGCAGATTCCACTACGACCAATATTTTTCGATGCTGCCGACCGGGCCCGAGCCGCAGAAGGCCTTTGCCTACGGCTTCTTCGAGCTTGCCGCCGCGGCCACGCCGCGGCCCAAGACGGTGGCGATCGTCGCCGCCGACGCCGAATTCGCCCAGAACGCCGCCGACGGCGCCCGGCAAAGCATCAAGGAGATCGGCGGCTTCGACCTGGTGCTGGACCAGAAATATCCGCCGACCACGACCGACTACACGCCGATCATGCGCGCGGTGCAGGCGCTCAATCCCGACATCGTTTTCGTCGCCGCCTATCCGCCGGATTCGGTCGGCATCGTGCGCGCCGCCAACGAAGTCGGCATCACGCCGAAAATGTTCGGCGGCGCCTTCATCGGGCTTTTGGTGACGCCGATCAAGGCGCAGCTTGGGCCGCTCGCGAACGGCATCGTCAACAACGAAGTGTTCCTGCCAGCGCCGAGCCTGACGTTCCCCGGCACCAAGGAACTGCTGGCGAAATACCAAGCGGCCGCCGCGACCCAAGGCATCGATCCGGGCGGCTGGGCGTTCCCGCCGCTCGGCTATGCGGCCGGACAGGTTTTGGCCCAGGCGGTCGAAGGCACCAAGAGCCTCGATAACACCAAGCTCGCCGACTACATGCGCAGTCACACCTTCAACACCGTGGTCGGCGATATCGCCTTCGGCAAAGACGGCGAGTGGGCGAAGTCGCGCGTGTTCTTCACCCAGTTCCAGCATGTCACCGGCAATGGCATGGATCAGTTCAAGGACACCACCCACGAAGTCATCGTGTGGCCGAAGGAATACAAGACCGGCGACATGATCTATCCCTACGCCGAGGCGAAGAAGCACTAAATCCCTACCCGTCATTGCGAGCGTAAGCGAAGCAATCCAGCACAGCGCCACCGTCTGGATTGCTTCGTCGCTTCGCTCCTCGCAATGACGGAAAAGCAAGGATGCAACAGATGAACGGCACACCCTTCAAGCTCGGGACTTTCGCCAAACCAGGCGGCGCCGCGTTCGCCGCAATCGTTCTCGATGACGACGTCGTCGATCTCAAATCGGCGCGCGGCGGCAAGCTGAGCGCGACCGACAGCATCGAAGGCTTGTTGGACAACTGGGATGCCAACTTTGCCGCGCTCCAGGAGATCGTCGCCGCCCTCGAAAAAGACGGCCGACCCGGCGCGGTCAAGCTTGGCGGCTTGCGCGCGCTGCCGCCGGTGCGGCGGCCCGGCAAGATGTTCTACGCCGCGCAGAATTTTCAGGAACACGTCGACGAGATGATTCGCGCCGGCATGACGCCGGCGAGCGGCCCGAAATTCACCGGCGAGAAATCGACCTCGCATCCATATCTGTTCCTCAAAGCGCCGAGCACTCTGGCCGGCGCTTATGACGACATCGCGATCCCGACCGGACTGAAAAAGATCGATTGGGAGGCGGAGATCGCCTGCGTCATCGGCAAGCCTGGCAAGCACATCAAGGCCGAGCGCGCCCTCGATCACGTCGCCGGCTGGATGACGACCAACGACGTTTCCGCCCGCGATCTGCAGATCCGCGCCGATCGCCCGGGACTGCGCTCGGATTGGCTCAACGGCAAAAGCCACGACAATTTCGCCCCGACCGGCCCGTTCCTGGTGCCGCGCGCCTTTGTGGGCGACCACATGAACCTGTTCATCCGCCTCACGGTAAACGGCGAGATCAAGCAGAACGGCAACACCTCGCAATTCATCTTCACGCCCGAGGAGCAGATCGAATACGCCTCGAACATTCTGAGTCTGCAAAGCGGCGACTTCTTCAGCTGCGGCACCTGCGGCGGCGTCGGCCAGGGCACCAACACGTTCCTCAACGTCGGCGACGTCATGGAGACCGAGATCGAAAGCCTCGGCAAGATGCGCAATCGTTTTGTTGCGGAATCTGCTTAATTCATCGAGAGAGTTTGCCCCCGGAATTCTCAGGGTGCTGACGGCTCCGCCCCGATTCGATTAGGACCTCGCCAAGCCTCTGATGGTCGTGAGTATGCGATCAATTTGCACCTTTTCGACACAACTCAGAATAATTACACTAGCCACAAGGCAATTATTCCGCACAGCGGGAGTGCAACGATGCACGATGTTTTCATTTCTTATTCAAAATCGGACAACCTAGCTGCGGACGCAGCCTGTGCCGCGCTTGAAAACGCCGGCATTCGTTGTTGGATCGCTCCCCGCAACGTCCACTCGGGATATTACTGGGCAGAGCAGATCGTCAACGCAATTGACGATTGCCGCGTTATGGTCCTGATTTTTTCGGCAGCGGCCAATATTTCCTCTCAAGTTCTTCGCGAGGTTGAGAAAGCTATCAGGAAGGGCACTCCGATTCATCCGGTGCGAATCGAGAACGTGGAACCCACCAAATCGATGGAACACTTTCTCCACTCCCTCCACTGGCTTGACGCGTTAACGCCGCCCCTGGAAAGGCATCTTCAAATTTTGTGCAAGGACGTCAAAGCATATCTTGATAACCATTCCGAACCGGATCGCGCAGACAACGGGCCGCAATCCGAAATCGATTCAGGCGCCGTCTCGGCGTCCGATATCGTGCGCAGCCCGAGAGAAGGCGGCAGCGTCGACAAGCAGAGACAACCATTCATTTCTCCAATTCGACGACATTGGTGGCCGATCGCGGCGTTGCTGGCTCTGCTCGCGATATGCGGCAGCGGAGCAATTTATTTCCTGGCAAGCAGCCGCGTAAATTGTGAAACAGCGTCCGACTGCAACGAGCTTGGCCATGCTTATAACGACAAGAAACAATGGGATGACGCAATTAGAGCCTTCAAGAAAGCCATCGATCTCGACTCAAACGCTGCCGACTACCTCAACCTCGGCTGGGCCTACAATGGCAAGCACGAATGGGACCTGGCCGTCAACGCATTCAGCAAGACAATTCAGCTCGATCCGAATCCAAACGACCCCAACTTGGCGGCAGCGTTTGTCGACAGGGGGTACGCATACGCCGCTCAAAAGAATTGGAGCCGCGCGATCGCTGACTACGACGAGGCGATACGGGTCGATCCCGAGTATGCGAGCGCCTTCTACTACCGAGGCGAGAGCAAACAAGCCTTAGGCGACACGTTGGGCAGTCAAGCCGACAAGGCAGAGGCGCATAAGATCAATCCAAAGGACTTTTGAAACACGTCAGGGCAAGTCCGCCACTGCGGCGTGGATATGCAGCAGGTCTGGAATCGTGCGCGGGTCACGCCGGCCAAAACCGCATTCCGTGGCGATGGCGAATTTTTCGGCGTATTTTTTTGCCGTCGCCAGCCGTTGCTTCGTGCCATCGACGCCCTCGGTGTAATGGACGAGGCCGAGGCAGAGCTCGGTTTCGGGCCGTAATGCCAGCCGTTTCAAGGGTTCGAAATATGCGTCGTCGGCGCGGTTGCGCGGCACCGGCATGTGGATGAGATTTATCGGCCGCTTGATATTGCGCGACAGGCGATTGGCGAATTCGACCATGTCGGCCATGTCGGTCGGCTCGACCACGTGGCGATGGTTCGAATCGCCGTAGCAGAGGTGATAGAGCAGATCGACGCCGGCCGGCACCCTGTTGCCGAGATCGGCGACAATGGCGCTGAAGGTTTCCTGCATTTCGGCCTTGCTGCGGCCATAGCTCGATGCCTCGTTGCGTTCGAGCCGCGCGAATACGGCGGACGCGACGTCGAACTGGATCGCCAATTCATCTTGCGGGATGGCGGCGCAAATTTTGTCGATCTCGCGCTTGACCGCGTCGTTGTAGAGCGGATCGATCGGCGCGTGCAGCGCGTCGACCAGGAACAGCCAGATCACCGAATGCGCCGGCACCAAGTCGACCTGGAATTTCGTGCCGGCGGCGATCTTGCCGGCGTCTTTCAGCCGCTTGAAATCCGCATAAGATTTTTTGGCGATGTCGGCATAGAACAAATTGTCGAAGCGCACGTCCGCGGCGCGAAATTCCGGCTTGAGCGCATAGCGCTCGCGGCCGGTGCCGCTGACGTGCACGCGAAAAAACTCGCCGGATTTTTGCAAGCCCGGATTGTCCGCGAACACCGGCTCCAGCCAGGTGATCCAGTCGCCGCGCGCGCCGGTCTCGCCGTCGGGCAGCCGCTTGATGCGCGGGCCCAGCGCGGCGCTGACCGTTTCGAAAACCTCCGCCGCGTTCGCCATCGGCACGCTGCCGACCAGGTAGACATTGCGGGCCATGCGTTTTCTGCTTTCACTGCGGCTCGACGTTGAGTTCCTTGCCGAACGCGCGCCACTGCTCCTGTTCCTTGCGGATGGCCGCGGCGCTGCTCGCGGGCGTGCCGCCGCCGGCGGTGGCGAGGCCAAAGGCCAGCAGCCGGTCGCGGATCTCGGGCCCGCTCAGGTACTGGCCGATTTCGCGATTGAGCCGGGCGACGATGTCGGCCGCCGTGCCCGCCGGCGCCACGACGGCAAAGAAGCCGTTCATCACCACGCCGGGCACCGTCTCGCGCAGCGTCGGCAGATCCGGCAATCCCGGAAAGCGCGTGTCCGAGGTCACCGCAAGCCGGCGCACCTTGCCCGACTGGACCACCGCATTGGCGGCGGCGATCGAGCTCATCATCACCTGGTTGATGCCGCCGGCGACGTCCTGGACCATCTGCGCGCCGGAGCGATACGGCACTTCGACCAGTTCGAGGCCGGCGCGCTTGTTGAACAGTTTTGCGCCGAACGCCGCCGCGCCCGCGGTGTTGTCGAAGGCGATGGAGAGCTTGCCGGGATTGGCCTTGGCATAGGCGATCAGCTCGGCGACGGTCGTCACCGGCAGCGCCTCGTTCACCGACAGCATTTGCGGCGCCAGATTGCACACCACGGCGACGGCGGTGAAATCGCGCGTCGGATCGTACGGCAGTTGCTTGAACGAAATGAGATTGATGGCCATGCCGGAGGTGTTGGTGAACAATAGCGTATAGCCGTCGGGCGCGGCGCGCGCCGCGTTTTCGTGGGCGAGGATGCCCGAGGCGCCGGGGACGTTCTCGACGAACATCGCCTGGCCCAAGGTGCGCGACACGCCGTCGGCCACGAGCCGCGCCATCACGTCGGTGGCGGCGCCGGGCCCGGTCGGCACGATCAGCTTGATCGGACGGCTCGGCCAGTTGTCGGCGTGGGCGCCGGCGCTCAGCGCGATCGCTGCGCAGCAGAGCGCGATGCGGAAGAAGCCCGTCACCATGTGCACCAAAGCAATGCTGCGCGTGCGCCGCCGCTATTCCGCCGCCTGCAGCTTCGGCGGGCGCATGGTCTCGACGCCGTCTGCCGCGGTCGCCGAGATCGTGGTGCGCACCATGTAGCGCGGCTCGTTGCCGGGCCACGGCCGGCCGCGATGCATGGTGGCGCGATTGTCCCACATGATGACGTCGCCGCTCTTCCACTTGTGCTCGTAAGTGGTACCGGGCGCCGTCGCCGCGGCGGTGAGCTCCTCGATCAGCTGTTCGGCCGCCGCCCGCTCCATGCCTTCGATCGCATAGGTGTGCGAAGCGATATAGAGCGCGCCGCGGCCGTTGACCGGATTGCGCCACACCAGGCGCCAGCAGCGCGGCGGCAGCGCGTCGAGCTCCTCCGGCGTGGCGAGGCCGGCGGCGACCTTGGCGCGCGAGTGGCCGTAGTGATGCCAGGCGAAGGAATTTTCGAATTTCTTCTGCAGCGCCGGATCGAGCCGCTCGAAGGCGAGCCGGGTCGAGACAAATTCGGTCTCGCCGCCA
>Ga0210398_10006508_pt1 | contig 10731 bp, 9 predicted proteins | sample IncBWC4OmetaG_FD_161047 | JGI IMG/M metagenome (GOLD analysis project Ga0210398, IMG submission 161047) | Forest soil microbial communities from Barre Woods Harvard Forest LTER site, Petersham, Massachusetts, United States - Inc-BW-C-4-O | ecosystem: Environmental > Terrestrial > Soil >... | reverse complement strand
CAGGTAGAACAACTGGCTCTGATCGCCGGTCTGACGACCCATCATGGCAAGCCTCCGCCACCGAATGCCTCCAGCAGACGGAATCACTGTTCGCCAAAAATCACGAGCCTTTTTTCAACAGCATCGACCCAAAGCGGACGCCGGTAGTCTATTCTGATTTGATGGCGGCGACGGCCTGTTTCCGAGAAACCCGCCTAATAGAGGGCGCTCGATTTGAGCGCGTGACGCGCACCGAATCAGCAAGCGGGTTATCATTCGGCAAGTTGGCTCGTCACTAAGGTCGGCGCGATGCAGCCCGGAGCGACACTATGAAAATTTGGCCTGTGATCGTGCGCATCTCACATATGAGAATCTGGCGCTGGATCGAGCGTTCCGCACACTGGTTCGCCGTCTTGCTTGCCATCGCGGTCATCGCCTGGATCTGGGTGCGTCCTGCGGAGAAAAGCGGCGGTCAGCCGAACTTTGCTGGCGCAGAACAGCAACAAAAACGCCTAGCGATTTTTCTCGACGGCACATGGAACAGCGTCGACAGCAATACGAATGTTTGGCGCATGCGGGCGCTGTGCGCCGCGAAAAGCAAGGATGGCAAACCTCAGCTCGTCTATTACGAGGTCGGGGTAAATGGTTTTCTGGGCGGTGTTTTCGGCCAGGGGCTCGATGAAAATATCCGACTAGCTTACGAGTGGCTTATCGAGAACTATAACGACGGCGACGAAATCTTCATTTTCGGTTTCAGCCGGGGCGCATATACAGCCAGAAGCCTGGCTGGATTGATTGCCATCGATGGCGTCCTCAAAGCAGGGGCACCCATCGGCGTGACCGAACTCTTTAATCGCTACAAGAAGGGAGACGAGGAAACTATCTGGAAGTTGAAGGAGATGGAAGCATCCGGAGACTCCAGCAAACTGACAGAGCAGGAAAAGTGGCTGCTCAAGTACTCCCAGTTCGCGAAGGTGAAGGTAATCGGCGTGTGGGATACCGTCGGTTCCGTCGGCCTGGCCGCTGGGAACATTCCGGGCATTAGCAGCTCCCAGTTCGATTATCTCCAAACAGGATTACGCATCCATATCCTAAACGGCTATCACGCCCTTGCCATCGATGAGCACCGCAAGAACTTCGCTCCCACACTCTGGGACGTTCACCACCCCAAAGATCCGAAAGCGGTTGTCGCGCAGGCGCGCCCGCTCTCCAGCGTTGAACAGCGCTGGTTTGTCGGTGCCCATGCCAATGTTGGGGGCGGCTATCAGACCGATCTTCTTGCTCAGGCCCCGCTGCGCTGGATGATGAAGAAGGCGGAGTCGCAGGGACTTTCGTTCCGATCGGAGGTCAATCTGGATGGAGAAGCTCTGAAAGCGCAGATTGCCAACTCCTATAAGGAGTTTGCCTATGGATGGTACGCTAAGGTTTCTTCGCCTCTTTATCGCACCATCGGCGGAGAACCGGATGTTCGGGAGGACGGAAGCCACATCAATGTCAACGAGACGATCGACGCCAGCGTGTTCGACCGGTGGCGCGCCGATCCAACGTATCGCCCGGCCAACCTTGTCGAGTGGGCACAGCGCAGGAAGGTTGATCCTGCTCAGTTGCAAACTTCCGTTCGAGCTGACGATCCGCGCGTAGAAGTGCCCGACCAATAGGCCCGAGATTAGGTGCGAAGCTAGCTCCTCGCTGGCGGCGCGCTACTTATAAAATCACAGCCGGAATATTTCGCGGGTGCGAGTCTTTTTTGCTGACATCAACCACTCGTGTTGGATTCGCTTGGAACGATAGGCTGCCTCTTATTGTTAAGCGGGCGCTACGAGCTAGGAGCAACGGCGATGAGTAATGTGTACACTGTGGAAGTCTCTCGAAAACCTCGACGTTTTGCGGTTTTGGCAGTCGTCGCGGCGGTTATTGGTGGCGTTGCAGCATTTCTGAGCAACACTGACAAAATCTTCACGGAACTTCATAAGGGGTGCCAGTTCGCGAATCTTTGTGCCCGCGACCCTATACCACTCACACCGAAACCCGAATTAGCAGGCTACGACTCGCCCGCGATGGGCGGCCATCATAATCAGAAGGAGCAATGCGGGCCGCTCCTGGAGAAATATCAAGCGCAATATCCACAATTCAAAATCGTCTTGAAATCGTGGGAAGATAACGACAAGGATTGGTTAGGCCACGTGACGTACCACTACCATTGCCGGTACGCAGCGGTCCTGCCCTAACTGCTGTAGAGGGGGCGTCGCCGCAATGCTCTAACCACTTCGGCTGGCGGCCGCTACGCTCCTATTGGCACTTAACGGACACCGCTCCGAAAGTGCGGGTGCGTTGAGTGAAAAGCAGACGAGATGGGCTCCATTTCTTGATTTTGGGCCCGATGCATCAGAGACTGGTTCGAATTTGACATCTGCGAGTTTGAATCCTTCTGGAGCAGGCTGGGAGTTCGAACCGTGCGGGGGTTCTTAAGCTCGGTCCACTTCGACCAATAGATGACCAATGAAACGTTGCGACTAAGCGCGAACGAACGTTGCCGAACGTTGGCAAAAATGCCTATTTTTGCTGAATTTTTCGGAGAAATTAGCGCGCTCATAACCGCTTGGTTGGAGCTTGCCTGATGCTCAGCCGAACTCGTTAGAAAAGACGAGTTTCTTAACGAGTATGGACCTTTCGCGGGACCGGTGCAGGCTCGGTCGCCATCGCCCTAGTCTGCATGGCGGCGGAGATTCGGGCGCCCACGAGATTATTGGCGGCTCGCAATAATTCGGCTGCGAGATGCGCATAACGCGCTGTTGTCGCCACATGCTTGTGGCCTAAAAGGCCACCGATGACAGGCAGGCTGAGGCCGTCAATTATTCCCATTGATGCGAAGGAATGCCTCAGATCATGGAGACGAACGCCATGCAGGCCGGCTGTCGCACGTACCCGCACCCAAACTTTATCGATGCCGATAAAGGCGCCGCCGTCATGCGTGCCTGGAATAACATGCAAGTTGTTTGAGAGGCGGGGAAGAGATCGAAGCAGTTCAAGTGCTGGCTCGTTGAGATAAATAATCTTCGCGCCAGTCTTACTGTCCGGGAGACGCAGGCACTTGCGGTCGAAATCTACGTTCTGCCATTGCAATCCGAATATCTCACTGCGGCGCGCACCCGTAAGCATTAGAAGCGTAATGGCGGCGGACGGGTAGGGGTTGCGGCTTTTCTCACTTTCCACTTGGAGCGCAGTGGCGAGCCGTCCAATCTCCTCCTCAGACAGGAAGCGCTCCATCTTTCGAACTGGTGGTTTCTTTATGCCTCTCGCTGGATTGTCCGAACGCATTCCGCGCGTAATCGCAAATGAGAAAAGGGTGGAGACCAGCGCCACGCATTGTGCAGCTACTCCTGGTCCGCCCTTAGGAAGACTACCGGCCGGTCGTCTTTGGTCTTTTGGCCTTGAAGAGGCTGTGGTTCCGTTCTTCACGTCGATCATCATTCGCTCGATGTCCGCTCGAACAGTTTTTTCCACATTTTTTCTGCCAAGGAGTGGCTTAATGTGGTGAATTATTCTTGCACGATCTGCCTTGAGCGTTGAGGGTTTCTTGTGTGTCGCGCCTTCCTCCAAGTACAGATCACAGAGTTCTGCCATGGTGATAGCGCGACGGTCCGCCGATCTAGTTTCAGCAGGGTCTTCGCCCGAGGCTACAAGTCCGAGAAGCCGCTTGGCCTCAATACGCGCCGTATGCGGTGTCCAGGGTGAGCCGTGTCTGCCGATTGTAAATTTACGCAGCAGTGCAGTGCGGCCAGTGCCCGCCCGATAGTGAAGAATGTAGGTCTTTGCGCCACCATTTCGCGCGCGAACGCCAAATCCTCTGATTTCATTGTCCCATAGGACGAGTTCCGAATTACCTTTCGGAACGAGGCTATCCACCGACCGCTTAGTTATCTTTCCGCGCACTTGTCGACATGCCCTTGGGCAAACTCTGGGTATCACCGGGGTATCACCAGAGTGCGAAACCGTGAGGGCCAATGTCGGCCAGCGTCATCAGCAAGTCAATGATATAGCTAGCATAATTGGGGCTCTTGTCGGTTTGTGGCGGGTGCTGTCAGGGCACCCGGGCGGATTTTGATTCCGCCATTCCCAGGTTCGAATCCTGGCGCCCCAGCCAACATTTAAGTAATTGATACCAAGATAGTTTTTACAGTATTAGCGCGTTCACTTCGTGGCCAATTGGCGCGGTTTTCTGACCCTGAGTCAAACCCGATTTGCCACAGAGACGATTGCACGCGTGATCTCGGGCGCGGTGTTCGCAGAAATCTCTCGGGCGCCATTTCGTGGTTGACTTTTTACGCGCTGAAACGCGGACGCCGCACACTAAGTTGCTGCGACCGCACGAAACCGCTTGCAGAAGCGACGATTTGTTTTAGCGAAACCCGAGCTGCGTTCGCTGCTGACCCCAGCCGGCCGGCAGCCGCGATGCCTGCCGCTGCGCCACATACTTCTTCAACCAAAGCGCTATCCCAATCCGAAAGACTTCGCCTCCACTCTTCATTGAACAAATAAACCAACATGCGATAGTTTTTATCTTTTTTCTTTGCCGCTCGCGCAGGTCTTGCGCAAACATGTGATCTCTCGCCAATAAATGTATCAGCCTACCGTATACATGAAGCTTGGCGTCGATATCCTTGATCTCAGCCTCATTTGCTCTTTGAAAACCTGACGATGCAACGCTTCGATTGACGGTGTAAATCACGCCCACAAAAGTTATTAGTGCAGCGATTATTGCCCCTATCGTAGGAGCCCAATCCTTAAATGATGGTAACGTAAAACTCGGTAGTTGGGAATTTTCGCCGGCTGCATTGGTGCTCGAAGGAGCGGTATCTGCCAGAAACGGCGCGCCTAATTGGGTATGAGGTGAGGGGGCCGTTTGAGATGGAGGTGTTGCCACTGATTCAGCTAATCGTGTCGCGTTTGTCTGCGCCCAGCTCGATGAAGTCTGCGCCAAAGCGAATAATGCTACGGCAATTGCGCCGCCGCGTGAGCGGCTCCAGATCAACGTTAAGCACATAGCCAAATAACCTTTTGCTCCCATTGAGTCGTCGCCCAGCCTTACGCCGACCTGTGATTATGCGCTCCAGGCTAAGCGACCATAACTCACAGTTATCCGCTGCGCCCAGCACACTTGTCGAATGGCCCGTTGTTTTATTTTTCCGGGTAGAGCAACACCTCGATGACGTGTGTCTCTTTTTGCAGCTTCGCCGCGTCGGTAGTGATCGTTTGAACCCTCCAACCGATAAAATCGTCACCCTCGCCGACCCAAGCACCGCTTTTGTCGGTCTTCTGTAATAGGTAAGCCTTTTTGATCGTTCCATTGACCATGACGCCACCAAGGACGAACCCCGGATCAGTAAAGGCCACCGGAGGTGATGCGGACTTGGGCGCGGGCGGTGCTGGCGGCACGTACGGCGCACGTGATCGCGAGAAAATCGGGCGGGCCAGAATCTCCTGATGAGAAGCCGTAGCCGTCGTTTGCGTCCGGGAATCCTCTGGGCTCGGTAGTCGTGGAGACCACCCGGGTTCTGCAGCCGCGATTTCATCTTCAAACATAGTTTTTTGCGCAACCATTATCAGAAACCATGCGTTGGCTGCAGCCAGCAGTGCCAGCCCGAAGAGGACCAGAGGGGGAGTACGGGAGCGCGTCACTTGTTCCCCTCGACTTGCATCGCGCCGACGATGTCTAGTTGAGCGTCGATAGTTGGCTCTGCGCTCACGCCAGGAAGTGTCATGGCCACTCGTTGCGTTGGCCTTAGCAGCGCATCCTCAATAAAAAGAAACGGCTTCGCAGTTTCGATCGTGCGTACGGCTTGATAGACGGCTTGGATAGTGCCCGTAATTTCAAGTTGAACGCCGATGAATTTCATATCGTCTTGCGGTTTGGTGGGAAGCGTGCGGACTGAACGTAGCCGTGCGCCTGTCGGCTCCACCATGCCCTTGATCAGAGTCTGAAGATTGGCGGCTGCAACGCCATCATTGCCGCCCTGGAGGAATTCGGTGCTGCCGTCCGAGGCCGACTGGGCGGTAAGATTGGCAACGGTCGCACGTTGAGCGACAATTGCATTGAGGCGCGCCAAAATCGCGCTCTGTTGCAAAATCTGGGCATCACGATCGGTAAAGAAGGCTTGGATCGGCCAGAAGAACACACACAGAAATCCACTTAAGGCGGCTGCGTTGACCAGCGCGAATAAGCTGCGACGCAGCCAGACATTCTTTTGCCATTGATCTTTTTGCCATTGGCCGATCATGGCGTAGCGCTCCCCATCGCGTCGCGTCGGATCACAGCTTGCAGGGCGAATCTTTCGCGCTCCTCGTTCGCGTCAAGCGCAATCGGCGCGGTCAGGGCGGCCTCGCGGAACAATGGTGAGCTATCGAAGATCACGACAAGTTTGGCTGCCGCAGTGGAGAAGCCGCTCACCGCGAGACGATAATCTTGCGAAGGCGAGGCATCGGTCATGTGGAGTTCGGTCAACCACGAATCTTCCGGTACCAGACGCGTGACCTCGTCCCAAATGTCCAGCAGGGCCGGCGCCTGGTGTCTTCTGGCGAGGAGATGACCGAAGCTGCTTTGGCGGTGCTGTAATTTAGCGAATGCGTCGCGCACCTCTTGAGCCTGCGGTCGCATTTTTGCGATTTGTGGCCCAAGGGCATCGAGAGCCGATTGCTGGCGCCAATAGACTATTCCGCCCGTGATCAAGGCCAGCACGACGGCACTCCCTGCGAGCGCCAGAGCCGTATGACTTGCCCAGGACGTCCGGTCGCCGCGATCCCGGTGGAGCGTGATGGCGGACTCTTGGACCGTTTTCTGGCCTTGGGTGGCGGCGTTTAGAAAGCCGATATCTGCAACATCGATCCCGAACGCCAGAGCCGCGGCCTCGACGCTGTCGCGCTTGACCAGTTGTTGGGTCACAATAAGTTTGTCCGCTTCCTGAACGATGGCGTAGTCGTAGTGAATGTCCGCGAGCCTGAAAGGCGTTTTCTCCGCTAGGTCGCGAGCGACGATCTCCTCGACAGCGTTAGCGGCTTGAGGGGGAAGAACGAGTGTCCGCTTGAAGAACTGTTCAGGCCGCAATGCGACCGCGATCGTCACGTCAGCTCGCGTTAGCTTATTGCGCAGCAAAAAATCATCGATCGAAGACGCGGTATATTCACTGCGTGCTACGCGCATGTCGTCGAGTTGCGTGCCGCCATTGGCACGCAGGCAAAATTCTACAAATGCCTCATCCTGCGCGAGCAGGAGAGCGATCTTACCGGATCCCGTCAGCAATTGCGCAATCCACTCCGGAAACAGCGCCAGAAACTCCCGCAGCCACCAATGCCCGAAGCGGGCAATCAGCTGGCTCACCCGCAGGGAGGCGTTACTTCGCAACCAAGACAGTCGAGCCCACATCACGTCGCTCCATCAAAGTTCCAAGAGTCTTTGTCGGGTCAAAATCTTCCGCTCATGCAACCCGCGTCGCCCGAAGAACCTCTTCAACAGTCGTCTCCCCATGCCAGGCCTTGGTGGCTCCACTCTCGTACATGGTGGCCATGCCACCTTTGCGCGCCGCGGCTTCAATATCGGCATCGGAAACCTTCGACGCGATGAGCCGATGGATGTCCGAAGTCACAGGGAGCACCTCAGCAATGGTGGTGCGTCCTGAAAAGCCTGTGCCGCTGCAAACAGGACAGCCGCTCGCCTGTCGGAGCCGGTGTGGCGCCTTGAGGCTTGGTACGTCGCGCATAAGCTCACTCTGCCAAACGTCGCCATGTTTGTCAGGCAAAGCACACGCGCTACATAAGCGCCGCACCAGCCTTTGCGCGATGATGCCCTTGACCGTCGAAGCCAGCATGAAGCTTTCCAGGCCCATGTCGATGAGGCGCGTGACAGTGGCTGCGGCACTGTTCGTGTGCAGTGTCGACAGGACGAGATGACCGGTTAGAGCAGCCTGAATCGCGATCCGCGCAGTTTCCACGTCGCGAATTTCGCCGATCATGATGATATCGGGGTCTTGTCGCAGGATGGAACGTAACGCATGAGGGAAGGTCAGCCCGATCGACGGCTGCACCTGCACCTGGTTGACTCCGGTGAGCTGGTATTCGATCGGATCCTCGACGGTGAATACCTTTCGCTCGGTCCGATTGAGCATTTTGAGCATTGTATAAAGCGTCGTGGTCTTGCCGCTTCCGGTCGGGCCCGTAACCAGGACGACGCCGTTGGCTCTACCCAGAAAGTCCTCGAACATCGTAATTTGCTCTTTGTCAAAGCCGAGCGAAGCGAAATCGAGTTCGACGCGTGAACGGTCGAGGATGCGCATCACGACGCTTTCACCGAATACGGTGGGAATCGTTGAGATGCGGAAATCTATGTCGACCCCACGCACCGCGATCTTGATGCGCCCGTCCTGTGGCAGACGGCGTTCGGCGATGTCCAGCTTGGCCATGATCTTGATGCGCGACGTTACCGCGGCGCGAAGGCCGATTTTTAGCACTTGTGCGGTGCGCAGAAGACCATCAATGCGGTGGCGAACCAGCAGGGCTTCGGCATTCGGCTCGACATGAATATCCGAAGCACCGGTCTCGACGGCGTTTGCAATGAGCTGGTTGACGAGACGGATGATCGGTGCTTCGCTCGCGATATCGCGCAATCGTTGGACATCGATGTCGCTGGCGTCGCCGAAACCAGTCGGCTCGGAACCCTTGGCGTTCGCATCCGACCCCACATAAAGTGACTCGAATACTTTATCGAACTCGGCGGGAGCGATGATGCGCAAGATCGTCTCTCGGCCGGTGAGAAACGCCATCGCACGAACCGGGTCGTGATTGAATGGATCGACCAGCGCAATTACCAGCTCATTGCCTTCGCTAGAAAGCGGCATCACCTTGTTGCGTCGGACGAAGTCGGCGCTGAGCACGTCGCCGAGAACCGGCTCGGGCGGTATCTCGGTCGGCAGTACAAGGGGGATCGCGAGGTATTTGGAATATCCGACGGCAAGATCGGTCTCGGAGAGTAGACCAAGCTTGGTAAGGACCTGGTCGAACCGTTCGGTGGTCGCCTGAGTGGCACGGTGGGCGCGATCGAGGACGAGACTATCGATGGCGCCGTCTTGCACCAAAAAGGTGCCGAAGCTTTCAGCAAAACCCGGCTCCCCGGCATCGACTGGCGTCGTGTTTACCGGTGTCAAGCCGGAAATTGGCGGCACCGCGACTTTGATCGCGTGGTTTTCTGGCAGCGTCAGCTGTTTGTTCATGTTCGTTGCCGAAGTAGTATCCAAAAGGGATCAGCCGGATTCCCGGTCAGCCGAACAGCGCTGTGGTGGCGCGATACATCGTTGGACCGCGAAATTTCCGCGTTGATAGTGAAGGCGCGTCCAATAAGGACGCTGATGGGGTTCTCGGCAATCCCTGACATCGCCGCGGCCGTCGTAGACGCTCCCCATTGGCTGGCGGCTTCGGCATGTGCATCGGCGAGTGAGGGAAACGCGGCAAGGACCTCAGGCGTGGCAAACTGTGGATCGACGAATTGCCGCCCCGAATACACCGTTAATGCGGGCTCCACGCGCTGGTAAAGATCGCGCGTCATGCCCATGACCAAAGTCAATTCATCGACACTCTGGAACGGCCCATTACGCGGCAGATAGTTGTAGCCGGCCGCCCGGTATTCGTCGGTCTTGGCGCCGTCGACGCGTTTAAACGGACTGCTGTCGCGCCAATCTAAAATTTTGTCGACCAGAGTCTCCGCCACCATCGGGTCAACGCCCACGGACTGAAACAATTTGACCAAGGTCGATCCGTCGGTCTGATTGAGATCAATCTTGCCTAGCTCATCTTGAATGCGAATATGGATCGATGCGCCGCCGAAATCGAATCTTTGATCGGCCGCGTTCATGAGACGAGGGCCGTCGGTTCGCGGGTCGAGCAGGGCCAAGACAGCCCGATTGACGGCCGCATCCGTCAGGGCATCGTCATAGGCGATATGGAAGCTGTTCTGCGCGAGCCTATAGGCGATGTTTCCGGTAAACGCGAGCGAGATTGAGATCGCCCCAAGCAGCGTCAGGCTCCATAGCGTGGCAACGATGGGCATCTAGCGTCCCTTGCAACGTGTCGTAAACTGATCGAGAACGCATCTGACGTCGGCCATGATGCGAGGCGCAACGATGAAATCGGGCCAGTCGCGCATGTCGTTGGCCTGAAAGTGAGCTTCAACGCGGATCAGGCGCGGCAATTCCGCTCGATTGGCCCAATCGTTGCGCCAAACCGCCGAGCGATCCGCCGGCGTCTTGCCGAAATAGGAAAACGCCACCGCCGACGCTCCGGTCAGAAGAGGCTTTCGCGCCTTCTCAGCCTCGTTGCTCACGATGGCGAGCTCTGGCTTCGATTCAATCAAGAGATCGACGCCATCACCATGTCGCTCGACCGCCAGGTTGACGCGCGACCGGCCGCCATTGCCCAGCGCCATCGGCGCAACGCTAAGAAAGCTGAGCGAGCTTGCGCTGCCGGCGAAATCGACATGGCCACTGTTGGCATTGTCGAGCAGGTAAAGCGGGTAAGCGTTCTCGATCAAATGTCGAAGCAGATCTTGGGCGTGAAGGCTGTGATCGCTCTCGTCCGCGCGTGATGTCGCGCGGCTCCAGGCCGCTGTGCCGGCGCGTACGCTGCCGAAAAGCGCCACGCTCAGCAGGCTGAACAGCAAGAGCGCGATCAAAAGCTCGACAAGCGTGAACCCGGCGCTGCTGCGCCATC
>Ga0210398_10006507_pt1 | contig 10731 bp, 10 predicted proteins | sample IncBWC4OmetaG_FD_161047 | JGI IMG/M metagenome (GOLD analysis project Ga0210398, IMG submission 161047) | Forest soil microbial communities from Barre Woods Harvard Forest LTER site, Petersham, Massachusetts, United States - Inc-BW-C-4-O | ecosystem: Environmental > Terrestrial > Soil >... | reverse complement strand
GATTTGGGCGTGCACTTCGACGCCCGGCATGACCGCCTCGACCGGCGTGGTCTTGATGTCGAGAAGGCCGATCGCCGAGGTGCCGATGAGAACGAGCTTGCCGCGAAGCCGGTCCCTGGACAGCTTTCCTTGCAGGACATCCTTGGCGGACACGTATCGCGCCGGATCGCTTTTGTTGAAATGGACAAAGATTTGGCCACGCTCGTCGGTCGGCACGTCGAGGCCGCGTATGGCCACCGACTGCACGCCGTCGCCGGCCGGGTCGACATGCACGATGATGGCGCCGCTCTGACTGACGACCCGCAGCATTTCCAGGCTCAGCGAGGGCACCAGCGCGCCTTGGGCTTTCATGACGAGCGGCACGCGGCGGATGATGCCGTCGCGCTCCGGATTGATCGTTAACAGTCCGCGGCCGGCGGCGGCCTGCTCGATCGGCAGCACGTTGCGCAGGAGCCCGGGAAACGTCACCAGGAACGGAGCCGGATCGGGTCCTTTGAAGGCAAAGCCGGTTTGCAATGTCATTTCCGCGTCCGAGCGCGGCTGCGGCGTCGCCGCGCCAGCCTGGCCGACGACGACGCGCGCATGCTTGATGGCGTCAGCCAGCACATCGTCGTTGCTGGGCAGACTGCCCAGCTTGGCGCGGGTCTCGTCGTCGAGGCCGCGGAAGCTTTCCGCCGCCACGGCGGGCGACATGCGGTCGGGCTCGGCAAAGATGACGTCGAAGCCGATCACCAGCGCGCCCTGCTCCTTGAGCCGCGTGATCAGGTCGGCCACCACGGTCCGCGGCCACGGCCATTGCCCGATTTCCTTGAGGCTTGCTTCATCGATGTCGACGATGGCGACCGGGCGGATCGTCTGCTCGCGCGGGCGTAACACCTGAAACAGATCGAAGGTGCGCAGCCGCAGTTCCTGCAGCGGCGGCGGGTCGAGCACACGCAGCGGCACCAGCGCGAACAGCAGCACCACGCACACTGCCCGCGCCACACCGAACTGTCGCGCCCAGCGCGCTAGCGTCTTCATCGGCGATCGGCCCCGCAATGACGGCGTGATGTTATATTATTTTTCGCGGAAGGACCGCATCAGCTGGTCGCGTAGCGGCTTGACCAGATAGGACACCAGCGTGCGGTCGCCGGTCTGGATGAAGGCCTCCACCGGCATGCCCGGCGTCAGCTTGACGGCGCCAAGACGCTCGACCTCGTCGGCGGTGATCGCGATGCGCACGAGGTAGTAGCTCTGGCCGGTGCGCTGGTCGACATTGGTATCGGCGGCAACGCGCTGGATGGTGCGTTGAGCTCCGGCGTAGTGCGCTGGTTGAAGGCGGAGAAGCGCAACACCACCGGCTGGTTGAACGCCACCAGATCGATGTCCTTGGGCTCGACCTTGACTTCGACCGACAGCGTGTCGGATTCCGGCACGATCAGCATGATCTGGTCGCCGGCGGCGATGACGCCGCCGACCGTATTCGCCGTCGTCTGGAACACGGTGCCGTCCTGCGGCGCGCGGATGTCGATGCGGCGGAGCTGATCTTCCGCCGTTATCTTGCGCTCGACGGCTTCGCCAATCTTGCTGTCGGTCTCGCGCAATTCCTTGGCGACGTCGCTGGTGAATTGCTGATCGATCTGGAGAATCTGCAGCTGGATCTCGGCGATCCTGCCCTTGGCCTCCGCCGCATTGGCGATCAGCGCGCCGCGTTCGCCCTGGGTCTTGGCCTCGTCGCGCTCGAGCGAGGTGAGCCGATTGAGCTGGACCAGGTTCTTCTGCCAGAGGTCGCGGACGCCGGCGAGCTCCTGGTCGATGAAGCCGAGCTCCTTGGCCTTGGCGTCCTGCTGCGCGACCAGCCCGGTGATCTGCTCCTGCAATTGCTTGACGCGCTCCTGCAGCTGATCCTTCTGGCCGAGCCGGGCGGTGCGCCGCAATTCGAACAGCTTGCGCTCGGAGTCCATCGCATCCTTGACGTCGGGATCGTCGATGCTGTCGGCAAGCTCGCGCGGCACCGCCATGGTGTCGGCGCCGTCGCGTTCGGCGCCGAGGCGGGCCTTGCGCGCATAGAGCTCGTTGAGACCCTTGGTGACGATGGCGAGATTGGCGCGCGTCACGGTCTCGTCGAGCCGGATCAGAATATCGCCGGCCTTGACCCGGTCGCCGTCGTGCACGCGCACCTCGCCGACGACGCCGCCGGTCGGATGCTGCACCTTCTTGATGTTGGAATCGACGACGATGGTGCCTTGCGCGATCAGGGCGCCGGAGATTTCCGCGGTCGAAGCCCAGCCGCCCAAGCCGAGCGCCAGCACCGCCACCAGCACGCTGCCGACGACGATGTGCTTGCGGATCGAAGCCTCGGAGCTCGAAGACGGATCGCCCAGCTTGAGACGGCCGATTTTCAGATTGGGGAATTTCAGCTTGCGGAGCTTGTCGATCATGCCGGTCCACCCTTTTCCGGCACCACCTTCAAGGCCCGCGGCGCCGGTGTCGGCTGGATCACGCGGTTGAGGATCTCCTCCTTCGGCCCGAACTGCTGCTGGCGGCCCGTGGCCATGACCAGGATGTAATCGACGCCGGCAATGGCGCTAGGCCGGTGCGCCACCACCACGGCGATGGCGCCGCGGGCGCGGATGCCGAGAATGGCGCGCGTCAGCGCTTCGTCGCCTTCGGCATCGAGATTGGAGTTCGGCTCATCGAGCACGACCAGGAACGGGTCGCGATAGAGCGCGCGCGCCAGCGCGATGCGCTGCGCCTGGCCGGCCGAAAGACCCTTGCCGTTGTCGCCGACGCTGGTCTCATAACCTTGCGGCAGATTGACGATAAGATCATGGACGCCAGCCGCCTGCGCCGCGGCCAGCACGGCTTCCGGGTGCGGCGGATCCTCGAAGCGGGCAATATTCTGCGCCACGTTGCCGGGAAACAATTCGACGTCCTGCGGCAGATAGCCGATGTGGCGGCCGAGCGCTTCCGGCGCCCATTGGTCGATGCTGGCGCCGTCGAGCCGGATGCTGCCGCGCACCGGCGTCCACACCCCGACCAGCATGCGCGCCAGCGACGATTTGCCCGACGCCGTCGGCCCGATCACGCCGAGCGCCTTGCCGCCGGTCAGCGAGAAATTGACATCCTGGCAAACGATCGTCGGGCCGCCCGGCACCGCGACAGCCGCGCCCTGCACGACCAGCGTGCGCGCCGGCGGCTGCAACGGCATCGGCGCATTCTGTACCGGAAGATGCGCCAGCAAATTCGACAGCCGCTGCCAGCTTTGCCGCGCGGCGACGAAGCCGCGCCAATTGGCGATCGCAAGATCGATCGGCGCCAGCGCGCGGCCGCCCAGGATCGAGCCGGCGATGATGATGCCCGGCGTCGATTGCTGATTGATCACCAGCCAGGCGCCGACCGCGAGAATGGCGGACTGCAGCAAGAGGCGCAGCACTTTCGACATCGCGCCGAGACCGCCGGCGACGTCGCTGGCGCTCTGGCTCGACGCCACGTATTTGCGGTTGAGATCGCCCCAGCGTTGGGCGATGCGGCCGACCATGCCCATGGCCGTGATCGCTTCGGCGTTGCGCCGACTCGCCTCCATCAGCGCGTTGCGCGCCGCCGCGAATTGGGTGGCGGTGCGGGTCGGCCGCCGCGTCTTCAATTCGGTGAGCACCGTGAGCGTGACCAGAATGATCGCGCCGGCGAGCGCGGTCAGTCCGAGATAGGTATGAAACACGAAGCAAACGATCAGGTAGACCGGCATCCACGGCAGGTCGCACAACGCCACCGGGCCGACACCGGACAAAAAGCCGCGCACCGTATCGAGATCGCGGATCGGCTGCGCGCCTTCGGCCCTGCTGCCGGATTTCAGCGGCAGCCGCACGACGGCATCATAGACGCGCATGCTCATCGCCTCGTCGAGGCTATTGCCGACGCGCACCAGGATACGGCTGCGGATAGCTTCGATGACGCCCTGCGCCGCATAAAGGCCGGTGACCAGGATCACCAGCGCGATCAGCGTCGGCACGCTGCGGCTCGGCAGCACGCGATCGTAGACTTCCAACATGAACAGCGCGCCTGAGAGCATCAGCAAATTGCTCACGCCGCTGAACACGCCGATGGCGATGAAAGCCTGCCGGCACGCAATGAGCGCCGCGGCAAGTTCGGAGCCTGCCGGCGCCTGGCGAAGCGGACCGAGGGATGAAGCCATCAGGGCTGCGTACCACCGTTAAGGGGCCTAAGACCACGTCCGGGCCTGCAAAAGCCGGGCCGCGGTTGCACAAACCGCTACAATGCGATAGGCCCCGAACCAAGAGTGCCGGGATCATCATACCCTTAGTTAACGGACCGGTGGGGCCGGTTCACCGCCATTAGTTAACGGCGGCGGGCTTGGTTGTGGCAGACTTGGTCGTGGCAGACTTGGCCACGGTCAGCAGGAACCGGCGCGGGATCGCGCATCAGACGTCCAGAGATATTCCACTGCCGGAAATATTCCTATGACGCCGGCAACGGCCGACGACGACCGGCGCCCAGCCGTCATCGCGCAGCGCTGGCAACACCGACCCGCGCAACTCATCGCTGAAAAAGAAGTATCACGACACCGGCCGAGGCCTAAAGACCCCGGTCGATGCCGCTACAACGAAGCTCGGATTGCTATTGTTAGATCAGGAACGGGAATCGAGAGAGAGCCCGATGCTGAATGCCTTCTGCCGCGTCGCGCCTTCGGACCGGCGCAGCTTCTTGGCAATTTTGCCCGCTGGCGTCTTCTTGCGCGCCATCGCTTTCAGATCACGGAGCTCGCCTGCAGTCCACGCGCGCCGCTTTTTTGGTCTCTTGGCCATAAAACCTCCCTTTCAACAAAGACAGTTTGTATCCCTTACGGGAGTGGATGAAAAGTGAGCAGATGGGATGTGATCATGATGGATAGTCATCACGATGATTGTTGTCGAGCCATAACTTGCCAACAGGCTGCACCTAAGGCAAGTCAAGTTAAGAAACCGTTTGTTAGATTGTTCTTAGCGCGCCGCTGACGCGGACGCAATTGCAACTTTCACGACTGTCCTACCCACTCTTGCCTGCCCATTCTTGCATTCTTGACATATCGCGATCATGCGTGCAGCCGGTTCCGCGATCATGCCAAACAACAAAGACTTGGACCGCGGCGGCAATTGGCGGAGCAAATCTCCGCTCCCGACGTTATTCCCGACATTATTTGGACCCATTGATCGGCAGGATGGCCGTGGAACACGCTTCAAGTCGGCCGAGCGTCAATTGGCGGCGGATCGGGACATCCGGGAGATCGGAATGACAAAATTTGCGCGGGCGGCAGCCATGGGGCTGCTCGTCATCCTGGCGTTGACGTTGGGTGGGCACGCGAGCCAAGCGGCGGAACAACGGTTCGCCCTGGTGATCGGCAACGACGAATACAAAGCGGCGAAACTTGCCACGTCGGCCAACGACGCCGGCCTCGTCGCCGACGCGCTGCAGTCCGCCGGCTTCACGGTCACCGGCGCGCGCAATCTCGATCAAGCAACGTTGCGGGAATCGTTCCGTGAATTCATCGGCCAAGTGTCGGCCGCCGGCCCGGATGCGGTGGCCCTGGTCTATCTCGCCGGCATCGGTCTGCAATTCAATGGCGAGAATTATTTCGTTCCGGTCGACGCCGATATCCAGCGCGACGTCGACGTTCCGCTGCAGGCGATACGGATTTCGGACTTCACCCAACCGCTGGCGTCGCTGCCGGGCCGCGTCAAGATCGTCATCCTCGACGCCGCGCGACAGAATCCGTTCACCGGCGGCAATCAGCCGCTGGCCGGCGGCTTGGCGCTGGTCGAGCCGATGCCCAGCATGGCGATCGCGTTCAACGCCGCGCCGGGCACCGTCGCGCCGGACGAGCAAGGTCCTTACGGCGCTTACGCGACGTCATTGACGGAAATGATCGCGGCCGGCGGGCTCGGTCTCGACGACCTGTTCGCGCGGCTACGGCTACGCGTCAGCGATCTCACCCAGGGCGCCGAAGTTCCCTGGTACGCTTCAAAGATCGACGGCCCATTCTTGATGACCGAGCTCGCCGCCGGCGCACCGCCGCCGCCCAACGTCATGCCGATCGCCGATGTCCGGGCCAAACCGATCCGCGATTTTCCGAGCGTCGACGACGCCTGCGCCGCAGCGCTCGATCGCGACACTATCGACGGCTACCAGCAATTCCTCGCCGTTTATCCGAACAGCCCGTACTCCGAGCGCATCGCCGGAATGCTGGCGGTGCGCCGCGAGGCGATCATTTGGCGCCGCGCCGTGATCGCCGACACGCCGCCGGCCTATTGGTCGTATCTGCGCCGCTATCCGAACGGGCCCCATGTCTGGGATGCGCGAAGGCGTTTGGCGATGCTCGCCGCGGCCTACGACCCGCCGCCCGATTTCGCCTATTACGATTTTGGCGTACCGCCGCCGCCGCCGGACGAGCTCGGCTATGTCGATCAGCCGGTCATCATATTTGCCGGGCCGCGCTACGCGCCGCCACCGCGGCCGCCGCTGTTCTTCCTGCCGCTGCGGCCGCGCGAATTCGCAGCGCTGCCGCCGCCACCGCCGCCGAGCGCACGCTTCTTCCTGCCGATTCCCGTCGGTCCCGCCGTGCCCGCTTTCGTGCGGCCGCCGCGCGGCGTCGAATTCCGCGGGCCACCACCGGGAGCGCCCGGCGCAGGACCCGAAGGACGGCAACAGCGCGTCTCGTTGCCGACCGCGGTGACGCACGCGCCGCCGCCCGGCGCACCGCCTGGAGCAGGATTCCGTCCGGCACCGGGCGGCCCCTCGACCTTGACGCCGCTGCCGGCGCCGCCGCGTGCCGGACCGGGCGGGCCGCCGCCGCCACCACCACCGCCATCGAATGCCTTCGTGAAACCGGGTTCGCCGCCACCGCCACAGAACGGTCCGGGACCGGCAGCGGTGAAACCAGGACCGCTGCCGCCGCCTGGCGGTCAGCCGCAGCCGGGCACGGTAAAGCCGTCGCCACCACCGCCTCCGCCGCCGCGCAATACCCTTGCGCCGGCACCGGCGCCGACCACGGTGCATCCGGCGCCACCGCCGCCGCCACCGCCACCACCTGCTTTCCATCCGCCGCCGCCGGCACCAGTAACGGTGCACCCGGCGCCGCCGCCCCCACCGCCACCACCGCCGCCGCATCCAGCGGCTCCGGCGCCCGTGACGGTGCATCCCGCGCCGCCTCCGCCGCCACCACCTCCGGTCCAGCAGCGACCGGCAGCGGCTCCGCCTGCCGCCGCCAGGCCGGCACCGTGCCCGCCCGGCAAACGGTCGACGCCCGAGGGCTGCAAATAGCCCGCGGATAATAATGACGACGGTTGCGGGCCGGCTGACGCTCTCGGCGTCACCGGCCCGCGCCATTTCCAGCGCCATACGCGCACAGCGACCGCGCCCCGCCGCGCCGCGCCAAAGTCCTAACGATTGCGAAAGGTCCTCGGGCTATTTTGCAATGCGATCCCGGAAGGATTGAGGTTGATGCAAACCATTATCCTGAGCTGCGTGTTCGGCGCCGTGTGCACGATGGTCCTCTGGGTCATCGGCTCGGCCGCCGCAAAGCGTGACATGATGATCCGGCGCGGCGGCAGACTGCTTCCGCCCGAGGAGTTTTAATCAAGCCCGGCGAGTTGTTGCTTCGATGCGCATCGCCTGCCTTGCCGCCTTCGGCTTCACTCTCATCATTGCGACAGCAACCGGCGCCGGCGCGCAAACCGCAATGCCGTCGTGCCACGGCACGCAACAGCCCAAGATGATCGCCGAACTGATGTTCGGACGCGACATCGGACATGGCGTTGGCGTCAGCGAATCCGCGTGGCAGCTTTTCGTCGCGCGCGAACTGGTGTCGCGCTTTCCCGACGGCTTGACCATCATCGACGCCATCGGACAGTGGCGCGATCGCGACAGCGGCAGGATCGTGCGCGAGCCGTCGAAGCACGTCGAGATCGTGCTGCCAGGCAATAAAGACGACGACGCGCGCCTCGATGCCGTCGTCGCCGCCTATAAGCACACCTTCCACCAGCATTCGGTGGGCGTCATCGTGCGGCCGGCCTGCGTGGCGTTTTAGTGAGCCGCAATCGCCGCGCCTGAAATAGGGCCAAAGGGGCTTGCGGCCTGCAGCGCACCTTCCTAACTTCTAATCACAGGAACGCCGAAAGTAAGGAAGCGAGTCCGCATGAGCGTTTGCCCCGAAGAGCTCAAGCTCGTCGCGCTCGACCGCGACGACATCGAGGTGGTTTCGGCCCACGTGCAGGACGCGCTGGTGCGGGTCGGCGACATGCTTTGGCTGCCGCGCGAACATCGCTTCGTCATGGCGCTCAACCGTTTCGACTGGATGGCGGTGGTCGATGCCAAGCATGCCGCGGAATACCGGCGCTGCCGCACCGCGCTGCGGTTCGAGCGCGTGCTCGGCTGCAAGTGCCGCGGTCTCGATCAGTCGGACAAGGAGGCGCGGCTCAATCTGCTCGCCGTCGAATTCGCCGAGCACGACGCGCCGGCGGGGGTCATCTCGCTGATTTTCTCCGGCGGCGGCGCCATTCGTCTCGACGTCGAATGCCTGGAGGCCGAGCTCGCCGATCTCGGCGAAGTCACCACGGCGGCCATCTGCCCGGATCACTTTGCCGGCGGCTCGGTAACGGCCTGAATCGTCATTCCGCGGCGGCGACGTGCGGCCGCTGCGCCGTCGGCGACGCGAACAGCTTCATCAGCACCACGATCACGGCCAGCGTCGCCGCATAGACGATGAGCTGCATGGCGGTCGGCTGATCGACATAGCCGATCAGCGTGTGCAGCGCGCGGCCGAGATAGCTGGAATCGCTCAAGAGCCACGAGGTATCCCACACCGTCTGGTCGAGCGCGGTGAGGATATTGGCCTGTTCGAGGAAGGCGATGGCCTGCGCCGCCATGCCGGCGGCCAAAAGCGCGATCAGGGCGCTGGTGACGCCGAACAAATAGCGCGTCGGAATAGTGACGAGACCGAGATAGGTCGCCAGACAAACCAGCGAGCCGAGCACGAGCCCGATGAAGCCGCCGAACACCATGGCGAGGCTCGCGCCGCCTTGCGCCGCAGCCACGCCGTAGAGGAATAGCACCACTTCGGAGCCCTCGCGCAGCACCGCGATCGCCACCACGCAGCCGAGCGCAGCCAGTGATTTCGAGCCCTCCACTACCGCCTCGCCCGCCGCGCGCAATTCGGCCGCCATCTCGCGGCCGTGCCGCGCCATCCAGACATTATGCCAGGTCAGCATCAGCACGGCGAAGCCGAGAATGGAGGCATTGAAGATTTCCTGGCCGTTGCCGCCGAACAGTTCCGACAAGCCGCCGGTGAACAGCGCCACCACGCAGGCGCCGAGCACGCCGGCGGCGACGCCGCCAAAGATCCACAGCCCGCGGCCCGGCACGCCCGCGGTCACGGCCATGACGATGCCGACGATCAGGCCGGCCTCAAAAACCTCGCGGAAGACGATCAGGAGCGCGGCGAGCACGGACACCTCATGGCACGATTCATGGCACGATTCATGGCACGACGAGAAAACCTTGCGTCTCGCGGTGAAAGTCGTCGAAGAAGTTGTAACGGCCCGGCTGCTGCGGCCGCACATGAACGACGGCCTCGCTGCCGTTCGGCACGATCTTCTCGAAGTGCAGGTCGCCGCTTTCGAACTCGGAGACGATGCCGTTCTGGTTCTTGACGTGAAATTCGATCGGCACGCCGGGGGGCGCGTGCACCTCGGCGGGATCGAACTTGTGATCCTTCAGGGTTAACGACAGCGTGACCGTATCGTCGGCTGTCGCGGTGCGCGGAACGGCAGCCACCGCCGCCGCAAACGACGCCAAAGCGAAGAAACCGATGCTGCGGCCGAACTTCACGCTTTTCCTCCGGTCATGACAGCCATAGCGCGGGCGTCCGCCAATTATTCCATGGAGTTGGGCAACAAGGGCATTTTTGTCAATCGAAAAGCCCCATATTAGAATTGTTATAAGAACCGAGTGCTGATAGGCGTCATCGCATCCGACAGGTCAAAGCAATGGCGATCCGCCTCGACACACGTTCGGCCGATTTTGCGCAACAGTTCCGCGCTTTTCTCGACGGCAAACGCGAGACATCCGCCGACGTCGAAGCGGCGGTGCGCGCGATCGTTAACGACGTCGCCGCGCGGGGCGACACGGCGCTGAAGGCGTACACGCAGAAATTCGATCGGCTCGATCTCGACCGGGTCGGGATCAAGGTGACGGCGGACGAAATCGCCGCCGCACTGGATGACTGCGCGCCTGCCGCGCTCGACGCGCTCAAACTCGCCCGCGACCGCATCGAGGTTTTTCATCGCCGGCAGATGCCGCGGGACGACAGCTTCACCGATCCGCTCGGCGTCGAGCTTGGGTCGCGCTGGACGGCGATCGACGCGGTCGGCCTATACGTGCCGGGCGGCACCGCCGCCTATCCCTCCTCGGTGTTGATGAATGCGGTGCCGGCCAAGGTCGCCGGCGTGCCGCGCATCGTGATGGTAGTGCCGGCACCGGATGGCGCGCTCAATCCGTTGGTGCTGGCCGCGGCAAAACTTTCCGGCGTCGACGAGATTTATCGTATCGGCGGCGCGCAGGCGGTCGCGGCGCTCGCCTACGGCACCGAGTCGATTGCGCCGGTCGCAAAAATCGTCGGGCCGGGCAATGCCTATGTCGCGGCCGCCAAGCGCCTGGTATTCGGCAAGGTCGGCATCGACATGATCGCCGGCCCCTCCG
>Ga0210398_10006506_pt1 | contig 10731 bp, 6 predicted proteins | sample IncBWC4OmetaG_FD_161047 | JGI IMG/M metagenome (GOLD analysis project Ga0210398, IMG submission 161047) | Forest soil microbial communities from Barre Woods Harvard Forest LTER site, Petersham, Massachusetts, United States - Inc-BW-C-4-O | ecosystem: Environmental > Terrestrial > Soil >... | reverse complement strand
CCGATATCAACCTGGCCATCATTGTTGGTTTTCTCCGCCATCTTACTGGGCAAGCGCCGCTGCTTGTCGACATAGGCCTTGAGCACCTGCGTGGCTAAGCGCGCCGCCAGCCTACCGTGCTCGCCGCCTTCAAACAGAACGCAGACGATGACGTCGGGATTGCGCCGCGGCGTGAATCCGACGAACCAGCCATTCTGCGCCAGATCCTCACTGTTCTTAAACCGCGCGCGGGTAGCCAGCGAAACAATCTGCGCCGATCCGGTTTTGCCCGCAATATCAATCCCCGGGATATGCGCCGAAGGAGCAGTGCCCTCTGGCAGTAGAACTCGCGACATCGCGTCGGTGATGAACGCCCAGCCGTTCGGATCGATGGGCACGGTCTTGGTTTCGGTAACGTGGCTGGTCTCGACGTATCCGCTGGGCAGTTCCTGCGGATCGACGACGTGCGGCACCACCAATTTGCCGCCCATCGAGATGGCCGCAACCGCGCGCATCAGTTGTACCGGCGTGAGTGCAACCGCGCCCTGCCCAATGCCCACCGAAATGGTTTCCCCGGCGAACCATTTCTGCTTGAAATTCTTGATCTTCCACTCTTCCGAGGGCATCACGCCGCTCACTTCGTTGGGCAGATCAATGCCCGTTTTCTGCCCCAACCCCAACATGGTGGCATATTTGGCAATGCGGTCGATGCCCAACTTTTCCGCCAGCGTATAGAAGAAAACATCGCAGGACTGGTAGATGGCTTTCTCCAGAGTAACCGGACCGTGCCCGCCCTTCACCCAGCACCCGAACCGCCGTCCGTAAAACTCCGCGCCGCCGGTGCAGTTCACGTGCAACTCCTGGGCAATACCTTCCTGCCAGCCGGCGACCGACATAATGATCTTGAAAGTCGAACCCGGCGCCAGCTGCGCCTGAATGGCCTTGTTCAGCAGCGGTTTGTCGGGATCGGTAACCAGCTTGTTCCATTCGTCGCGCGACACTCGCACCGCAAAGTCATTGGGGTCGAAGGTCGGCCGGCTCACCATGGCGAGGATCTCGCCGGTCCGCGGATCCATGGCGACAATGGCGCCGTTCTTTCCCTCGAGCGCTTCCTCAGCAGCGATCTGCAAGTCAATGTCGAGCGTGAGCTTCAACTGCTTTCCGGGAACAGCTTCGGTTTCTCCGAGCAGCCCCACTTCACGACCGTGGCTGTTCACCAGCTCCCGCCGCGCTCCGTTCTTTCCCATCAAGGCGTTGTTGTACTGCCGCTCGACGCCCGAGACTCCAACCACGTCACCCGGGCTATAGAGCTCGAATTGCGGCTGATTCAGCATGTCTTCCGTGACTTCGCCCACGTATCCGATCAGGTGCGCCATGAACCCGTTGCGCGGATACAAGCGCCGATGCGCCACGATTGTGTCCAGCTCCGGAAGCTCGTTTCGATGCGCGTCGATGAAGGCCAGTTCATCCGGCGTGATATCTTCTTTGAGAAAAATCGGCTGGTACTGCGGCATGGACGTAAAGTGCCGGATGCGCGTCCGCACTTCATCGGGATCGAGATGCAAGCCTTGCGCAATCAAGTCCGCGTCCGCGCTCAGATCGCGCGCAGAATCGCGCAACAGCAATGCCGAGAACGAGGGATAGTTGTCGACGATGATGCGCCCTTCGCGGTCCAGAATTTTGCCGCGTGGCGCGAGGATGGGAACATTGCGGATCCGATTCTTCTCGGCCAGCGATGAGTACAGCCCGCTCTCGATCACCTGCAGCCGCCACAATCCGTAGGCCAATACAAGAAAGATCGCCAGGATGGCATACTGCGCCGCCGTCAGGCGGATTGCCGATACTTTTTCGTCGCGACCGAACATCAGTTCTCAGTTCTCGGTTCCCAGTTTTCAGTGGCCATGCAATTGGCGGCATATGCCGCGGCTTGGAAATTCTCGCTGGTGTGTGTCTTAATTCTAGCCCTTCGAGCGAATCATGCGCCCAGCCGAGACGTAACCGAAGTCACTACTGGCTCTTACCGGGAACTGAGAACCGTAGTCAGGTTCTCTGCTTGAACTTGTCCAGCAGAAAATACAATCCAATCCCGAGAGCGGCATTCGCCAGCCCAGCGACAATTCCACGGCTCCAACTCCAGCTCAGCGTCATATTCACCATGCCTCTCGCCACGGTGAAATAGACGGCCGCGTGCACCAGGTAGAATGCGAGCGTCACCAGAAAACGAGCGCCGACGTTTTCCACGTCCAGCTTCGCGCCCAGCGACGATGCGCCGTACCCGACCACCGTTTTGGCGATTCCATAGATGCCAATCGGATATGGTCCCAGCATGTCCTGCGCCAGCCCAATCGCCGCTCCGGTCAGCAGCCCGGAAATCGGATTGCGCCGCGCCATGGCGAAGAAAATCGTTACCAGCAAGGGCAGATCGAAGATGGAGAAGATCCGCCTCGGCAGGAACGTCTGCAAAAACAGTGCCAGCAGCGGCACGCCAATCGTCACCGGAATGCTGAACCGGTAAACCTCGATCTGTTCTCCGGAGGTGTAAGTGATGGGCACGCTAGTGAGGGTCGTTTTCGGTCGCCGGCGGTTGGGGATTAGGCTGCGCGACGGCCGGCTTGGGAGGCGGGGTCACGGTTTTCGCCCCCGGCACCGCCGCGTTCGATCCCGCTCGATTAGGGGAAGCGCTCTTCAATGCGGGATCGCCGGACACCGCCTTCGGCGCAGTTTTATTGGGCAATGGGCTGGCCGCGGACTGGCCGTTTCCTGGCGCGACCTGCGCACCGCCCGTACTCACTTTCGGGCCGCCGGGAGCTGCAGCTGCTGGGGACGGTGGCACCGTGGCAACCGCTGGGGTCGCCGGGTGCGGTCGAACCTCGGGTTTCGCGGAACTCTGAGCTGGAGCAAGAGGCTTCGTGCCAGCGCCCGTCGCGGACGTGGGTGCGACAACCTTGTTTCCTGGGGCGGCTGCCGCAGCCAGGTCCACCGCAGGCTTGTCGGGCACGGAGGGCAATCGTTGCGCCAGAACATCGGCCGCACGAACCCGGCCCCCGGTTTCCGCTACCGGATTCTGTTCCTGTTTCTGCGTAATCACCAGCACTTCTTCCAGACGGCTCAAATCGGCCGCCGGCTTTACTTCTATGCTCAAAAACATTTCCCGCCCCGGGCTCACCTTGGTCACGGTGCCCACGGGCAATCCCTTGGGAAAGATTTGGTCACCGCCGCTGCTCAGAACCGTTTCTCCGGGCGTGACCTGCTCATCACTCATCACCCGTTCCAAGATCACTGCCCCATTCGCCGTGCCACGCAGCACCCCTTGAAGCCGCGATTTCTCGAGCATCGCACCCACTCCGCTGGTCTGGTCGTTGATCATCAACACCAGCGCGGTGGAAGGATACACGCGCAACACTTTGCCCACGATGCCGCCCGCCGTAATCACCGCCATATCCAATCCCACGCCGGCACTCGAACCCTTGTCGATGTAAATCGATCGGGAAAGATCGCTGCCACTCGAGCCGATCACTTGCGCCGGCACGGTCTTGGCGATGGTCTGCTCTTTAAAGGCCAACAGACTCTGCAGCCGATGCGCCTGCTCCGCGTCTTCGCTCAGACGCACCTGCTCCAGCCGCATCTGCTCGATCTGCTCTTTGAGCTGACGATTTTCCGCGCGCACGCCGCGGAGGTAAAAATAGCTGTGCCAGAGATTGTTGCCGCTGTTTTGCGCCCACACCAGGAGGCGCTCGAATGGAGTAACTGTATCCACCGCCCAGATGCGGATCAGCCGGGTATTTTCCGCCTCCCCGCTGCGCTTGACCTGCACCGCCAGCCCCAGCACCTGCAGGAATAACACTCCCACCAGAATAGTCAGATTGCGGTAACGGCCGAGGACGGATTCCATAAGTCAGTGGTCAGTGGTCAGTGGCCGGTGGTCAGTCAGAGCAAGGAGAATTTCCTGACCACTGATCACCGCCCACGGACCACTGTGTTCTACTCGATCGAAATCTTCCGTAGCAGCTTGAAGTCGGAGAGCATCTTGCCCGTGCCCAGCACTACGCTGCACAGCGGATCGTCGGCGATGGAGACCGGCAGCCCGGTTTCTTCCCGGATGCGCTTGTCCAGATTTTTCAGCAGCGCCCCGCCGCCGGTCAGCACAATGCCGCGGTCGCTGATGTCGGCGGAAAGTTCCGGCGGCGTCCGCTCCAGAGCCACGCGAATCGCATTCATGATGGTCGATACGCATTCGCTCAGCGCCTCGCGGATTTCGCCGTCATCCACCGTGATTGTCTTCGGCACACCTTCGATCAGGTTGCGCCCTTTAATCTCCATGGTCATCGGCTTGTCGAGCTGATGCGCCGAACCAATCTCCATCTTAATTTGTTCGCCGGTTCGCTCGCCGATCAGCAAATTATATTTTCGCTTCAGATAATTCATGATGGCTTCGTCCATCTGGTTACCTGCCATCCGCACCGAACGCGAGTAAACGATGCCGCTCAACGAAATCACCGCGATGTCGGTAGTGCCTCCACCAATGTCGACCACCATATTTCCGCTCGGTTCCGTGATCGGCAGTCCGGCCCCAATGGCGGCCACCATGGCCTGCTCCACCAGATGCACTTCGCTCGCCTTGGCGCGATAGGCCGAGTCCATGACCGCGCGCTTTTCTACCTGGGTGATCTCCGAGGGCACGCCAATCACAATTCGCGGATGCACCAGCATCTTCCGGTTATGCGCCTTCTGGATGAAATAGTTCAGCATCTTCTCGGTGACCTTGAAGTCGGCAATCACGCCGTCCTTCATGGGCTTGATGGCGACTATATTGCCGGGCGTGCGCCCCAGCATCTCTTTCGCCTCTTTGCCCACGGCCTCCACTTCACCGGTATTTTTGTTGATGGCAACGATGGAAGGCTCATTCACTACGATGCCCTTGCCGCGCGCATACACCAACGTGTTGGCCGTCCCCAGATCGATCGCCAGATCGCTCGAGAACAGGCTGAATAAAGACCTGAGGTTGTGGGAACGTGATGAATGAAAGCCGTTGCTTGACATGACGAACTCTTCTCTCGCTTTTACCTAATTCGAACTGCTCGGTTTCCGAGCACGCCCGGAAGCTCGAACCCACTGCGCGAACCTAACTGCACTGCCCGGTCTTACTGAATAATGATTTTCTTCTGCCGCGTGTTTACTCCGCCCTCGGAAGTCTGCGCCGTTACCGTAATCACAGCTTCTCCCGTGGCCAGCGGCGGCGTGAAGTAATGAAACGTTCCGTCAGAGGTAATCATGGGCACTTCCCGCCCGTTGACCATCACCCGCGCCCCGATCTGCGTCTTGCCGGTCACTTCAATCACGTGTCCGTGCTGAATGAACGGATCCAATACCAGGTCGATCGCTTCGTTCTGCTTCCCCTTGGGGATAATAGTAAAGCGACTCTTCTCGCTCTCCACCGATTCTTTTCCCGAGGCCTCGTACGACTGTACCACCCAGTAGTACGCACCTTCACCCAGGCTGGTAACCGTAACGTCCGCTGTGCTCACTCTCTTATCTACCAGTGTAGAAGAAAAGTAGGGATTTCTCGATATACGAAGCCGGTAACCCGACGCGTTCGCCATCGCCGTCCAGGAAAACTCCACTTCCTTCGTCGTTTCGCCGGAGGTAAAAATCGGCGCCATATTCGCGGGAGAAATCGGCGTTGGCGGTCCCGTGCCTTTTGCCTTCTCCATGTGCGCTTCTTCCTGTCGGAAACTTACTTTCTCCCAGTTGGCCAACTGCACGGTCTCGCCGTTGCGCGTGACCTCGCCGCCGCCCTTCTTCATCAAAATCTCGTGCTGATCCAGTTTCGGATCGTTGTGCACCTGCGCGGCCGACTGGGGAGCCAGCGAGGCCGTCGCTCCCGCCACAATTACTTGCGATTTCGATCCCTGCGAATAGGTCGCCGTGGATAGGTCCACCGTTCCGGTACTCACGGTTACGGCCACGTTCGTCTGCTGTTGATCGTTGGCCGAGTTTTCTTCAATCACAATCAGCGAATCCTGCTTCACGGTGTAGCTGGTGCCGTCGTTGAACGTCACCTTTGCCATACCTTCCGATCCCGTCTGCACCACATCGCCCTTATCCAGAGGAACGTTGTAGTCCGCCGCGAGCCAGCTACTGCTATTGCCCTTCTTCACCCGCACCGTGCCATCGAGAGCCGTAAAGTGAGCCTGTTGCGCTGTGGATACGCCACTGCCGGCGGGTGGAGTCATTCCCGCCACACGCTCCAAAACCTTATTCGCCACACCGTCGGCCGCCCTGATGCTGCTCGCGGTAAATTGCGGAAAAGCCAGTCTGATCCCGAACAAACACACCAGTATCGCGGCCAGGACTAGCAGCGCCACACTGCGGTACGTGACCGTTTTCCATGCAATGTGGACGCTCGGTTTGCGAGTCTGCGAAGACACCAGGACCAAAACCTTATTCAAGCCTTTTGAATATGCGGTAATTCAGACGTTACCACAAGCCCAGCGGCACCAAGAACAGGTAATCAAGAGGGAACGTTACCTTCGTTTGGCTGTATGGCCAGCTTGATCAGTGACGCCACCGTGTCTGGTCACCCTGGCTCTGTGGAAAAGGTGAGCTTGACGGCTCGACGCTCGGTGGTGGTAATCCTTCGGCTTCGGTCGCCCTATCCCTTTCCCTCGTGGCCTCCCAGATGACTGACCCAGTCCTCAGTTTGGGCGTAGGTGTGCTCATGCCGGTTTCGTGGATTTCTTAACTTAGGACGTTGCATGCGAAGCAAGCAATTGAGTCTCGCCCTTTCGCTCCGGCTGACACTCTGTGTGGGTTCTGCCACAAAGGCCGGGCAGGCGGGGAGAATCGAATCCATGAAACCGCTCACGCCCGACGGACTGGGCCGCGACCAATAAACTCTCAAGCGTCTGCCGCTCATCGGCAAAGTCACTGCACCCGTTACAGTGACGGCCCACACTCGCGGCATACCTTAAAACACTACAACTTGGGAGCCGCCGACGACTCGCTCACCTTGGTTGATGATACTCATGGCAGGCTCCTCGCCGATGAACTACGCAAGACCACAAACGGCGGCCTTACTTGGACCGACATAACTCCCTGGTAGCTATCCCACAGCAGACGCGCCTCTGTTAGCCTTATGTCAGGCATGGACGCCGCTCCCTCCAAGGTCGCCAATCGCGGCAGCACCCGCCAAACCTTGCTTTCCCCAGGCCTGGCCCTCATCTGGCTCATCGCCCTCGCCAAACTCCTCTTACACATCTATTTCAACAACCGCTACGGCTACTTTCGGGACGAGTTCGATTACATCGCCTGCGGCGATCACCTTGCCTGGGGATACGTCGACCAGCCGCCGCTGATTCCCTTCCTGACTCACATCAGTCGTGCCGTGCTCGGTGACTCTCTCCGCGCCATTCGCTTCATCCCGGCTCTGGCATCTTCTCTGCTGGTAGTCGAAACCGCTGTCCTCGCCCGCGAGTTCGGGGGACGCCGCTTCGCCTTGCTCCTCAGCGCCGTCACCGTCGTCATCGCTCCGCAATATCTATCGAACGCCAGCCTGCTCGGCACCAACTGCCTCGAACCCACTCTCTGGATGGGCTGCGCCTACTTCGCCCTCCTCGCCATCAAGCGCGATAATCCACACTACTGGCTCTGGTTCGGCGTGGTCGCGGGCATTGGCCTCGAGGAAAAATATTCCATCGCACTGTTTGGCTTCGGCGTGGTCGTCGGCCTTCTGCTCACCGCCGAGCGCCGCGTCTTCCTCAATCGCTGGATCTGGCTGGGCGGCGGCGCAGCCTTCCTGATTTTCCTGCCCAACCTGCTCTGGAATATTCACTATCAATGGCCCTTCCTCCAGCTCATGCACAACATCCGTTCCGAAGGCCGTGACGTGATCCTTCCCCTGCCGCAATACCTCTTTCAGCAGACCCTGCTGGTTCAGCCGCTTACCGCACCCATCTGGCTCGCCGGACTATTTGCCTTGCTCTTCTCGGCGCGCCTCAAGCCTTACCGCGCACTGGGCTGGTGCTACCTCGTCTGCTTCACCGCCTTGTTTACTCTTCACGGGAAAAACTACTATCTCGCCCCGGTCTATCCCATGCTGCTGGCCGCGGGTGCAGTCGTGATCGAATCCGCGATCGACGGCCAGCAGGAGGCAAAACCAAGCGAGCCGGAAAGATCGCGACTCGCTTGGCTCAAACCCGTGATCGTCATCATCCTGCTGGCCGGTGGCGCCCGTCTGGTTCCGATCACCGTGCCGGTCTTTTCCCCCGACCACTTCCTGGCCTATGCCAAAACACTTCCCTTCAAACTGCCCGTGATGGAGCACCACCATGCCCGCGCCGCGCTCCCGCAGTGGTACGCCGATCAGTTTGGCTGGGAAGAAATCGTCGCCGAAGCCGCAGTAGCCTGGAACCGACTTCCCGCGGCAGACCGGCAGGATGAAGCCTGCGGCTTATTCGCGCAGGATTACGGACAGGCTGGTGCCATCGACTTTCTGGGCCGCCGCTACGGCTTACCACGCTCGCTCAGCGGACATCAAACCTGGTTTCTCTGGGGGCCGCGCGGTTATTCCGGTAACTGCATGATTGTCCTCGACGACCGCCGCCAACGTCTCGAACAGCTCTGGGACCACGTCGAGTACGTGGGCACCTCCGCCGACAATTCTTATGCGCTCGAAAAAGAAATCGACGTTTACATCTGCCGGGGAGCGAAATTCGGCACTCTGGCCGAACTCTGGCCGCAATTAAAGCGCTGGCGCTAGATATTGGCGCCAACGGACGCGAGTGTCGTGTGACCTGGTCCCTACACAACATCCCATCTCCGTTTCTGTTCAGCCACGCAATCTCTCTCGGCTGCGCTTGACATCGCCAGACGCCGTCATCAACAATTTATTCGCACTTCAACCCGGTTCTATTCAAATTCGTTCCACTCGAGAAACATTCTTGACGAGGCCCATGTCATGATCATCGCACGCCTGACCATCCTCTTTTGTCTGCCGCTGGTTCTCACGGCCATCCTCTCTGCGCAGACAGTTCGGATTTCGCAGGCCACAATCTGGGCCTCGAAGCCCGACGTCGCCGCCTTCGAAAAAATCGAGACCGACCGCCTCGCCGACGCCCAGCGCTCCATCGACACGCTGCTCGCGGCTACGGGGCCGCGCACGATCGAGAACACTCTCGCGCCGCTCGACGAAGCTTTCCACCAGATCAACTCCACCGCCTACTTCGCCCAGCTCATGGAGCAGGTCCACCCCGACGTCACCTTTCGCGATCACGCCACGGCCATGCTCACGAAAGCCAGTGCCGCCCAGACCGCCATCGCTCTCAATCACGAGGTTTACAACGCGCTCGCCGCGATCGACGTTTCCCAGGTTGATCGCGCCACTCGTTATTATGTGCAGCGCCAGTTGCTCGAATTCCGCCTCGCCGGCGTCGACAAAGACGACGCCACCCGCGCCCGCCTCAAGAAGCTGAGCGATCTGGCCAGCCAAGAGCAATCCATGTTCGACCGCAATATTGCCGACGGACAAAATGTGGTCGAAGCCGACCCCTCCGAGCTCGACGGCCTGCCTGAGGATTATATCGACCGTCACCAGCCGGATGCCGCCGGCAAAATCCACCTCACCACCGATTATCCCGATGCGCTTCCTGTCTTCACCTTCGCCAAAAGCGATGCCCTGCGCCGCCGCATGACCCTCGCCTTCAACACCCGCGCGTATCCCAAGAATCAGGAAGTCCTCACCCGCCTGATGCAGACCCGCTATGAGATCGCCACGCTTCTCGGCTATTCCTCCTGGGCCGACTTCAACGCCGCCGACAAGATGATCGCCAAAGGGCACAATATTGCCGACTTCATCGCGCAAGTCAACGACGCCAGTCGCACCCTTGCCCAGAAAGAATTCGTAATGTTGCTGGCGGAAAAACAGAAGACCGATCCTGGCGCCAAGGAAATCTGGAGCCATGAAGCGGGTTATCTCTCCGAATTAGTTCGCCGCACCAAGTATGATTTCGATTCTCAATCCGTCCGACCCTATTTCCCGTTCAGGGAAGTGAAGCAAGGCATCCTCGACACGGCAGCCGATCTGTTCCAGGTCAGCTTCCAGCAAGAACAAAATGTCCCCGCTTGGGATCCCGCCGTCGAAACCTGGATCGTCATCGACAGCGGCAAGCCCATCGGACGCTTTTATCTCGACCTGCACCCGCGTCCCGGCAAGTATAGCCACGCCGAAATGGCTCCCGTGCTCGATGGCATCCGCGGCAAGCAGCTGCCCGAAGCCATCCTGGTTTGCAATTTCCCCGCGCCCACCGCTACCGATCCCGGCCTCATGGACTACGGAGACGTCCAGACGTTCTTCCACGAATTCGGTCACCTCATGCATCACATCCTCGCGGGCCGGCAGGAGTGGGCCGGCATCAGCGGCATTAGCATGGAATCCGATTTCGTCGAAGCCCCGTCGCAAATGCTCGAAGAGTGGATTCGCAGCCCGCAAGTCCTGGCCAAGTTCGCCCGTCACTACAAAACCGGCGAACCCATCCCCGCCGACCTCGTCGCCCGCATGAACCGCGCCTCCGCCTTCGGACGGGGCGGCTGGGTCGGCCGCCAAAATTCTTTCAGCGCCCTCTCCTACGATATTTACAAAACCAAACCTGAGGAGGTGAACCTCGACGCCGTCACGCTCGACGACACCCGCCGCTATACCCTATTCACTCCTCTGCCCGACACTCACACCTGGGCCTCATTCGGCCATCTCGGCGG
>Ga0210398_10006504_pt1 | contig 10733 bp, 19 predicted proteins | sample IncBWC4OmetaG_FD_161047 | JGI IMG/M metagenome (GOLD analysis project Ga0210398, IMG submission 161047) | Forest soil microbial communities from Barre Woods Harvard Forest LTER site, Petersham, Massachusetts, United States - Inc-BW-C-4-O | ecosystem: Environmental > Terrestrial > Soil >... | reverse complement strand
CCAAGGGAGCGGGCACCGAGCGGGGCGGCGAGTGTCCTCCCGGCCACGCCCGCGCGTCAAGCCCCAACTTTCACTGCAATTTCGCTTGACTTGACCGTTTTGGCGGATTAATTATTGAAATTGTAAAAACGGAGGGGAACATGAACGCATTTGACGCGCGCTACATCGCAAAGGTGCTGGCGTTGCACCACGAGGAAATGCAGCTTGATAGCCGCGATCCGCCCGAGGTCCGCATCTGGCACTTGCTGCGATCGTTGATTGAGTATTGCGACGCGCAGCACCCGAGGCTCGATCTCGACCTGATCCTGGAACAGGTGCGAGAGGATTTTATCGCCAGCGCCTAAAAGGGGGACGCCATGAACCTTCACACTCTCGGATTTCTGTCTTCCTTGGCCTTCATCGCCAGCGCCGTCTCCTGGTTCATCTATTTCGAATTGGAACGGCGCCATGAGAAGCGCCGCCAGGAACGCATACGGCAGGGTCGCGAGCTCACGCGCAAGATGCGCAAATTGATGAGGCCGTTCTGATGAATACACATTTGGAAGTTTTAAGACGCAAAGCGTTATGGGCCGAGCGAAAGGCTGACGAAGCGGCAGTTTGCGATAAGCCGTGGGCATTGTCCAACTTGCGATTCTACCAGAATTACGCCTCGCTTTTTTGGAGCGAGTATTTTGCAGCTGCGCGCACGGCAGGCGTCGACCCATGCTGACTTGGATCCTGATCCATTTCGCCCTCGCTGCAATCCCCCCGCTCGTTGCGGGCCTCTGGAGTTATTTTAGATGAACCCATCCTGCTGCCCCACTTGCCACCAGCTGATCCCGCCCGACAATCCGTTCTCGGCGCGGTCGGTAAAGAGCCGCATCTACGCCTATGTCTGCAAGCATCCCGAGGGCGTGACGGGCGATCAGATCAGGGCGCACGTTTATGCGGACGACCCCGACGGCGGTGCCGAGTCGATCTCGATCATCAACGTGCACGTCCACCAGATGAACAAGGTCCTGGGTGCTCAGGGGATCAAGATTTGGAGCGGGCAGGGCCGGTGGAGCAATTACAAGGTGGTGCCGGTATGAGGGCAATTTGTATTGATTACGAAACGCATTTCAGCGATGAATACAGTCTGTCGCGCATGTCGACAGAAAATTATGTGCGAGATCCGCGCTTCAAAGCGCACGGTGCTGCTATCCGTTGGAGCGCGACAACTGAGCCAGTTTGGTATGATGAATCTCGCCTTCGTTATGTCCTCTCGCAAGAGGATTGGAGCGACACCTTAATCTTCGCGTGGCACTGTAATTTTGATGGTTTGATCCTCACACATCATTACGGTGTAAAGCCCAAGATGTGGGGCTGCCCGATGAGTATGGCGCGCCTTCTACATCCCATTCACCAGTCCGTGGCACTCGATGCGATCCGCAAACTATATGGAATGCCGGCAAAAATTACGCCATATTCAATCTTTAAGGGTAAGAAATGGGATGAGCTTACCAAACGCGAACAGGAGATGATCGGCGAGGGGGCATGCGACGAGGTAAATAGTATTTGGACATTGTTTAAGAAGTTTGTGTCACAAATGCCGATAGAAGAGCTGGACGTAATTGACTCTTTGGTGTCGATGTTCGTCGACCCCGTCCTACAAGCCGACACCGGCATGCTCGCCGACCTCTGGGAAAGCGAAGCGAAAGCCAAGCAAGCGCGTATGCAAGCTCTCAAGATTACCGAAGCCGACGTCCAATCCGCCGCTAAATTCCAAGCGCTCCTCGAAGCTGAGGGCGTCGAGATCGAGTACAAGCAAGGCAAGAACGAACTGATCCCGCAGTTTGCCAAAAACGACGATTTCATGCAGGAGCTGCTCGAACATGACGACGATCGCATCCGGACGCTTGCCGAAGCCCGCATCGGCGCCAAGTCGACTTTGCTCCAGACGCGCGCCGAGACCCTCGGTAACATGGCTAACCGAGGACCTCTGTGCGTTTATCTGCGCTACTGTGGCGCTGCTACCCTCCGGCCTACGGGAGGCGATGGCGCGAACTGGCTCAACTTCAAGCGTGGTTCCGCTATCCGACGTTCGGTTTTGGCGCCGAAAGGATATCTGTTAGGGCCGGTCGATGCTTCGCAGGTTGAATTCAGGTTCGCGATGAAGCTGGCGGGGCAAGACGACGTGGTAGAGCGGCTTCGTCGCGGCGAGGATCCCTATATACCCTTGGCCTGCGAGTTTTACGGCGAAGAAATTTACAAGCCCGGCAAGGACGACCCTCGCAAACTGGAAATGGAACAAAAAAGAGGTTGCTCGAAACAAGCGAATCTTATGTGTCTCGGTCCAGATACTTTAGTGTTGACAAACAACGGGGCAAAACTCATAACTGAGGTCTGCGTTGATGATCGGTTATGGGACGGTTGCGAATGGGTCGAGCATTCGGGTTTGACCTCGCAGGGCGTAAAGCGCGTCGTGAAGCGAAAGGGCGTTTTCATGACTCCGGACCACCTTGTATTGTGCGGGAGTACGTGGCAACCCGCTTCACGAGTAAGAGGAAGCATCCTGTCCCTAGCGTTGGAGACCGGTTCGGCGAACTTACCGTCACAGGCTATGAATTGGCTGAGCGAGGCGGACTCAAATTTGTTATTGTCCAGTGTTCGTGCGGCACGCCCGAATACCCTGTGGACCCGCACAACTTGTTCTCTGGTAAAAGCACGCGTTGCATGTCGTGCGCGAGAAAGATTACGGGGTTCAACAGAAAAAAATTCCTGGGTTACGCGGATATTTGTCCAGATCAAGAACACCGTTACCGCCTACTCGCTAGAATTGCAGCAATTTATACTAGATGCAGCCCGGGCTGCAAGTATCACTCGTACGCCGATTATGGCGGACGCGGGATTAAAGTTTACGAACCTTGGGTATCTGACAAAAGGGCGTTCCTCGCCTATTTGGTCACGCTTGACGGTTGGGATAAACCAGAACTATCTCTTGACAGAATTAACAATAATAAAGGCTATGAGCCGGGTAATCTGCGCTTCGCAGATCGCAAAACTCAGACAGCTAACCGGAGACGACTTCGCGATCTGGAGAAGGAGCTTGCCGACTTACGATATAGTTTGCAGCGGGCCGAGGAACAGATTCACCGTTGTGACTACTGCCGGTTTTTTTATCGTGCATAATTGCATCTACGGGGCGGGTGCCAAACAGTTCCAGAAGACGGCTAAGGCCGGCTTGTACGGTCCTCCGGTCGACATGAGCCTGGAAGAAGCCGACCGCTTCGTGACAATTTTCCGTGACAGTCATCCGGCTGTTTGCGCTCCTAACACGGGGTACTGGGCGCAGTGCGGAAGGATCATTTCGCGCCTCGCGGGCGGCCCGCCGATGGACTGGGGGCCATTCTTAGTGAAGGATCACAAGTTAATTCTTCCGTCAGGACAGGCGATGATATACGATACCCTCGAATTCCATCGGCCCGGTCCCGATGAGGATTGTCGCGATTTCGAGCGCAACGGTTACTGGCGGATGAAGGTCAAGCGCGGCTGGAAAAAGATGTGGCCCTCTAAGTTGTGCCAGAACATCATGGAATTTGTGTCGCGCGTGCACGTCAGCCAGGCCATGATCCGGATCAAGCGCCAGTACGGGATCAGGAGCTTGAATTGGCCCTACGACGAACTCCTGCTGTTGATCCCCGATGACTCCAAGGCCGAGGAGACATTGGAATTGTGCCGACTGGAAATGTGCCGGACGCCTTCGTGGCTTCCTGATATTCCGCTTGACGCCGAGGCATCGTTGGGATCGAGGTATTCGAAATGAAAACGCGTTACGGAATCTACTTTGATGAAGGCGATCAAGAATACTATCTGGATGTTGAATTCGTACACAATCGCGGCGTATTGCTGACGGATGCGCGGAAAGCAGAGTACGATGCCGCCGTAAAAGCATACAAAGCTTGGCAGAAATTTTTATCCCGCAAGTGTTATTGGAGAGGTTGAAATGCACGACCCCGGCCCCCTCCCCGCCATTCTCGATCGCACGCGACTCGTGTACTCGTACACGAATTTGAACTGCTACGAGAACGTCTGTCCGTATCAGTTCTACGAACGCTACATCAAGAAGTCGATCCCGTTCGTCGAGACCGAGGCAATGCGTTACGGCACCAAGGTGCACGAAGCAATGGAGCACCGGATCGCGCACAAGAAGCCGCTGCATCCCGACTTCGCACGATGGGAGCCATTCGCTGCTCCGTTTGATGCGATGTCAACTAAATGCGAGTTGAAAGCGGGAATCACGGTTGATGGAAATCCTTGCGACTTTTTTGACAACGCGCGGGTTTGGCTTCGTGGTAAGCTCGATTGCGTTGCAAGCAACGGAGAAAAGGCATACTTGATAGATTGGAAGTCGGGTTCAAGCAAATACGAAAACCGTTTTGAACTGGACGTCGGGGCACTTATGCTTCATGCCGCGAATCCGCATTTAACAAAAATAATCGGAAGTTATGCTTGGTTAAAGGAAAATAGATTAGGAGTCATGTACGATTTGACAAACACCAGAATTGTATGGAATAGGGTTTCCGAAGTTGTTAAGCGTATCGAGTCAGATCGAAGAACAGGTGTATTTGAAAAACGTCCTAGCGGCTTGTGTTCCTGGTGCGATGTAAAGGTATGTGAACATTGGAAGGAACGCAAATGAGCTGGAGCGGACTACCTTTTCAGATCGAAAAATACGTTGTGCCTGAGCCAAATTCAGGGTGCTGGCTTTGGGTTGGCGGATTGCGAGATAAAAAGGAAGGCTATGGCGGGTGCGGATGGCAAGGTAAAATTTGGCGTTCGCATCGATTGGCCTATACGCTTCTGCGCGGTCCTGTCGCGCCGGATTTAACTCTTGATCATTTATGTCGAAACAGGATTTGCTGCAATCCGGACCACTTGGAACCGGTTGCAAGAGGTATAAATATTGCTCGCGGAATCGGCGTTGCTCCAAAAAACGCGCTTAAAACGCATTGCCCTCAAGGACACGAGTACACAGAAACAAACACGTATGTTTGGAAGTCGCAGCGTTTTTGTCGCACGTGTCATAATGTATATACTAGAAAAAATAGGAAAAAGTGATGGTTCCTTCATGGCTGAAATGGCCCCCTAATTGCTGCGAGACCTGCACCGGCCCTTGGCACAGAGCCAACGATTGGGAAGGCACGTGCGGCAAGTCATCGTCGGTAAATTACGGCGATCGGACCGATGCGCGGTTTCGTTGTCAGGATTTTGAAAGGAAGCCCGACGATGCGAACCCCTGAGGCGTGGGAAAAACAGGACATCTGCCGTTATCTCGATTCGCTGCCCAATTGCTGGTACGTCAAACCAATGACGTTCGGCTACGGCAAGTCGGGTGTCCCGGATATCCTTGCTTGCTTGGATGGCAAGTTCGTCTCGATTGAGGTCAAGCGCCACGGGAAGGGCGCGACCGCAACGCAAATGCGGCGGATGAAAGCGATCTCGGCGGCGGGCGGAATGGCGTTGTGGGGGACGGCAGACAAGGTGATTACAGAGTTGTGTAGTTACATAAAACAACAGGCCGAAACCAAAACCGATTTGCAAACGCGAGAGCAAATGTTGCAGGATTTATGAACTTTTTCTTCGACCAGCCGCGCAACTTGCTCGTCTACGAGACGCCATCTCCTTTGCACGTCGCGCAGCTGTTGCAAAGTTTGCCCGAGGCCAAGCAGATAAACGGGTCTTACGTTGCGGTGCCGGCGACGTTGAAAAACAGCCAGGTGCTGCGTTGGATGCAATATCCGGTGGTTCCCGTCATCACGGATAAAAATTACGATTGGCCGATTCAGCCCGGATTTAAGCCCTTACGACACCAAAAGATGGTTACTAATTTTCACGTCTTGCATCCCAGGTCTTTTAATTTAGGGGACATGGGGACGATGAAAACGATTTCGGCGCTTTGGGCTGCCGATTGGCTTATGCGCCAAAATCCTGGTGCTCGCGCTCTTATTGTGGCCCCACTTTCTATCCTAGAGCGCGTCTGGGCCGCCGCGATCTTTTCCAATTTCTTCGGCAAGCGAACAGCGGAGATACTCTATGGATCGGCCGAGAAGCGAATGCGACTCCTTGAGACTTCGAAAGCTGACTTCCTCATTATCAACTTCGACGGCGTTGGGATCGGGGCGCATACCCGTAAAAAATTCGAGCTTGATGGGTTCTCAAGGTGTCTGGCCGGACGGGCAGATATCAAGATTGCCATTGTTGATGAAGCAAGCGGTTACCGAGATGCTACAACTAAACGACACCGAATTGCCCGCCAGGTCATTGGACGTCGCGAACACCTATGGCTCCTCACCGGCACGCCGACGCCAAACGCACCGACAGACGCTTACGGTTTGGCCAAACTTGTAAACAATGCTCACAACAAGTCCTTCCGCGACTTCCGCATGGAAACCATGATGCAAGTTTCCCAATTCAAGTGGACACCACGGCGGGACGGTTACGAGCGCGCGCGAGCGTTGCTGTCTCCGTCGATCCGGTTCGACATCGCCAGCGTGTGGGACGGCCCGCCGATCACGACTCAGCAACGGCATGTAGAGCTGACGCCCGATCAAAAAAGGAAGCTGGAGGAACTCAAGCGCGATCTCGCCGTTACGCTGAACGGCGGCAAGCAGATCGACGCAATCAACGAAGCAGCCAAAAGGACCAAATTCCTTCAAATAATTCAGGGTGCCATTTATGACGAAGGACACAAATCCCATTTAATCGATGCCGAGCCGCGGCTGCGCGAGATCGAGGACGTAATTGAAGGAACAAATCGTAAGGTCGTGATATTTGTTAACTTGACAAATGTTCTAAACCTCCTTTACAAACGATTAAGCAAGCGTTGGAAGCTCGTTGTATTAAATGGCGAGGTCTCGCCAAAAGACCGCTCGGAAAATATTAGGAGGTTCGAATGCGACCCGGACGTTAAATGCGTCCTTGCGGATCCCCAGACCACGGCGCACGGCATTAACGAATTCGCCCTGGTTGCCGACACCGTGATCTGGGCTTCGCCTACCGATAAGAACGAGCTTTATTTGCAGGGAAACAAGCGCGTCAATCGTCCCGGCCAGAAATACCCGATGACGCTCGTCCAGATCGTCAGCACCAAGCTGGAACAGGAAATATACAAGAGGTTGGAAACCCAGACATCGCTTCAGGGGGTGATGCTCGACATGGTGAGAAGGGGAGAGTTATGAGCCTAAATCTAGAAGCCGGAGAAGGGCGATGCGAAGAAGCGTCGCCCCAATCGAGTAGATTCTATATTCCGTGCAATGCAGTGGCGACTCATATTGTTTTTCATCACAATCGCGAATACCGAATGTGCGAAGCTTGCATGCACCACAATGTAAAAAATCGTGGAGCCGTGTTGCGCAGGAAGTACGATGGGCCTGTTGCGGGGGTCGAGCGCCCGATTACCATTAAGGCTACCGCCGAAGAACTGATCACCGAGCACTTCGATCTCCAGGACAAGATCAAGGAGGCGAACAAGCGTGTCGCTGAATTGCTCGCGCCTCACAAGGCGCGCCTGGAGGCGATCGACGCCGAGCTGCACGCCATGCTCAATGCGCTCGGAACCGGCGACAAGGCTAATTTGTCGACTGACGCGGGAACGGCTTATCTGTCACATCTATTAAACGTCAGCGTCGACCCCGAGGCGCCGGCCTATACCAACGCGTCGGGAGAAAATCAGGTCGGCCGCATGGCGCTGCTTGACTTTGCGCTCGAAAATTGGAATGAAATCGGCGCAGACCTTTTGCTGGTGCAGCCGCAAAAAGATGCCGTCAGGAAATGGATGGACGAGCACAACGGACAGCCCCCGCCTGGCCTGAAAATTGGATGGTTCACCCGAGTCAATGTGAGGCGATCATGAGTCGAAATATAAATGCCTTAGTGGACATGCTCAAAGATCACGTCTCCGCAGTGGCCGGTGCTGATCTTGAACCGGTCGAGCGCGACGTAATTGTGCAATTATCGCACATTGGGCTCGAATTATTGCGGAATTTGCTTCTGGATATCAATCGTTGTGCCGACGCGTCCGAAGTTTTGGCGCGGCAGGGTGCAGAGAAGCGACGATGATCGACCGTCAAAATGGCGACCTCGTCTTCGAATGCGACGAGTGCGGCGAGACCTTTGAGTCCGCCACCTCGGACTTCAATTCGGCTTGGAACCAGGCCAAGCGTGACGGATGGCGCGTAAGAAAGATCGGCACCGAATGGGTGCATACTTGTAGCGGGTGTAGCCGCAAAAACTCGGGTTAACGTGAGGCGCTCATGATTCGGTGGTATGTAAAGCTTGATGGAGAGCGAGTACTCGAAGAGTTCGTCGACGGAGAGTGGCTCTCAGTTGAGGAGCGCAGCGAATTTGACGAACGAAAACATGAATACGGGCGTTACGGAAAAACAGACGCGGATCGCCGCAGATGATCGACCGTCAAAATGGCGACCTCGTCTTCGAATGCGACGAGTCGAAGCGGCCGACGATGAACTGCCGGAGCCCGAAACTCCAGAGGTACCAGGAGCTGGTGCTCCGGGCTCTGAGACCGGGGTGTCGTTTGGTGCCGGAGGGCAGCAGACAGGTCAGGGTTAAGCCTAGGCGGCGCGCTGCGAAAGAGCTGCGCAAGTCGGGGGATCGCAATCTGTGAACGTGCTAGAGATCGAATGCGTTTTATCCGAAAACGAAACCTAAAAAAGGAGTCATATCGTGAACTTGCCTGAATATCTTAAAAACACCGGCCTCCCCGACTTTACCGATCGCCTGGGCGCCAATCTCGGCACCGGGACGCCTCCCTACGTGTCGATTCAAGGCCAGCGCTTCACCTTGATCGACTCGGTCGGCGACACCGAACCCGTGGTGACCGTCGACCCGAAGACGGGGGTGCCGTATCTCGACTGCGTCATTATCGACGCCGGAGATCACCCCTCCAAGATTTATTTTGGACAGGCGTTCGATCCCGGCGCGCAGTCGTACAGCCCGCCTAAATGCTGGTCGGACAATGGTGTGGCCCCGAGCGTCAATTGCAGCGAGCCGCAAGCCGTCTCCTGCGCAGCGGATCCTACCGGCGTCAACGGCTGCAAGCTGGCGGTGTGGGGCTCGGCGACATCCAAGGTCACCGGGAAAGGCGTCCCCGCATGCGGAAAGTACCAGAAGCTGGCGCTCCTGATTCCCGGCGACGATGTCGAATTTCTGCTGCGGGTGCCGCCCAATTCTCTGGAAAATTTGCGGGCTTACAACAACAAGTTCAAGGGGCACGCGTTCACGGCGCGAGACGTCGTCACGCGTATCTCATTCGAACCGGGCGGCATCGGCACGCTTACGTTCTCCGGGCTGGGCTTCATTGACGAAGTGACCGCCAAGCAGCGCAACGAGGTGCTGCTCGCCAAGAAGACGGACGCCCTGGTCGGCCGGGGCGACAAGCCGCGCGTTTTGGCGGTCGCTGTGCAGTCCACGGGCGACCAATCCCCTTTGGCACTGGGCGCCCCCCCTGCTCATATTGCGTCGTCACCCGCGTCTGTACCTGTGGAGACAACTAGCCCTTTATCTGCGACCAATGTTGCGGCTGCGGGTACAGTAATCCCGCCGTCGGCACCGTCTGCGGCAAATGCAGAGGTGCCGGCATCTACTGGGGCGCCTACGCGCCGCCGCGGCCGCCCACCGAAAGTTGATCCGGCTGCAGTAACAGGTAATCCCGTCGCCCCGTTCAGGCAGCCCGCCGAAGGCGGACAAGCGCCTAATGGCCAGTTCGGCATGGCGCCCGCGGTTGCTCCAAATTCGCAGCTGGAGGCCGCAATCAAATCGGTATTTGGTTGAGCTCGCAGATAGCGGGCTGCGGAAGCAAGGCCCACCGCTGATACCGGTGGGCCTTTCGCCGCCAGGGAACGCAAGGAGAGGGATGATGGGCAACTATCACACGGATCAGGCGGATAAGGATGACGAAATCGCCCGTCTCCGCGCCGAACTCGCCGACATGCGAGAGATCGCTGAGAATTGGGAAATAAAGGCAAAGCAGATCGACATCAAGCTTGCCGCATGGGCGGAGGCAATCTTGAGCATGATCCCGACCTTGGATCGGCTGATTACCGATTACCAGTGCGTGCCCGACGCATCAGACGGTGACGGGCAGAGCGTGTTCGATGACGCCCGCACGGCCCTCGCGAAAGCCCGCGCCGCCCTCCAGGACGCTACCGGCACGCCAAAACCTGAAAAGTGAGGAACGCGGTTGCGAGGCCAAGCCCGAGGCACATCGAGAACACGGCTATCCTTTGGCGCCATGTCAACGCCCAATAAGGTTGCGGGCGTCCTTGATGAACGATGCCAACCATCCTAGAAACACTCCAGCGGCCACTACCAGGGCGAAGGCAGTCGTCCCGCGGACGATTAAATTGTCGAACGCCTTCTCCAGCGCGTCCTGGCGCTGCCTGAGCTTTTCATTTTCGTCTTCCGTTTTGTGCACCTTTTTGATCAGGTGCTCCATGTCGCGAGTGATCAGGGCCAGTTGGGTCTCTGGCGTGTGTCCTGCGACGAGGTAAGCGCCTCGCCTTGCTTGTTCTTCTACCTCGCGCCGGTCGTCACTGGTGTGAGCCACTTTACATTTCGCGTTTTATTTCCGGCCGTTTGGATTGCGGCACTATTGGACCTTGAGTGTCTGCTCCGGCACCGTAATGGTTTGCTCGGGAATGTTCTTGGCCTTCTCTTCGTTCACGCCAGCCGCGTGTGCGGACTCTTTGGTCGCC
>Ga0210398_10006503_pt1 | contig 10733 bp, 11 predicted proteins | sample IncBWC4OmetaG_FD_161047 | JGI IMG/M metagenome (GOLD analysis project Ga0210398, IMG submission 161047) | Forest soil microbial communities from Barre Woods Harvard Forest LTER site, Petersham, Massachusetts, United States - Inc-BW-C-4-O | ecosystem: Environmental > Terrestrial > Soil >... | reverse complement strand
CGTGGTGCCGCAAAGCTGCACGTTGAATTTGCCGACCGGCGCGAGATTGAACATGGTGTAGAAGGTCGCCACTTCGAGCACGCGAATTCTCGCCATGCCGAGGAGCTCCGCGGTGGCCTCGATCGCCTTTTGCGGCAGCCAGCCGCCCGATTGCTCCTGCGCCCGCCACAGGACCGGGATCACGGCGGACTGCTGGCGCCCTTCCGGATATTTGGCGATCTGCGCCTTGGCCCAGGCCAAATTCTCCGGCGTGAACGCAAAGCTCGGCGGCTGCTTTTCAGCGAGGCGGCGCACGCTCATCTGTCAACCTCGCCTAAATTCCCTCCCCCTGAAAGGGGGAGGGTCAGCGAGGGGATCGCGGGCCGGCAGCGCGAATATGAGGTCGATCTGCCGGCTAAGCCGGCAACGCACTTTGCCGCGAACGTCCGCGAATGCATAGAGGCGGCAGACCCCCACCTATCCTCCCCCTTGCAGGGGGAGGAAGAGCCAAGCCGATGGCGCGGAGAAGCGATCATCGGTCTACCTCGCCATAATTCCCTCCCCCTGAAAGGGGGAGGGTCAGGGAGGGGGTCGCGGGCCGGCAGCGCAAATAGGCGGCCGATCCACCAGCCAGGTCGGCAGCGCGCATTGCCGCGAACGCTTGCGAAAGCGGTGAGGCCGCAGACCCCCACCTATCCTCCCCCTTGCAGGGGGAGGAAGAGCCAAGCCGCTGTCGCGCAGTCAAACTCACTCGCTTGTCTCCGCTGATTGAATTCGTTCTTTTCGAAGCGTGCTCGTAGATCGCAGGCTAAGCTCAGACGCGGCACGCTCGATCTCGTCCCAAACGCCTTCGATGTTTTGAAGCACATCGTTGTTCCAGAAGCGGAGCACGGTTACTCCTTTGCCGCGCAACCATTGCGACCGACGTTCATCACGAGCTTGATGCGCAAGCTCATTGTGCTGCCCGCCGTCGATTTCAATGGCAAGCTTCAGCGGTGAACAATAAAAGTCGATAATGTATTTGCCGAGCGGATGTTGGCGACGAAAACTTAGTCCCGCCATTTGACCGCGTTGCAGCAGATACCAGAGTTTCTTTTCCGCCTTCGTGGCATCGCGGCGCAAGCGACGCGCGCGGGTGGTTGCCTCCGGCGGGCGGGCGAACCGTGAGGCCGCAGACCTCCACCTATCCTCCCCCTTGCAGGGGGAGGAAGAGCCAAGCCGATGGCGCGGAGAAGCGATCATCGGTCTACCTCGCCGAACACGATATCGATGCTGCCCAAAATCGCCGAAATATCCGCCAGCATGTGGCCGCGACACAAAAAGTCCATCGCCTGCAAATGGGCAAAACCCGGCGCGCGAATCTTGCATTTGTACGGCTTGTTGCTGCCGTCGGCGACCAGATAGACGCCGAACTCGCCCTTGGGCGCTTCGACCGCGGCATAGACTTCGCCGGCCGGCACTTTGAAACCCTCGGTGTAGAGCTTGAAGTGATGGATCAGCCCTTCCATCGAGCGCTTCATCTCTTCGCGCCTGGGCGGCACGATCTTGTGGTCGTCGACCGTGACCCGGCCCTGGCCGTCGGGCGCGTGCAATTTTTCGATGCACTGCTTCATGATGCGGATCGATTGGCGCATCTCTTCCATGCGGATGCAATAACGGTCGTAATTATCGCCGTTCTTGCCGACCGGAATGTCGAAATCCATCTCGGCGTAGCATTCGTAAGGCTGGGATTTTCGCAGATCCCAGGCCGCGCCGGAGCCGCGCACCATGACGCCGGAAAAGCCGCGCGCCCAAGCATCGTCCAGCCGCACCACGCCGATATCGACATTGCGCTGCTTGAAGATGCGATTCTCGGTGAGGAGCTCCTCCAGATCGTCGCAGACCTTTAGGAACGGATCGCAGAAGCCGGCGATGTCGTCGATCAGTTTCGGCGGCAGATCCTGGTGCACGCCGCCGACGCGGAAATACGCCGCGTGCATGCGCGAGCCCGAGGCGCGCTCGTAGAACACCATGAGCTTTTCGCGCTCCTCAAACCCCCACAGTGGCGGGGTGAGCGCGCCGATATCCATCGCCTGGGTGGTGACGTTGAGGAGGTGCGACAACAGCCGGCCGATCTCGCAATACAGCACGCGAATGATTTGCGCGCGCCGCGGCACCTGCAGCCCGAGCAGCTTTTCCGCCGCCAGGCAGAACGCGTGCTCCTGATTCATCGGCGCGACATAATCGAGCCGGTCGAAATACGGGATCGCCTGCAGATAGGTCTTCTGCTCGATCAGCTTTTCGGTGCCGCGGTGCAAAAGGCCGATATGCGGATCGACGCGCTCCACCACCTCGCCATCAAGCTCAAGCACCAAACGCAGCACGCCGTGGGCCGCCGGATGCTGCGGCCCGAAATTGATCGTGAAATTGCGCGGTGCGGGTTCGGCCATCACGCCATCTCCGCCACTTTCGCCGCCTTCGCCGCAACGCGCGCATTGAACTTGTCCCACATGACGACGAAGCGGTCGTGGCGGCCTTCGCCGATCAGATCGACGCCGTCATGGGCTTTGACTTTGAAGCTCAGCCGTTGAGCAACAATCTCGGTGCATTCGACGTCAACCGTCACCGTCATGCCGGGCAGCGTCGCGGCCAGATGGCTGACGTCGACATGGACACCGACGCTGCCCTCGCCCGCATCGAGATGCGGCGCCAACAGTTGCGTGCACACCCATTCCATCAGCACGATCATGTAACCGGTCGCGAACACCTTCGGCATCGCCGCGATCTCCGGCGATTCCGGGTACGTGTAGGGCACCGTCTTGTTCTCCGGCACCTTGTAGCTGAAGCGGTGCGTGATGCCGGGCTTGAGCGTGGGCTTCATGACCCTTGCCCCTTCTTGGCCTTCTCGTCGCCGGGCAGCACGTAGTCGGTGCCTTCCCAGGGCGAGAGAAAATCGAATGTGCGAAATTCCTGGGCGAGCCGCACCGGTTCGTAGACCACGCGCTTGAGCTCGTCGTCGTAGCGCACCTCGACAAAGCCGGTCAGCGGAAAATCTTTTCGTAGCGGATAACCCTCGAACCCGTAGTCGGTCAGGATGCGCCGCATGTCGGGGTGGCCGGTGAAGACGATGCCGTAGAGATCGTAGGTTTCGCGCTCGAACCAGTCGGCGCCGGCGAACACCTCGATGACCGAGGGCACCGGCGTTGTCTCGTCGGTCTCGGCCTTGACCCGGATGCGGACATTCAGCTTCGGCGACAACAAGTGATAGACCACGTCGAAGCGCCGCTCGCGGCCCGGCCAGTCGACCGCGGTGATGTCGATCAAATTCCAGAACTGGCAGCGGTCGTCGCTACGCAGGAACTTCATCACCGCGACGATGTCGCTCGCCTGCGCGGTCACGGTCAACTCGCCGAACGCGACCGCATAATCGGTCACCGACGCGGCAAGCGCCCCCGTAATGGTCTTGCCGAGCGTGTCGAGCGTCTCGTCCATGGTCAGCGTTCGATCGTCGAAGTGCGGCGGATCTTCTTTTGCAACAGCAGCACGCCGTAAAGCAGCGCCTCCGCGGTCGGCGGACAACCCGGCACATAGATGTCGACCGGCACGATGCGATCGCAGCCGCGCACCACCGAGTAGGAGTAATGGTAGTAGCCGCCGCCATTGGCGCACGACCCCATGGAGATCACGTAACGCGGCTCCGGCATCTGGTCGTAGACCTTGCGCAGTGCGGGCGCCATCTTGTTGGTCAGGGTGCCGGCGACGATCATGACGTCGGATTGCCGCGGCGAGGCGCGCGGCGCGAAGCCGAAGCGCTCGGCGTCGTAGCGCGGCATCGACATCTGCATCATTTCGACGGCGCAGCAGGCGAGCCCGAACGTCATCCACATCAGCGAGCCGGTGCGCGCCCAGGCGATCAAATCGTCGGCCGCGGCGACCAGAAAGCCTTTGTCGGCGAGCTCGCTGTTGAGGTCTGAGAAAAATGGATCGTCGGCCCCCACCGGCTTATTGGTGCGCGGGTCGATGATATTTCGGCTTGGCGTTGCGATGGCGGGTTCGCTCAATCCCATTCGAGCGCTCCCTTCTTCCACTCATAGATAAAGCCGATGGTCAGCACCGCAAGGAACAGCATCATCGACCAGAAGCCATACACGCCGAGTTGACCGAAGGCCGCGGCCCACGGGAACAGGAAGCTGACCTCGAGGTCGAAAATGATGAACAGGATGGCGACCAGGTAGAAGCGGACGTCGAACTTCATCCGCGCGTCGTCAAAGGCGTTGAAGCCGCATTCGTAGGCCGAGAGCTTTTCCGGGTCGGGCTGCTTATAGGCGACCAGGAACGCCACCGCGAGCAGCACCAGCCCGATCACCGTGGCGACGCCGATGAACACGACCAGCGGCAGGTAGCCGAGCAGGAACTGACTCATCGTCTGGGTCATCGGCAGCCCTTTATCGACCGGTTCGGACATGATTCCCTGACCGGGAATATGTCCATTGCGGCGCCGTTCCGCGACCCATATCCGCAAGCTATGGCACCGCGCTGATTTGCCCCGATTTTCAGCGGATTCGCACTGACGACGGAACTTTGGCGACCCTTAGCGCAGTGCACAAAAAGGTGCAAGGCGGCCTGTGCGTTGAGGTGGCGCGTTGACGCCGTCGCCATGCTCGATACTACGATCAAGCGATACGACGATTGCGTGACCGGAGAGGTCGATGACGAGTTCGAAAGCGCCCGGGTTTGCCCTGCCAATCGCGCTCGCTGCCGCAATCGCGCTCGGCCTGCCGGGAGCGACCGTGGCGGACAATTTCCCCGATCGCCCGATCAAGCTGATCGTGCCGTTCGGCCCCGGCGGGCCGCCGGACGTGGCGGCACGCATCATCGGCGCCTATCTCTCCGAACACCTCGGCCCGATCGTGGTCGAAAACCACGTCGGCGCCGGCGGCACGCTGGCGGCGCGGGCCGTGGCCGCCTCGCCGCCCGACGGCTACACGCTCTTGGCGGCGACCGCGGGCTCGCTCGCCATCAGCCCGCAGCTTTACAAGGACGCCGGCATCGATCCCGTAAAGGATTTCGCCGCCGTGGCGATGGTGTCCTCGGCGCCGCTGGTGGTCGCGATCAACCCGTCGATTCCGGCGCACAGCGTCAAGGAGCTGGTCGCTTACGCCAAGGCCAATCCGGGCAAATTGAATTATGGAGCCGTGATCGGCACGCCGCCGCATATGTGCGGCGAAATGTTCAAGCACATCACCGGCGCCAATATCGTGTTCGTGCCCTACAAGACCGCCTCGCAGGCCACCATCGACGTCTTGGCCGGGCAGATGAATATGACGTTCGAAGGCACCACCGCGATCGTGCCGCACATAAAATCCGGCGAAGTGCGTGCGCTGACCGTCACCAGCCCGGCGCGAATCCCGGAAATCCCCGACGTGCCGACCATGGACGAGCTCGGCTATCCCGGCATGCCGCCGGATTCCTGGCAGGCCATCGTGGCGCCGGCCGGCACGCCGCCGGCCATCGTCGCCAAGATCAACAAGGTCGTGAACGAAGGCTTGGCCACGCCGGAACTGCAAGACAAGCTCAAGCGCCTCGGCGGCGAGCCGCAGCCGAAGTCGGTCGCGGAATTTGGCGCCTTCATCGCCGATCAATATAAGCGCTGGGGCGAGGTGATCCGCATCACCGGCGTGACGTTGAACTAACCCCGCTTCGAGGAACCCATGACCTTGTCGACCGCATTGTCGCGACGTGATGCCATTCTTCTGGCGCTTGGCGGCGTCGTTGCCGCAATGCCGGCCCGCGCCGACGATTATCCGTCGCGGCCCGTAAAAATCGTCGCGCCATTCGGCGCCGGCGGGCCGACCGACGTTTACACGCGCTCCATCGCCAACGAATTGCAGAAATCGCTCGGCCAGACGTTCTTCATCGAAGATCGTCCCGGCGCCGGCACCACGATCGGCACCGACCTCGTCGCCCACGCGGCGCCCGACGGCTACACGCTGCTGATGGTGTCGGGCACGCAAACCGTCAACGAGACGCTCTACGCTCAAAAACCCTATCAGCTGATGCGTGATCTCGTGCCGGTGGCGCCATTGATGGACACCGATCTGGTGCTGGTCGTGCATCCGTCGGTGCCGGCGAAGACTCTGCAGGAGCTTCTGGCGCTGGCGCGTGCCAAACCCGGCACGCTCAATTTCGGCTCGTCGGGGCCGGGCTCGAATTACCACATGGCGGCGGAGCTATTGAAAAGCCTCACCGGCATCGACATCGTGCATGTGCCCTACAAAGGCTCGACCGGAATGCGCAGCGACATTTTGAGCGGCCAGATCCAAATTTTGTTCGACTCGATTCCGACCATGGCGCCGACCGTGCAATCCGGCATGGTCCGCGCGCTCGCCACCAGTGGCAGGCTGCGCTCGCCGATCCTGCCCGACGTGCCGACCTTCACCGAGGCCGGCGTGCCCGGATTCCAGGCGACACTGTGGGTCGGCTTCATGGCGCCGAAAGCGACGCCGCAGCCGATTATCGATCAGCTCAATCGCACCATCACCGACATCCTCAAGCGCCCGGACATCAAGGGTGCTTGGGAGAAACAAGGCGCCTCGCCCATGGTGATGACGCAAGCCGTATTCACCGCCTTCATGGAGTCGGAAATCGCCAAATGGGCTAAGGTGATCCAGGCCAATCACATCGCTCTGATCAATTAATAGCGTCATTGCGAGGAGCGGAGCGACGAAGCAATCCATCTCCAACATCGCAGCACTGGATTGCTTCGCTTCGCTCGCAATGACGCCTTCCCTGACCAACTGGTGACAAAATGAACGACGTAGTGACTTATGCCGCCGCCGCGATCAAAGGCGAGGAGCATTGGACCACCAAGGACGGCGGCGCCAGGCTGTTCATGTTCGAAAAATGCGCCGGCGATCCGAAACAGACCGCAGGCACCATCCTGTTCGTCCACGGCTCGTCCATGGCGGCACAGCCGACATTCGATCTGCAGGTGCCCGGGCGGCCGGATTCCTCGGTGATGGATTTCTTCGCCCGGCAGAATTTCGATTGCTGGTGCGTCGATATGGAGGGCTACGGCCGCTCCACCAAGGATCGCGACAACAACGCGCCGATCGCGCAAGGCGCCGACGATTGTTTTGCCGCCGCGACCTATATCAACACGTTGCGTGGCAAGCGCCCTCTCCTCGTCTACGGTATCTCATCGGGCGCGTTGCGCGCCGCGCTGTTTGCGCAGCGCCATCCCGATCTGGTCGCCCGCCTCGCGCTCGACGCCATGGTGTGGACCGGCGAAGGCTCGCCGACCTTGGCCGAGCGCAAGAAGAAACTGCCGGAGTTTTCCGCCAAAAACCGCCGGCCGATCGACAAGGCGTTCATCCATTCGATTTTTGACCGCGATCATCCCGGCACCGCCGAGGAGAAAGTCATCGACGCCTTCGCCGACGCCGTCACCGCGCTCGACAATTCGGTGCCGACCGGCACCTATGTCGACATGTGCTCGCGGCTGCCGGTGGTCGATCCGGAAAAGATCACGGTGCCGACCTTGATCATGCGCGGCCAGTGGGACGGCATCGCCAGCTTCGAGGATTTGGTCGCGTTCTTCGCCAAGCTGCCGAACCCGGACAAGCATTTCGCGGTGATGCCCGGCATTTCGCACGCCAGCTTCCAGCAGAAGAATTACGCGCTGGTCTACCACATCCTGTGGAGCTTCTTCGCCCAGCCGGCGCCGATCTATCGGGGCTAGCGTCATTGCGAGCCAACGGGTCCGGCCCGAAGTGGCCGGCCCGATGACAAGCTCCGCGAAGCAATCCAGCGCGGCGGCGCCGATCTGGATTGCTTCGTCGCTCCGCTCCTCGCAATGACGTGGTCATTGCGCTAAACTTCCCGCGCAGCGTCTAAAAAGGCGCGGCCAGGGAGGCGAGCATGGGATTAAAGCGACGCGAACTGCTGCAAGCCGGCGGAGCAATTTTTGGTGCGGCCCTGCTGCCGGCGGCGGCGCGCGCGCAGGCCGGCGCGGTGCACGAGTTCGTCGTCAAAGACATCGTCTACCATCGTGACGACAAGCCGCGGCTGGCGCGGCTCTATCAGCCGCCCGGAAGCGGCCCCTTCCCGGCCGTGCTGCAGGTCCATGGCGGCGCCTGGAACAACAAGAACCGCACCGACGGCCAGAACACCGCGCTCGATCTCGCTGCCGCCGGCATCGTGGTGCTGTCGATCGATTTTCGCAACGCGCCGGAGGCGCCCTATCCGGCGTCGCTGCAAGACATCAATTACGGCATCCGCTGGCTCAAAGCCCACGCCGGCGAGTTCGGCAGCAGCGCCGGACAGGTCGGTGCCTACGGCACCTCGAGCGGCGGCCATCAAATCCTGCTGGCGGCGATCCGCCCGGACGATCCGCGCTATCGCGCGCTGCCGCTCGCCGACGCGCCCGACTTGGATGCAAAGCTCGCCTTCGTGGTGTCAGGCTGGGGCGTGCTGTTTCCGCTGGAGCGCTACAAGCTCGCCAAGGCCAAGGGCGACGAGGCGCTCGCCAAGGGCCACGACGTCTTCTTCGGTAGCGAAGCGGCACAGATCGAAGCCACACCGGCTTTGATCATCGAGCGCGGCGAGAAGGTTTTTCTGCCGCCGGCTCTGGTGTTCCAGGGCACCCAGGATCAATGGACCTCGGTCGAGCTCGCCCAGCGCCTCGCCACCGACTATCGCGGCGCCGGCGGCACCATGGATCTCGAGCTTTACGAAGGCGCGCGCCACACCTTCGTCAACGAGCATCCGTTCGATCCGAATTCGGTCAAGGCGGTCGCGACCATGATCGCGTTCATCAAGAAATACGGCTCCGAGCGGCGCGCGCAGCGCTAATTCCACGTCTCGCGCCAAGCAATCGAAAAGCAATCGAAAGGTCCCCTCATGGCGTTTTCCAGTTGGCGCGGCGTGGTCGGCATGATCAATCCGACCATGCGGCCCGGCGTGACCGAGGAGGTCTGCCGGCTTTTGCCCGAAGGCATTGGCCTCATTCCGCTGTTCCTCAACATCAAGCGCGGCACCGCGGACGAGTTTCACACCATGATGCCGCACTACGAAAAGCTCGTGGCGGTGCTGGCCGAGGAGAAATGCGACCTCATCCATCCGCACGGCGCGCCGCCCTTCATGGTGCTCGGCCGCAAGGGCGAGGCCAAGATCGTCGCCGAGTGGGAGAAGAAATACAAAGTGCCGGTGATGAGCGTGGCGCAGAACCATGTGAATGCGCTCCACGCGCTCAAGGCCAAAAGCTTCGTCGGCGCCACTTACTTCCCGAAAAAGCTCAACGATATTTTCGCCAAATATTTTGGCGATGCCGGCTTCAAGGTGCGCGGCATGGAAGGCATCGATGTGCCGTTCGATCAGGTGCAAAACCTGTCCGGCGAGCAGGTCTACGCCCACATCAAGAAGAATTTTTTGAAGTCCAAAGGCGCCGATGCCATCTACATGCTCGGCTCCGGCTGGCGCACGCTCAATATCATCGACATGCTCGAGCAGGATTTGCAGGTGCCGGTGGTGCATCCGGTGCCGGCGCGGGTATGGGAAATGCAGAAGCGGCTGCATGTGCGGCAGCCGGTCCAAGGTTACGGCCATCTGCTCGCGGCGTTTCCATGATCAGGCGTTGCGCCGCGCTGGCGATCGCATGCGGCCTCCTCGCGGGTGCCGACGCAGCGCACGCGCAATCGGTCGAGCAGTTCTACAAAGGCCGGCAGATGACCATGATCGTCGGCACCGCGCCCGGCGGCATCAATGACATCACCGCACGTTTCGTGGCGCGTCATCTCGGCCGTTATATTCCCGGCAATCCGGCCATCGTGGTGCAGAACCAGCCAGGCGCCGGCGGCATTGCCTCGGCCAACCGGCTCTACAACACCTTCGAGCGCGACGGCTCGGTCATCGTCAAGCTCGAGCGCGCGGTGCCGATGCTGGCGATCCAGGGCGATCCCAACGTCAATTTCGATCCGCTGAAAATCACCTGGCTCGGCAGCCTGTCGTCCTATGCCAAGGATTCTTATCTGATGCTGGTGATGGCGACCAATCCGATCAAATCGGTTGGCGAGCTCAAAGAACCCGGCAAGTCGATCACGCTCGGCGGCGATAACGCCGCGTCCAGCAATCTGATCTTCGCCACCATTGCCAAGGAAATTCTCCGCCTCAACATCAAGGTGGTGCGCGGCTATGTCGGCGCGGCGCCGATGTTTCTGGCCATGCAAAGCGGCGAGATCGACGGCCAGATCATAGGCTTCAGCTCGGTGCGCACTGGCCAGCGCGATCTGTGGAGCCACGGCGCGTTCCGCCCGCTGCTGCAATTCGGCCGCTCGACCCGGCTGTCCGATTTTGCCGACGTGCCGACCGGCAACGAATTGACCAAGGATCCGGACGCGCTGGCGCTGATCGATTTCGCCGATCTGCAATTCGCCATTTCGCTGCCGTTCGCGGCGCCGCCCGGCATCCCGGCCGACCGCGCCAAGGCGCTGCAAGACGCCTTCATGGCGATGTGCGGGGATCCCGCGGTTCTCGATGAGGCGGCAAAACTCGGCATCGAGATGAGTCCCATCGACGGCGCGACCGTGCTTAAATCCATTGCCCGCGCGGCCGCGACTCCCCGTGACGTCATCGCGCGCTATAATGCGCTGGTGGGAGCGGATAGGAACTAAAGCGAGCTTGAGGAGATGATCATGCCGTACACGCTCACCGATTTCTGCGCCGATCTGTCGACGACGCTCAAGACCAAGGGCGAAAGCGGCCTGCCCGATATCGCG
>Ga0210398_10006502_pt1 | contig 10735 bp, 9 predicted proteins | sample IncBWC4OmetaG_FD_161047 | JGI IMG/M metagenome (GOLD analysis project Ga0210398, IMG submission 161047) | Forest soil microbial communities from Barre Woods Harvard Forest LTER site, Petersham, Massachusetts, United States - Inc-BW-C-4-O | ecosystem: Environmental > Terrestrial > Soil >... | reverse complement strand
TTTCACAAGCGCTCGATGCTCATGAACGGTTATCACGTTTTTTATCTCGAGGGCGGCCCCGAGAGCGGTACTCCCGTGGTGCTCATCCACGGACTAGGCTCCAAAGCGCAACAGGACTGGGTTGCGCTGGCACCGTATCTGGTGCGCGCGGGATATCACGTGTATGCGATGGACTTGCTCGGATACGGACGCTCGGCGAAGCCCCCAGAGCTTAGCTACTCCATTCGCGAAGAGGCGAAATTCGTCGAATCATTTCTCGACGTGAACCATTTAACCTCAGTTGCATTGGGCGGCGAATCAATGGGCGGATGGATCGCCGCCACCGTAGCCCTCGACAGACCCGATCTGGTCAAGCGACTCATGCTGTTTGATAGTGCCGGGATGAAGTTCCAGTTGAGTTTCGATCAAGCCATTTTCACGCCGCAGACCAGCGAGCAGGTGGACCAGTTGATGGCCGAGGTCACACCCAATGCTCCGCGATTGCCGCAATTCGTGAAGGCCGACTATATTCGCAAAACCAAACGCTACGGCTGGGTGACCCAGCGCGCTTTGGCTTCCATGACCACCGGTGCCGATGATCTGGATGGGAAATTTTCCGCGCTGAAAATGCCGCTGTTGATTGTGTGGGGCAAACAGGACGCCATGACGCCGCTTTCGCTTGGTGAGTCCATGCACCGTGCCGCGCCACAGTCGACGCTGGCGATCTATGACGGCTGCGGACACATTGCGGTGGTGACCTGCATCAATCAAATCGCGCCGACGGTGCTAAATTTCCTGTCGGGCGCGGGCCCGGAACCTGGTAAAACCATCGAAGCGCCCGCGCGAAAGCACTTCTTGATGCCCTGACGCTGACAAGGAAACCATGCATTCGTCTAAATCGCTTCTTTTTGTGAAACTGTTAGCCGGTTTCGTGGTGCTGACGCCGATCGTGAGTTGGGCTGCTGACCCGCCCGAGGCAAAAAATATGGAGCTGGTCGGCCGCAGCGACCTGAATGGCAATGGTGACGGCGGCGAAGGCATGGCCATCCAGCAATGGCCGGATGGCCGGCGCATCCTTTATATAACGCATGAAGGCGAAAAGACCTGCCTCAGCATCGTCGATGTCACCCATCCTGAGAAACCGGCGATGATCAGCCAATTGCCATCGCCACAGCCGGGCGTGACGCGCTGCAATTCTCTGGGGCTTTCCGGAAATGTGCTGGTGGTAGCCGATCAAGCGAAAAAAGTTGGCCAGACCTCAGCTGGCTTGTGGGTGCTGGATGTTTCGGATTTCGCTCGTCTTCAGTCAGCGCGGAAATTGCAGGATCTTTCGTTTTCCTTCTTCGATACTTCCGGTCCAGCTTCCCCGGGTGTCCACTATGTGTGGTTTGTCGACGGGCAGTTCGCTCATCTCACTACCGGCACGAAGGACTCGCATCCTACGAATCCGAAGGACAATCAGTTCTACATCATCGTGGACCTGCGCGACCCGCGGAAGCCTCGCGAGGTTGCGCGTTGGTGGCTCCCCGGCACCCAGCAAGGAGACGTGTGCCTGCCGAACTGCCTCCCGGAACGCCATAAAATCGATGATGGATATCGCAGCCATACCATCGAGGTGCTTCCAGAGCGCCCTGACCGCGCCTATGTTGGCTACATCGACGGTGGCCAATTGATCCTGGATATTTCCGGGTTGAATGACGTGCGCTCCGGAGCCGCAACCAACTTCACGCCCAAGCTGGTGAGCCGCCTCAAATTTTCGCCGCCCTACCCTGCGTGGACACACACTGTTCAACCCATATTCGACCGCGGCCTGGCATTCGTCTCTGATGAATCGGTCCAGGACGCTTGTGCCGATGCTCCCAAGCTGGTGTGGCTAGTAGACATTCGCGCCGAAACCAACCCGGTGATTATCGGCACCGCCCCACTCGCCCCCAACGCACGCGACCTCTGTAAGCGCGGCGGGCGCTACGGCTCGCACAATCTAAGTCCAAACTTCCCCAGCCCCACCTCGGCGAAATTGAAGAACACCACGGTGGCAACTTTCTTCAACGGCGGAGTGCGCATCTTTCGCCTGATCGACGTTCCCGGTGTCGCCAACGCCCCACCGCGCATCGAAGAAGTCGGCTACTTCGTTCCACCAGCGCCACCCAACAACCCTACCCACGCCATCGCCATCAATCACGCCATCGTGGATGAACACGGCCTCATCTACGCCGTCGACCGCGAAACCGGCGGCCTCTACATCCTCAAGTACACGGGCAGCGAACCACTAAGCTAGGTACCCAGGCCGTATCACACACGAGAATTTACCGCCCATCGCTAAAAATAATGCTCCTCTCACGTTTTCCCGCAAGAACCGAACGGTGTGAGAATGAACGTGTTTCGTGGAGTTCGAGGGTGCAGTTGCCCAATAGTAGATATCCGCAGTGGCGCGAGGACAGCTACCGGACTTGGAAACCTAGACACCCCAGCCGTAGCGTTCGGCGTGTTCTAGCGAGCGCAGCATTTCTTCGCGCAGCAATTCTGTGAAGACGGAGCCGCCGATGGCGCGCTGACCGGGCTCGGCGATGTCTGGCGTGCGATAGCCGCCGCCTAGGACGCGCAGCAGCGATTGCTCTACCCACTCAGCTTCCAGCGAAAGCCCAAACGCGTCGCGTAGCATCATGGTGGCGCTCAGAATCGAACCGATAGGATTGGCGGCATCCTTGCCGACCAACTGCGGCGCCGAGCCGTGAATCGGCTCAAACAATGGCGCGCCGGATCCAAAGCTGGCCGAAGGTACGAGCCCGATCGAGCCCACCAGCGCCGCCGCGGCATCACTCAAAATGTCGCCAAAGATATTGGAACTGAGGATCACATCGAACTGCGTCGGCTTCAGCGTCAGCTGCATCGCGGCATTGTCCACGTACATGTGTTCGAGCTTCACGTAGCGATACACCGTGCTCATGGCCGTAACTGTGCGCCGCCAAAGTTGCGAGCTCGTCAGCACATTCGCTTTATCCACCGAGCACAATCGCCGCGAGCGGCTCTCCGCTCGCGAAAACGCGAACGTGGCGATGCGCTCAATTTCCCGCGTGGAATACGACTCGGTGTCCCACGCGCGCTCCTCGCCTTTTTCCGTAGCGCTGCCGCGTTCGCCGAAGTACATGCCTCCAGCCAACTCACGCACAATTTCAATATCCAGATCGCCGAGCCGCTCTGGCTTCAGCGGCGAAATTCCCCGCAGCGGCTCCAAAACTTTGATGGGCCGCACATTGACGTACAGGCCCATGCCTTTGCGCAATTCCAGCAGCCCGCTCTCCGGCCGCTTCCCCACCGGAAGCGCATCCCATTTCGCTCCGCCCACCGCGCCCAGAAAAACCGCGTCCGCTTTGCGGCAAGCATCCAGCGTTTCGGTTGGCAGCGGCATACCGGTAGCGTCAATCGCCGCGCCACCGATCGGAAATTCGTGCATGTCGAATTGATGCGAGAATTCGTGCGCGCACTCGCGCAAAACGGCAGCCGCGGCCCTGGTTACTTCCGGACCAATGCCGTCCCCCGGTAACAATACGATGTTCTTCTTCATCGAAAATTCCGGTCCCGCTGCTTTCTCATGTGGTGCCAGGCGTAGTGCCAATGTCGATTATCCTTAAGCCGTGCTCGATGCTTCTGCGGCCACCACAGCGGGGCGGCGCCGCAACACTTCATGCGCGATGGCTACCAGGTCACGCGGCCGCACGTTCTTCGATTTGTCCGCGAGCGCATTCACGCGCTGATAAACTTCCCCGAGCTCCGCGTCGTTTGGCTCGTATCCTAAATCGCGCAAGCTCATGCGCAAAGCGTTTCGTCCGGAATGCTTCCCAAGCACCATCAGTCGCGAAGGCACGCCCACTGTTTCCGGCGAAATAATTTCGTAGGTCAGCGGATTTTTGATGATGCCATCCTGATGAATGCCCGCTTCATGCGCGAAAGCGTTCGCGCCCACGACCGCTTTGTTGGGCGCCACCAGCGCGCCGGTAATCTCAGTGAGCATGCGGCTCGAGGGAAATAAGTGTTCCAAGCGAATGTTGGTGGTCACGCCAAAACTTTCCTTGCGCACCGCCAGCGCCACCGCAATTTCTTCCAGCGCCGCATTCCCCGCGCGCTCGCCAATGCCATTAACGGTGCATTCGATTTGACGCACTCCAGCACGTACAGCCGCCAGCGAATTCGCCACCGCCATTCCCAAATCGTCGTGGCAGTGCGCGCTCAGCGTAATGCCTTCCACGTCGCCAAGTGACGCACGCACCTTGCGAAACATCTCGCCATATTCTTCCGGCACCGCGTAGCCCACGGTGTCCGGCAAATTCAAAACGGTCGCGCCGGCTTCCACCGCGACGCGACAAACCTGGCACAAGAAGTCGATGTCCGTGCGCCCCGCGTCTTCCGCGGAAAATTCCACCTCTCCAACGCTATTCCGCCCGAGCTTGACCATCGCGCCAATGGCTTCTAGCGCCTGTTCGCGCGTCATGTGCAGCTTCACGCGCAGATGCAAATCCGAAGTGGCTAGAAAAATATGCAGCCGCGGGGCCGCCGCGGGTTCGAGCGCCTCAATCGCGGCATTCACGTCGTCTTTACGCGCGCGCGCCAGCGCCGCAATCGGCACAGTGCGAACTTCCTGCGCCACTTTGCGCACTGCTTCCAGATCGCCGCGTGAGGAAATGGGAAATCCAGCCTCAATTACGTCCACGCCCAATGTCGCCAGCTGGTGCGCCATGCGGATTTTCTCCGCGGTGTTCATGGAGAAGCCCGGCGACTGCTCACCATCGCGCAGCGTGGTATCGAATATGCGCACTACGTCCATAGACACTCCCATGCATAAGTAACGCACCTGGGCCAGCCGTTAGTCAAATTTATCTTTATTCTGCTTTTGATAATCAGGGCTTATACTGCTTTTTGAGGGGCTTACGTGGATCTCGGCGAATTACAGGTGTTTCTCACCGTTGCCAAGGAAGGCAGTTTCTCGCGTGCCGCTGAGCGCCTGTATCGCACGCAGCCCGCCGTGAGCCTCGCGATTCGCAAACTTGAAGACGGCCTCGGCCAGCCGCTTTTCGTGCGCGGCTCCCGCCCGGTGCGCATGACCGATGCCGGCACCTTATTAAAGGACTATGCCGAGCGCCTCATCAACCTGCGCGACGAAGTCAAAAAAGGCCTCACCGAGCTCGAGGGCCTGGAACGTGGCGAACTCTCGCTGGGCGTCAACGAAAGTTCCATCCACGCCTTGCTGCCGGCCCTGGCCATCTTTCGCGAAAAGCATCCTGGTGTGCAAGTCCGTGTGCATCGCATGTTTTCGCGCGACATTCCTCATGAAGTTCTGAATTACCGCCTGGACCTCGGTGCCATCTCCTACGTTCCGCGCGACCCACAATTGCAAGCTACGGAAATCCTGAAAGATGAACTAAGCCTGGTCGTGCCGCCCAAGCATCCGCTAGCCCGCAAGCGCGAAGTCGACATCGCCGACCTCGGCCGCGAGGTGTTCATCGCGCACATCGTCGAATCACCCTTCCGCCGCCGTGTCATCGAGCTCTTCGCGCGAAATCACACCGAGCTCAACATGCCCATCGAGATGCCCACCATCGAAAGCATCAAGCGCTTCGTGCAAATGGGCATGGGCGTGGCTATCGTGCCGCGCATGTGCGTGCAATGGGAAATCGAACATGGCTGGATGAAAGAAGTAAAAGTGAAGCAGCTCAATATTCCGCGCCACGTTTATCTGGTGGGCCGCCGTGGCGCGCGCCTGCCTCATGCCGCCGCCGAACTCATGCGCATTCTCCGCGATGGCCACGAGCTCAATCAGTAGCCGTTTTCTCCTCATCATTGCATCTAAGCTATGCTTAAATACGGGGCGCGCCCACGGGCACGAGCGGCGGCGTCCGCAAAATAAAGAGCCTGACGAAGCAAATCATGACCAGCGGTCTCGCAATTTTGACTATCGGGTTCCTGCTTGGCATGCGCCACGCCACCGATCCCGATCATGTAATCGCGGTGTCCACCATCGTCAGCCGCGAGCGCTCCATCTTGAAGGCCGCGCTCATCGGCATTCTCTGGGGTTGCGGCCACACCATCACTATCGTTGCCGTAGGCGCAGGCATAATCCTGTTCGGAATGGCGATACCGGCGCGCGTAGGCCTTACCATGGAATTTTCTGTCGGCTTGATGCTGATCCTGCTTGGAGTGTTGAATTTGACCGGAGCCATGCACTGGCTCACGCAAAAATTTTCACCGTCGCATCCCAAAGTGAGCGGTGACCACGCGCATCTCCACGAACACAATTCTCACCTGCATCTGCATTGGCATTCGCACGGCCCTGCCGGTGAGCATCACGGTGACAATGTAGCTCCTCCGGCGCGCCTTCGTGCTCCGTTTGCGCGGCTCGGCGTATTCCATACCCTGCGGCCCTTGTTTGTCGGAATCGTCCATGGACTCGCAGGCTCCGCTGCCGTGGCGCTGCTGGTGCTAAGCACGATTCGTGACCCGCGATGGGCGGTCCTCTATTTGTTGGTTTTTGGTATCGGAACGATAGCGGGCATGATGTTCATCACCGCCGCGATCGCGCTGCCTTTCTCCTTCGCGGGATACAAATTCACCTGGCTCAATCGAGGACTAATCACTGCTTCCGGCCTGGTCAGTCTGGGCTTCGGCCTATTTATCTGTTACCGCATCGGCTTGGTTGACGGCTTGTTCACCAGCCATCCTACTTGGACGCCGAGTTAGACCTACTCACGCGCGTTGACCGCCGCTTCTACGGTGGGATATGTGGGAATCAATTTCAGGATCCCGGATACCTGCAGCACGGCACTCGCCTGCTTCGTCAAACTCGCCAGCGCCGTTGTTTTTCCAGCGTGCTTGCGGGTGACAAACAAAGAAACCAGCGCCCCAACTCCCGCTGAGTCCAGAAACAAAAGTCCGCTCATATCCAGCACCAAGTACTGTGCGCGTTCTTGCCGCATGGTCTGAAGAAAAGCATTCACTGTTTCGAGACCCAGCTTTCCATCGAGCCTCGTAGCCACAGTCCCATTCCCATTATCTTTGCCCTGTTGCAACTCAAGTTTTGTGCTGGTCATTGGTTTTTAGAAGACTGGTGAGGTGAATTTTAGCAACTGTTGCAGCGCCCTTATCTGGCTTTCTGGGGCGCGATTTTTCTGTACGTCTCTAGCACAGCATCAGCCAATCGCCCTCTATTGGCAAGATCCTCCAGGCGTTTGTATAAGTCGGTTTGGTGGTCCTTATCTTTCTTTCCCAAGCCGACCACCGAAACAATTCTCATATCTTCAAATACCCGGTAAACGACCCGGTAGTCCCCGTAATGAAAGCTCCGATAGTGTCCGAGGATGCCGGACAACTGCTCTGAGCAGTTGTTTGGGTCGACATGTATCTTTTTTTCAAAATCCTTCTTGAGAGCGTTGCGCACGTTCTTGGGGAGTCTTTTTACGTCGTTTAGAGCGTCGTCGGTAAATACAGAGCGGTACAAATCACTTCTCCCCAAACGCCTCCTCAAAAGAGTGCAGCTTCCCGAGTCGGGTGTTCTCTTCCAAACTTTCGGAAACGCCCAATATCTGCTTAAAAAGCTTTTGATCGCCGATAATTTCCAACGTCTCGATTACCGCTCGTAGTTCCTTCACAATTTCGTCAAAATACTTTTTGTCCAGCAATAGCTTTTCATCTTCCTCGTCATTGGCCGAAATCACCACTACCTGATTGCCGCGAGCCATTCGCAGCGTTGCCCTTTGTTTTTGCCTAAGCTCCGATCGATTTACTATTTTTTTCTCTGGCCGAGTTAGTGTCTTTACACTCATAACTTAACCCCGTGTACAGATTATAAGTACATCTTGTACACAATCAGTGTACGCCTACCGTTTATGGCTGTCCATAGTCAAAAAAATGGATGTCAGCTGGGGTGCTCGCGGCTGTGCTCTCCTTACTTATTTTTACTAATCGGTGATATGTCGCGTCTCCGGTTTGCGACTAGAAAGCACAAATGCCTACCCGGCCCTTCCGCTCGCACACCGCTCGTGGCCTGTCTCTGTGCGTCTCCCCGAATTTGTCCGCCGGCTGGATCTGTCTCCGCTTGACTGTATTGTTAGTCTTGGCGAGTTCCGCCGACGCCCGATTACAACAGCCGTTCGTGTATACCACCGGCGGAGCTATCGCCATCCGCAACGACGCTACAGGTGCCCTTGCGCCGACATCCGCTTCTCCGCTTGCTGTGCTTGGTTTTCCCGCCGTCCTCGATGCCAAGGGCCGCTTCCTCTTCGCGGCAGGCAATAACAGCATTCATATGTACCAGGTGGATTCCGTCACCGGGTCTTACACCGAAGTCCCGGGCTCGCCTTTCGCTTCAGCGAAATACCAACAGTCCCACCTTGATTGCCACCGAGCCAACTGGCGCGTACCTCGCGGTCGTCAATGCCGTCGGACTGAACCCCGGTGAAAGCAGCGTAGAGTCTTTCCAGATCAACGCTGCCGCCGGAGCGCTTGTCCCCGGCTCCGGCTCCTTCCTCGAATTGGTCTCCGCGCCCATCGGTGCCGCGGCGAATCCTGCTACCGGCACGTTTTACGTTTACTTAGGGCCAAATTCCTTATCGCCCAATCCTGATTACCAACAGGATGGCGACCTGCTCGCCTACACCATCAATCCGCTCACGGGTCTTCTCGGTAATGAGACTGGCTCCTCAGGGTCGACCAATCGTGGACGCTCGTTCGGCGCGGACCCTCTGGGACGCTTTGTGGTCGTCGGTCAGGGCGAATTTCTGGGAACCTTGCAGGTCACCTCTGCGACGGGCGTGCAAGGACTTCTCAGCCTGGGCACCACAGTGTTTGCCGATGAAATTTTTGTCGGCCGGGGCCAACACTTCATTTACGTTACTATCCACGCCGGCCCCAATAGCGCGGTGCACATCTACATCGTCGACCCCACCACATGGTCGCTCACCGAAGCGCCCAGTTCTCCTCTTCCCGGCTTCATTTCCGTAGCCAACTTTGTCGCCGATCCCACCGGCCAATTCGTTTATCAGAGCACCGCTACAAATCAGGTGCACGTGTACTCGGTCGATCTGTCCACCGGCTATTTCCTTGAAGCCACCGGTTCGCCCTTCACCGCGCCCGGCTTCGGTCTGCCGATAGCGTTTAGTGTTGCGCCCGGCTCCAGCCAACCCATAGTCGGCCCGGTGGCAACGCTCACTCCAGGCAATTTAGTTTTTGGCAGCAGCACCGTCGGTATTGCCGCTCCAACGCAGTCGCTTATGCTCTCCAGCACCGGCGACCAAGCCCTCAGTGTGAACGCCGTCAGCATCACCGGCTTGAATGCCGGGCATTTCAGTCAAATTGACAATTGCAACTCGCCCATGGTGCTCAAGCCCACGACTTCCTGCCTCATCACCGTAGCCTTCACACCCACGGCGTCTGGCTCACGCCTTGGGCAATTTACCGTGACCGACAACGCTCCTAGCAGCCCGCAGTCCGTCCCGCTTACGGGTACAGGACTCGGTGCGCCTCCGCCCGCACCGGCGATCACGTTTACACCCGGCACGTTGAATTTTTCTGCCCTGTCACCGGGGTCCACCAGTTTGCCCCTCAGCGTCACGCTCACTAATTCCGGGAATGCTCCTCTGAATATTTCCAGCATCAGTCTTGGCGGCAGTAATCCCTCGGACTACAGCGCGCCCTCCAGCAATTGCACCGCTGCGCCCATAGCGCCTGGAGCGTCTTGTATCGCCACGGAATCGTTTACGCCGTTAGCCGCGGGCTCTCGTCAGGCAGCGCTTATCTGTGCGGATAACGCCACCGGCAGCCCGCAGTCCATAACTCTCACCGGTACCGAAGTAAGCCCGGTGAGCGGACCGGCGTTGACGTTTTTACCCACCACCGTGAATTTTCCCGCGCTTTCACAGGGCTCGGCCAGCGCAACCCAAACTGTCACCTTGACCAATTCGGGGAACGCCCCTGCCACGATTACTTCCATTAGTCTCCCAACGCTTCCTGCATTGTGAACGAAACGTTCACCCCTTCAGCCGTGGGAGTTCGTCAAGCGGCACTCACCTTCACGGACAATGCATCCGGCAGCTCGCAATCCGTAGTTCTCATCGGCACAGGGATAAATTCGATTCCCAGCGGTCCAGCGCTCAAATTTCTACCAACTTCCGTAACCTTCCCCGCCACCACCCAAGGCCTCTCCAGCACACCCATCACTGTAGCCATCACCAATACAGGCACCAGTCCGATGCACATCTCCAATATTTCCGCTGGAGGAAACAGCCCTGCCGACTTCGCGAATTCTGTCGCTTCCTGCAACGCCGCCACCCTCGCCGCCAATGCCAGTTGCACGGTTAGCGTAACGTTCTCTCCCGTCTTTTCCGGCCCGCGCAGTGAAACCCTTACCGTCACCGACGAAGCCCCCAACTCGCCGCAGGTTTTGAATCTCGCGAACGCGCCTCCGGCGTTCTCGATCAGCAGTCCTTCGACCGCGCTCTCGGCCGCCGTCTCCGCTGGTCAGTTCGCCAGCTACGCACTGCAACTTACGGCTGGCCTCGACTACAACGGAACGGTCTCCTTCACTTGCATCGGCGCGCCCTTGCGAGCGACATGCCAGGCTCCCGCCTCCGTGGTTCTCAACACCGGCGCTGCGGTGACTTTCACAGTTACGATCGTAACCAGCGGGGGCGCAATCGTCGCTCCCAAAATCACTTCGCGCAGATCGCCTCCCACTTTACCCGGCACATTCACCCTTGCACTTGGCGCT
>Ga0210398_10006501_pt1 | contig 10735 bp, 9 predicted proteins | sample IncBWC4OmetaG_FD_161047 | JGI IMG/M metagenome (GOLD analysis project Ga0210398, IMG submission 161047) | Forest soil microbial communities from Barre Woods Harvard Forest LTER site, Petersham, Massachusetts, United States - Inc-BW-C-4-O | ecosystem: Environmental > Terrestrial > Soil >... | reverse complement strand
CGCGTTTTGCTTCCGAGGCTGTAGGCCTGCAAGGCCGCCAGCGACGGCGTCGTGGCTTCCTCCACTGGCGTATCGTATTGCTTCACCGAGCTAAGCGACTCGCCCAGCTTGCCGCGCAAGCTGACCGCTGCGGCATCCAACGCCTTGAGTACAGCTTCTTTGCTGGCCGCCTGCTCCTGGGCTTCCGCCACGACATCGCCGGTGTGACAGTCCAGGGCTTTGAGGCCCACTACATACTGGCTGCCCAGAGGTGCGATCGAGCCGGTCAGCATGGCCTTACTCCCCGTGCGCTGGCAAACCTCCCGCGTAATCTCCGGGGTCAACCGACCGCCCGCGGCACGGCCCATCATTTTCAGCGTCTCGTTCACTTTGCGCTCGGAAACCAGATCGAGAAAAGGTGACTGCTCAAGTTGAACTGACAGCCCCTGCTTCAAGGTGTCGTCGAATACGCTGTCACCCGTGGTATTGACGAAATCGGAAAGGACAATACTGTCCCTGTCAGTCAGCGGCTCGCTTTGATGTGCGCGATAGTAAAATCCGCCTCCTACAAGCAAGATGCCTAAGAGAACGGGAAGCGCAACCTTCCAGAGTTTGCTGCCGCGAGCCACCGGTGCCGGTGCTTGTGATCGAGATGCCGTCACTGCTGAAACTGCAGAACCTGTGCCGCTGTTCATGTCCCGGCGCAGCCGTTGCAAGTCGGACCGCATCTCGGCTGCGTGCTGATAGCGCAGATCGCGGTCTTTCTCCAGCGCCTTATTGATGATCCGTTCCAGCTCAGGAGGCACATCAGGATTGAACCGAACCGCTGCAGTGGGCAATGTGTCCAAAATGGCCTTTGAGACGACTCCTGTACTTTCTCCCCGGAATGGAAGAATGCCCGTGGCCATTTCGTATAAGACCACACCGAACGAGAACAAGTCGGTGCGGTTGTCGAGTTCCCTGGCCCGCACTTGCTCGGGCGACATATAAGCCACAGTGCCCATCACTGACCCTGGACTCGTCAGGTGTTCCTCTTCTTTCGGTTCAGCGAACGCCGGCACCGTTATGGTCTTGCTTGCGGAATCGGCCACCGGGGTAGCTTTCGCCAGACCGAAGTCAAGAATCTTGGCGTGGCCTCGTTTGGTGACGAAGATGTTGGCCGGCTTAATATCGCGGTGCAGGATCCCTTCGCTGTGCGCGGCATCCAGGGCATCGGCTATATCAATGGCGAGACGCAGCAGAACTTCCATTTCCAAGGGGCGTGCGTTTACGCGATGCTTCAGAGTCATGCCGTCGAGAAACTCCATGACCATGAAAACGCGGCCATTCTGTTCGCCGATATCGTGAATGGTGCAGATGTTGGGGTGGTTTAGCGCCGACGCCGCGCGTGCTTCACGGCGAAAGCGTTCCAGCGCATGCGGGTTGCGCGCCACATTGTCGGGAAGAAACTTAAGAGCGACAAACCGGCCCAGGCGGGTATCCTCGGCCTTGTAAACCACACCCATTCCGCCGCCGCCGAGTTCCTCAATGATGCGGTAATGGGAGATGACCTTGTCGATCATTAATAGAGTTGTGGGGCGCGAATCACCTCATCTTACGAGTGCGGCATCTGCCCGTCAATCAACAATGGCAACCGCCAAAAGCACACAGGCCAGGCTGAGTTTAGCCCTTAGTTAGAAGCAACGCGCCAAAGCAGCCTGAGCCCCAGTGTGCACTATTGCTCAGACCCGGACCCAGTCGGCATGCGACAGTGGTGAGGTAGAGGTTCTTTTCCAGCCGCGGTACCGTCGGCGATCATCGTAATAACGCCAAGCTTTCTGGAAACAGGCGAGGCCAAGGGGACAGCCCCTTCTGCTCTTCGTCGTAATCCTGATGCAAGCGGCTTCACGGCACGGACCATGGCCATTCTCAGGAATTGCTTCCCTGCCTGCACAGTTGATTGCTCCTCGTGTAGAAGGCTGCTTACCGCAGCTTTCACTGCGCACAACGTTATCGCGACTATCGATCATAATCCCGCTCCATGGGATCACTAAGAAAGGCCAATGTCGTTGCCAAAAACACTGCCCTTCAGAAGACCTTTGGGAATCGGAGAAAGGCTGTCGCTGACATCAGAGATAAAGTCTGCGACGCCGTTCGGCGCTCCGGTCAATCTTTCTCTTCCTAGCCGGATCGCCATCATTGGAAATCATCTTCCCCGCCAGTGCGGGATTGCCACCTTTACCACCGACTTATGCGAAGCGGTTTCCAGCGAATACGGAGCGGCCGGGCTGTTCGCTCTTCCGGTGAATGATCCTGAGTCGCAGTACAGTTATCCGGAACGCGTGCGCTTCGAGCTGACCGAAGAAGACATCAAGTCGTACGAGCGGGCAGCCGAGTTTCTGAACTTCACCAACGTCGACCTGGTGTGTCTGCAACACGAATACGGCATTTTTGGTGGACCAGCCGGAAGTCACATCCTGGGCCTGCTACGGAAACTCCGTATGCCGGTGGTCACCACCCTGCATACCGTCCTGCGCGAGCCCAATGTCGATCAGCATCGAGTGATGGTGGAGGTAGCCGAACTCTCGGATCGCATCATCGTGATGAGCCAACACTCTTCCCGATTTCTGCAGGAGGTGTTCGGGGTTCTGGCCGGCAAGATTGACGTTGTCCCACATGGCGTCCCGAATCTGCCCTTCGTCGATCCGAATTTTTACAAAGACCGTTTCGAGGTTGGGGGCAAGTCAGTCCTGCTTACCTTTGGCCTGCTTTCGCCGAACAAAGGCGTCGAAACTGTCATTAAGGCTATGCCGCGCATTCTGGCCAGTAACAGCAATGTTGCTTACATAGTCGCGGGAGCAACTCATCCTCATATCCGTCGGCGCGATGGCGATAAGTACCGGGAATCGCTACAACAGCTGGCCAGTGACCTCGGAGTCGAAAACAACGTCATATTTCATAATCGATTTGTCAGTCCGGAAGAAATGATGGAGTTCATCGGCTCAGCCGATATCTACATCACTCCCTATAGGAACGAAGCACAAGTTGTGTCCGGAACGCTGGCGTACGCCCTGGGAGCAGGCAAGGCAGTAATATCTACGCCCTACTGGCACGCGGTCGAACTGCTAGATCAAGACCGCGGAGTGTTGGTTCCGTTCAACGACCCCAATGCGATCGCCGAGCAGACTATTCAACTGCTGGAGAACGAGGCCGAGCGGCACGCCATGCGTAAACGCGCCTACGTGTATGCTCGCAACATGGTGTGGAAGAGTGTGGCCCAGGACTACATGCGCAGCTTTCAGCGTGCCCGGGCAGAGCGCATGTGGAACCCTCACTTAGCGAACTCCAATGTCGTGACTGCAAACAGCGTCGGCAATTTGCCGCCGGTAAATCTCGATCACATGAGTCACATGACCGACGCTACCGGCATGTTTCAGCATGCGGTGTTCGCGGTCCCTAATTATTCCGAGGGATACACCACCGACGATAATGCTCGCGCCCTGATCGCATCGATTCTTACGGGAATGCCTGGGGCAGCCGAAGAAGCGGAGTCGAGAAAGCTGGCTTCGCGATACTTGGCCTTCCTCTGGCTGGCATTCAACCCTGCGAATGGAAGATTCCGTAACTTTCTGAGTTATGAGCGTCAATGGCTGGAGTCGCAGGGGTCGGAGGACAGTCACGGTCGCGCTCTATGGGCCCTTGGATTTCTGATCAGCCGTTCTACCGATGAAGGAATGCGAGGATCTGCGGGACGACTTTTCGAGTTAGCTGTTCCGGCGGTGCCGGCATTCACCAGTCCGCGGGCTTGGGCATTTGCACTGCTCGGAATTCAGGAATACCTTGACCGGTTCGCTGGTGACCGCTCTGCGCAAATGCAACGCGACATGCTTGCCGCCCGGTTACTGAGCATCTATCGCGCGGTTCGCACCTCCGGATGGCACTGGTTCGAAGATGGTTTGGCTTACTCCAACGCGCGATTGTCGCAGGCATTATTGTTGGCTGGCTCACGTACCGCAAACGACGAACTGGTCGCCGTCGGAGTTGAGTCGCTGGAGTGGCTCACCATGCAGCAACGCTGCACCGTCAACGGGCACTTTGTTCCCATTGGCTCCCAGGGCTTCTATCCCAAGGGGGGTGAAAAGGCCCGATTCGATCAACAGCCCGTGGAGGCAGCGGCAACTGTGTCGGCATGCCTGGAAGCCTACCGTGCAACCGGAAATGACCGCTGGCGCGCGGAGGCATGGACGGCCTTCAATTGGTTCTTAGGCGATAACGACTTGAAAGCATGTTTGTACGATGACACGACCGGCGGATGCCGGGATGGTCTGCATCCTGATCGAGCCAATGAGAACCAGGGGGCCGAGTCGACTCTCTCTTTCTTGACAGCACTCTTGGAGATGCGGCAACTCCGGGATGTTAGACCGGCGGAAGCGGCAAGATAGTTTTGTGGTTTAGATTTGCACCCGCCCGATGGTTTGAATAACTGTTTTGTGCTCCGTGGAATTACCTATGACTTTAGTTATCGATGGAACCGAAGTTCTTCTTCAGCGATATGTCGCTAATCCGATCCTCACCAGCAAAGATTGGCCCTATCGCATCAACAGCGTATTTAACGCAGGCGCAACCCTGCTGGCGGATGGCTCGACGCTCTTGCTCTGCCGGGTAGAGGATCGCCGTGGCCTGTCGCACTTATGCGCCGCGCGTTCCCTGAACGGTGTCGACGGATGGAGGATCGATCCTGAGCCGACTCTGCTGCCCGATCCTAATCGCTACCCCGAGGAACTGTGGGGTATCGAGGATCCACGCATCACGTATGTCCCCGAACTGCAGAAATACGCCATAGCCTTCACATCGTTTTCCAAAGGTGGGCCCGGCGTATCCCTGGCGCTGACCACAGACTTCCGGAATTTTGAGAGGCTCGGCGTCATCATGTCTCCCGATGATAAAGATGCTGCGCTTCTTCCCCACAGGATCGGCGGACTGTGGGCACTCATCCATCGCCCGATGACTCCGCTGGGAGCGCACATCTGGATCTCGTATTCTCCGGACCTGCGGCACTGGGGCAGTCACCGGGTGATGATGGAAGCACGTAAAGGCGGTTGGTGGGATGCGAACAAGATCGGATTATCGTCACCGCCAATTGAGACGGCAGACGGTTGGCTGATGCTGTATCACGGAGTCAAGCAAACGGCGTCAGGATCGCTGTACCGGATCGGCCTCGCCTTGTTCGACCTCAAGCAGCCAGAGTTATGCCTATTACGCGGCGACTCCTGGATTTTCGGGGCGGAAACCGAGTATGAGCGTGGCGGTGATGTCCACGACGTGGTATTTCCCTGTGGACACACGATCGCTGCCGATGGGGACACGCTTAACATCTACTACGGTGCCGGAGACTCCTGCATCGCGCTGGCCCAAGCCAGTGTGCGCTCATTGTTGCGTTGGTTGGCGAGTAACGGACAAGCCAACGACGTGGACCGTAGATAAAGGTGTAACCCAACGCATCCCCGCGACGTTGGTCGATTGCAAGAGAAAGCGGATGCAACCGTCCGGGCGCATCAAGCTGAACGGTTGGCGCGAGCAGACTCCCAGCGCTGCTATGCCTTTAGCTCTAGAACATTTCGTGCGTGCGCGAGCGCCTCATCGAAGGCTTGATCGAGTTTGGGATTGACGTTTCGGCAACCGGCCACGACTTTTTCGCTCCACGACAGATATTCCAGGCGCCGCTGGAGCGACCAATTTGCAGGCGGGCTGAGCGTGATATCGCGAACATTGCAGATCTTGTCTGCGATTTTCACCTTCTTTGCGCGGATGGAAGAGCCTCGCGCATGTTCGATCTGCAGCCGTTTCCGCTCGCTTTTTTCCAGCGATTTGTCGTCTGTTAACTCCCGTACCAAGCCGGCAACCTCAGGCCCGAAGGTTTCCTCAAGTTCCAGGAAGGTAGTTTGTGTATCCTCGACGGTGTCGTGTAAGACGGCCGCCAGCAGCGTAGCTTCATCCGATACATCGCCTTCGGCGGCGAGAACATTAGCGACGGCAATGGGATGATTGATATACGGGGAGGCTTCGGCGTCTTTCCGGCGTTGCCGGCGATGCTTATCGGCCGCGAATGCGATGGCGCCTAGAAGATGAGTGGGGTTCAACGTTTTCGCAGTGACCTCTGCTTAGAAAATATCATAGCGCTTATGCTGCGCTGAGCCCCCATCAGTCGAGACGTCAGCTTTGCGCATGTGGCGACCTACCCCCCAGCCAGCCTTCGAACGACGCGTGCGGTTACATCTCACTCCTTCGATCGAGCCTTTAACGCCGGTGACCTGCGTTTCGGCGGCTTCCGGATCGGGGATTCGGCCGCGCTCGAGGAGCCGCGTGTCACGGGCCGCCGGGTTTCGGTGTGTGCGGCGTCAAGCCGGGCGGCAAGTCTGTCAAAACCCGGTGTGGGACCTTGCCAACGTAATTGCTCGACGTCGTCAAAAAGCTCAAGGTCGGTTCGCAGCGTGGCAAGGTTCCGAAAAAGCAGCGCGCGGTCCCACTCGCGGCAAAGCGTTCCGGCAAGCGCGCTCGCGTTAGCGGCATTCACGCGCCACTCGCGACAGTCTTTGGGGATCGACTCGAGATGGTGAAATTTGGCTAGCACTGCAGCTGACGACTTTGCACCCCAGCCTGGCAAGCCCGGGTAGCCATCCGCAGCATCGCCCACCAGCCCGAGATAGTCCGGGATTGATTCCGGCGACACTCCGAACTTCGCAACTACGCCCGCCTCGTCCAAGGTGACGCGCGTCCGGCGATTCAACTGGACAATACGGCTGCCGCGCACGCATTGAGCAAGGTCCTTGTCTGGCGTGCAGATAATGGCGTGTTCGACGCGAGCATCACGGGCCGCAGCGACCGCGCCCGCGGCCAGGGCGTCATCGGCTTCCAAGTCCACCATTGGCCAAACCACAACTCCGGCCGCTGTGAGAACTTCTTCGAGCAGCGGAAATTGGGCCAGCAGAGCGGGTTCAATACCGGCGCTGGTTTTGTAACCTGGCCACAGGCCATTGCGAAATGACTCGATGACGTGATCGGTCGCCACCGCGATATGCGTAGCACCACCTTTAATCATGCCCAGCACCGAGGCCAGAACGCCTCGGACAGCGGCGATTTCGTGTCCGCCCGCATCGCGAGCAGACGGTAATGCATAGTAATGCCGGAACAACTCGTATGTGCCGTCGACCAGGTAGACGTCCACAGTCCAGCTCCACGTAATTCTAAAGAGATTGTTGGAAACTGTTTTTGGTTACTCAGCCAAGTTGCGTGGCAGATGTTGGATTAAGCTTCGTCGTTTTCTTAGCATTGTTCAGAACATCAACTTACTTGCTTCATAAGAAGCAGCGCTCACATTCACCAGGGCAGCTTGATACCTGGGTGAATCACCGACACGCGCGGCCAACCGAAACCATTCTCAGGAATGGAACTGATTTCGGCGCCGGTAGGTTAGCACGGTGATTCCGATTGATATGAGCATGGGAGGGATCATCAAAATCAGAATACCGGTGCGCATCGCATGAAGAAAACGTGCGCTTGCGGCAGCAGCTTGCGTGTAGCAAAGAGGGCAAGCTTGAGCGACAAGTGTATGCGGGCCAAATAACAATGCCAGTCCGGCGATACCTGGAAGGCAGCGCCGCAGCAGTGCCGGCATAGCATGTTTGCTCCTCATTGCGAAGCCTCTCCCTGATTGCTTGACGAACGATAGCTGGGCGCAGCGTCTCTCTCAGTGCGGAAACTGTCAGTCCAGCTGTATTGCATGGCAGCCAGCACAAATAAAGTAACAACCGCTATCCAGGTCACCAAGGTTCGATTCTCCGACCCCAGATGCATGAAGAATACCACCGCCAGACCAGCTTCAATAATCGCCACCGCTAACATGCGGAAAAGCGTCGCGGTCACAGCTACATGTTGATAGGCGATGACGAACTGGAGGCCGGCCAGAATCAATATGCAGATGTAAACCAGCAGACATTTTCCCAGAGTCGCGACATACGGCGCCGCTTCACTATCCTGTTGCCTGGTAACCACTTTGCTCTCCGTTTTCGCGCCGGTTACTTCGACACGTTCAGCAGATAGACGAAAGGTACGACAAACATCCAGACCAGATTAACGAACTGCCAGTATAAGCCGGTGATCTCCACATCATCGGGATCTGAGCGGCCGCTCTTGCATCGCATCCCAACAATGATTAGAACGATGATCCCGACCGAGACGTGGGCCAGATGTAATCCGGTGATGGAGAAGAATGTGGCCCCAAACAACCCATTGCCCCACGGGTTGTGAAGAAGTCGCATTCCCTGATCTACCATCTCCATCCACTCACGAATCTGCAAAAGCGCAAAAACTGCGCCTCCGGCTGCCGTGAACATGGTCCAGCGAAAAGCCGCGTCCTGATCGCCTATCTTGGCGGCTCGAACTCCCAGGGATATGGTCAAGCTGCTGGTGATGAGGATGAAGGTCATCACCATAGCGTTAACCGCAGTCGGGAAAAACTTGAAGGGCGTAGGCCAGTTGGCAGAGCCGTTGCGCAAGAATCCGTAGGCTAAAAGGCAGACGGCGAAGGTCAGAGCGTCGGCAATCAAGAAGAGCCACATCGCAAGCTTCTTGGTCGGCATGACTAAGGGCGACGATCTCGCTGGCCCAGCGGGACGCGGTCCCATTGTCAGATCCGATTGCCTCACAGCGGTACTCCAGGTGACCCAATCAAACTCGCGTCCATAGCAACAACAAAACGTAAATCCACAGCGCATCCATGAAATGCCAATAATATGAAGCCGTGCTGAGCGTGCTCACCTTCAGAGTCGAAGCCGGCTTGCTGAAACGCCAAATTACCAGCATCAGCCCGGCAAGTCCTCCCAGCACGTGAAGTGCATGGGTGACAGTAAATAGATAAAAAAACGAACTGCTTGGGTTGGTGGCCAGATACATTCCTTCCGACTTCAGTTTCAGCCAGGCCGCATTCTGACCAGCGACGAACCATATACCGAGTCCTAGGGTGGCGTACAGCCAGAGCAGCGGGATACCGCGCTGGGACTGCAATCCGCGAGCAAACAATCGAACCCGGATACGTGCAAACTCCAGAGTAACGCTGCTTGCTATCAATACTGCGGTGTTGAGAAAGAGTACCGGCGGCAATATAAAATGGCGCCAGTCCGTCGAAAAACCTTGGCGAACCACCATGGCGCTGGTGAAAGCGGCAAAGGTCATGGTAATTGCCGCCATTCCCACCCACACGCCCGTTCTGGAAGCTGGCGAGCTGTCGTCGAGTGCTCGCAGCCTCCCGCTTGCCGGTATGAAGCTGCCGTTTCCACCTGAGCCGCCTGAAGTCCCTTGCCGAGTGGAACCAGTCTTCTGGGGTTCGTGAACTGTGGTTGCCATAAGGAACTAGACCTTTTTCGTTTGCGGCTCAAGACTTCTGGAAATCTATTTCTCGTCGTGACTGGAATTGATCGATTCCGGCGAATCCTGCATCACGTAATCGTTGGTCGCGCCCTCGATGCCGCATTGATACGGGTCGTGATAAATGACTGGAATTTTGCCGCCGAAGTTGTCGAACGGCGGAGGCGACGGGATAGACCACTCCAATGACGTGCCCTCCCATGGATTCACGGGGGCCGGCTTGCCGCGGAAGCGGCTGTAAATCAGGTTGAACAGAAAGAGCAACTGCGCGGCCCCCGTGATGAGGGCGGCAATGGTGATGAACTTATGCACCGGCATCAGGGGGGCCATGAAGTCATCGACGAACGCCTGGTAGCGTCGTACCGCTCCGGCCATTCCCAGATAATGAAACGGCATAAAGATGCAGTAAGCGCCCACGAAGGTAAACCAGAAATGAATTTTTCCCCAAGTGTCGTTCATCATCCTTCCGGTTGCTTTGGGAAACCAGAAATAAGTTCCGGCAAAGATTCCGAACAGCGCGGCAACTGCCATCACCAGATGGAAATGGCCCACCACGAAATAAGTTGCGTGCAGCATGATGTCTAGCGACGGCTGCGCCAGGAAGAATCCACTCACGCCACCACTGACGAACATGGAAATGAAGCCGAGCGCGAACAACGAAGCCGTATTGATGCGTAGCTTCGAACCGTAGAGACTGCCGATCCAGATGAGGACGATGATCGTGGCTGGAATGGTGATGGCCAGCGTGGGGAACGAAAACGCGATCGACGAGTACGGATTCATCCCGCTGACGAACATGTGATGTCCGTATACCAGGTAGCTGAGAAATGCAATGGCGACCATGGAATAGATGATTGCTTTATGACTTAGCAAAGGCCGACGCAGATTGGCGATCAGAACGTGAGAGACAATTCCCAGGGCAGGCACGATTGCAATATAAACTTCGGGATGTCCGAAGAACCAGAAGAGGTGTTGCCACAACAGGGTCGAACCGCCGGCATGCGGCTGCAACTGGTCGTTAACGACCAGGTTAGAGGGCACGAAAAAGCTGGTTCCGGCGACGTGATCCAGGATGAGCAAAATACAAGTCGGCATCAGCACCGCGAACGCGGTCAGGCTGATGCATGAAGTAATGAACCAAGCCCACACGCTCAGCGGCAGGCGCATCAGGCTCATGCCTTGGCAACGCATATCGAGCGTGGCCGGGATGAAGTTCAGCGACCCCAGCACCTGTCCCACGCAAAAGATCGCAATGGAAATCGCCCACAGGACTTGACCGGTTCCTTCTCCCGGTCCGGCAACTTCGCCGAGAGCGCTCAGCGGGGCATAGGCCGTCCATCCCGACAGAGGTGGT
>Ga0210398_10006500_pt1 | contig 10735 bp, 8 predicted proteins | sample IncBWC4OmetaG_FD_161047 | JGI IMG/M metagenome (GOLD analysis project Ga0210398, IMG submission 161047) | Forest soil microbial communities from Barre Woods Harvard Forest LTER site, Petersham, Massachusetts, United States - Inc-BW-C-4-O | ecosystem: Environmental > Terrestrial > Soil >... | reverse complement strand
CGTGAAACGTGGCGACAAACGCGCCTTCGTAAGAAGCCTCGCTCGGGTCGTACTCGTTGCGCTCTCCGGCAGCGTCCACGTCCATGCCCTCGAAGCGTGAATCGAGCCGGCCAATGGTGCGGCGCTTATCTCGCTCGAGCTCCTTGAACCAGCGGGCCGGGCTGACGCGCAGATTCGCTTCTTCGATGAATTTGGTCGAAAGCCCGGTGAAGCGCGCGAGATCCGCAACCACTTTTTGGCGCTCCTCCGCGGAAAGCTGGTCGCCTTTTTCCAATGCTTCGGCATATTCTCCGTGCGCGAATTCGCGCGCCTTTTGCGCTACCTGGTCGACGGGCAGACCTAGGAGGTCCGCGGGCAACAGGTGGTGATACCAGGCGGTCGTTACATAGGTGGGCAGGAAGAAAATCGTTCGATTGTCGGCGCCCCAATTCGAGAACGCCACTGACGACAGCAGCGCGATCCCGCTCAGGTAGATTTGGTGGCGTTCTTGAAGGACTCCTGCAAGCTCGGCGGAACGCGTCGTTCCGTAGCTTTCCCCGATCAGGAATTTCGGCGAAGCCCAGCGCTCATTGCGTGTGACGTACTGGTAGATGAAATCAGCAAACCAGTTGGCATCCTCGATGATGCCGTGGAATTGCGCCGGAGCTTCGCCCGGTGCCGGCCTGCTAAAACCGGTGGAAATTGCGTCGATGAAGACAAGGTCCGAGGCGTCAAGAAAGGAATCTTCGTTGTCGACGATGGTGTACGGCGCGGGCATTCCGTGACCATCGGCGGTCAGCACCACGCGCTTCGGCCCCATGCCCATGTGCGTGAAAAGGGAGGCGGAACCCGGCCCGCCGTTATAAACGAAACTCACCGGCCGCTTGGCGGGATCAGAAACTGCGTCCTTGGTGTAGGCTACGTAGAACATGGTCGCCTTCACGGTCCCGTCATCCGCCTTGATGTTGTACGTCGCGGCGGTTGCGGTGTAGTTGATCGCTTGCCCGCCGATGCGCGCGGAGTGATGGGTGACCACGGACTTTTCCTCGGGCACGGCGGGCCGCTGCGCTTGTTTACCCTGAGCGCTTTCGCTCTGAGGAGCTGCTGGTTCCCCCGGCGGGCGGGTGCGCTCGCGCTGTTGTTGCGGCGGCTGCTGAGCGGGGGGAACCGTCGGCTGCTGGGCCGCCTCCGTAGCCAAGCCGAATGACAAAATAATCCCTGCGAGGACGCACCAGTCTTTCCTCATGTGCAGATCTCCTTTTTCCCACAAGTCATTTGTCGGGCAACCAGAGGTGTAACAACGATTCGGGAGAATCCGTCCACTCCCCCGAAACATTCCGTAGGACGCGCGAGGCGGCGTGCGAGTTTCATTTTCTCCGGAAGCGGCGCTCGTTGGCGCCGGAACGCCTCGAAGACGAAAAGCGAGATGAGCAGCTCGGCGTAACTACCCGAAATCAGTGAAGCACTGCGCCGAGTGTTTTGATGAGCAGGGGTTCCTGCTCGGGAAAGACGGTCCGGAGATCAAGAATCAGCCGGTCGTTCTCCACACGCGCGATTACGGAAATGCCTGCTGGAGCGCGACGGAGCCGCTGCTCGAGTTGCGTTGCGGAATAGCGGGCGCTGGCAATACGAAGCACTTTTGTAGGCAGCGCTTGCGTGGGAGTCGAGCCGCCGCCAGCGAGCGACGTCCCATCGACAATTTCCAACTCCACTTCGTCGAGTGGCAGCTCCGGCCGAAGTTCGCGCAGAAAATTTTCCGAACGGCGCTTGAGTTCCCCCACGCTCGCCCGAATCATGCGCAATGCGGGTATCTCGTCCCACGCCGCCCGCAAGTACGCGCCAAGAGTGACTTCCAGCGCCGCCGTCGTGAGCTTATCCACGCGCAAGGCTCGGAACAGCGGATGCCTCCGCACGCGAGTCACCAGCTCCTTCTTGCCGGCAATCACGCCGGCTTGCGGCCCGCCCAAAAGTTTGTCCCCGCTGAACATCACGATGGACACGCCGGCATCGATGCTTTGCCGCACCAGAGGTTCGCTGATTCCGCTGGCGGAAAGATCCTCGAGACAGCCCGAGCCAAGATCTTCGACAAGGGGCAGCCCGGTCCGTTGGCTCAACGCGGCCAATTCTTCGAGCTCCGGTTTTTCCGCAAAGCCAGTGATACGAAAATTCGAAGGGTGTACGCGCAACAGCAATCGGGTCTTCTCATGGATGGCATTTTCGTAGTCAGCAAGCCGCGTGCGGTTCGTTGTGCCGATTTCGCGCAACACCGCGCCGCTCTCCGCCATGATCTCCGGGATGCGGAAACCATCGCCAATCTCAATCAACTCGCCGCGCGAGACGATGACTTCGCCGCCCTTCGCCAAAGCGGCGAGGACCAGAAGCACCGCGGCAGCGCAATTGTTCACCACGATGGCTGCTTCCGCGCCGGTGAGCCGTTCTAGCAAAGACGACGTGTGCACGTCACGCTTGCCGCGCGCGCCCGCCTCCAAATCGTATTCAAGATTCGTGTAGCAAACAGCCGTCCGCCGGAATTCTTCAACGACCGCCGCAGAAAGCGGAGCACGGCCCAGATTGGTGTGAAGTATCACACCCGTGGCATTGATCACCGGCTGAAGCGAGTGCGCCAGGAGGTGTTCGACCAGCGAACTAATATGTTCTTCGAGAGAGGCCGCATCGGCCGCCAGAAGTGTGAGTTCACCGAGTAGTGCGATTTTGGATTGCTCCACAATGCGCGAACGCAACTCGCCGAGCACCGTGCGCGTAACTTCCACAAGTACATGGCGATCGACGCGGCCCGCAAACGCCGCCAGGCGAGGCTGTGCGAGGAGTTCGTCGACCGACGGAATTTGCCGCAGCAACGCTGCCTGTTCAGCGGAAAGAGCCTGTTTCGCGCGCGCTTCCATGGCCTTATTTCAGCACACCGCCCTCCCGCGAGCAATGGAGCATTCTCCGGCGCAGGCGCCAGATGGTCCAAAACCTGCGGCCGTGGTGGATACCCAATCCGCAGCGCTTGCAACTCCTTGGTTGACGGCTTCGCTTTGTCCTCCTAGCATGATAGTTCAGGGGCTTCCACCCATGGCGACCATCGACGAAGAACTGGCTCAGCTCGAACGGGACATCCGTCAGCTGAAGATTGAATACGACCAGTATTTCGGTGGTGGCCGGAAGCGCCCACCCACCGAAATCGAGTGGCGCATTGAGTTGGTGGTGAAGCGCTACGCCGAACGCGGCGCGGATCTGAAGTACGGCCAGCGATTCCGCATCAACAACCTCACGCAGACCTACGCAAAGTACAAGGACATCTTCCGCAAGAAAGCGCAGCAGAAGGAAGAGGGAAAAATTCAGCGACACTTCGGTGCGGCCGCGAAAGCCATCGAGGCGGAACGCGCGCAGAAATCCCCGCACAAGTCAGCGGAGGCTCCTGCGGCACGGACGGAGACCGCTGCGCCGGGAGCGGTGGTGCAAAGCGCCTTCCGCGTGACCTGCTCTGAACCCGAGCGTGAAAGCGAGAAAGTCGACCAGCTCTTTCAGGCGTTTCTCGAAGCCAAACAGCAAGCGGGCGAACAAACCGGTAAGCTCTCGCGCTCCAACTTCAACGAATTTGTGTTGAAAAAGACCAAAGACCTCCAGAAGCAGAAGAATTGCCGGGACGTGGAGTACGTCGTCGAGGTTGTCGACGGCCAGGTGAAGCTCAAAGCCCTGGTCAAAGCCTGAGCGCGGAAAAGATTCGCCGTCCACATCCTAGAGTTGAAGCGCCGCGCGAATACGTTTTGGATCCCGGGATTCCGCTCTTAACTCTTCCTCGTTTCGAAACCCCAAACTGTTGTTGGCATCCTCGCCACTTTCCGAATTCCCTGTGGGCGCATACACTATTGTGCTTTCTTTTTCGGGAGGAATACATGGCGGTGGAGCGCGCGCTCATCAGCGTGTTTGATAAAACCGGAATCGTGGAGTTTGCCAGGCGGCTCGCCGCTCTCGGCATCGAGATTCTTTCTACAGGCGGCACCTCGAAACTGCTGGGCGAAGCCGGTGTTAGCGTGCGCGAGGTCGCCGAGTTTACCGGTTGGCCCGAGATGCTCGGAGGCCGCGTAAAGACGCTGCATCCAAAAATCCACGGAGGGCTCTTGTATCGCCGCAAGCATCGAGAAGATCAAAAGCAAGCGGCCGAGCACGGCATCGCGCCGATCGATCTCGTAGTCGTAAATCTCTATCCCTTCGAAGCGACCGCTCGGAAGCAGGGTCTGACCGCCGAAGAGCTCATCGAAAATATCGACATCGGCGGACCCACGATGCTGCGTTCCGCGGCAAAAAACTTCGAAAGTGTTACGGTCGTGACCGATCCCCTCGATTACCGCCGCGTGGCCGAAGAACTAGAAGCGGCGCGCGAGACTTCGCTCCGGACGCGGTTCGAGCTGGCACGAAAGGTGTTTGCCAGTACCTCGCGGTACGACGGTCTTATCGCCACGGAACTGGAGCGGCTATCGCCCTCGGCAACTGACTTGGCTTTGGGTGAGCAGCCCGTACTGCCTGAACGGGTGCACCTCGCGCTGGAAAAGCAACAATCTCTGCGCTACGGAGAAAACCCTCACCAAGCCGCGGCGCTCTACGTTCCTGCAGGAAGCGCGCCGACAGGGCTGGCTGCGGCGCAACAGCTTCAGGGCAAGGAGCTTTCCTACAACAATTACGTGGATCTGGAAGCGGCGCGAAGTCTGGCGGCGGAATTCAGCCAGCCCGCTGCGGTCATTGTCAAGCACAACACCCCTTGCGGAACGGCCGAGAGCGAAACCCTGCTGGATGCTTACCAGAAAGCGCTCGCAACCGACCCGGTTTCGGCCTTCGGGGGCGTACTGGCGTTCAATCGCGTCGTCGACGCCCGAACCGCCGAAGAGGTGGCAAAGCTTTTCGTCGAATGCATCGCCGCGCCCGGATTCGACGAAAAAACCAGAGCAATTTTCGCGGCAAAAAAGAATCTGCGTTTACTGGAGCTCCCGCCCGACGGCCTCGAACCTCTTCGCGAATTGCAGCTCAAGCGCATCCTTGGCGGAATCCTGGCGCAGCAACCTGATCTGGGCGAAATCATCGAAGATCAGCTAAGAATCGTGACCAAGCGCGCCCCCACGGCTCGAGAGCTCGAAACCATGCGCTTTGCCTGGAAAGTGTCGAAGCACGTCAAGTCCAACGCCATCGTTTTTGCAAAAGACGGCGCGACACTGGGCGTCGGTGCGGGCCAGATGAGCCGCGTCGATTCCGTAAAGATCGCGGTGATGAAGGCGCACGTTTCGCTCGCTGGAAGCGTAGTCGCGTCAGACGCCTTTTTCCCGTTTCCCGACGGCGTCGAAGAAGCCGCCAAAGCCGGAGCCGTGGCCGTCATTCAGCCCGGCGGCTCGGTCCGCGATAGCGAGGTGATTGCCGCCGCCGATCGCCTTGGCATGGCCATGGTTTTCACCGGCATCCGGCATTTCCTGCACTAAAACCCCGCCCACCTGGTTTGCGCGGTAACCAGTTGGACAGGCTAGCTCCGTCAAATAAATCGAGCGTCTCCAAAGATTCCATTTCAACTCTTTGGAACTTTCTTGCATCTTAATGAAGGGCGCGTTTGGGCCTTGGAAACGCCTAGTTTTTGGCTTTTGACCGCGTTCCATCTGCATGGGATACTTTTTGTTTCCGGGGCTTCTATGAATCTACTAAGAATCAGTCTCGCCGCACTCCTGACCGGCCTCTTCGGCGCCCTCGGCGGCGCCCAAACTCCTGTGGATGCCCAAGTCCAGAAGAAGGCCCAGACCCAATTGGGGGCCGACGCACCGGCTGTCGAAGCGCCACTCCCTCCTTCTCCGCGCGCCGAGGCTTACTACGACTACGCCATGGGGCATCTCTTCGAGCAGCAGTATGAGACCACCAATCAGCCGGAATTCGCCACGCAAGCCATCGACGCCTACAAAAAGGCCTATGCGCTCGATCCCAAGTCCCCGGTCATCGGTGAACGCCTCGCCGAGATGTACTGGAAGGCGCAGCGGGTCCACGAAGCCGTAACGGAAGCGCAAGATCTCCTCAAACGGGACCCCAACGACTTGCAAACGCGCCGTCTTCTCGGACGCATCTATCTCCGTAGCCTGGGCGATCTCACCTCCACAGCTCAGTCGGAGATGGCCGCACGCGCCATCGAGCAATACAAGGAAGTCTACCGACTCGATCCCACGGACTCAGAATCGGCGCTGTGGCTGGCCCGCCTGTACCGCCTGCGCAATGAGCACGATAAGGCCGAAGAAGTTCTTCGCGGCCTTCTAAAACAAGATCCTGAGAACGAAGCTGCCGTCGAGCAACTCACCCAGCTGCTCCTTGACGAAGGCAAGTCCCGGGATGCCGTTCTGCTGCTGGAAAGCATCACCAGTCGCGCGCCTTCTCCGGCGTTGCTCGATCTTCTCGGCGACGCCTACACGCAGACGCACGAGCTCGCGAAAGCGGAGGCCGCTTACCGCAAAGCCGCGGAGCTGGATCCTTCCGAGCTAAGCCACACGCGCGGATTGGGCCAGACCCTGCTCACCGAAGAAAAATTCACCGACGCGCTCGCCGTCTATCAAAAGCTTGCCGATTTGATGCCCGCCGATTCCGACGTCTATCTGCGCTTGGCACAGATCTACAGGGAACTGCACCAGCTTGATCACGCGGAAGAAAGTCTGCTGAAAGCCCGACAGTACGCGCCCGGCAGCCTCGAGGTCATGTACAACGAGGCCATGCTATACGAGGCCCAGGGCCGCTATGAAGATGCCGTTCGCGTGCTCTCGGATGCCGTCACCGGCCTGAAGTCGCAATCGACGGTGCTGCCATCGCGGCGGCGTTCGCTGGCGATCTTGTACCAGCAATTGGGCCAGCTTTACCGCGACATGCAGAATTTTCAGGCCGCGGTTTACACCTTCGAAGAGCTGGGCCGCCTCGGCGAAGAAGAGGATCGCCGTTCGCGCATGTTGATTATGGACACCTACCGCGCGGCCAAGGATTTGCCGAAGGCCCTCCAGGTGGGCAAGGACGCGGTGACGAAATATCCCAGCGACCCCGGCCTCCGCACCTCCAACGCGCTGCTGCTGGGAGAAAACGGCCAAACGGACGAAGCCGTGAAGGTTCTTCGTTCGCAGCTCACCAGGAGCGAGGCGGACCGCGATATCTATCTCAACATCGCGCAAGTCTATGAACGCGCACGCCGCTACAAAGAAGCCGAAGAGGCCGCCGAGACTGCCGAAGCAATCCCCGGCGAGCCGCGCGAAAACGAAATGGTGTGGTTTCTGCTGGGAGCGATCTACGAACGGCAGAAGTTTTATGACCGCGCCGAAACGGAATTCAAGAAGGCGTTGGACGTAAATCCTCGAAACGCCCCGGTACTTAATTACTACGGCTACATGCTGGGTGATCTCGGAATTCGGCTCGATGAAGCCGAAGGGCTGGTGCAGCGCGCTTTAAAGGAAGAACCGCACAGCGGTGCGTATCTCGATAGCCTCGGCTGGATTTATTTCCGCGAAAACAAACTTACGGAAGCGGAAGCGACGTTGCGCAAGGCCGTGCAACGCGAAAGCCACGATGCCACCATTCGCTCGCACCTGGCCGATGTGTACGCCAAATCCGGGCGCAGCGACCTCGCAGCCATCGAATGGGAGAAGTCGCTGACGGAATGGCACCACTCCTTACCGGCCGACATGGAGAACGACAAAATAGCGGAGATCGAACGGAAGCTTTCCCAGGTAAAGCACCGCGTGGCGCAAAAATCGTCGCCGCAAGACGCGAAACCACAATAAGCCGCATGCGCGAAGTTCGCATCCCCGCGTTTGCTAAAATCAACCTGCGCCTCGATATCCTTGGTAAACGCCCCGACGGCTACCACGAACTCCGGACTATTTTCCAAAGTGTTTCGCTGCGCGACGACCTCCGCCTGCGCGCTTCAAGCCGGCCCGGGATTTCATTAGAGATTCTAGGCAATGCCACTCTCTCCGAGGAGCCCTGCGAGCGAAATCTCGTCTACCGCGCCGTAGATGCCCTCCGTCGCGAGTGCAAGATTCGCCGAGGGGTCGCGATCGAACTGAAGAAAACTATTCCGGCGGGGCGTGGATTGGGAGGCGGTTCGAGTGATGCCGCAGCCGCGCTGCTCGGCTATCTGCGTTTGACTGGACAGAAGCTGCCGATGCCGCGCCTTCTAGAAATGGCCTCCTCGCTGGGCGCCGATGTCCCCTTTTTCCTGCTGGGAGGCCGCGCGCTGGGCATCAGCCGCGGTGACGAAATCTATCCTCTTCCTGACATCCCGAACCTCTCCGTACTCATCGTCTCGCCGCACGACATTCACGTTCCCACTCCGGACGCTTATCGTTGGCTCGGGGCTGGCCCGCTGACATTGACAAAAGGAGCCGCAAACCCTAAACTTTGGAGGTTCTGCGCTCTATGCTGGAGCACGCAGGGAAGCGGCCTTTCGAATGACTTCGAGCGGCCCGTTTTCCGGCGTCACCCCCGTCTTGCTAAGATCAAGCGGGCCTTGCTCCAACGAGGAGCTCAAGAAGCCTCGCTGGCGGGTAGCGGTTCGGCGGTGTTTGGAGTTTTCCCGAGCCCAGCGATGGCGCGCCGAGCCGCTGTTGGGTTTCCGGACGATCAGACCTTTGTTTGCGAGACACTCTCGCGCGACAGGTACGTTCGTAAAATGCAGGGCACTGGTTGACGTGGATTTGTGTCCTCCGTTTTTCCTGGGTTGATCCGCAGCGCCTCCAGAACACCTAGTAGTCCGATAGTTTCGCAGCGAATTTGGGCCGAGAAGTGTGCCGCCCCAAGAGCTGAGCGGATGGAGCGCGAGTGTCGTGAACGACGACCGGTTTAAAATCTTCTCGGGGACCGCGAATCTGCCTCTGGCAGAGAGCATCTGCGCGCATCTGGAAGTACCGCTGGGCAAGGCCAGCTTGGGACGCTTCAGCGATGGGGAGATTTATTTTCAAATCCTCGAAAACGTGCGCGGCGCCGACGTCTTCGTCGTTCAGCCGTGCTGCTATCCCGTAGACAACCACTTGTTCGAGCTGCTCCTGATGATTGATGCCTTCAAACGGGCCTCCGCCTGGCGTATCACCGCCGTGCTGCCGTACTACTGCTACGCCAGACAGGACCGCAAAGATAAGCCGCGCGTCCCGATATCAGCAAAGCTGGTCGCCGACCTTCTCGAAACAGCCGGCGCAAGCCGCGCACTGACGCTTGACCTGCACGCCCCACAGATTCAGGGCTACTTTGACGTTCCGGTTGATCACTTGTACGGATCTCCTGTTCTCGTGGAACACTTTCGGCATCTAAACCTACCGAATCTGACGGTGGTTTCGCCGGATGCAGGCGGCGTGGAACGCGCCCGTTTTTTTGCAAAAAAGCTGGACGCCCCTTTGGCCATCGTGGACAAACGCCGCGTCGATGTAGACGTCAGCGAAGTCATGAACCTGATCGGCGATGTCCGCGGCCGAAGCACTCTCATCGTCGATGACATTATCGACACCGCAGGCACGCTCGTGAAAACCGCCGAGGCGCTCATTCGAGAAGGCGCGACGCAAGTGTATGCCGCTTGCACGCATGCCGTACTTTCCGGCCCGGCGATCGAGCGCATCGCGAACTCCCAAATCAAAGAGGTGGTCGCGACGGATTCCGTCCCGCTGGGCGAGGCCGCAAAAGGCATGGGGAAAATCAAAATTTTGAGTGTCGCGGACCTGCTGGCCCGCGGCATTCGTTCAATTCACGAAGAAACTTCGATCAGCGAGCTATTTATTTAGATCTGGAGTGGGACGGGCCTTTCTGTCTGTCGCCTTGGTTTTTTATGGGAAGTCGCTTTGGTGGTGTTGTTCGGAACAAGAAAGAAGCAGCCAAGTTAGATTCTTTGTTCGGACAAGATTCGAGGGAAGGAATGAACGTATGGCTCAGACTGAAATCATAGTAGAAGGAGCGCCCCGTTCCGATCGGGGCAAGAACGAAGCTCGCCGACTGCGTCAAACCGGCAAGGTTCCAGCCGTGCTCTATGGCGGCAAAGGCGATGCCATCGCGCTGGCATTGAACAGCAAGCAAATAGGAGCCATCCTGCGCTCCGAGAGCGGCCACAACACGCTTTTCCAGGTCGACCTAGCTGGCAAGCACGAGCCCGCCATCTTGAAAGATTGGCAAGTGGATCCCGTGAGCGGAAACCTGCTGCACGTTGACCTCCTGCGCGTAGCCATGGATGTTCGCATGCGCGTGAAGGTGCCGGTGCACACGTTTGGCGAACCCGCCGGCGTGAAGCAGCAGGGCGGCGTCTTCGAAGTCGTGACGCGCGAAGTCGAAATCGAGTGCTTGCCCGCCGAGATCCCCACGGAATTCAAGATCGACGTCACCGGCTTGATGCTGGGCAGCCAGCTCCGCGCCAGAGAGCTGGCCTTGGACACCACGAAGATAAAGCTAATCACCGATCCCGAACGCGTCCTGGCTCACGTCGTCGCTCTCAAGGTCGAAGAAGAGAAACCGGTCGAAGCCGTTGCCGCGGATGCTGCCACGCCCGCCGAGCCCGAAGTCATCAAGAAGGGCAAGAAGGAAATCGAGGGCGAAGAAGGCGTCGAGGCCGAAGCCAAACCGGAAAAAGCCGAAAAAGGCGAAAAGAAGAAGTAGTGCGGCAAGTTGCGAAGCACGGCGGCTGGCGGCAAGCCAGCTGCTGGACAGAGGGCTATGCGGCTCATCGTCGGACTTGGGAATCCTGATCCGGAGTACCAATGGACGCCGCATAACCTCG
>Ga0210398_10006498_pt1 | contig 10737 bp, 9 predicted proteins | sample IncBWC4OmetaG_FD_161047 | JGI IMG/M metagenome (GOLD analysis project Ga0210398, IMG submission 161047) | Forest soil microbial communities from Barre Woods Harvard Forest LTER site, Petersham, Massachusetts, United States - Inc-BW-C-4-O | ecosystem: Environmental > Terrestrial > Soil >... | reverse complement strand
TCTCGCAGGCGCAGCATCTTGGCGTGCCGCTTGTCGATTTCGCGCTGCTGATGCCGTCGGTGATGCTGGTCGTGGCGCTGCCGATCTCGGCGGGCGGCTGGGGGGTGCGCGAAGGGGTGATAGTCGCGGCGTTGGCGCTGGTCGGGGTCGGCACCGCGCCGGCGCTGCTGCTGTCGGTGGAGTTGGGACTGATCGGCACGCTGGTCAGCCTGCCGGGTGGGGTGATCTGGCTGCGCCGTTTGTTTTTGCGCCTCAACCGAGGCCGCAGCGACACTTAGCGCGTGGCGCAACGCTTGCTTCACCATTATATTACCTTTTTAAGCGAGCCATTCGACACATGGAATCGCCCATCCCGCGACATATCAGGCTGACCTCGCACCCGAGCAATTTCGGGCAAGCGGTAGCGCCAGTCCGCTGGGGCGCGGCAAGTGCGGCCGAGCGCGGCCCGGTCGTCGCCAGCCCGGCCGAGCCGCAGCACCGTAACGCGATCGGCTCGTATTCGGGTTCCTACGCGATCTATCGCGCGCTCGCCGTGGCGACCCGCGCGCTGTCACGCGATCATCGCCCCGACCTCACCGATACCGCGCCGGTCGTCGTGGTGCCGCCGCGTCCGCAATGGGCCGAGCCGGCAAAGATCGTCGCGCTCGACCCTTACGGCCATCTCGTCGGCGAGGCGTTCGCCGAGGCGATCGCGCAGGGCATCGACGCGCGGCCGACGATCGCGATCACCCGGGCGCATATCAATCTACCCGAGATCATGCCGCGGCTTCGCAATAGCGGTTTACGGCCCGACGGGCGCGTGCTGCTCGACAGCGGCGAGATCCGTGTCACTAAGGCGGCAATCGATCCGGTCTGGCATCTACCCGGCATCGCCGCGCGCTTTGGCGTGGCCGAAAGCGATCTGCGCCACACGCTGTTCGAGCAGACCGGCGGGATGTTTCCCGAGCTGGTCACTCGTCCCGACCTCGAAATCTTCCTGCCGCCGATCGGCGGTCAGACGATCTACCTGTTTGGCGACGTCGAGCGCATCGCCGATCCCGGCACGGTGATCGCCTGCCGGGTGCATGACGAATGCAACGGCTCGGACGTGTTCGGCTCCGACATCTGCACCTGCCGGCCCTATCTGGTGCACGGTGTCGAGGTCTGTGTCGAGACCGCGCAGCAGGGTGGGGTCGGTATCGTCGTCTATAACCGCAAGGAAGGCCGCGCGCTTGGCGAGGTCACCAAATTCCTCGTTTACAATGCGCGGAAGCGCCAGGCCGGCGGCGACCGCGCGGACACCTATTTCCGCCGTACTGAATGCGTCGCCGGGGTGCAGGACATGCGCTTCCAGGAGCTGATGCCCGACGTGTTTCACTGGCTCGGCGTCACCCGCATCGATCGCTGGGTGTCGATGTCAAACATGAAGCACGGGGCGCTGTCCGAGCAGGGCATCGCGATCGGCGAGCAAGTGGCGATCCCGCCTGACCTGGTGCCGCCAGACGCCTCGGTCGAGATCGCCGCCAAGAAAGCCGCCGGCTATTTTGCGCCCGACGGGAAGCCGAGCGCCCGCGAATTGAAGCGCGCCAAGGGCCGTGGTCTGGACGAGTAGGGTTTGCAAGGACGCGGGAAGCTGATCCAGCCCGATCCCGACCACATCCTGACCGCGGCGGCGGTGCGCGAGCGCTGCTTGCTCGTCTACCAAGCAGCCGAACGCCATGAGGCCCCGCATTTCCGCCTGCACCTCGATAGGCTCGATGAAGCGGCACGGCTGGTGACCGACATCACACGGCAGCGCTATCCCGACTTGCGCGTGCCGTTCCACAGCCGATGGCGGCATTTCACGTTCGGCGGCGTCGACCGCGCGGCGCTTGTCGCTCCTGGCGTGGATCGGGCGGAAACCGCGCGGGCGCGGATCGATCTGGCGATCGTCTCGGTGCTGCTCGACGCCGGTGCGGGCGCGGAGTGGCGCTACCGGGAGGCCGAGACCGGGCAGATTTTCGCGCGTTCCGAGGGACTGGGCGTCGCCAGCTTCCGGGCGATGCAGGCTGGCCTCTTTTCGGCCGACCCGGCGCAGCCGTGGCGGGCCGATGCGACGGCGCTGGCGGCCCTGAGTCCTGATGCGTTGGCCGCGGCGATGCAGCACCGCGATGGTAACGCGCTCGCCGGCTTCGATGGCAGGGTCGCGCTGCTGCGCCGGCTGGGTGAGGTCGCGCGCGACAACCCGGCGGTGTTTGGCCGTCCCGCCCGGCTCGGCAATCTTTATGACCATTGGCGGGCACAGGGGGCCGCGATCCCGGCGTCCGACATCCTGCGCACCCTGCTCGTCGCGCTCGGGCCGATCTGGCCGGGGCGGCCGCTCGGCGATTGCGGGCGGCATCGCGCGGTGTCCGGCGACGGGCTCGTGGCGTTTCACAAGCTGTCGCAATGGCTTGCGTATTCGCTGGTCGAGCCGCTGCAGGATGCCGGCGTCGGCGTCACCGACCTCGATGGCCTGACGGGCCTCGCCGAGTACCGCAATGGCGGCTTGTTTCTCGATCTCGGCATCGTCGAACCGCGCGACCCCTCGCTCGCGACGCGCCTGCTCGATCCGCAAGACGAAGCTGTCGTCGAATGGCGCGCGCTGACCGTGATCCTGCTCGACCGCCTCGCCGAGCGGGTCCGCGCGCTATTGGGCAAGAGCGCGACCGAATTTCCGCTCGCCTGTGTGCTCGAAGGCGGGAGCTGGGAGGCCGGCCGCCGAATCGCCCTTTCGCGCCGCGCCGACGGGTCGCCGCCGCTCACCATCGCCAGCGACGGCACGCTGTTCTAATTTGGCGGTGTCGCGAAACTGCAAAACGATCGTGCGTCCTTCGACCCATCTGCCGGAATAACGCCATGCCCGATCTCCGTATCGTCGATCACCCGCTCGTCCAGCACAAATTGTCGCTGATGCGCGCGCAGGACACGCCGACCGGCGCATTCCGCCAGCTGATGCGCGAGGTGGGGCTGCTGCTCGGCTATGAGGCGACGCGCGATCTGCCGCTCGAGGAGACGGAGATCGAGACCCCGCTCGAAACCGCGCGGCTCCCAGTGCTGGCCGGCAAGAAATTGTGCCTCGTGTCGATCCTGCGCGCCGGCAATGGGCTGCTCGACGGCATCCTTGAGCTGGTGCCGTCGGCGCGGGTCGGCCATATCGGCCTCTACCGCGAGCCGCGCACGCTGCAGGCGGTCGAATATTACCTGAAGCTGCCCGACGATTTGCCGGAACGCGATGTGATCCTTGTCGACCCGATGCTGGCGACCGGTAATTCGGCCGTCGCGGCAATCTCGCGGCTCATCGAGCTGCAGGCGCGGTCGGTGAAGTTCGTGTGTCTCGTCGCGGCGCCTGAGGGGGTCGCGCACGTGCACAGCGTCTTCCCGAATGTGACGATCATGGCGGCGTCGCTCGACCGCTGCCTCGACGAGCACGGCTACATCTTGCCCGGCCTCGGCGACGCCGGCGACCGCCTGTTTGGCACTAAATAGCTCGGGACTAAGTAGCGACGATTTCTTCCTGCCGGTACCCTTGCGCGTAGAGCAGCGCGGTCAGATCCGCGTGGTCGATCCGCCAGCGCGCCGCGGTGGCGACCGCGGGTTTGGCACGAAACGCGACGCCAAACCCCGCCGCCTGCAACATCGGCAGATCGTTGGCGCCGTCGCCGACCGCCAGGGTCGCCTCGAGCCCGATGCCCAGCTCCTTGGCCAGCACCACAAGCGTGTCGTGCTTGGTCGCGGCCGTGACGATCGGGGGGCTGACCGTGCCGGCAAGCTTGCCATCCGCGATGTCGAGGCGGTTGGCGACGACCCGGTCGAAACCGAGATCTGCGGCAATCCGCTCGGCGAACACCGTGAACCCGCCCGATACCAGTGCTGTCGTCACCCCGGCGCGGCGCAAGGTCGCGATCAGCGGCCGCGCGCCTGGCATGATCCGGATGCGCGAAGCGGCATCGTGGAGCACGTTTTCGGACAGGCCGCGCAGCAGCGCGACGCGTTCCGTGAGCGCGGCAACAAAATCGATCTCGCCATTCATTGCGCGCCGGGTGATCTCGGCGACGTGCACCCGAAGACCGAGGAAATCGGCCAGCTCCTCGAGCATCTCGTTCTCGATGATCGTCGACTCGAGATCGGCGACGAGCAGCTTCTTGCGCCGCCCCGCGACGGGCTGGGCGACGATGTCGATCGGCTCACCCACGATCGCCACGCGCGCGGCTTCTTCCGAAGCACCGGAGATGTCGCACGCGCCAGGCGCTAGCCAATCGGCCGTGCCACCCAGCGCGGCAACACAACCCCGCAACGCGCTTTCCGCGCCTGGGGCGGCGATCAGCGTAATGACTTGCTGCATAGTCTTGGTGCGTCCTTCGAGGGCTGCTTCGCAGCCGCCTCAGGATGAGGATGGCTGGTGGATGGCACAAAGAAAATCCCTCATCCTGAGGTGCTTCGCGCAGCGAAGCCTCGAAGGACGCACATGCGTTGAGCCAAGAACCTGTCGTCATCATCATCGCCGGGCCGACCGCGAGCGGCAAATCAGCGTTGGCGCTGGCGCTGGCCGAGCATTATCGCGGCACCGTCATCAATGCCGACGCGCTGCAGGTTTATCGCGATCTCAAAATCCTCACCGCTCGCCCCGGCGCGGCGGAAGAAGCGCGGGCGCCGCACCGGCTTTATGGCTTTCTGGATGCGGCGGAGCGTGGTTCCGCGGCGCGATGGCGCGAGCTGGCGCTGGCTGAGATAACCGCATCGCTCGCCGCCGGTCGGCTGCCGATCCTGGTCGGCGGCACAGGGCTCTATGTGCGTGCGCTGATCGGAGGTCTGGCGGCGGTGCCCGATATTCCGGCCGATATACGCGCGGCGGCGGCGGCGCTCTACGAGCGGCGGGGCGGAGCGGCATTCCGCGAAGAACTCGCGCGTTTCGATCCGGCCTCGGCCGCGCGCTTCCCGCCCGGCGACCGGACGCGGCTCACGCGCGCCTGGGAGGTCGTGCGCGCGACTGGCACGCCGATCGGCGAATGGCAGCGCCGCCCCGCCGCGCCCTTACCCTATCGCTTCGCAACGCTGCTGCTTGCGCCACCACGCGCGGCGCTCTACGCCGCCTGTGACGCGCGCTTCGCGGCGATGATCGACGCCGGCGGTGTCGGTGAAGCAAAGGCGCTGCTGGCGCGCGGTCTCCCACCCGACCTGCCGGCGATGAAGGCCGTGGGGCTTCCCGAGCTGTTCGCCCATCTGCGCGGCGATGCAACCCTGCCCGAAGCGATCGCCGCCGCGCAACAAGCGACGCGGCGCTACGCCAAGCGGCAGATGACCTGGTTCCGCCATCAGCTCGACGCAGACCTGACCTGCGTTGAGCAATATTCGGAAAGTTTTTTGCACTGCTCACGCCATTTTATTGATGGTTTGCTATTGACCCGCCGGGGATAACTGGTACGGTGCACTGCACGCGCCGGCCCTTCGCCGGCGCGTACCGTTCTGTGAACTACGCAACTCAAGGAGCTGGTCATGTCGCCCGAGTCGTTGTGCGGAGCCGATATCGTCATCCGGTCGCTTATCGATCAGGGTGTCGAGGTCGTCTTCGGCTATCCGGGGGGCGCCGTCCTGCCGATTTACGACTCGCTGTTCAAGCAGAACAGCCTGCGCCATGTGCTGGTGCGCCAGGAAGGCGGCGCGGTGCACGCCGCGGAGGGTTACGCGCGCTCGACCGGCAAGGTCGGGGTCGTGCTGGTGACGAGTGGCCCCGGCGCGACCAATGCGGTGACCGGCTTGACCGACGCGCTGATGGACTCGGTGCCGGTGATCTGCCTGACGGGCCAGGTGCCGACGCATCTGATCGGCAACGACGCTTTTCAGGAGGCGGACACCACAGGCATCACCCGGCCGTGCACCAAGCACAATTACCTGGTGCGCGATGTCAGCGACCTCGCGCGCATAATGCACGAGGCGTTCTACATCGCCAAAAGCGGCCGGCCCGGTCCGGTCGTGATCGATTTGCCGAAGGACGTGCTATTCGCGCTCGGCCCTTATTCGGTGCCCGAGCAGATCGAGCACAAGAGCTACCGCCCGCAAACAAAGCCCGATGCGAAGCGGATCGACGAGGCCTTGGCCCTCATCGCCAAGGCCGAGCGTCCGCTGATCTATGGCGGCGGCGGGCTGATCAATTCGGGTCCCGAGGCCTGCGCCCGCTTCGCCGAGTTCGTGCGCCTCGTCGACTCGCCCTGCACCCTGACCCTGATGGGCTTGGGAGCCCTCCCGGCGAGCGACCCTCATTTCCTCGGCATGGTCGGGATGCACGGCACCTACGAAGCCAACAACGCGATGCACGATTGCGACGTGATGATCGCGGTCGGCTCGCGCTTCGACGACCGCGTGACCGGGCGGCTCAACGCCTTCTCGCCGAACTCGAAGAAGATCCACATCGACATCGACCCGTCCTCGATCAACAAGAATGTGCGGGTTGATGTGCCGATTATCGGCGATTGCGGCGAGGCGCTGGCCGCGCTGATCGTGGGCTGGACCAAAGTGGCGCCGAAGCGGCCGCCGGCGGGCCGCCAGAAATGGTGGAAGCAGGTCGAAGCGTGGCGCGCCCGCGACTGTCTGCGCTACGACAAGAGCAAGAAGGACATCATCAAGCCGCAATACGCGCTCGAACGCCTCTATGCGCTGACCCAGGGCCGCGACACCTACATCACCACCGAGGTCGGGCAGCATCAGATGTGGGCGGCGCAGTTTTTCAAGTTCGAACAGCCCTACCATTGGATGACCTCGGGCGGGCTCGGCACGATGGGCTACGGCCTGCCGGCCGCGGTCGGGGTCCAGGTCGCGCACCCGGACGCGCTGGTCATCGACATCGCCGGCGAGGCGTCGATCCTGATGAACATCCAGGAGATGTCGACGATCGCCCAGTACCGGCTGCCGGTGAAGGCGTTCATCCTCAACAACCAGTACATGGGCATGGTGCGCCAGTGGCAGGAGCTGCTGCATGGCGCGCGTTATTCCGAGAGCTACACCGCGGCGCTGCCCGATTTCGTCCAGCTCGCCGAGGCGTTCGGCGCCAAGGGAAGGCGCGTCACCGACCCGGCCAAGCTCGACGACGCGATCCGTTTCATGATCGAGGAGCCGGGCGCGGTGGTGCTCGATGTCGCGGTTGACGAACTCGAGAACTGCTTCCCGATGATCCCGTCCGGCGCGGCGCACAACGAAATGCTGCTCGGCCCGGCCGACAAGGCGGAGAAGCCGGTGTCCGAAGAAGGCATGGTGCTGGTCTAGATGACCGACATCGAACGCCACACCATCGCCGTGCTTGTCGATAACGAGCCGGGTATCCTGGCGCGTGTCGTCGGGCTCTTCTCCGGGCGCGGCTACAACATCGACAGCCTCACCGTCGCCGAGGTCGACAAGAAAAATAATCTCTCTCGGATCACCGTCGTGACCTCGGGCACGCGGATGATCATCGAGCAGATCAAGGCGCAGCTGTCGCGCCTCGTGCCGGTGCGCAAGGTGCATGACCTGACCGATGACGGCCCCTTTGTCGAGCGCGAGATGGCGCTTATCAAGATGGTCGGCAGGGGTGAGCCGCGCATCGAGTCGCTGCGCCTTGCGGACATCTTCCGCGCCCGCGTCGTCGATTCGACGACGGAGAGCTTTGTCTACGAGATCACCGGCTCTGCCGAAAAGCTCGACGCCTTTATCCACCTGATGGAACCGCTAGGCCTCGTCGAGGTGTCGCGCACCGGCGCGGTGGCGATTTCCCGTGGCACCGGAACGTTCTGAGGGAGCGGCGCGTGAGCGGACACGAGGTCGCCACCAGGCTCGACATCCTCTTCGCCGTCCATGACGGCGAAGAATTGCTGGGCGATCTCTATCAGCCGCGCGGCGTCGACAAGGCGCCGGTGTTGATCGCCGCGCATGGCGGCGGCTGGCAGATCGGCGATCGCAAGCTCTATCAGCATTGGGGGCCGTATCTGGCGGCGCGGGGCTACGCGCTGTTCTCGATCGAATATCGGTTGATGAAGCCCGGGCGCGGCACCTGGCCGGGCGCCGCTTACGACGTCAAGGCGGCGGTGCAATATGTTCGCGCCAACGCCGCGAAGCTCGGCGTCGATCCGGATCGGATCGGGGTCATCGGCGACTCTGCCGGCGCGCATCTGACGTCGCTGGTCGCGCTCGCCGGTGAAGAGAAGTTGCTTACGACCGAATATGGCGGTGATCCCCATGCCGGGGTGTCGAGCGCGGTCAAGGCCTGCATCGGCTTTTACGGCGTCTACGACATGGCCGCGCAATGGGAGCACGACCAGATCTACCGGCCGCGTGACCAGATCACCGAGAAATTCCTCGGTGGGCCACCGGCCGCCAGCCGCCGCGTGTTCTTCGACGCTTCGCCGCTCAGCTACGCGACGATCGACAAGAACAGCACCAAGTTTCTGCTGATCTATGGCCGCGAGGACGAGATCGTCGATCCCGTGACGCAATCCGACCGGTTTTTCATCGCGCTGAAGCAGGCGGGGTTTTTCGCCCGCAACGTCGTCATTCCGGAGGCCGGGCATTTCTGGGCGGCAGACCCGGTCGAGGAAGTCGGTGGCTTTGGCGCGCGCACCGCGCCTCGCCTCGTGCGCTTTCTCGAAGCCACGCTTTAGGCCTATTTATCGAGTTCGAAGAGAAGGAGCCTCCCCATGCGCGTTTATTACGATCGCGACGCCGATGTGAACCTGATCAAGGCGAAGAAGGTCGCGGTCATCGGCTATGGCAGCCAGGGCAATGCCCACGCCAACAATCTCCGCGACAGCGGCGTCAAGGATGTCGTCGTCGCGCTGCGGCCGGGTTCGACCTCCGCGGCAAAGGCAGAGGCTGCTGGCATCAAGGTCATGACCCCGGCCGAGGCGGCGAAATGGGCCGATGTCGTCATGGTGCTCGCGCCCGACGAACTGCAGGCAGCGCTCTACAATGGCGACTTGAAGAACAACATGCGCGAGGGCACCGCGATCGCCTTCGCGCACGGGCTCCGCATCCATTTCCGGCTGATCGAGGCGCGCCCCGACATGGATGTGTTCATGATCGCGCCCAAGGGCCCGGGCCATACGGTGCGTTCCGAATATGTGCGTGGCGGCGGCGTCCCCTGCCTTGTCGCGGTCGACCAGGACAAATCTGGTAACGCGCTTGAGATCGCGCTCAGCTACGCTTCGGCGATCGGCGGCGGCCGCTCCGGCGTCATCGAGACGACGTTCAAGGAGGAATGCGAGACCGATCTGTTCGGCGAGCAATCGGTACTGTGCGGCGGCCTCACCAGCCTCATCATCGCCGGCTACGAAACGCTGGTCGAAGCCGGCTACGCGCCAGAGATGGCGTATTTCGAATGCCTGCACGAGGTAAAGCTGATCGTCGACCTCATTTATGAGGGCGGCATCGCCAACATGCGCTACTCGATCTCGAATACCGCCGAGTATGGCGATTACACGCGCGGCTCGCGGGTCATCAGCGACAGCGTCAAGGCCGAGATGAAGCGCATTCTCGCCGATATCCAATCCGGCCGCTTCGCGCGTGACTGGGTGCTCGAAAACAATGCCGGCCAGCCGAGCTTTAAGGCGATGCGCCGCGCCGCCGCCGAGCACGATATCGAAAAAGTCGGCGAGCGGCTGCGCGCGATGATGCCGTGGATCAAGCAGAACGCACTCGTCGACCGCACCAAGAACTGACCTCGACGACTAGGCCATGGCTCGCGCCCGGCCCCGGACACTGCGCGCGCTGCATGTCGCGGCGGAGCTGTACCCGTGGGTGAAGACCGGCGGGCTTGGCGACGTGACGGCGGCGTTGCCGCCGGCGCTGCTCGCCGAGGGGATTGACGTCAGGCTGTGCCTGCCGGCGTTCCCGGCGTTTCTCGACGCGTTCCACCTCACCGATGTGGTGCGGCTGGCGACGCCGTTTGCCGCCGAGCGGGTGCGCGTCGGGCTCGCCACGTTGCCGGGCGGCAAGGTCGCGGCCTATCTGGTCGATCATCCGCCGTTTTATGATCGTGAGGGCGGCCCCTATGGCGGCCCCGACGGCCGCGACTTCGGCGATAATCACCGACGCTTCGCGCTGCTCGCCTGGGTCGCGGCGGCGCTTGGCACCGGCGCCGACCCGAACTGGCGCCCGGATGTCGTGCACGGCCACGACTGGCACGCCGGCCTCGCCCCCGCCTATCTGCGCGCCGAGGCGGAGGCGGGGCGCCACGCGGCGGCCAGCGTCTTTACCGTCCACAACCTCGCCTATACCGGCTGGTTCGCGGTCGGAACGTTCCCGGAATTATCGCTGCCCCCCAGCTTTTACGGGCTCAACGGCGTCGAGTTTTACGGTGGTATCTCGTACATGAAGGCCGGCTTGTTCTATGCCGACCGCCTGACGACCGTCAGCCCCACCTATGCACGCGAAATCCAAACGCCGGAATTTGGCGAGGGGTTTGATGGGCTGTTGCGGACGCGTGCCGCCGCGCTGACCGGCATCCTCAACGGCGTCGATCCGGCGATCTGGGACCCGGCGCATGACGAGGCGTTGCCGCTTGGCTACGACGTTGAGACCGTCGAGGCCGGAAAGGCCGCGGCAAAAGCCGAACTGCGCCGCCGCTTCAATCTGTTCGAGGGCGCCGCGCCGGTATTCGGGGTGGTGAGCCGGCTGACCCCCCAAAAGGGGCTTGACCTGCTGCTCGCCGCGCTTCCCGATCTCGTCGCCGGTGGCGGGCAGCTTGCGCTGCTCGGCAGCGGCGACCGCGATCTC
>Ga0210398_10006496_pt1 | contig 10738 bp, 9 predicted proteins | sample IncBWC4OmetaG_FD_161047 | JGI IMG/M metagenome (GOLD analysis project Ga0210398, IMG submission 161047) | Forest soil microbial communities from Barre Woods Harvard Forest LTER site, Petersham, Massachusetts, United States - Inc-BW-C-4-O | ecosystem: Environmental > Terrestrial > Soil >... | reverse complement strand
TTCGCGCGGCGACGCGCAGGGCCTGATCGGCAACGGCTCGCACAAAGCGGAGAGCGAGGGCCAGGCGACCAAGCGCACCGCGGTTCTTGTGAAACGAGATAATATTGTGTTGCTGGACCGCAAATGAGCGCCGTGCAAAAACAACTCGATCCTTCAGACATTCGTCTGCTGATACGGCGGGCGCGCAAAGCGGCGCATGTCCTGGCGACTCTTTCCGGCGAGCGCCGCAACGAGGCGCTGCACGCCGCGGCCAACGCCATCGAGGCCCGCGCGGAAGAAATCCTAGCGGCGAATGAGAAGGACTGTGCGACGGCGCAGCAGGCCGTCGAGCGCGGCGAGCTTTCCCGCGCCATGTTTGCGCGCCTGCGCACCAGCGAGCGAGGCATTGCGGACATGGCCGCACGGGTGCGCGACGTCGCGCGCCTGCCCGATCCTTTGCACCGGCGCCTGGCCACAACGCAGCTGGACGATGACCTCGTTTTGCACAAGGAAACCTGCCCGCTGGGCGTCGTGGGCGTCGTTTTCGAGTCGCGGCCCGACGTCGTTCCACAGATATCTTCCCTGGCGCTGAAATCCGGCAACGCTGTTTGCCTCAAGGGCGGCGCGGAGGCGGCCGAATCCAACGCCATCCTCGTCTCCGTCTGGCGTGACGCGTTGTCGGCGTTCCCCGATATTCCTGAAGACTCCGTGGTGCTGATTCACACGCGCGAGGACGTGGCGCAGATTCTCACGTTGCATGAGGACATCGATTTGATCGTGCCGCGCGGTTCGGACCAATTCGTTCGCTACGTCATGGAACACAGCCGCATTCCCGTGCTGGGCCATGGCGAAGGCATCTGCCACGTGTACGTGCATAGCGATGCGGACCTGCAGAAGGCTCTCGACGTTTCTTACGATTCCAAGGTGCAGTACCCGGCCGTGTGCAACGCCATGGAAACGTTGCTGGTGCATGAAGAAATCGCGCCGGCGTTTCTGCCGCCGATGATTGCGGAATTCCGCAAGGCCGGAGTCGAAGTGCGCGCCTGCGCGAAGACCATGCAACTGGGAAAAGGACAGGGAGTGATTCCGGCGACGGAAGAGGATTGGAAGAAGGAATACTCCGACCTGATTGTGTCCATCAAGGTTGTCGGCGGAGTGAACGAAGCCATCGAGCACATAAACCGCTACGGCTCGCGGCACACCGAATCGATCGTCACCGAAAGCCATGACGTGGCTTCGCGGTTCATGGAGTTCGTGGACGCGGCCAACGTTTTTCAGAATGCGTCCACGCGCTTTTCCGACGGCTTCCGTTACGGTCTGGGCGCGGAAGTGGGCATCAGCACCGGAAAGCTGCACGCCCGCGGGCCTGTCGGCCTCGAAGGACTCACCATTTACAAGTACAAGCTTTTCGGCAAGGGTCAGACGGTGGCCAGCTACAGCAAAGGCCAGCGCACCTTCAAGCACCGCTCCCTGGAAAGCTAGTAGCACAGGCTTCAGCCTGTGGGGTTCCATTGGAACTTGGCTAAGCTGCCGATACTGGCTTAGGACAGATTTCCTCTTGTGCTTCCGCCTGGGAGCATTGACGAAACCCCACAGACTGCCCTTCGGAACTGCTCAGGGTAAAAAGTCTGTGCTACTTTTGGCTAGCGCCAGCGGAACAGCTTCAGCGCGAAGGCAAAGCAAATCACCAGCCAGAACGCGACGATCCCCACCTGGGGCGCGATCTGCGCCAGGTTCGCACCTTGCAGCATGTTGGCGCGCAAGGCATCGATCACTGCCGTGAGCGGAAGCGCTTTGATGAACGGCTGCATCGCGTTGGGGAACTTCTGCGAGGAAAAGAACACGCCGGAAGCGATCCACATCGGCATCATCACCACGTTCATCAGCCCGGAGGCTGCCTCGATCGTTCTCGCGCGCGAGGCGATCAACAAGCCGAGGGCGCTGAACGACAGTGACGCCAGGAGGCACACCGCGCCGAGATCCACGAGCGAGCCTCGCACCGGCACGCGGAACAGCACCACACCGAAACCAACCAGCACGCTTACCTCTATCACCAGCAGCACAATCCGCGACAGGATAAACGAGAGCAGATAGTAGGGCCGCGGCATGGGGCTGGCGATCAGGCGCTTGAGAAGCTTCTTGCGCCGCGCGTCCACGATGGCGAATCCCATGCCCCAGATGGCGCTGCCCATCAGGTTCATTCCCAGCAGACCGGGAATGAGGAAATCGATATAGCGCGAGCCGGTCTCGCGCGTGAGCAGGTCGTTCGTGGCCACGGGATCGACGCGTCCCGCGGCTTTCTGGATGGCGCGGTCGGCGAGGAGGCGCGCGGCACGCCCCTCGGGATTGGTATCGTCATAGCGATACTCGATTCCGCCGCTCGCACCCGGCACGGCGAGCAGTGCTACTTTGCCGGTGCGCAACGCTTCTTGGGCGGCGTCCGCGTTCAATTGCTGCACGTCCAACAGCTTTTCTTGCCGCAGCGATTGGGCGAGCTCCGGCGTCACCGCGGCGATTCGCAGCACGTCCGGAGGGCGATTGCGGAACGCGATGCCCAGGCCTGCGGCCAGAAGAATTGGAAAAATAAACACCCAGAACAGGGCCTCCGGCTCGCGCACGAATTCGAGAAAGCGCACCAGCGTCAACTGCACGAGCGCGTGGTCAGCGAGCGAGACGGCGCCCGGGGTTTTCTTCCCGGCCACGCCGGCGCTGATATCGGAAATGGTCTGGTCACTCATCGCGCAAATGCCGCCCCGTCAAGGTTACGAACACGTCTTCCAGCGTCGCGGAATGCGTCCGAAGTTCGGTCAGCGAAACATTCTGCCTTGCGAGTTCCGCCAGCACCGCTGGAACGGTGGTGTGCAGCTCGGTCACTTGCAACAGCACGGCGCCGTTCTCCGTGCGCACGCCGCGCACGCCGTCGATGCGGCGCAGCGCAGGCAAGTCGACCGCCCGCCCCGCGCCGCCGGCCGTGAACTCCACCATCTGTTCGGCGCAGGTCGATGCAATCAATTCCCGCGGCGTGCCCAGCGCGATCTTTTTGCCGTGATCCATGATGGCCACGCGGTCGCACAGGCGCTCCGCCTCGTCCATGTAGTGCGTGGTCAGCAGAATGGTCCGGCCGGACTCTTTAAACTCCTCGATCAGATCCCACAGCTGCCGGCGCGCCTGCGGGTCCAGGCCGGTGGTGGGCTCATCGAGAAAGAGAAAATCGGGGTCGCCGACCAGCGCGCAGGCCAGCGCCAGCCGCTGCTTCTGGCCGCCGGAAAGGTCGCCCACGCGCGAACTCCGCTTTTCCTCGAGCTGCACCCGCGCGATGACGGCGGATACCTCCGCGCCGCGCCGGAAAAAGCTGCGAAACAGGCGGACGGTTTCCAGAACGGTGAGTTTCTCGGATAGCTGCGTATCCTGCAGCTGAATACCCAGGCGCTGGCGCAACTCGGCGGCGCCCGACTTCCATTGCCGGCCGAGCACCTCCACTTCGCCGGAATCCGGCTCGGTCAACCCCTCGCAGATTTCGACCGTGGTGGTTTTTCCGGCGCCGTTCGGCCCCAGCAGGCCGAAACACTCGCCCGCATGCGCGTCGAGGTCCAGCCCGTCCACCGCCACCACGTCCTTATACGCTTTGCGCAACTGGCGGACGTGCAGCGCCGGCCCGGCGACCGCTTTGGATGCCGTTTGGGACATGCAGCCAGTATCGCGTCAGTAGCGCGGACATTCAAGGTTCGAGTCTGGCCCGGGCCGGTCCCCGGACCAGCCATTCCGAGACGAGCACCGCGAAAAAGCCACCGGAAAGCTCGGCGGCGATGAAGGCCGGAACATCGGCCGGGCGGATTCCGGCGAACGTATCGGTAAGCGAACGCGCGATGGCTACGGCGGGATTGGCGAAAGACGTGGACGCAGTAAACCAGTAGGCAGCCGTGATATACGCGGCTACGGCAACTGCGATCCGTGCGGGCGCGAGCCGCGCGCACACCCGGATCACCAGCAGCAGTCCGAATGTGGCTACAAATTCGCTAAACCATTGCGGCGGTCCCGTTCGGACGCGATGAGAAAGGAAAAAGGCCGGCAGCGCGAACATGACGTTCGCGCACGCCGTTCCCGCAATACCTCCGCTGATCTGCGCCGCCGAGTACAGCGCCGCTTCGCCCCAGCCGATTCCGCCCCTGGACGCCAAGGCGAGCGATACCACCGGATTGAAATGCGCGCCGGAAATTGGCAGGAAGACAAGAATCAACGTGACGAGCGCTGCGCCGGTCGCGAGCGTGTTGGCCAGCAGAGCGATCGCAACGTTCCCGCCGGCCAGGCGTTCGCCCATGATGCCGGAGCCGACCACCGCCGCCACAAGAAATCCGGTCCCCAGAAATTCCGCCGCCAGACGGCGCGATAGAGAGAATTTCATTGCCGGCCTATGCGGTCGATCTCGTTCTGGATGGCCAAAGCGTCCAGTTTCTCCAGGGGCAAGCAAAGGAACAGGCCGATTCTTCGATCCACAACGAGAAATGCCTCCCGGAAGGCTTTCTCGACTTCCTGGGGCGTTCCGACAACAGCTGCGGGATCGGGAACTCCCCAATGAGCGGTCACGGGCTGCCCCGGCCATACGGGGCACACTTCCTTGGCGGCGTTGTCGCACACGGTGAAGACAAAGTCCATTCGAGGTGCGCCCGGTTTTGCAAACTCGCTCCAGTCTTTGCTCCAAAGTCCGTCCACGGGAAGATTCGCCGCAGCGATCTGCCGCAGCGCAGCCGGATGAACGGCGCCTTTGGGATGGCTCCCGGCGCTGTAGGCGGCAAACGCCGGAAACCCCTTCTTGTTGAGGATCGCTTCGGCCATGATGGAACGGGCGGAATTTCCCGTGCACAAGAACAAAGCGTTGTAGCGTTTTTGCATGCTGTTTCGCTCGCGTTCTGTGCTTGATGGTTAGGAGCCGGCAGGAGCGCAGCACTCCGGCGCACAACACGATTTTTCGGCAGCCGCCTTTTCGGGAAGATTGTCTTTGAGCACCACGAACACTTCCCATTCGTTCCCGTCCGGGTCGCGGGCCCACGCTTTGTCCTGCAGCGCGTAACAGCACTCCGTCTTCATTTCGTCGCGAGGCAACAGGCCGCGTTCCTGCCAGCTTTGGCGCCAGGCCAGAACGTCGGCGGTCGAATCCACCTGGATTCCCAGGTGTGACAGGGCGCCCTGCGCTACGCCACCCTTTTCATTCAACGTAAAATTGAGGGGCGGGTCGGTGACGTCGAATTTCGCGTACCCGGTGCGCACCTTACACGGCTCCAGTCCAAAAAGCCTGCGATAGAAGGCAATGCTCGACGCCACGTTGTTCACGTGAATGGCTACATGAGCCTTGCGCGCTCCGGCAGATTCCTTTGTCATGGCTTCCTCCGAACTCTCCATAATATATACGCTTCTGCGTATGTGTACAGACTATGCGCGCTTGCCCATATATGTCAAGCCATATATACTGGGAGCATGTCTCGCAGAGAGCGACCCTTGCCCCTGGACCTCCTCTTTCGCGCCCTGGCCGACCGCACCCGGCTTCGCCTGCTCAACCTCATCGCCGACAAGGAAATCTGCGTCTGCTACTTTGTGCAGATCCTGAAGATGAGCCAGCCCAAGATCTCGCGCCACCTCGCTTACCTGCGCCGGGCGGGCGTCGTGGCGGCGCGCCGCCAGGGGCGCTGGATGCACTATCGCCTCGTCGCGACCTCCGATCCCGTCGCTTCCGCAATTTTGAACGAGACTCTGCTCCACTTGCGCCAAACCCCAATCATGCAGGCGGACTTGGCTAAGCTAGAAACGAGTTGTTGTAGCCCGGGTTCCTCCCGTTTGCCAAGACAAGCGCCCCAGCCGGTGGTTCTGCCGGCCGTGGCCCAATAAACCCTGCCCGAGTCAAACGAGAAACCGGTAGTGACTCATTTTGATTTGGCCTAGGGCGGGCATCGGGTGTATTTGCAAGCCGTTGAAGGCGCCTTCGGGGACGACATCGACGCCATGCTTGTAAAACTCTACGGGCACGACGCGGAACCCAGAGACGCGCTACAGCCCGGCTGAGTGCATCGGAACGGAACGTGTCAGAATCACTGGCCGTCCCAATCCGAAGCACATCTCTACCAGCCTCGTTGAACGGCAGAATCTAACCATGCGAATGCAGATGCGGCGCTTCACGCGCCTGACGAATGCGTTTTCGAAGAAAGTAGAGAACCACATGTGGGCGCTCGCACCTCACTACATGCACTACAACTTCTGCCGGATTCACAAGACCTTGCGGGTTACACCAGCGATGGAGGCGGGAATTACGGACCATGTGTGGTCAATAGAAGAGGTTGTAGAGCTACTGTACAGAAGTGGTACTATCGCCGCATAAAATTACACGGCTCGACCGTGAATCGAGCCTTTGGGCGCTCCGTGTGCTCTGAAAATGGCATGGGAGTGTACCATGGGAAAGCTCTTAATAATGTCTACGAATCCTCAAGCAAATCCACAAACCAATCCACAAACTAATCCACAAGCGACGGGCAAAGACGAACCCCTAACAGCAAGCGCGTTTCGCGACCTGGCCGCAGTCATTGATATTTTCCGAACCTTGGGAGGGATCAACCAATTAGAAGCCACGATCAAGTCTCACGCCGAAAAGATTGAGCAAGTGACTCAATCGGTTTCCACTATTCCCCGCCTGGAAAAGGATGTCGAAAAAAACACTAAAGACCTGAACGAACTTGGTAAAGAGCTGAATGGCCTCGGGCAACGACTCGACAGGCAGATTGGTGACTTGAGGGCCAACGAGATCAGTGATTTAAAGAGCTTTGCCAGTACCACAAGAACCCTCGGATATATCGCCTTGAGCGTTATCACGGTCATTTTTACCTACCTATACCTACGCCTTTCGCAGGGAAAATGAGTCACTACCCGGGGGCCAATCTTCTGGCCTTCCACGGGGCTTTCGTAGTACATTTTCTGCTGTAGGGCGCCCAGCCTCTCCTTTCCCCGTAGACCTCGACCGCAGGAGCGCCGTCTATACTGGCCCATTTTCACGATCTACGGCTGGGAATGGCCCTTTGGTAACGCCAAACCACCGCTGGGGCGTAACCTTTACGCAATTGGCTTCCCCTGTGCCTCGACGCCTGCGTGCCGCAATGCTAGGCTTAAAATTCAACCTGGGGAACAATCGTGGCGGAATCGAATCTTCGTCCAGAGCAGGAAGCGCATAAGCGCCGCACCACGCGGATTGTGCAAGCCGTGCCGCTTACGGTGACGGGTGTGGACGCGCTGGGCCGTCCCTTCCAGGAACGCACTTCGACGCTGATCATCAATTGCCACGGGGCCCGCTACCAATCCAAACACTATGTCCTGAAGAACATGTGGGTGACGCTGGAAGTGCCCCACCCGGAGCCCGGCCACGAGCCGCGCTCGGTGCGGGCGCGCGTTACCTGGATCCAGCGCCCGCGCACGGTGCGCGAGCTGTTTCAAGTGGGCGTCGAGCTGGAAGTTTCCGGCAACGTCTGGGGCATCGCATTTCCCCCGGGCGATTGGTTTCCCTGCCCGGAGTCTACCGCGCCGAGCATGGAGCTTCCGCTGCCGACGCAACCGGCGGAGGCCCATCCCGAGGACGAAGATTGGAGCACGGAAGAAGTGCTCACGCCGCAGCCCCCGCCCGAAACGGCGCCGCCTCCGGTACAAAACAATGTGCGTGTGATCCCCCTGCCGGTCGGCGAAGAACCCTCACCGCAGCTCTCGCAGCAGGTGGCGCGCCTGCTCGCCGAAGCCAGGCTACAGATTCAGGGCACGGTGCGAGACAGCGCCAACGAAGCGGTGGCGGCGGAAACGCGCGTCCTGCTCGCCGACCTGCATTCGCAGTTGATGGATGCGGCGAAGAAATCGGCGGCGGCCGCCGTCGCGGCGCAAGTGGAGGAGAACCGGCAGGAAGCCGACCGGCAACGGCAAAACGAGCGCGACGCGGCTCTGGCGGAGCTGCGCGAAGAAATGGCTCGCGAGCTGCAGCGCCAGGTCGGCGAAGCGCGCCAGCAGATCGACTCGCAGTTGGCCCAGGTCGAGGGCGCGCGGCAGATGGATTTCGAGGTGCACATCCACGGGCAGCTGCAGTCCGCCATCCAGAAAGTGGAGAGCGCGACGCGGGCCCTGGAGGCGCGCGAAAACGAAGCGCGCGTGGCCATGGAGCAGATGCGCCTCAGCTCCGAACAGGCCGCCAGCAACGAATTGCGCATGTGGCAGGACCAGATGGACCAGCGCTCCGCCGACGCCCAGGCGCGCCTGGCGCAGATGGATCGCGCCGCCAAGAGCTTGAAGGAGCAGATCGCCGCTGCCGCGGCCATTGGAGAAGCGGGCTGGCGCGGCGTGCTCGACGCCGAGCTGGAAGTGGCCAGCGAGCGATGGCGGGAACGGGCGGAAGGGCTGATCGACGAAGCAGCCCGGCAGGCCGCCGAAAGATTCGGCCACAGCGCGGAAGCCTCGGCGCGGCAGATCGAGAAGCAGTTGCAGCAGCGCATCACCACCCTCAGCGAAACGCAAGCCCAGACTGCATCGGAGGCGGAAGACACGCTGACGATGTTCCGAGCGGCGATGAATCAGGAAGTCGCCCAAGGCGAAGGCTTGTTTACGCAGTTGCAGCAAGCGGCCTCGCAGCTGGACGCCAGGCGCCGCGAATTTTCAGCGCACCTCGAGTCCTCTTCCGAGCATCTGGCGCAGCGCGGCCAGGCCATCCTGGAAGCGCAGAGCGGCGAGTTCGCGCGCCAGGCGGAAACCATTGTCGGCAGCCTGGCCGAGCGCTTCCAGTCTTCCCTGGAGGCCGCCGGCCACCAGACCGTGGACGATCTGCTGGGCGAGTTCAATCAGCGCCTGGCGCCGCAGATGTCCCAGATCGAAGAGGCGTCAAAGAAGCTGCTTTTCGATCGTGAGGAGGCCGAGAAAACCCTGGCCGAGCACCAGGAGCGCGTCTGGCAAGCCTCTGACCGCAACTTGCAGGACACTGTGAGCCGCGGCAAAGAGCTGCTGGCGCAGGTCGAAACGGAGTTCGGCGACTCGGCGCGCGAGTCCATCTCCCGGTGGATCACGGACCTGGAGACCAAGGCCACCGAAACGACGCAGAGCACGTTCGAAGCGCTCTACAAGTCCGCCGATTGGTACGAGAAGAAGGTTCAAACCCAGATGCAGACCACGCTGCAGAAGGGTGTGGACCAGGCCGCGGCCCAGCTGCGCGAAAAGGCCGCCGAGCTTTCCGGCCTGTTCGCCCGCGAACTGGACAACTGCAGCCGCAGCTACGTGGAGCACGCGCAGACCCAGATCCAGGAAAACGCAGCGGACGCCGCCGAACGCGGCAGCCAGCAAATCGCCGAAGCCGGAGACGCCGCCGCCGCGAAATTCACCGACCGCGCCGCGCAACTCGGCCGCGAGCAACTGGATTCCTACGCCGCGAAAACCCGGGCGGCGTTCGAACAGAATGTCGCCAGCATGGAAAGCAACGTCGCGCAGATTCGCACGCGCCTGGAGAGCGACGCGCGGGCCTTCGCCGTCGAGTTCCAGCGCGTGCTGTCCCAGCACGCGCAGCAAACCCTGGCGCAGGGCATGCAGGATCTGGACGGGCACATCGAGCAGGCCAAGGAAGGCCTGCTCGGCGAGTCGCAGGGGCTGCACCGCCAGTTCCGCATGTCGCTCGAGCCGCTGGCCAACGCCGCGATGGAGGAGCACAAGAAGCGCCTGGAAAACGCTTCGAACGCTTGGCTCCTGACCACCGTCACCAAGCTCACGCAGCAGTCTGAAGCCCGAATTGAAGAGATGTCCGAATCCACGGAGAGGAAGCTGAAGGCCGTTTGCAGCGCCGTTCTTTCGGAGATGGGCGCAACGCTGCGCCAGCGCCTCGGCGGCCTCGCCGGGCCGGCGACGCCGCCCGGCACGCCTCCGTCGGGCACCAATCCTTCCGGCGACAAGAAGTAGCGCGTCCCGCAGGGCTGTCGATCCATCTCGCCATGTAAATCGATCCGTACCGCAAACGGGAGCGTTCAGCCCGCGGCAGAAGCGTTCTTTTGCAATGCGGCCAGCGCCGCGTCGGTTTCCTTGGCCAGGCGAGCGACCAGTTCCGCCACCGATTGGCGGCGCGCCAGGCGCACCCCTTGCCCGGCCCACAGCGACAGAAACTCGGCGCGGCCCTGCTTCCCCGCTTCGGTCCGGAGAGGCCGCGTCAGCGCGTTCTGCGCGGGAAACGGCAGGATCGCGTCGTCGTCATGATTGAAGTCGACCTCGGTCATGAAGCGATTCTCGATCCCGCGCGCGGGCCGTCCGGAAAACGCGCGCGTGATCCGTGTTTGATCTTCGCGCGCTCCGAGAATCGCGTTCTTGTACGCCTCCGGCGCGCCGCTTTCACGGCAGACCAGGAACGCCGTCCCCATCTGCACGGCGGAAGCGCCGAGCGCCAGCGCGGCCACGATGCCCCGGCCATCCATGATGCCGCCGGAGGCGATCACCGGCACGCGCACCGCATCCACCACCTGCGGCACCAGCGAAATTCCCCCCACCATGCCGGAAGCGAAATCGCCGCCGAAGGTGCCGCGGTGGCCTCCCGCTTCGCTGCCCTGCGCGACCACGGCGTCCACGCCGGACTTTTCCAGCGCGATTGCCTCGTCCACGGTGGTCGCCGTCCCGACCACGAACATGTTGCGCGCTTTGACTGCGCGGATCGTTTCCGCGGGCAGATTGCCAAACGCGAAACTGAAGCTGGCGGCGCCGGTTTCCAGAATGGCGGCCA
>Ga0210398_10006495_pt1 | contig 10738 bp, 9 predicted proteins | sample IncBWC4OmetaG_FD_161047 | JGI IMG/M metagenome (GOLD analysis project Ga0210398, IMG submission 161047) | Forest soil microbial communities from Barre Woods Harvard Forest LTER site, Petersham, Massachusetts, United States - Inc-BW-C-4-O | ecosystem: Environmental > Terrestrial > Soil >... | reverse complement strand
GCTGTTGTCCTGGCCGAGCGCGATTTCCGCGTCCTTCAGTTCCCTAGTTAGGGAATGCCACTGCCGATGCAAGGCAACAAGCTGTTTCCACGTCAGTAAAACGTCGTCCCGCGCCGCTTGCGGCTGCGCGCCCCACACCGACAGCGTGGTGATCGAGCGCTCGATGCGGCCGAGCAGCGCGCCGAAGCCGAGGCGATCGAGCTCGGCGACGAGCTCGGTCCGGTCGGCTTCGCTGGCCCGCCCCGAATCTTCGCGGAATTCGCCCGCGGAATGATGGGCGAACACGTCGATCAGCGCGCTTTTGAGCTTTTGCGTGTCGGCATGGCGGAACTCGGCCTCGGCCAGTTCCTCCATGTGGTCGTGCAAGAGCCACGGGTGATTGAGGGCGGCTTGCAGGATCAGCGCCTCGCGCAGCGGGATCGCGGCGCGATGGCCGCGATGCAGCGGGCTTGCCGTAAGTTGCGCGCTGGCGGCGACGTAAGTTTCCTGGCCGAAGGCTGCTTTCGGCGACAACGGTCGGGGCGGCGCGCCGCCGCGGCCGCCGCCGCGGTTTTTGTCGTCGAAGCGATTGGCGCCGAAATTCTGCCGGCGTGTCGCAATATTGACCGGCGCGAACATTTGCCGAAGCCGCTCCGAAAAATCCTGCCGGTAGTAGCGCCGCACGGATTCGTCGCCGATGGTGTTGGTGACCTCGCCGATGCGCGCTTCGAGCGCGGCGCGGCGCTCCGGTGTATCGAACGCGCCCTGCTCGCTCTCGCGCGCCCACAGCACATGCGCCAAGGGGCGCGCCGACCCGAGCACGTCCTCGATGGCGTCGCGGCCGCCGGAACGGTAAAGGTCGTCCGGATCCTGGCCGTCGGGCAGGGTGGCGAGCTTCAGGCTTTTGCCGGGTTTCAACAGCGGCAGCGCGATGTCGAGCGCCCGATAGGCGGCGCGGCGGCCGGCATCGTCGCCGTCAAAACAAAGAATCGGCTCGTCGTTGAGCCGCCACATCAGCGCCAATTGCTCGGCCGTGAGGGCTGTGCCGAGCGGCGCCACGGTGCCTTCGTAGCCGGCCATCACCATGGCGATGACATCGACATAGCCTTCGACCGCGATGACTCGAGCACCCTCATGCGCGGCCTTGCGGGCGGCCGCGATGTTGTAGAGCGTCGCGCCCTTGTGGAAGAGCGGCGTCTCCGGCGAGTTGAGATATTTCGCCGAGACTTCTTTCTCGAGTGCCCGGCCGCCGAACGCGATCACCCTTCCGCGCCAATCGCTGATCGGAAACATGATGCGGTCGCGGAAGCGGTCATACGGCACCGGGATGTCTTCGCCGCTGACGATCAGGCCGGCCTCGATCATATCCTCGACAGGGATTTTGGCGGCACCCAGATGCTCCTTGAGCGCGTATCGCTCGGCCGACGCATAGCCGAGGCGGAATTTGAGCTGGGTCGCGGAAGCCAAGCCGCGGTCGGCCAGATAGCCGCGGCCGCGAGCGCCATTTCTCGACGCCAGCGTCGATTGGAAGAACGCCGCGGCCATTTCGACGATGTCGTGCAGCGTCTTGCGGCGCTCTTCGCGCGCTTCCGCTTCGGGCGAATAAGCCGGCAGCGGCACGCCGGCCATCTCCGCCAGCCGTTCGACCGCTTCCGGAAAGCTGACGCCCTCGGTCTCCATCATAAAGTCGAAAATGTTGCCATGCTTGCCGGAGGAGAAGTCGTGGTAAAAACCCTTGTCGTCGCTGACTGTGAACGACGGCGTCTTCTCCTTGTTGAACGGCGACAGCCCCTTCCACTCCCGCCCCGCCTTCTTCAATTTCACGCGCTTGCCCACGACCTCCGAAACCGGAAGCCGGGCGCGCAGCTCGTCGAGAAATTGCGGCGTGAATCGCATGGTGATTCGCCAGGGTAGCCCAGGTGTGGCCCACATATGTAGCACCACGGTAGCGTGGCAGTGGCCTAGATATGGATCACTGGGCTTTAGCGGCAGGGCGGACGGCGATTGTCCCGGTTATCCACAGACCGTCATTCCGGCACGCGGGCGAAGCCCGCGGGCCCGGAATCCATAATCGCTGAAAGTGAGGCTCTTGCGAGGGCGGAGAAAGCACCCTCATGACAGGGGTTATGGATTCCGGGCTCCTCGCTTCGCTCGGCCCCGGAATGACGGCTAATCACTCCGGCTCCATGCCGGCCGCCTTCACCACGCCCTCGGCCGCCTTGCGGTCCTCGGCGATCAGATGAGCGAATTCGTCCGGCGAGTCAGTGGCGCCGACCAGGCTCCTGCCCTTGAGCTGCTTCTCGGCGAAGTCCGGATCGGCGACTATGGCCGCGATCTCCTTGGCGAGACGGTCGACGATCGGCCGCGGCGTATCCTTGGGCGCGAACAGGCCGTACCAGCCGCGCGACGGCGCGCCGCTGTAGCCGGTGTCCTTGAGCAGCGGCACGTCAGGGAAGTTGGGCGAGCGGACATTGTTCATCGTCACCAGCGGCGTCATGGTGCCGGCCTTGATCTGGCCGACGACGTTGCCTTCGCCGCACAGTCCGATCGGCGTCGAGCCGGAGAGAATGGCATTGACCGCCTCGCCGCCGCTCTTGAACGCCTGTTGTGCCGGAACAGCCGCGTATAGCGAAGTCCGCGCCAGAGAAGCTGCAAAAAATGTTTCGGACTAGCGTTTATTTTTCGCGTGTTGTTCACGACGAGCTACGCGACATTGCGCACGCTGAGCGCAAGAGCATAACCGACCTGATTAACGAAGGTCTCGACCACGTGCTGACATCGCGCAATTACAAAAGCACTTCGGAACTACGCGGCAAGAAAACTTAATCGGTTTTGCCCAATTGACTCAGGTTTCCAACGTTGTAACTTAAGGTTGACAAGATGTACTGACCAGCGATTTTATATTGCGGCAACGCATTTTTAGAGGGCAACGAGATGAGCGACGAAAAGAACGAGCCGATAAAATTTAATGTAACGTCCAAGCCGGTTGCTGCAGGGGGAGCAAACACATACCCCTTTAACGACATAACGCTCAAATACGGGAATCTTGACGTTACTGCGGTGACTCAGGCTGCGATCTTACTAGTGCAGTTGTCTGATGGAACTACTTTGTATTATAGCGCCCAGATGCAGGACAGGGGTTATCGTGCCGATTGGCATGCAATCCTGTACGCCCAAGTGAATGACGTCAATATTGACCATTGGGATTTGGGCACTCTTCACGCCTTCTGTGGTACGTCACCACAACAAATCAATTTTGGGGTTAAGCCGGAGTATTTCGATATCGTTACCGGCTTCGAGATTGTCTATACAATCGTAAGTCCTCCAGCTCGCTGTTGAGTTTGCCAAGTCGGCTGGCCCAGCCGCTCGCGCAGCTTTTCGCCGAGCGCGCGCATGAAGACGTCGCTGATGCCGCCGGCGCTGCTTGTGGTCAGCGCGGATCGGGCGCGCCGGCCAGTCCTGCACCGCCGCTCTCCCGGAATAACCGAACGCAATAATTGCAGCGAGCAACAACATGCGACGCATGGAAATTTTCTCCGTCTATTGAGCGGCGATTTACATCTCGTTATTGCGAGCGGAGCGAAGCAATGACACCTATTGTCACGTCACGCGATCGCCATCCGCGGTAAATCCGAACAGCCGCTGCACACGGTAATAGCGGGCAGAGCGCGGTGCGGTGAGGCCCCATTGCTCGGAGCGGCCGGGCTTGTATTTCCAGTAGTCGGAGCCGCGCAGCTGATAGCTGTCGTCGATCTGCTGGACTTCGGCGGCGTATTCCAGCGGCACTTCGTCGGGGCCGCAGAAATAGGCGAACACATTATTCCCCGGCCCGTGGCGGCCCGGGCCCCATTCGATCGGATAGCCGTTGTCCTTCATCCGCCCCATGCCGCGCATCACCGAGTCGAAGTCGGGCACGTCGAAGGCGATGTGATTGAGGGTCGGCAGATCGGTCTTGGCCATCACGATCGAGCAATGATCGGCATTGGCGCAGTGCAAGAACGTCAGCGGCGCGTTTTCGTCGACGACGCGGAAGCCGAGCGTCTTGGTGAAGAAGGCGAGGCTACCGTCGTGGTCGCGCATGTTGAGGTTGGCGTGGACGACCTTGCGCGGCCGGTCGGGCTGGTCGTGCGCGTCGGCATGATCGGAACAGCCGCAGACGAAGACGAGATTGCGCCCGTCGGGATCCTTGCAGCCAAACCCGTAACCGCCGCCGGCAAGCGCCACCGGCCCCGGCGCGGTCGCGCTGCAGCCCGCAGCCGTCACCGCCTTGTGCAGCGCATCGACCGCGTGCCGGTCGGCGACGTCGAACACGATACGCACCACCGCCGGCTGCGCGCCGCGATGCAGGCCGAGGATGTGGTGATAGCCGCCGGTGCCGCGAAAATATTGCGCGTCGTTGCGCCGCTCGACCGGCGTCAAACCCCACACGGTCTCATAGAAGCGCGCCGCCTCGTCGAGATTGGTGGCAATGAGCTCGATGCTTCTGAGGCCGCGAACGAGACATTGCGGCATTTTCGTTCATTCCTGTGTTATCTGCCGGCGCAAGTCTGCCACGATCACACGCGGCGCCAAAGGCTTTCCATCTGCCTCAGGTCGCGGCGAACGCCGCGTCGCGCGCCGCGACGGCGGTGGCGAAGGCCCGACGCAGCCGCGCCGGGTCGGGCGTGACGCCGGTGAGTTGCGCAAACACCGCGACCGCCTGATGCACGCACATGCCGCTGCCGTTGAGCGTGCGCGCGCCCTTTGCGGCGGCGGCTTTGAGGAATTCGGTTTGCAGCGGCGTGTAGATGACGTCGGCCGCCCAATGGTCGGCCTCGAGCGCCGCGACCGGTACCGGATTGCCGGGAAATCCGCGCATGCCGACCTGGGTGGCGTTGACGACGCCCGCGGCCGCAACAATGTCGCGCTCCAAATCCTGTGCCAGCCGGCAGCGCGACGGTCCATAATGCCGCGCCAGATCGGCCTGCAGCGCCTTGGCGCGGGCAGCATCGAGGTCATGCAGGACGAGATCGGCGACGCCAAGATCCATCAAGGCAAAGGCGACGGCGCGCCCGGCGCCACCGGCGCCGATCTGCACCACGGTTGCGTCCTTGGCGCCGGCGCCGCCGATGCTTTCAACAAAACTGTTACGCCACCCGGCGCGGTCGAAGTTGTAGCCGGTGGAGCGGCCGTCGGGCGCGAACATGACGGTGTTCACCGCGCCGACCTGGGCGGCGCTCGGGTCGACGGCATCGAGCAGCGCAATGATCTCCTGCTTGAACGGAAACGTGACATTGGCGCCGATGAAGCCCGCGGTCTTGATTGCTTCGTATAGCTGCGGCAGCCGCCCCGGCAAGCGATCGGCGTCCAACAGATGATAATAGCCGTCGATCCCGGCCGCCGCGAAAGCATCGGCGAACAGCGCCGGCGACATCGATCCCTGGATATTCGCGCCGAGAAGCCCGACCAACATCCTGCGCTTGGTCATGCCATTTGCTCCAACACCATCCCTTAATCGGAAATCTGCAAAGCCTACCTGGCGTTCTGCACGATCTGAAGGATGGTCACGCCCTTGTCGGGCCTTTCAGCACTGCGCGTGGCTCCAAAGTCCGGCTTATCCACGTTATCCGGGTTAGAGGTATTTCAGGACTCCCAACAGCCGCCGCAACAGCTTATGCTCGCCCCGAGCAAAATAACAACCGGCCCGTGCGCGCGGCTAGAAAAGTCGATAATTTTGCTCCGTGGCCCGCGGGGGACTGAAATGAACGTGACCGTTACAGCCCTTAAACATGCTGCGCCTGGGCCTTATTTGGGCTTTGCGTTGCAGCCAGTGAGGCTTTGTTTTCATCTGCTGACGTGCCAGCCTGGCGCAAAAGTTTCGCTTGAGTATCTGGACGACGTCGCCATTCATTATTCCGACGGTACCGTCACGCTGGAGCAGACGAAAAGCGCGCTCAAGCAGAATCCGCTCACCGACTGGTCTGACGAGCTCTGGAAGGCCATCGCCAATTGGCTCGATGGAATTGCCTCGGGGCAGCTCATCCTAGGCAAATCGCGCTTCCAGCTTTACGTGACACCGCCACGGCAAGGTGACTGGGCGCAGGCACTCAGCGACGCGGAGACAGACGCCGACGTTGAGACACTCTTGGCAATCATTAAGGCGAAGCACGCCAAACTGAAAAAGCCGAAAGGTTGCGAATCCAACCTACAACGTTTTTTGAACGCATCCGCAGAAAGCCGCAATGCGGTGATTACGGGCTTCAAACTCCTTGCTGAAGACGCCGATCCCGTCGACGCCCTCCGCAACCTTATCAAGATATCGGTCGCTCCGGCGTTGGTCGATCACCTCTGTCATTCGGCCATTGGTATGGCAAAGGAGCGGGCCGACCGCCTAATTCGAGACGGGCAACCAGCTATTGTTGATGGCGATGCCTTCAAAACAAACTTCATCGCGTTTGTCAGACAGATCAACATTCCAGGCCTGCTTTCGTCCTTTACGCCGGCACCGCCGATCACAGAGGTAGCGGCCGTGCTTTCTGCTCGGCCAATATTTATTCGGCAGCTTGAGATCATCGAAGCTGCTGAGCAAGACCGAGTACGCGCCGCTAGCGATTATCTGAGAGCCTCCGCCGATAAGTCGGCATGGGCTGAGCAAGGGTTGATCTTCGAAGGAAGTCTGACTGAATGGGATGACTTCTTGGTACGACGTCACGGCCTGATCAGCGGCGAAATTGCCGACCTGCACGCCGACAAGGAGGCGCCCCTTCGAGGGCGTATGGCGTACCGCCAATGCGCACAACTTCAGGCTCCGCTTGAGGGACGCGCCGTGCCAAATCATTTCGTGCACGGCTCATTCAACGCGCTGGCGGATATCCTGCGCCTGGGTTGGCATCCCGACTACCAGTCTCTGCTAGGCGAAGACGCAGAATGAGCAGGGCGCTGACAGAGTTAGAGATTGTTCAGAATCCCGCACTCGGCGGCTATACGCTTTGGCGTTTTGGTGCTGGCTTTCAGAGCGAGGATGGACGGCCCGCAGCACTACCCTTGGCCTTTCTTGTCTTGCCGCTGCTCCTGCATCAACCAACATTGAAAATGATTACTTCTACTCAAATGGCGTCAGGCCTCGCCTTATTCGCAGCCAAACTCGGTCAAGAGCGCGAAAACCTTATCGCCGTGCATGAACGTGCACTCGCCCTGCGACGGTTGAGTCTTCAATCAATCGCAATGGGAGTAAATAACCGTTTGCTGACAATCGACTACGACGCCGCAACACTTCGCGCGAATACCGCCGATGAGGCGCTGCGAAAGCCATCGCTTCCAGAGCGCATACGCAGCTTCTCAGGCGCGGCGGACAAACTCGGGTACTGGTTCTCCAAACTTGGACTCCATCAGGTGGCGTCGACCCTAGCTGTGGAGTTCTGATGTATTTCCAGCTTCGCAAGCTCGTCTTGTGGCCGCGCATTGACGCGCCGCCACGCGTGCTCGACTTTCGGCCGGGTGTAGTGAACGTCATCAGCGGTGCTTCCAAAACTGGGAAGTCCGCCGTGATTCCGATCATCGACTACTGCCTTGGTGCCGACAAATGTGCCATTCCGGTAGGCGTCATCCGCGAGAATTGCGCTTGGTTCGGAATTGTCGTTGACACGATCGAGGGCCAAAAGCTGCTCGCAAGGCGGGAGCCAGGCGATCAACAGAATACGGGCGATATGGTGCTAGTCGAGGCCCCAGAGGTCGAGGTGCCGGGCCGCATTGAGGAAAAGAGCATTAATGTCGAAGTCGTCAAAGCTGGGCTGAATCGCTTGGCTGGCTTGAGCAATCTGGAATTCGAGCCCGGGACGGATAACAGCTTCAAGTCGCGCCCGAGCTTCCGCGATCTGATGGCCTTCACGTTTCAGCCGCAGAACATTGTCGCGAATCCGGACGTCATGTTCTTCAAAGCTGACACCACCGAGCATCGGGAGAAGTTGAGAATTATTTTCCCCTATATTCTCGGCGCGGTCACGGCGAGCGTTCTGCAGGCCCGCTTCGAACTGGATCGCCTGAACCGCATCTTGCGCCGCAAAGAGACCGAGTTGCGCGGCATCGTCGCCGCGACGTCGGCATGGCAACTTGAAGCCCAGGGCTGGCTCAGGCTGGCCATTGAACTCGGTCTGCTGTCGCCCGACCAGGTCATTCCTACGGACTGGCCCGGTATCATTGACCTGCTTCGCCAAGTCGTAGCGAGCCATGCGCGCAATGCCAGACCCACTCTTGCCGGAATCGATGTGACTCTGACGCGCCTAGAGGCCTTGCGCCAGGACGAGGCCCAGGTGGCGGCACAGCTTACCGAACATCGGCAGCGAATGAATGAACTGCGCCGCCTGCGCGAAAGCAGCGATGCTTATGGCGGGGCCATGCATATCCAGCGTGACCGTCTCGCACTCGCCAATTGGCTGCGGGGGTTAGTAGAAGCCGACGCTTCCGATCCTATCGTCAAGCTCGGTGAAGGCGGCCGTGATGAATTACTGACGCTGTGCGATAATTTGGACGCCGTTGAGGTAAAGCTAAGAACCCACCCAAGTATCTCTGATACACTGGATAAGGAGACTCTGCGCCAGCGTTCCGCGGCGGAAGAGGTATTAGCGCGACTGAATGAGATTCGCACCGAGATCGCCAACCTCGAACGCGATTCCGACGCTGCCCGGGCGGCCGCCGATCATTTTGATCGCACAGAACGCTTTTTGGGGCGCCTGGAACAGGCGCTGCAACTATACGACCGCGCGGATCAATCATCGGCTCTGCGGGAAGAAATAGCCGGATTACGCGCTCAAATTGAGCAACTGCAGCAGACTATCTCCGAAGCTGAAATCCGCCGGAAACTGACGAACGCGCTTGCGCGTGTCGACAACGCAGCCAACCAATTTGTGCCGCAGCTTGATGCCGAATGGCCCGACGCGCCCGTTCAACTCATCGTCGACGATCTCACTATCAAAGTCGTTCGCGGCACCCGCAGCGATTATCTCTGGGAGATCGGCAGTGGTGCAAACTGGCTTGCATACCACGTCGCTACTACGCTCGCCTTGCAAAAATTCTTTCTGACCGAGCCTCATCACCCCGTGCCGGGGCTGCTGGTGTACGATCAGCCGAGCCAAGTCTATTTCCCCAAGCGGACAGCACATGAAGAACCCGGGGAGCCAGTCGCTTGGCGGGACCAAGATGTACTGGCCGTTCGTAAGGTTTTCACGCTCCTTGGCTTGGAGGCCCGGGCCGCCAAAGGGCGTCTTCAGACCATTGTCCTCGACCATGCAGGCGAGGATGTCTGGGGCGGTTTGGACGGGGTCGAACTAACGGAGGAGTGGCGCGGCGGCCCCGCGCTCGTGCCAACAGAGTGGTTCAGCAACCGGACTCCATCTGCCCGATGAGTTGAGGTGCATACACGCAGCGAGAAGCCCGGCGAGACGAACATGACCGAGCCCCTCTTCACAGACGACGACGCCACGGACGCCGGCTACCGTAATGTGCGCGCGGCGGAGAACGAGCGCATGAAAGTCGCCCGCCAGCATTGCGAGGAACTCTGGGCCGTCTTCGAGCCCTATGCCGATGCGGAGTTTCTTATCGAAATCAGAAAAGCGTTTGATGCCCGTTATTGGGAGATGTATCTCACCACGACACTAATCCAATCTGGCTTTAGGGTGAAATGCCCAAAGCCAGGGCCAGATGTCGGCATCGTATTTGCCCGGCGTCGCATTTGGTTTGAGGCGACTTCGCCGCAGCCCGGCGCAAAGAATTCGATCAATCGAGTGCCGCCGCGTAAAGCAATTTCGCTCGAGGAAAACCCGGTCGTTCAAGATGTGCCAAACGACCAGATGATGCTGCGTTACTTTAACAGCATTGATTTGAAACGGCAGCAGTACGAGGCATGGATCAAAGAAGGGACCATCTCGCCGGACGATGCCCTTGTAATTGCCCTCAACCCGCGCGATCTCGGTCACGACGGTCCTGACGCCGACCCTCCGCGGATTCTTCAGGCGGCCTTTCCAATCGGTGCGCCTACAGTCACCGTTGATAGAAAAACAGGGAAGCCGATCGCCGTCGGCTATGAATTTCGCGACGCCGTTAAAAAAGCTTCCGGCGCCAAGGTGAATACCGGCATCTTTTTGCAGAAAGAGTATTCGTGCGTCAGCGGCTTGCTCTGTTCCCGCGTCGACGCCGCCAATAGGCCTGACGAACCGGGCAACGATTTTCAGCTCGTCCCCAATCCAAACGCTACGTCATTGTTGCCAACCGAATTTCGGCTGAAGGGCACGTATTTTCGTGTCGAGCCCGGCTTCAAAGTAATTACGGAGCGGCCTTCATAGCGGTCGCTGCTAGGGCATGACAATATTTAACCGAATGGCCTCTAATCGTACATGCTTCATGCCGGTTATCCGGAACCGCTGCCGCGGGAAGGACCGAACAGCCGCGCCTCGCGAGGCACGCCGGCATCGCCGTCACCCACCGCCGAGCAGCTTCTTCACCATCCCGCCGGCCTTGGAGAAATCCATCCGCCCGGAGAATCGCTCCTTGAGCGCCGTCATGGTGCGGCCCATGTCCTTGAGCGTGGCGGCTTCGAGCTCCTTGATCAGCGAGGAAATCGCCGAGGCGGCCTCGATGTCGGACATGCGTTTGGGCAGGTAGGCGGAGATGATGCCGATCTCCTCGCGCTCCTGGGCGGCGAGCTCGGCGCGGCCGGCCTTCTCGTAGATGTCGAGCGATTCCTGGCGCTGCTTGATCATCTTGCCCATGACGTCGAGGACCTCGG
>Ga0210398_10006493_pt1 | contig 10739 bp, 12 predicted proteins | sample IncBWC4OmetaG_FD_161047 | JGI IMG/M metagenome (GOLD analysis project Ga0210398, IMG submission 161047) | Forest soil microbial communities from Barre Woods Harvard Forest LTER site, Petersham, Massachusetts, United States - Inc-BW-C-4-O | ecosystem: Environmental > Terrestrial > Soil >... | reverse complement strand
ATCGCCGAAGAATCCCGGCGGCGCAATGCCGATCAGAGTCACCGACTGCCCCTGGACGACAAACGTCGATCCAATCAGAGTTGGATCTGACCCATAGGATTGCTGCCAGGTCCGATAACTCATCACCGCGGTGGGCGGGGCCGACAGGCTATCATCCGTGTCGGTGATCACCCGTCCCCCGAAAGCTCCGATGCCCAACACGTGGAAATAATTTCCGCTCACGAACTCGACGTGCAGCGGCCGAGCTGCAGTGTCTTTCGCAACGCTGCGAATGCTGTAGATCCAGGTTGTGTCCTGGAAAGCGGTGGTCTCTTCAAATTCGGGGGCAGCCGCAGCCAGTCGCTGATACAGCTGATAGGAAAATACGCTCCAGTCGTCGTCTTCCCAGCCCTCAATGCAGCACTCTTGGGTATCGCCAATGCGATAGAGTTGCGCGGGATCGGCCACCGGCAAGGACTTGAGCATGATGGCATGCACCAGCGTGAAGATTGCCGTGGTCGCACCGATGCCGATGGCGAGGGTGAGAATGGCAGTAAGGGTAAAAACGGGAGCCAGCCGCATTTGCCGCAACGCGTACCGGATATCCTGAAGAAGATTTTGCACGGCCATGTCCTCTCTCGTGCTGTACGAGAGGCGGCAGAGATTTGTTCCGCACCGGATTGGCAAGAACCGCCATTTCCGCTGAGCCGGCGAGCCTGGACTTGGAGGCATCGGCTCACCTGACGGATGATCGACAGGCCAAAGACAGGGCGACCGCAGCAACGAATTTATCCCTTCGACGACCGCTCGGTGGGAGACAGACGGGTGTATACTCCCCGATGCCGGAGCGCCAAAAGCGAATTCCGGGTTGCCATTCTGTCAGGCCAAGACCATAACATTTTCAATTTCCAAAGGCAGGGAAAAAATGTCGAACCATTTCACTGGACTCAGCCTCGGTCCTCCTCTCGGGGATCAAAGACTCGACCTATGCGACCTGTATGCATTCCAGGCGCCTGCTGACCCGGCGCGGACCGTGCTCATCCTTAATGCGAATCCGAGAGCCGACGCGCTCCATCCTGATGCCATCTATCGGCTAGCCATCGACAACGATGGCGATTATATGAACGACATTGCATTCAGCTATGTCTTCTCCCAGCCGCAAAGTGGCAGACAGACGGTTAACGTTTTTGTCGCGAAAGGCGCAGAATCCCGCTCGGTGGAAGCCGTCGGGAAAAAGATCATCGCTGACGCCGAGGTGTCGTTCGGCCCCAAACCCAACATCGTGAAGTCCGGCGACTACACATTCTTCGCCGGCAGCCGCAGCGACGCCTTCTTTTTCGACTACGACGGTATCAAGAATCTGTTCGATACCAGGGGCAAACGGAACTTCACCGAGCCTCATCTGGGCAGCAAGTCGCCGTGGACCGGCGTCGATTCAAATACGGAAGCCAACGTATTCTCGACGGTGATGGAGCTTCGCACCAGTGAGCTTGGCGCCAATCCGGTGATACACATCTGGGGGCGATGCAGCGTGCGCCAGGACGGCAAGCTGCTACATGTCGATCGCGCCGGCCACCCTTCCGTCAGCAGCTTCTTCAACACCGACGACACCAAGTTGGAATACAACGCCAGCGAGCCGGTCAACGATCGCAAGCGCTGGACCGATCAATTCGTCCACTTGATGGGGCATACCGGCAATTACACACGCGATGAGGCCATCGCTGCCATCGATACCGAGGGCCTGCTGCCCGACATGCTGACCTTCAATTCGTCGAAGCCGGCAAAGTATCCCAACGGGCGCGTATTTACCGACGATGTTATTAATCACCGCCTGGCGTTTCTGACGAAAAATGAGTGTCCGCCCACCGGCCTTAAGCCGCACACTGACATTCTCAAGGAGTTTCCGTACATTGGCACACCGCATCCGAAGAAGAGCTAGTGGGGAGCGCGCGACGGATTGGTTCCAGTCTCTTTGGGGTTTACCGACTCACCCAATACTTGGCGCATAATCTGCCCAAGAGCCTGAAGTCGTGGTTCGACTTCGCGTACGCGAACCGTACGCCCCAAGTCGACGCATTGATCTGACCCCGCATCATAGGCAGGCCACTCCGGAAGTCCAGCAACGTTGGGATTGCCGGTCTTTGCAAACTGCGTCCAGTATGCGCGGATGGCCTCGCCGAGCTTTTCATCGTCGTGGTTGTGATGCCAATCGGCATTAAAAGAGTCGCTCAAGAACTTGAGCTCCTCGCCGTGGTAGGCGCCCAGCTGCGCCCGCTTCCCGGTTTCAGCATAGGTGAAGTAATAGAGATAGGCCCTTTGACCTGCCCGCGTCGTAGCTTGAGCCATCGAGTAAGCGCCGTAGGCAAACGTATCGCTCTGCAACTGCAAATAGCGCGAGGGGACATCGGCATCCGATGCCGCGGGATAGGCACGGAATTCCTCGGCGGAATACTTGCCAGTATCCTCCGATAGATATTTCCTGTACTCATCGATCGTTTTCGGACCACCGTGACCAAACACTGTGGCTTCGTCGGCATTGCTACCAGCCAGCACGGGGATGTGCATCTGCTTGCCGTCAGCAAAAATATCTGCGGGCTGCCGGGGAATTACCCAGCCATCGACGATGGCGTCGAAGTGAACGCGATGGTCTTGACTCCAGGCTTTCAGAATTTCGTCAGCCGGAATGCGCCGGAGCTTTTGCAGCCCGTTCGCTCCGTTGCCAGCTCCCAGGTCCTCGGCTAGAAGCTCTCCGGATTCCTCGCCTGTGCCTGAGATCAGGTTGTACGGAATCGGAGTCCGAATGTCTTCGTTGTAGACACTCTGGCAATCCCCACTCTCCATAATCGCTCTCTGGAACAAACCGGCGGCCATCGGAGAAGACATGAGCAGGCAGATATCGACCGCGCCTGAAGACTGGCCCATGGCAGTTACCCGGTCGGGATCGCCTCCGAAGTGCGCAATGTTCTCGCGCACCCATCGTAGCGCTTGCAGTTGATCGAGAAGGCCATAGTTTCCAGAAGCGTGGTGTTGCGATTCCGCGGTGAGCGCCGGCAGCGCCAGGAAACCGAAAGGGCCGAGCCTGTAGTTAGCGCTCACCACCACCACGCCGAGTGGCGCGAGAGCGGGCCCCGGCGGCGTCAACTGGCTGTAGCCTTGGGTATTACTTCCACCGTGAAAGTAAACGAGGACCGGCAGTTTCACATGGGGCGAAAGCTGGGGCGTCCACACATTCAGGTAGAGGCAGTCTTCGCTCCAGCCGATGTAAGGAAGCCAACTTGCACGACTCTGCGGGCACGCCGCGCCGAATTGCGTTGCCTGGCGCGGGCCGTTCCATTTCCTTACGGGCTGCGGCGGCTTCCAGCGCAGCTCGCCCAGCGGAGGAGCAGCATAAGGAATGCCAAGGAACGCCGCTTCGGTTTTTGTGGAACCGAAATGCGCGCCTTCAAGCATGCCGCTTTCCAGTCTGACGGTTGGAGGCAAGTCCGCCTGCGTCTGAGTTTGCGCACTGGTGACAATGCCACAGACTATAAGACACATGGTGAGCCAAACTGATTGTGTTCGCACGATTGCCTCCCAACATCTCTAAAGCTGTTACTAAGGATTCGCGCGGGTGTACTCTCCGCGGAAGACCGTCATCCAAGTGGCCCCGTTGTCCGTTGATTTCTGCCATGTTTGCGCGACCTTGTTGGGCGCGATGCGGATCACTCTCACCTTGTCGAGCACGGTCTCTCCGTTGGGCCCGAGATTGGTGCCGTCGAATTCGGCGACGCCCGATGCGACGTGGCCTTCGCTGAAAACGTGGACGCGTCCCATGTTGTCTGCGAACATTCCACGCCAACCTTTGTCGTCAGCGCTGTAAGCGAATACGTTTTCACCGCTATGCCCTCGCTCGCCGTCCGATCTCTCTACCAGCAGACACTTGTCGAGTGTGAGGTATACCTTGCTGGTACTGCTTCCCGAACTGCCAGGAGCGGTAATACTCCAATCGCCCAGCCAGAAGTCGAGTTGCCGGCCCGCGGAGCTGGTGGCGCACGGTTCTGGAGCACTTGCGGCGAATGCATCGACGGTTAAGCCTGACCAGATCCACAGGCCAAGGAGCAGGAGCAAAACTTTGCTTCCGGTTAACGATTGAACAACTCTGTTTTTCTTCGACATCTCATTCCTCCTATGAACCAATTTCCGATTGCACATTCTGTTTCGTTATCTCCAGCGGTCGTCTCGCATAAAAGCGAAACGCATTGGAGTTCTTCTCTACTTCCACGACCTGAAACCCTGCCGCCTCCAGCCTTGCACCCACGCTGGCGGGATCGACCGTCACCAGCGTGTCTCCCACGTGGATCAGTCGCATCAGCCAGCTTTGCAGGCTGTCACTGCCCACAAAAACTCCTCCCGGCTGCAGCACTCGCCACACTTGGCGGAACAGTCTGTCCTGCAGTTGCGGCGAAGGCACGTGGTGCAGCATGGTGAAGCAGACAACGGCGGAAAACTGACCATCGGCAAATGGCATGTCCGTCGCATCGCCTGCGACTACCTGAACGTTGCTGCTACGCAAGCGTGAACCCAGTGACCTTGCCAGCTTCGGGTCGACTTCGATTGCCGTGAGGCGCCCGGCCCTGGGGCGCAACACATCCGTCGTTAGGCCAGGCCCGGGGCCAAGCTCGAGAACCAGCTGTCCTAAGATGGCGTTTGAGAGCGCCCACGGCACTCGTTGCTGGATAGTTTTTCGCCAGTGATTGGAATGGCATAGCCAGTGATGTAGACGGTTCATGTGTCCTCACCCACGCTCAACTTCACTGGATACACTTTATCCATTGCCCGTTTTGCATACTTCCGATATTGTGACAATGAATGTCGCAAAAGCGTCAAACTGCGATTTTCGAGCGCCTGCCGGATCGGCTATCTCACATTGCCACGCTCACCCACGACTATCCCGCCGGACATGTGATCCCATCGCACTTTCACGATCGTGACCAGCTTGTCTATGCCTCCCACGGAGTGATGACCGTACGCACAGGAGCCGGTACATGGGTTGTGCCAACCCATAGGGCAGTATGGATACCGGCGGCGATTCCACACACCATCACCATGTCAGGCACGGTGGCGATGCGAACTCTTTATCTGAAGCCGCGACTGGCGAGCGCACTGCCGCGAGATTGTTGCGTGGTCAACGTGTCATCTTTGTTGAAGGAACTCATTCTGCATGCCTGCACCTACGCCGGTCTGAAGAAAGGTATTAAGACGCAGCATTACCTGGTCGATGTAATCCTCGACCAACTGAAAGCCGTTCCGATGCTTCCTTTGCAACTTCCTAATCCGTCTGACCCGCGGGCGCTGCGAGTCGCCGAAGTACTCATTGCCGATCCGGGCAACGGCCGAACCCTGGCACAACTGTGCAAAGCAGGGGGCGCCAGCAAGAGAACCGTAGAGAGACTCTTCCAGGAAGACGTGGGGATGTCGTTTGGTAAGTGGCGGCAGCAGCTTCGCCTTATGCAGGCGATGCGGATCCTGGGGGAAGGAGCCAAGGTCACGCATGCCGCTCTGGAAGCAGGCTATAGCACGCCGAGTGCATTTATTTCAATGTTCAAGAAAGCTCTCGGCACGACGCCCACGCTGTACTTTAGAACAGCAGCCAAGCGCCCATAGAACGGCTCTCCGTGCTTCACATGATCTTGTTTGTCGACAGTTTTTCTTATGCTTCTTCGATCAGTCCTTCTCACGCTCCAATCAGCCCTGGATAATGGCTAGCCCCTTGGAGAACTGCGATCACGTCCACTTCTCCACCATGGGGCATCTATCTTCGCCGCGTAAACAAAACTTGTCGGAAGCGCGGGTCAAGTTTCTAACTCTTCCGATTGTGGGAACCAGGTCAGATTTGAGTTGCGAGCTCGCCATGAATGCAGTGCGCCAAGCCGTCCCGTCAAGGCAGATGCAGAGTCACAGACTCCAGCAATTCCTTGATGCCGTTCCAGCCAATTTGCACGCCAATACAAACCAGAAGAAATGACGACAATTTCGTGATTACCATCGTCGCGGTTCGCCCCAGTCTTCGTGCCAGGCGGTCGGCAAATCCATAGCACAGAAAGATGCTCAACGCGATCAGCGCGAAACCAACCAACGCCGTCAAAATTGTCAAAGGGTGAAGAGCGTGACGTCGTGCCGCGTTTGCCCCGAGTGTAACGGCAACGGAGATTGATCCCGGGCCCACGGTCAGCGGCAACGTTAAGGGGTAGAATGCCCGACCAAAAACATCCTGTGGTTGAATGCGCGTACGGGCATCTTTGTCACACCCTTCGTCGCTTTCCATCAGTGTTGCCCACCCCATCGCTACGAGGATCATTCCCCCGCTGACTTGCACTACGGGGAGAGAAATTCCAAAGAAAGCCAGGATGTAGGTACCGACAAAATACGAGCCGACCAACAGCACAAAACTGTCGGCTGCAATTCGCCATGACAAGGCTCTTCGCGCCTCCGAACCGTATTCACTGGTTAGAGCCAGAAAAAACGGGCTACCTCCGATTGGATCCACAATGGGGAAGATCGCACTGAGAATCAGAAGTAGGCCCTTCGTCGCTTCGATCAATGCGTCAGACCTCTCTCCTCTGCCTAATAGCCGCCGGACAAAGGTAAACACAGTCCGCTGGGACGTCGGTGAAGCCGTACCCTCTCAAAACCGATTTATGAAATGGTCTGTGCCGTGACGCTCCTCAACTACATTGGAAGCAAACTGCTGAGTAAAGTTCTTACTCCATGAGACCGCCCGGAATCTTGGGCCGCTTTCCGGCACAAGTCCCGACCCTGCTTGTCCTGGGCTACGAATGTGTCGGGATTAAATCTAATCGTCTTGGCCTCAGGCATGTCTTGGGGAGAGCCTATCCCCTCTACCTCAACCGTCAAGGCGGGCACTAATGCCGAGCCATCCATAATTGTGCTGCCGTGCAAGAGGCCCTTGTCGCATCTGATCGTGGTTTTGTCTGTGACCTTGAAACTGCGAGCCGAGCCGTCCTTGCCGTCCAGGACCTGCACCACGTCGCCTTCGTGCACAACAATTGGGCCCGTGACCTTCACCTTATGGCCTTTCGCGGACGACCTGGTCGCTGCTGTCGAGAACACTGCTATTACAATCACGAAATAAATACAAGCTGCTGCTAAGAGCGTGAAGCGAAATTTTCTAAGGAACTCCACCAGCCTTTTCCCCCTACACCAATAGAGGCTTGACCAAGCAGGCAGGATTCAGGACTGCTTGTATGTTAGTCAACCTCTCGCTATCTATAGAGCAAGTCGTCAGCCAAAGCCGGGGCACGTCGATGTGGGCGCTCTCAACAGAAAACATGGAACTTGTGAGGGTTTGAGTAAACGGCAGATTGGCATCAGTTGAGCATCAAATGACGATTCTTCGGCACTTTGCAAACTATTGGGCATCTGCCTAAGTGGCAGCGCCGGCCCCTTCACGATGGCAGTTGCCCGGAGTGCCGCGTCTTATCATCCATAGTCCGGTGGGTGTTGACCATCCGAGCATCAGGCAAGTGTCTCTGATACTCCATTGACGAGCGTTTGCAGAAGCGTTGTCACATCTGGACATTGGGCAAGTCCAGCACTTTGGCCGGCCCATAAGGCCAGGAATTCGCTCCGTCCGGCCTGCTGCGCTGGCACGGCGAGGTTCCGCATGAGGGTCCGTTGCAGCGGGTACGGGAGAACGGCGACGCCGGGCCGGTTCATCTCTTCCAGAAGTTGATTGTGGATGCCGCGTGCCAGGCGTCCGGTGAACCCACGTGTAAGCGAAGTTCGGATCGCCTTTCCGCTCAGGATCGCCTCGCGGTGCAACGTGCTTGCTCCAGACTCTTCGCAGGCAAGAAAGACCGTCCCCATCTGCACACCTTCGGCACCAAGCGCGAAAGCTGCAGCGATGCCGCGGGCATCTGCGATTCCTCCGGCCGCTACTACGGGTACCTCCACCGCATCCACGATCTGCGGTACCAGAGAGATCGTTCCCGTGAGGGAATCTTCTGGGGAGCGCAGGAACGATCCGCGATGTCCACCGGCCTCGAATCCGGATGCCACAACGACATCGACACCGGCTTGCTCCAGGGCGATAGCCTCGTCCCGTGTTGTCGCGGTGCCGATGGTGAGGATGCCCTGGCGATGACACTCTTCGAGAATCTCGTAAGGCGGAATGCCATAGATGAACGAGAAGGCAGGCACCTTAGCATCGAGCAGAACGCGCACCTGATCTTCGAAGCGAAGCGGCTGGTATGGTGAGAACTGCGGCTTGCTCGCACCGACCGCCTTAAGATGCGGAGCTAGATGGGAGAGAGCGCGTTTGAAGGCTTCGGCATCGGACGTTGCTGCGCCCTCATCCTCCATCGAAACCCAGAGGTTCATGGCGAATGGTTTGTTGGTCAATGAACGGACCTCGGCGACGACCTCCTGAATCGCCGACGGAGCCAGGGCATGCGCGCCGAAAGAACCCAGACCTCCGAAATTTGATACGGCGGCGGTTAGGCGCTGCGAGGAAAAGGCTCCAAGAGGCCCTTGGATGATCGGGTACTCAATTGCGAGTTTGTTTGAAATGCGCGTCCTGTTCCATGCTGAATTTCGTTTCGTCATAAGTCAAACCCAGAAGCGGGTCTCCACGGCTCCTTATGTCGCGACTTCCATAATGACCTCGATTGCCACAGGCATGCCTAGAGGAAGACTTGCCACGCCTAAGACCATACGGACTGAAGTTTTGTCTTCCCCAAAAACATCGCGGAATAGCTCGGAGGCAGCGTCGGCAACTTTTGGTTGATCGAAGGAGTCTCCATCCGTTGCAAGATAGACGCACAGCCGAACAACGCGGGTTACTTTATCGAGCGACCCTAGCTTCTGCCTTGCCGCTGACAAAACATTCAGAGAGGCAATGCGGACCGCCTCTCTACCAGCGTTCACATCCAGTTCTTTCCCCAGACGGCCGACGAACTTCGGCTCGTGTCCGATGGCAGGAAGCATACCGCTGAGGAAGAGCAGATTGCCGGTCTGTACGGCCTCGACATAAGCGCCGAACGGTGTGGGCGGAGGGGTGAGTTCGATGCCGAGCTCCTGCAGTCGGCGCTCCGCGTTGGCCGGCTGCGAGCCCTTGCCGCTTACCATCTGCCTGAGTGCGCACCACCGTCCACGTGCAGCACCTCCCCGGTCACCTGACGGGCTTCCGTGAGATAAACCACGGCCTCCGCGATGTCCTTCACGTCAGAGATTGTACCCATCGGGGAGAGCGTCTTCAGGAAGTCCTTCGAATTGTCCTTGTGCAGCGGCGTGTCCACGGAGCCGGGCGCGACTGCGTTGAAGCGAATTTTCTCCTTCGCATACTCCATGGCCAAGCTCCGCGTAACGACATCAAGTCCACCCTTGGTGATCATCGGGATCGACGCCGTAATGCCTGCAATGGGGTTGTCCACCAGCGAGGCCGTTACGGTAACGACGCTTCCGCCAGACTTCTGCGTAAGCATCTGCTTGACTACTCCCTGCGTGACGTAGATGAAGCCTTCGAGGTTGGTGGAAGACAGCGCCTTGAAATCTTCAGCCGTGTAGTCCGTAAAGGGCTTTGTGAAGAAGATGCCTGCATTGTTGACCAGCGCGTCAATGGATCCAAATTTCTGGACGGCTGTCTCGACGACCTTCGAAGCGACAGCACTATCGCCAATGCTGCCATCCACAAGAGCCAGATGCTCAGACTCGATGAAGGTATCCGATTTCCTGATGTTGCGCGAGTTCGCGACAACATCGTATCCCCGATCAAGGAACGACTGGACTACGCCAGCTCCGATGCCTTGCGAAGCTCCGGTTACAATGACCGTTTTCTGTTTACTTGCCACATCAGCCTCCTTGGCTGTCGGTTAAAAAATGAGAGATGATGCAAGTCCAGGCGTCTGGCTGCTTCTGAAAATCCCACTGCGCGGCTTTCACAACCTCGGCAGCAATCTGCCATCAATTCCCAGGAACTCTTTCAAATCCCGTCGTAGCGGGAATATCCACGCTGGGCCCAATAGTCTCCTGGCTCTTCCGCGAAATACGTAATTTTTGTTATGGCCTTCACATTCTTCAAACCAAGTTTCACGGGCACCAACAGACGGAGAGGTGCTCCATGATCCACGGTAAGGGGCTGACCGTTGAAGTGTGTGGCCAGTAGCGACTGTGGGTGGCGGCCCGTCGCCAAATCGAGTGACATAAAGTAAGGATCAGGACTCCCAGAGGCATCGTAGTAAAGCTCGATGTCGCCAGAATTTTCTTTTCCTGCGGTGATGTACGGCATGGTGTATCTCCTTTTTCTATTCCGATGAATGAATCTTTGGTGCTGACAGATAGCGACTGGGCCCTTTGGATTGGGAAGAGATCGACCGGCCGAGTGCAATCGGGTTTGCCCGCTTGATCCCCGGCAAACAATAGCCAGTCGATCTGGTGTCCGGTTTGTTGACGCTTGTAACTGCTCACAACTATGAGTAAACCGCAACTCGCATACGGGTTTGTGCGGATTCTTGCTGGGATGGTCGGAATCTTGCTAAATTCATTCTCCCCGACCGAGAGAATTCCAACGACTCACACCCGAGCCCGGGTTTTAGTTTGAGGAAGCGACGACGAGAGCTCGAATGAGCTACGGCGTGGCCGAGTCAGAATTGTTGACGCAAGCCCCACAATGCTGAGGCGGATACAAGGAGTGATCATTTATAAATTCCGGACAGGACGCGGCGTTAACAAGGAAATGAACGGCACCTCGTGACAGTGAAGTT
>Ga0210398_10006492_pt1 | contig 10739 bp, 9 predicted proteins | sample IncBWC4OmetaG_FD_161047 | JGI IMG/M metagenome (GOLD analysis project Ga0210398, IMG submission 161047) | Forest soil microbial communities from Barre Woods Harvard Forest LTER site, Petersham, Massachusetts, United States - Inc-BW-C-4-O | ecosystem: Environmental > Terrestrial > Soil >... | reverse complement strand
CCTTCCTGGCGTGCTCGATAGATCTGCAACGGAATGAGAACGACGAAGAGCCAGAGATAGAGCGGCTGATTCATATAGAGAAAGATCCCGGCGATCGCCAGGGCTCCGAAGAGGTAGATCGGGTTGCGAATTCGAGAATAGAGGCCGTGAGTGACGAGGGCCTGAGCCTTCGGGCGGACGGAGAACGAGCCACCTAGTTGAATCCGGGCCAATACCAGAAGCGCCAGCGATGGCAGTCCAATCACCACGCCGGCAATTCGCGTCGGAATCCACGGCTGGCTGCCGAAGTGAACTCCCACGAAGATAATCACCGGTAGGGCGAGAACGAGTGTGAGAACGTTCGTTTTCATCTTCCCCAGCCTCTCGGCAAAATCGAACCCGTATGATGTTACGCGATCCGGTCCGAACGCCGTTACCGTCAAAGTGAAGTATTACTCGTATTTTCGCGATCTAGGCATCCTCCAGCTCCTGTTTGAAGGAGGCGCGAAATGTTTCGAGATCCGATTTGGCACACTACGGTAACCGGGCTTACCGGAGAGCATTCCACCCAAAAATGAGAGCGATGAAGCAGAAGGCAGCAGCCCACGCGACGATGAAACGATCGACACCTTCTTCGTCGGTTTTCGCCATATCTCCCGTTGTGGCTCAAGAACCGATAGCGGGGCATACAACAGCACCAGGAAGCCAAGGAATATTTTCGCCGCGACCCACCAATTTTCTTTTTTGTCATGCGGGCAATCCACAACCTTCATTGGCAACGGTAATTGTAGGCTATCCGATTGCGGCCTGAACCCAGGGTCAGGTCCTGATTGAAGCCGAAATCGTACTTGTGAAATTGCAGGCCCCGGCACATCTCCGCTAACCAGACTACAAATCCAAGGGCCAGGAAACCCTCCAACCCCGCTGGTCTCGGTGGCGGCAACGTGTCGGCAACGTTGTGTCGAAGACAGGGGAAGCGTACGATGCGCGGGACAGAGGTCCAATCGGAAATTTCTGACTCTTGGGGAGACGGACGGGACGTGCATGGCTTGCAGCGTCGCTCGGAAGGAGATCGATGAGTTCACGACCGGAAATTGACCGCCGTACCTTTATGAAAGTTGGCAGCGGAGTGCTGGCGGCGGGCCTCGTGCCTTCGCTTGGGGATGAAGCTAATCGACCGGCGACTGGAGCTAGTTCGCTGGCGGCTGAAGCTAGGGGGCTCCGCGAAACGCCGTTTGCCGTCAAGTGGTATCCATTCACAGGTCATCCTAACTCGGATACCTGTTGGTCGCTTTCCGTCGGGCCCGACGGACGGATCTATGCGGCTGCTTGCGCGGAGAGCATGCCCGGGGGTGTAGTCAAGCCTGTCCGCTACAACGAACAGCGCGACGACCTCGACTACCTCTTCGACCTCGCCGAAAAGGTGGAGGATCCCGGCGACTCAGGTCGTGCTTCGCAGTGCAAGATCCATTACAGCTTCGCGCCCTCGATGCACGATGGCGTCCTGTACATGGCGACACATCTTTCAGGCCCGCCCATCGATCTGCCCGTTTATTCGCCGTGGTACTCCTGGCACGACGCGAAGCGCTGCTTTCGCGGCTCCGCGCTGCTCGCTTTCGACACCCGCGCCGACCACGTTCTCTGGTGGGACACGCTCATCCCGAAGGAGGGCTGCCGCTGCCTATTGCACGATGAAGAGCGCGGATTGCTCTACGCCATGAGTTACCCGCGCGATCATTTCATCATCTATGATCTTCGCACCCGCAAGCGACGCGACGTTGGCCGCATTAGCTCCATCAATCCTCAGGCACTGTTCCTCGACAAGCGGCATCGTGTCTGGACCAGTAGTGACTACGGACATTTGGTGCGCTACACGCCTGAGACGGAGCGCCTGGAAATCTCTCCCGGTTTGCTGGCGCATGATCTGAACTATCAGACCGGCTGGCACAGCGTGTTTTATGACGTGGCGCCCTCGCCAGACGGCGAATGCGTCTACGCTTCCACTTGGTGTCCGAATCCGCGCTTGATGCGCATCTGGCCGAACGAGGGCGAGTGGCCGCGAGTCGAGGACCTCGGGCCGGCCACGCAGCTTCGGGACACCAGTTTCCCAATTGATATGTACCGGGACCACTGCGGCGGGCTGACGTTCGGGGGCGATGGCAAGCTGTACTACGTGGCCTCGCGTTGGCGCGATTCGAAATACAATCCGATGCCCGAATCACGGAAACAGAATGAGGGCGTGGTCTGGCGCCTCGATCCGCAGACCCTCAAGCGAGAGGAAGTCGCTCGACTTGAGCATCCCACAGGCATGGCGCACTATGTTTCCCGCGGCGCTGTGGACCACAACGGCGATCTCTTCTTCGGCCACGTTGGAAATCACCCTTCCGGCATTTTCAAAGTCTCGATGCCGGCAGACCGGAAGCGGAGAAACGCGCACCTTCCGATTCGGATGTGGGGCTAAGGACGACCACGATGCAGACGAAACCCGGATTCGATCCTAATTTGCCGCAGATCAAGGCTTATCTGAACGAACTCGCGCACCAATTTGTCCGCGAGGGCACGATGGTGGCGTTTCCCACTTGCCTGCCCGGCATGACTACGCCGATTACTCACGACGAGAGCCGCATCACCGCGCTCGACATCAACTCCCACGGACATGTCTACGGTGGAACAAGCGGACGCCAGGCGCACCTTTTTGGAGCGGCGTTCCACGGGCTCACCGGGATTGTGCTGGATGCCGGGGCGGTGCCCGGTTCGACGAGCACGGAAGCCATTTGTTGCGGCGCGTCCGGCGTGATCGCCTTCGTGAACGGACCGCAGGGTGGCCGCGCCGTGGCTATGCCGCAGTTGGATCTCGCAGAGGACTGGGTTCAGGAGTGGGGCCTCGAGAAACCGGTTCTCAAAGACCTCGGCGAGTGTGTTCCGGGAGAGCCCGTGGTTCACGCAATCTCTGCCCCGTCGGGAAAGACCGTCGCCGGCATAACCACGCGTCACTTGTTCACAGTGGATGTCGAGTCGGGAGTGATTACTGTTGTTGAGGAGGCACCGGGTCGCGGCCATCTGGCCATGGGCCGTGCTGGCGTATTCGGACAGGATGAGGGCACGCTACTCTGGCGCTTCGATGTTGCTGCTGGCCACATCCGACGTGCCGCCGTCCAGCTTCCCGACGGCGAATGGACCGGCCCGCTTCGGTGGGCTCGCGATGGCCATAGCGGCCTGCTGTTCACGGCCGACGCAACCGGGCAGCTGTTCTCTTTCGACGAGAACAAAGGCTTCCGTGCGCTCGGAAGAGCGCATCTCGCGCCAGTCGGACCCATGGCGGTGGCGCCTGACGGCAGGCTCTTCGGCTTCTGCGGAGACGAGATGGCGAACCTGTTCTGCTGCGACACGGTGTCAGGCAGTGTCAGTAATCTCGGGGTCGCCGCTTCGATTCTTGAGCAGCGCCGCTATGGCTACCAGTTCGGCGACGCCGTCGCCGGCCCCGATGGTGAAATCGTGTTCGGCGAGGACGATAACGGCGGGCATCTGTGGCTCTACTTTCCGAAAATCAAGAGCGTCAACAGCACGCCTTTGACAAAGTGAAGTGCGGGGCATCCAGATACCATGTTGCCCAAACTTTTTGCATGTTATTCATTTCGAGCGTGTTCATACTTTTAGCAGCCGCGGGGAGGAGATCCCAAGTCAGAATTTCCATGCGGGCAGCCTTCCGGTAAACCCAGTGAGAAGTTACCTTCGTTGTCCAGCTAGCCCGATTACTGATGACAAGCGGATTTAGTCTAAAGTCAGCGGTGCAATCCGAGATTTATGGACTCTTCTAACCCCAATTTTGTCAAGACGCTCGGTCGGCTACCGCTCTTCACCGATCTGTCTGAGGCGGAATTGGCGCTAATCGCAGAGAGTGTGAGCCGTCTGTATTTCGACGAGGGGAGTGTAATTTTTGAAGAGGGCGACGTAAGCGAGAACATCCTAGCGCGCTGTCGAAGGAGCTTAGAGTTCATCGGCTTAGCGCCGGCGATCGAGCCGGAAGGCAGCTGCTTGGAAATCGCCGCGTAGGTCTAGTTGCAACCCGTGGCGCATCCACCACGCGCCCGAGGCGCTGCCCGGCGTGTCAGGCAGGGACTTGCCCTCGATCCAAGTGAGCTTGTATTCGGCGTCAAGATCAAGTCCTTGCAATTGCAGTAAGGGAAAGTAGCGGCCTTCCTGTGTCGCGTTCGCGAAGGCAAAAACGATGCCCTGATTCTTGTCAGTCGAGACTGATTCCGTGGCGGAGAATTCGCTGCCATCACGAGGACTGATCAGCCGGTAGAGATCACCGCGCACTATCGTTCGCTGTGCGGAGTGATAAGCGGCGATCAACCTTTTTGCCGTTGCAAAGTCCTCTGCGGTCCAATGATCGAGATTGGCGCCAATGCCGAGCGAGCCTTGCATGGAACTGAGCATCCGGTAAGTGAGAGAGGTAGAGCGTTTGTTGTTAAGCCAGTGCGGCGAGTCCGTGACCCAAGCCATCATGATTTGAGGCGTGTACGCGTAAGTAAAGCCATCCTGCATCGAGAGGCGGTCGAAGGGATCCGTGTTGTCCGAGGTCCAGACCTCATCGGTGTAGCGCAAAATGCCGAGGTCGACGCGCCCTCCGCCTCCGGAGCAGCTTTCAATTTCGATCTTGGGATGCTTCTTGCGCAGGTCTGCAAGAATCGAATAGAGGTTGCGGATGAACTCAACATAGACGCGCTTCTGCTCGTCGACTGGAACCTGATCCCAGCCCGGCTCCGACCAGTTGCGGTTGTAGTCCCACTTGAGAAAAGCGATGTCGTTCTCGGTGAGCAGCTTATCGAGAAAGCCCTCCACATAGTCGCGCACGTCGGGGCGAGCGAGGTTTAGCACGAGTTGATTGCGCGATTCGGAATGCGGTCGACCAGGGAAATTCAGAACCCAGTCTGGATGCTTCCGATAAAGATCCGAATTTGGATTGACCATTTCTGGTTCGACCCACAACCCAAAATCCATGCCGAGCGAATGGACCTTGTCGATGAGTGGCTTCAAACCGTGGGGAAACTTCTCCGAGTTCACGTACCAGTCGCCGAGTCCGGCATGGTCATCCTTGCGCTGGCCAAACCAGCCGTCGTCCATTACAAATCGGTCCACGCCAATGGACGCAGCCTTCTCCGCCAACGCTATTTGTCCAGCTACATCGACCCTAAATTCAGTAGCTTCCCAAGAATTGTAAATAACGGGACGCGGCTTGGGGTCCGGCGCCTGCGGCAGGATGCGTGCGATTTCAAAACGATGCAAAATGCGTGAAGCTCCGCCCAGGCCCTGATCGGAATAGCCACCATAAAAAACCGGCGTCTCGAGATGTTCCCCGGGTTTCAGCTTGTAGCCAAAATCAAATGGATTGAATCCGCCTGTTACTCGCACCGCATCCAATTGGGTGTGCTCAACGCTGATTCGCCAGGATCCGGACCACGCGAGCGCTCCAAACCAGACCTCCCCGTGCTCCTCGCCGGCGAAAGCAGCTCCGACTGCTGCTTGGCCTTGGTCTCGGGAAATCGCGAACCACGGATTGGCCTGATGGCCGGTGGTTCCGCGGCGGCTTTCGATGACGCGTGTGCCGCCGCGAACGAGTTCCTGATTCAACCCCCACTCGCCGGCCCAGCGGCCTGTCAAATAGCTCAAGGTATAACGCGCTGGAGGCAGGGTCCATTGCGCGGCTGCAGCCTGTTCGATCACAACCGGCTGCCTATCACGGTTTTCGATGTCCGCAGAACGGGCCAGAATACCAGTATCCGCGTCGATGGAATAACGCAGCGTCACATAAATCTCGCGAGAAATATCCTTCAGTTGCAACTCGATCGCTTGCGGACCGCTCTGCGTGGCCCGGAGAAAATGAAGCACCAAATCGCGATTGCCGTCGGCAAAGGTGATCTTGAGCGCGGGCTCCGTAAATAAGCCTGCACCCCAGCCTGCGTATTCCTCGGGCGTGGTTGTGTAAGACGAATCGAATGAAGCCACCTCCAGAAGCGAGTGCGCGGGCGGAACGGTGTCGTGCGCACCAATGCGAGCGCCCCAATAGAGCGGCTGCAACTCGCCGCGCTCATTCACGCCGAACGCATAGGTAGAATTGCCCCCGTCCAAACGGAAGACCTGTGTGGTCTGTGCCATGCTTGACGCGACGGCGAGCAGGGTCAGGAATAGAGATCTGGATACCGCGCAAGAAATTCGCATGCTCAAAGAGAATTTCATTTCGTCATATCCTAGCATTTGCTGCGAAAGTTTGGAGGTTGGGGTTACCAAGTGCTCTCGCTCGGAACTACCGTGACCTATTTGCGCTGGAGACCGATTCTCGAAGCCCTGCCTGCGCAAACAGGGGAGGGAAGCGCTGTGCGCCGGGCAAACACCTGCCGTCACTTCAGCTTAGTTGGAGCGAGAATATCCGAGATCCTTCTTTGATTGTCACGAGACGATCCGTTTCGACATTCTGAAATGTCTCCTTGAGGCCACTCGGCCAACGTATCGCAACGTCCGCCCTGGTTAGTTCACCGAGGCCGAAGTGGACTCTGAACTCGTTGCTGGAGATATAGTTGGATTGGCTCAAGACCTCCTGGCTTTGTACGCACTTCCATAAGGCAGGAGAACTCGAGCTCCAATCGCACTGCGGTTGGACTTGGTTCCGATTAGATTGAGTATCCTTCCTCGGCTAGCGCACGACCGGCGCAGATGGCAATCGGGGGCTGGAATTTCGCGCCGTGAACGGTCCCACTCTTGGAGACCAAAATAGACCCGCGAAACCATTGAATCAGGTGTAGGCTGGCCGTGCACCAGGTCTGCTGCGTGTCGTAGGGGTAGTCAGAGAACGCTAACGAAGAGGGGGACTGGCACGCACAATCGTTGTAATTAATATTTCGCCCTGAACTTCCCAGGATTTCTTATATCGTTCGCGATGGGAATCACGTGTGGCTGCTGTGGACAGTTCCAAGGCCGAGACCTGCGGCAGGCACGGTCCAACTCGCGCGAGAATAGTAAGATGAGCTTGTGTGTCACGGAGACAGCAAGATTAGCCACGAATCAAGCGCCGCGAAAGTTCGGAGAAATGAAGGGCAAACAGTATGGTTATGGCGGGCAGCGGCACTTCATCGGAATCGAGAGGAACAGAGGGTAACAAGGCCTATCCAGTAGCACTGGCAATGGTTACCGTGCTGTTTTTCTTCTGGGGTTTCGTCACGGTTCTGAACGATATCCTCGTGCCACACCTGAAGTCCGTCTTCGATTTGAACTATACAAAAGTAATGCTCATCCAGTTCGCTTTCTTTTCGGCCTACTTTCTTTTCTCCATTCCTTCGGCAAAGGTAATTGACGCGGTCGGATACAAGAAAACAATGGTAGTCGGGCTGGTGACGATGGGGTTGGGAGCGTTCTTGTTCATTCCCGCAGCAAGTGCGCTGTCTTATCCACTATTTCTAGCCGCATTGATGGTGCTGGCCGGGGGAATCACGGCGCTTCAGGTGGCCGCCAACGCTTATGTTGCGGTGCTCGGACCGCCAGAGACGGCCTCAAGTCGGTTGAACCTGACGCAGGCATTCAATTCCCTCGGAACGACAATCGGCCCATATCTGGGAGGAATGTTTATCCTGGGTACCGTTGTCGAAAATAAAGATGCCATTGCGAGGATGTCCAACGAAGCATTACATGCCTTTCGTGTTCAGCAGGCCGCCACTGTGAAATTGCCATATATGGTGATTGGTTTTGCTCTGCTGGTGTTTGCGGTGTTGATCGGCTTCTTTAAGTTGCCTGCCATACCCGAAGTCGAGCGTCATGCGGATGGGAGGCACGAAGGAAGTATGTGGAAGTACCGGCACCTTCTGCTTGGCTGCGTGGGCATCTTTCTCTACGTGGGAGCAGAAGTGTCCATCGGCAGCTTTCTGATCAACTATTTTAAAGAGCCGGAAATCGGAAACTTGCCGGAACTTGTAGGAGCGAGATATGTGGCGTACTACTGGCTGGGCGCGATGGTGGGGCGTTTCATTGGCTCGGCGGTCTTGCAGAGAATAAACACGCGGACGGCGCTGGGAATCGCGGCATTCTGCGCGATGGCGCTTGTGCTGTTGTCGATGCTAACGACTGGCCACGTGGCGATGGGGAGCATTATTATTGTTGGTTTTTTTAATTCGATCATGTTCCCGAGTATTTTCACTCTAGGCATTGCAAAGCTGGGCCCGCGGACTGGAGACGGTTCGGGGCTGCTCATCATGGCCATAGTGGGCGGAGCCATCATTCCAGTTATGCAGGGAGCGATTGCGGACCGGATAGGGGTGCACCACGCTTTCCTACTGCCCGTGATTTGCTATTTGTATATTGCCTACTACGCATTCCGAGGAGCGCAGCCCGTGGGAGTCGAGTAGAAGGAAAGTAGCGAAACAGATCCGCCAAGAGAGAGTCTACCCTCTCACCCGTATTCGCGAGGATGCGATCGAAGCCACTCTTGCAAGCTAGAAACCGTTCGGAAGGTGCTCGAGTTGGACTGCGCCCCGACTGTCTGCCAGTAGATATAATAGTTGCGCTATTTGTTAGACCATCGAGACAAAGACGTTTGTAAGAGTTGGTCCCCTGACGACGTTCGTTCGCGAACGGAGTTGACGGTACAATGGGCGTGGCGACGGAACGAAGATGGGCGACAATAACCTCACTCTGATTTTTTCAGGTTGATCCGGCGAAGCACAGTCTTGTCTGGAAGAATGAAAATCCCTTCGATCTTGTCACCATCAATCTTGAGGGTGATGACTCCCCTGGGAAGCTCAATAGTGAGCGTGTGCATTCCACTATCATAGCGCCACTCCCCTGAACCCATCACGATTTCCCTCCCGTCTACGACTTTGCCGGCCGTGACCGTGAGGAAGCCGCGCTTACCTGGAATGGCGGCAAGGCGGTAAACCGCGATTTCGTCATGGCAAGAGGTGCCTTTCTCAACGCGCACAGAATCACCGCGCCAAGTGCCCGCAGTGTTCGACTCGTCGTCACTGGCTGAAGCGTTCGCGGGAGTGTTCTGCGCGATCGCGACAGTCGCGAAAACCAGCGACCCAGCCAGCGAAACGACCAGGACTGCGCCCCAGGAAAATGGAATTCTCATCGCCCCTCCGCACGTCACCGTGGTTTCGACGATTCTAGAACAGGTGTAGTCCCGTTACCGTACGGTTAGCGCGGTTAGGCTTCGTTGGGCACATGGTCCGTTAGCGGCTCATTTCGAGTGGGCGAGCGGCCGGTCTATCCGGCACTCACCGGCTCGCGACTTCCCGGTGGTCAGTTGCCGTCAACCATTTACTGACGCAATCTCTTTCGACTTGATCTCGTACTCGAAGCCGTCCGGATCGAGGCAGTCGAGTCGGCCGTCTGCTGTTTCCGCCTGCGGGTACATCAGGAATCCAATTGGCGCGCCGTGCGATCCCGGTAGCGCCACATCGTGCGCGAAATTGTAAGCCATCCAGTTCATCTCCCATGACCCGAATAGCCGCATACGCGCTTTTTTCACCATATCGTCGTGCAAGGGACGATTTCCCGGTGGTTCTTCCAACATTACCTTCCGCACATCCGCAGGATCAACAGGCACCCAGCCGAAGCCGCCGAGGTATACCTCCGCACGGCAATGCTGCGCCTTTGTCACGATCTCCGTCGAAGGGCCAAGGCTCTTATATCCCAGGTCTGATTTGGCAACCCGGATACCGTACACGTCGCGCGCCGGAAGGCCCGCCGCCCTGGCGAGCCCGACAAACAGCGCATTCAGGTCGGCGCACTTGCCGCCCAAATCCTTGGTTTCCAGCATGAAGCGAATGTCGCCCAAGCCGCACCCCCGCGTTGTCGGATTCCGGAAGGTGTTCTCCACGATCCACTCGTAGATCGCACGCGCCTTTTCCAAATCCGTCTTCGCGCCTGTTGTAATTTCGGTCGCTGTCGTTTTCACGATGCCGTCGGTCGGCAGCAGCTTAGTCGGCCGCAGAAAATGTTCCAAATCCGCTTGATCTTCTCTCGGCGCATTGCCGGCTGCGGAGAGGTCCAACGCATAGTTCTTGGTGGCTATCCGGCTCGTGACGGTAAGGACCGGCTTCACGCCGACAGGGAATTCCGCTGCGATGATGCCTAGCGTGTCGGTCCTGCTCTCGATCATCTTCGCGGTGCCACCCTCGGCCTTGAACTCATTCGCGAGCGTCTTCTGGTAGGGCATTGGATTGAGGAGCGCCGCCGGTAGCCATATCCGTGTCATCCCGGAAGTCTTCAGAACTCGCACACTGGTCGTCACTTCAAACGTGCGCCACACGTCAGCTGCGGCACCCTGCGACCACAGGCGTCCCGACTTGGGAAAGGCCAGAGATGCTGACACAACACCTACGGAGCGCAAGAAATCGCGACGTTTCATAACCCCACCTAGTCGGTCACAATTTCGTTTATTGGGCTTTCTACCCAATCACAAAATACACTTGATTCAGCACTCAAGCAACATGGCCCCCTGTCAACTGGAAGCCAGGGTAAAACCTGCCCCCTGCGCCTGTTGAAGCGAGAGCCTCAGCGGATTATCATCCCGATGGCCTGCCGCCATACGCGGCGGGGACGGCTAGGGGGATGGCATGAAGAATTCAGAGGGGACCAAGCAAGCGAAAACAAGCCGGATTGCCGCTGGACCAAAAGCGGTGCTACCAGCCAAGAACCCTGAGCAGCGGGGCGGGCAAATCGCCGTCAACGCGGAGTATCTCGAACGCATTAAAGTTCTCAGCGAG
>Ga0210398_10006489_pt1 | contig 10742 bp, 10 predicted proteins | sample IncBWC4OmetaG_FD_161047 | JGI IMG/M metagenome (GOLD analysis project Ga0210398, IMG submission 161047) | Forest soil microbial communities from Barre Woods Harvard Forest LTER site, Petersham, Massachusetts, United States - Inc-BW-C-4-O | ecosystem: Environmental > Terrestrial > Soil >... | reverse complement strand
CAGCGTGAAGTTACGCGTGGTGTCACCGCCCTCATAACTGACCATGTAGGAATTGTCGACCGCCACCACCGCGGGCGCCACCCAGGCCTCGACCGAGAACTCGCCCGTCGCCTGGATGAGATTGTAGAGCTTCGAGCTCGACGCGGTCGTGGCCTGCGCCTTGCCGCCGCTGCCGACATTGATACCCCAACCGCCGGCCAGGGTGACGTTGCCCGAGATCGTGAGATCCGCGGACGGGTCGATGCCGCTGGTGTCGAACGTGGTGTTGTTGACGACCGACTGGAACTCGTATTTGGCGATCGTGTCGGCATCGTAGCGGCTCGCGCCGCTGGCGATGGTGCCCTGCGTGAGCGTTATCGCCTTGCTGACGACCAGATTGGGATCGATGTTGGACGGGGTCAGCATTTGCGCGAATGCCTGAATCTGCGCCAGCATCTGCGCTGCATCGGAGGCGCAGTTGTCCCAACAGTTGTGGTTATCGGTGAGCAGCCGCTGATACAGGCGTGAATTCACGCCGCACGACAAGGGAGTCGTGGTGCCGTTGCTGTTGCCGGCGACGAACGGACTGCAGCCGGTGAAGTCGATTTTCGGAATCGCTGCCGGATAAGCAATCAACAGATTGGGATCGGCGTGATACGGCTGCTGCTCCACGGAAGGATCGGCCGTCGTGGAATGGCAGCGCACACAATACTTGCTGGTCAGCGTGTACACCGTGTTCTCATAGTCGGTGTAGGACGCCGGGAAGTTCAGGCTCTGTCCCACGGTTTGCACCGGCGGTGCCACCAATTGCACCGTGGTTGAGGAGGTGGCTCCCGTGGCATTGGCCCAGTTGGTGATCCAAGTGGTCAAAATCTGGCCGCAGGCGTTCGGGTCGGCGAGCCAGCAGTTGTGACCGCCGCTCACCTTGATAACCATGGTTGACTGCGAGGGTTGCGCCAGGTTGACGACGGTGTTGGCCTGCACGTAGGCGAGATTCACATCGTCGCTGCGCGCAAAATTCGGCATCTGCGCCGGGGTGGTGGCGTTGTGGCACTGTCCGCAGCGGTTTTGCACGCGGATGTTGTTCCACAGATTGATTTCGAACGCCTGGACGTCCGCCGTCGCCGGCGCAGGTCCCGTGTAGGTGCTCGCCGTTGCCGTCTGCGCGGGCGCAACGTTGGCCACGGTCGGAGCGCCGGCGCCGCCGCATGCGCTTAAGGCGAATGACGCTGCGAGAGCGATCAAGCCGGTAATGCGTGTAGCGTTCATGCTCAATTCCCCATGCAGTAAGCGGCGCCTTCAGCGAAGGGTTGCCGCAGCGAATAGTTGTGCGCTTGGAACGAAGTGATCATCGAATTGATCTGAGTGAAGTCGGCGGCGGAATTCGGCGCGCGCAGACACACGGTCTTGAACACCCGGGTGACCTGGCAGCTGGTGAATGCCGCGCTGCTCTCCAGTTCCTGGCCCATGGACTTGGCACCGTTGCCGCTGCCCGGAAGGGCCGCGCTCCATCCCAGCACATAGTTCGGTCCGGTGCGCCAGTGGTTGTTCCAGCTGTCGTCCGGGGTGTTGAACCCTTGCGGGAAATTGGTGTTGTTAATATGGTACTTCGGCTGTGTTTGGCCGGCGGTGTACTGGATCTGGCCGACGGTGTCGGTCATGGTCGGGTCGGTGCCGGTGAAGTTGTAGAAGGCAAAGGCCTGCGCCATCGGATCCATGCCGCTGTGACAGCCGATGCAGTTGTTCAGGAACAGAGTGCTGACGCCGCCCGGGCTGCGCGTCACGTCCTGGCGAATTCGATCCGGTGGCCGCGTGATGTCCATCACTGTGGGCAGGTCGTTACACAGATGGTTCAACATCGTGAAGCGGAACATCGCCCGGTTTGTGCCGTTGATGAAGAACGCGCTGGCGGCGCCGCGCGTGGTCATGATGCCGGCGGTCGCCGCAGGAGGGACGCCGGTCAGCGCCGATTGAGTGCTTGAAACCAGGTGGACGCTGAGGTCGACATTGTTGGCGTCCAGTGCGTCGTACATGGCGTTGTTCGCCGGCGAATACGTTCCCTCGCCGGACTTGCCGTCGCCGACGTAAACCAAATCGGCGCTGAGCAAGGTATTAAAAGGAACGTTGTCGCGCACCATGCCGACCACGGTCGCGGTGTAATCGTTGAGCGAGACGAACACCGATTGATCGCGGTTGGTCCAGGGCGCCGCCATGTTGCGGATGGTGTTGTTGTAGAACGCCGGGTCGTTGGTGGCGATGAGTGCGGCGGCTACCGGGCTGGCCGCGCTCGTCATCTGCGACAGCTGCGCCGCGGTGGGCGGCACACCGGCGATGCGGTTGTAGATTCGCGTCGCTTGGTCGGCGTTGGGTGCCTGCGCGAGCGCCTGCCCGCCAAGCAGTGCTACAGCGCCTGCACACGCGGCTGCGCGCACAGCGAGCGTTACAAGATGCGGCGTGGCTGCCGCGCGGCGTGCAATCTGCCTCATTGGTTTCTCCATCCCGTTGTTCATATGCACATCCACTCGCGTGAGTTGTCGGTTCGACTGGGTGCGAATATACGCAGCCCACAAGGCCCCCAGTAATGTCTCATCCAGACGACGTCGGCGTTTCGCGACAGTACGACCATTAAGAGTGCGCCTATATCCTGAGCCTCGATTGCCGCACGGTCTGGCACGGCGTGCACAGAGAAACGGATATGGACAAGTTCTTCTGTGAGTGCGTTAACAGTATGCGTATGCGTGTCGAACGAAGATGCGCATATGAGACCGATTAAGTTCAATGATGCCGTCTTCACGCGTGCCGGCCGATCGCTGAACCGAAACATTGTGCATAGGTAGCAACAAATGAACACTTGCAGTCCGCGTGAACGACATCACGGTTTGCTGAAACTCGCAGCGCTCGCTCTGCCCCTGTTCGCGCTGCTTGGCTGCGAGAGCGCCACGACCGGGCATGCGCCGGGTCTCGCGGGCGGACAAAACCTGACTCCCGGCATCACCAATTATCCGCTGGCCTACATCAAGCGCCCGGTGATCACCAAGGATTTCGACAACGTCCGCGACCTCATCACCTCGATGACGGGCGGCGATGTGTACATCCGCGATACCGCCAGCGCCGGCGGCGCCGAAACCAACATCACCGCATCGATCACCAAGGGCATGGGCGATGTCCGCGACCTCGATGTGTCGCCGGACGGCACGAAAATGATTTTTTCGCTGCGCCTGCCGCTGAACCCGAAACTCAAGAATACGGACCTGAAGCAGCCGAATTGGCACATCTACCAGTATGACGCCGCGGCCAAGACCGTTACCCAGCTGACCAACGATGACATCACCGCGGGCCACGATGTGGGCGGGCACTATCTGCCGGACGGCAGAATCGTATTCTCCTCGACACGGCAGCTCGCGACGCAATCCATCCTGCTGGATGAGGGACGTCCGCAGTACTCGGCCGAGACCGACAATCGCCAGCAGGAGATATTCCTGCTGCATGTGATGAATGGCGACGGCACCCAGATGCATCAAATCAGTTTCAACACGAATCACGATTTCTTGCCGTCCGTCTCGGCCAACGGTCAGATCATTTTCTCGCGCTGGGAAGTCACCAACGGCGCCGATCAGGTCAGCCTGTATCGCGCCAATCCGGACGGCACCGGGCTGCAGCTCTACTACGGCGCCAACAGCCATGCCACCGGTGCCAACATCGCAGGCACCAACAACAACGTGGTCCAGTTCGTCAATGCGCGCGAGCTTGCCAGCGGCGCGCTGGTGTCCATTGTTCGGCCGTTTATGGGCACGCAGCTCGGCGGCGACATCGTCACGATCAACGCGCCCGAATTCGTCGAAATCCATCAGCCGGCCACGCCGGGGGGCACCGCCGGCACCGCGCAGGCCAGCACCACGACCCTGGGGGTCACCACGGATGCGAATCTGCCGTCCATGGGCGGTCGCTTTGCCTCGGTTTTCCCTCTCTATGACGGCACCAATCGCATGCTGGTGAGCTGGTCGCCCTGTCTGGTTCTCGACACCACCGTGACGCCCAATACCACCAATCTTTGCACCGCCGCGAATACCGCCGGCGCCAACGTGACCTTGGCGCCTCCGCAGTACACCTTGTGGATTTACGATTTGGATCAAGGAACCTTGGGCCCGGTGTTGAGCGCCGATGTGGGCACCATGGTCGTCGAACCGGTGATTTTACAGGCGCGCAAGCCGGTACCGACCACCTTGGTCGATGCAGCTCCCGCGCCCGGCGCACAGCAGAACATGGCCACCGCGGGTGTCGGCTTGCTGGATATCAGCAGCGTCTACGATGTGGACGGTGTTGATACCGCGGTGCCGAGTATTCCGGGGCTGGCGGACCCAAGCCAGGCGCCCTTCTATACGCGACCGTACCGCTTCGTAAGAATTCAGAAGTCGGTGGAAATTCCCGACAAGACGGTGCGCAAGATCAACAACTCCGCGTTCGGACCCGCGGGAATGGGGATGCGCGAGATTCTCGGCTACGCGCCCATCCAGCCCGATGGATCGGTGCAGATCCAAGTGCCCGCCAACGTCCCCTTCACGATCGACATCGTCGATGTGAACACACGGCGCATCTTGTCGCAGCACACCAGCTGGCTGCAATTGCTGCCGGGAGAGACCAAGACATGCAATGGCTGCCACACCACCGTCAATATGACTTCGCATGGCCGCTCGGGATTGACCAACCCGGTTAATCCGGGCGCGCCGACCACCGGTCAGCCGTTCCCGAATACCAGTCCGGCGCTGTTTGCCAACGCCGGCGAAACCATGGCGCAAACCCTGGCGCGGATCACCTGCGCGAACGGCAAGACTCCGAGCGGCGCCGCTACGCCCTGCTCGCAGCTCCTGACCTCGGATGTGATCTACGCCAATGTCTGGACCACGGGCATCACCCCGCCGGCCGGAGACACCGACGCCAGCTTCTCCTATCCCTATACCGGCGTCACGGGACTCTCGGAAACGCCGCCCACCAATGCGAATTGTGTGCCGTGGACCGCGCAATGCCGAATCACGATCCACTACGATACCGACCCCGTGAAGCAAACGTTCCTGCAAGCGGTGTGGAGCCTGCCGACTCGCTTGGCGCCTGACGGCGTTACCCCGGCGGTTTGCGTGACCTGTCACAATCCGGTGAACGCGATGGCCATGGTACAAGTGCCTCAGGGCCAGCTAGACTTGACGGGCGGTGCATCGAGTGTGGACCCGACCGTGGTCACCTCATATGAGGAAGTGCTGTTCCCTCACAACGAACAGACGCTTAATATGGGCGTGCTGCAGGATTTGTTGGTGCCGGCGCCGGGACCTCCGGATCCTGTGACCGGACTTCCGACTACGATAATGGTGCCCGTGTCGTTGGCGCCGCCGATGGCTGCCGGCAGCGCAGCGGGATCGACAACTTTCTTGAGGATGTTTGACGGTAGTTTTCATGACCCCGTACTCGATCACACCGGCTATTTGTCGCCCGCTGAACTGCGATTGATAACCGAATGGCTCGACATTGGTGCTCAATTCTACAACGATCCGTTTGTCGCGCCCGTAGCGAACTGAACTGATGCGTCGTCTGCTCGCGCTGGTGCTGCTGCTGCAGGCGTTACATGTAGGACTAGCGGAAGCCGCCGACAAGTACCTGGTACTCGTGGTCACCGACCCTTACCTGGAAATGCACTCCGGGCCGGGGCGCGGCTTTCCGATCGTATACGTGATTGGACGGGATGAACTCGTCACGGTGCTGTACAGCCGCACCGACTGGTTCAAAGTTCGCGCACCGCGTGGACAAGAAGGCTGGGTGCGCCGCTCCGACCTGTCGCGCACGCTGTTGGCCAGCGGCGAACCGGCGCCGATACCGCCATATCCCGATTTCGCCAGTCATCGCTGGGAGGTCGGCGCCGGCTACGGCGTTTACAACCGCGAGAATCTGGTCACCACTTACGCGGACTTCGGCCTCACTTCCAGCCTCGACGTCGAGTTTGTCGTGCAGCAGGCATTCGGTACTCTGGACAACCGCTACATCGCGACCATTGGATTGCGTCACACCTTTGTACCTGAATGGAAGTGGTTCTCACCCACGGCTGGAATAGGCACCGGCTATCAGTTTATCCAAGATGTAGTTCCGCCCGCGCCGCTGCAGAACAATAACGAGATGGCCTACGTCTCGCTGGGCGCCCGCGGTTTCATCACCCGTCGCTTCATGTGGCGCGCCGATTGGCGCCACTATGTCGTCTTCAACAATCAGAATGTGTATGAGGATCTAGAAGAATGGAAATTAGACTTAGCAGTATTCTTCTAGTCGCGGCGCTGCTGTCCGGCTGCAGCTGGTTTCACCGCGGCAACAAGGGTCCGCCCGAAGTGGTTGCGGAGGAGCCGCAGGGCGAGCCGTCGATCGTCGAGCCGCAGGTGACCCGCCGCGTGGTAAAGACGCCCAAGATCAAAGCCAAGGACTTCGAGGTGGGCGCGTACTTTGGTGCGCTCAGCATTCAGGATTTCGGCACCAATCCGGTTTACGGGGTGCGCGGCGCGTACCACGTATCGGAGGACATTTTCCTCGAAGGCTACGTGGGCCGCTCCAAAGCCGGTACCACCAGTCTCGAGGACGTGTTTCCGGATATCACGGTGGTCAGCAACTCTGGGAGGTATTTCACGTACTACGACCTGGACGTAGGCTACAACGTACTGCCGGGCGAGATCTTTCTGGGACGCGGACGCGCGTTCAATTCGGCCCTGTACGTGACGGTCGGCATGGGCGATGTGAAATTTGCCGATAAAGACCAGTTCGCGTTGAACTTTGGGGTAGGCGAGCGGCTGCTGGTAACCGATTGGATGGCGATTCATCTGGATGTACGAGACCACATCTTCGAAACCGATCTGACCGGCCGCACCAAGAATGTCGACAACATCGAAGCCACACTGGGCTTAACCTTTTTCTTCTGATCAGGAGTAATGATCAATGCGTATTGCCAAATCAAGTCTATTTAAACGCTGCGCGATGGCGGCGCTCGTGCTCGCCTCGTCCGCGTTCGCGGCCGGCGGTGATGCCGCGGGTCCCGCACCTTCCTTCACGTTGACCACCCTCGCCGGCCAGCCCGGCGGCCTCGGCGAGTACAAGGGTCAGGTCGTGATGGTTAACTTCTGGGCGACCTGGTGCGGACCCTGCCAGCAGGAAATGCCGCTGTTGGACCAAATGTACAAGAAGTACAAACCGGCGGGATTTACCCTGATCGGCGTCAACGTCGACAAGGAGTCGCCCGCGGTCAAGGAACTGTTGGCGCGCAAACCGGTGAGCTTCCCGGTGCTGCTGGATCCTGCCAACCAGGTGAGCAAGGCCTACCACGTCGATGAGATGCCGAGCTCGGTCATCATCGATCGCAAGGGTCAGATTCGCTACGTGCACCGTGGCTACAAGCCCGGCGACGAAAACGACTATCAAGATCTCATTCGCAAGCTCATCCGGGAATAGCCCATGCGCTGCCAACCGCTCTTGGCGTTGAGCGCCGTGCTGCTGCTCTCCGCGTGCAACATCCAGCCCTGGGTGAAACCGTATGAGCGCGACCGCCTGGCGGATCCAATCATGGCCTGGGACCGCGACGCCATCTCCGGCGCCTACTTGGATCACATTCGTGAATCCAGAGAGGGATCACGCGGCGCCACCGGCGGAGCGGGCGGCGGCTGCGGCTGCAACTGACGTATGGCGCGACGGCAACGCATCTTCGCTCGTGCAGCAGTCATCGCTGCGTTGCTGCTGGTCCGTAGCACGAGCGCGGATGTGCTGCCCGACGATCGCGCCGATCTTTTCTACAGCAAGTACAGCGGCGGCGGGATGGATATCACCGGCGAATCCGCGACAGTGCGCAAGAAATTCACGGAGAACATCGCCGTTGAGGCCAATTATTTCATCGACAAGGTCAGCGGCGCATCCATCGACGTGCTGAGTCAGGCGAGTGTCATCAAGGACACTCGCAAACAAAAGACCGGCACGATCGAATATCTCCACGACAAAACCACCTACACCGCCTCGTACATCAGCAGCACGGAGCGGGACTACGTCTCCAACACGGCGAGTTTTTCCTTGAGCCAGGACATGTTCGGCGATCTGACCACCGTGTCTCTCGGTTACGCCAAGACCAACGACCGGGTTGGTGAAAACAACGGCACCGCCTGGGTTCCGATCATCGATTGGCTGGGATACGCGCAAACCAGCAGTTACACGGGCGGCATCTCGCAGATCATCACCAAGAATTTCATCGCAGGATTGAATCTGCAGGTCATCACGGACAGCGGCTACCTCGCCAACCCCTATCGCTCGGTCCGGTACCTGGACTCCAGCAATCCCAAAGGCTACTCGCTGGCCAGCCAGGTGTATCCCGACACGCATACCAGCACGGCAATTCAAGTGCAGGGCAAGTACTACCTGCCCTATCGGGCCGCCGTGACGGCCTCGTATCGGTACTACACCGACACCTGGGGAGTGGTCGGCAACACCGTGGAACTCGACTACACCCATCCGATCCGCAATCTTTGGATACTGGAGGGTCGGGCGCGGTACTACAAACAGGGGGCGGCGACTTTTTACAGCGATTTATTTCCGTTCGCGAACGCTCAGAATTTCGAGGCCCGCGACCAGAATCTCGCCGCTTTGGATAATTATACGCTCGGCGCCAAAGCCACTTACGCGTTCTTGCCCGATGGATGGAAGTTCTTCAAGCGCGCCACGGTCACGCTCGACATCAGCCGCATTCGCTTCAACTACACCGACTTTCGCAACATCAAGTACTACGGTGTGCCGCAATATCCGCCGGGGACGGAACCCTTGTACTATTTCAACGCCACGGTCAGCCAGATCTACATATCGATGTTTTTCTGACCCGACCTGACGAGCCCACGCCACCACACCAGCAGCATGGGCGCCAGCGCGCTGATGATGGCAATCGTATCCGCGACCCAGTCCCAAAAATCCCGATCTCTGTGCACCAAGGGAAGCCCCTGCACCACCTCGATCAGGGCGCCGAACGCGGACAGCAAGGCGGCGATCAAGAACAGGTTGCGCTTCGGAAAAGCCGCGACGGCAAGACCGGTCAAAGCATAGAAGGCCATGAAGTGCTCAGCCTTGTCCCACGGCGCCAATTGCAACGCAAGCTGCGACGGTATGACGGCGCTGTAAAACGTAAAGACGAGAGCGGCAAAGAATGCGATCTGTGCCAGCTTGAGCAATACCGATACTTTGAGCACGGGCGTTCCAAAAAGATGCAGGATAGCAAATCGCGACCGCCGCGGTTTCCCCGAGCGATTCCGGCGATTCCCGGGTGACTGCGCCGCGATTTTTCTGCATATTAGCGTTCCCAATCGAAGGAACCGCGCATGAGCCGACCAATACCAGGCGCCGCCATCACACGCCGGACGCTGGTGAAGAACATTGCCATTGCCGCCGGCGCCGCCGCGGTGCTGCCCCATCGAACATCGAACGCCGGCGAACTGCAGCGGCTCGACGTTAAGGATCCGGCGGCCAAGGCGCGCGGCTACGTCGAAAACGCCGAGCAGCTGGACGTGAAGAAATATCCGTCCTACGTGAAGGGTTCGACCTGCGAGAACTGTCTGCTGCTGCAAGGAGCCAGCGGCGCGAATTACCGCCCCTGCAATTTGTTCCCCGGCAAGGTGGTCGCCGTCCACGGCTGGTGCAGCGGCTGGGCCGCTGAAATATAGGCGTCGCGCACTCGCACCCCCACCTCGGGAAAATCGACGAAGAATCCATCGATGCCATGCTGTAGAAATTCACGGATTTCCGCTTCCAGGTTGCCGTGCGCGGCCGGCGCGTCGCCGATCTTCAAGTCATCCGGGAGAAACTCGTTTTCGGCGCGAAAGGTCCAGACGTGCACCTGCAGATTCACGGCATGCGCCGCTCGCACTGCCTCGAGCGTGGCCAGCGGCTTCGCGATGCCGATCCCATCGGCATAGGTTGCGATCTCTCCAAGATCGCCCAATTCCTGTTCGAGCAGCTGAATGAGCGGCAGCTTGGTCATGGCACGCAATTGCCGTAAATTATTCGGATCGAAGGACTGAATGAATACCGGCGCGCCATCCTTCGCGTAGTCATAGCGGCGCAGCGTGTTCAATACGGCCGATTCGAGCGGCAGCCCCATCCGTGCAAAATGTGCAGGGTGCTTGGTTTCCGGGTACACGCCGATCGGTCGATTGGCGTTGCGATGGTTTGCATTGATCACCAATTGCATGATTTCATCGAAGGTTGGCACGCTGAAGCGGCCATCAAAAACGCGATTTTGCGGCCGCAATTCCGCCAGCCGTTCGCGCGCGCGCAGACTTTTGATTTCCGATAGTGTGAAATCTTCGGTGAACCACCCGTCCGTGGGTTCACCGTCGATGACTTGCGTGCGGCGGCGCATCGCGAACTCCGGATGCTGCGCGACATCCGTCGTGCCGCCAATTTCATTCTCGTGCCGCGCGATCAGCACCCCGTCGCGCGTCATGACCAAGTCCGGTTCGATGTAATCCGCGCCCTCCTCGATCGCCAGTCGGTACGATTCCAGGGTGTGTTCCGGCCGTTCGCCGCTGGCGCCGCGATGCGCAATTACAATGATTTTGCTCAACGGCGACCCGTGCTTCAAAACGTTTGATTTTAGCGCACACGGGCAAGGCCGAGGCCCCGCGTTGCCACGGAACCTCGAGCCTTCAGTCCCCAACCCGTCCTATCGGGGCGGGTTCAACAGCGACTCGTCCGGATCGTGCGCTGACATC
>Ga0210398_10006488_pt1 | contig 10743 bp, 11 predicted proteins | sample IncBWC4OmetaG_FD_161047 | JGI IMG/M metagenome (GOLD analysis project Ga0210398, IMG submission 161047) | Forest soil microbial communities from Barre Woods Harvard Forest LTER site, Petersham, Massachusetts, United States - Inc-BW-C-4-O | ecosystem: Environmental > Terrestrial > Soil >... | reverse complement strand
GATCGCTGGTGGCATCGAGGAATGCCTGTATTTGCGGAATCAGTATGTCGCGCTGGAGGGTGTCGAGCGTTATCGATTCGCCCGGCTTGGGCTGGTCGTCGCTCGGCATCGTCTTACGACTTGGTGCCGCCTTCGTTTTGACCTAACAGCGATGCCAGCTCGTGCTCGAAGCCGCCGGTCTCGATTGCGCAATGCATCCCGCATTCTTTTGGCGCGCCCGTTTCCCACCACCATCGGCCCGCGCGAGCGTCCTGGCCCTCGGCCACGGCGCGTGTGCATGGCGCGCATCCGATCGACTTATAGCCCTTGTCGTATAGCTCGTTGTAGGGCACGTCGTTGGCGCGGATGTAGTTCCAGACTTCTTCGTCAGTCCAGTCGGCCAGCGGTGCGAGCTTCACGATACCGCCGTGGTCGTGATCGATTTCAATTTTGCGGATGTTCGAGCGCGTCGCCCATTGGTCGCGCCTGAGTCCGGTCACCCACGCGCTGTAGTTCATCAGCGCGCGGCGCAGCGGCAGCACCTTGCGCACCTGGCAGCATAGCAGCCGCAGGTTGACGTCGTTGTAGAAAAGATTATTGCCGTGCTTGGTAACCATCTGCTGCACGACTGCGGTATCGGGCATGAAGACTTCGACGTTGATACCGTAGCGCGTGCGATACTTATCGATTACGTCGTAGGTCTCCTGCGGCATCCGGCCCGTGTCGATCGTGAACACGCGAATCCTGGGATCGATCTTGTGCGCCATGTCGATCAGCGCGCAGCCGTCGGCCTGGAAGCTGCAGCAAATCGCCAGCTCTTTGCCAAACCTTTCTATCGCCCATGCAAGGACTTCCTGCGGCTCCTTGTCGTCGAGCTCGACGGCAGCTTCGCCTGCCTCGAGTTCATCCATGATGAGATTCAGCTCGGGCGTTTCAGGCTCTTCGTTGAATTGGGCTCCTGCAGCCATGACGAAATCCTTGGGCACGATACCCGGGTTCAGGCGGCGGCGTGGGCGCCGGTTACGTTTCCACTTGCGATCGAAATCAGGTCGGCGTCGGGCGTGCGCACGCAAAAATGCGAGAACGTCTCATTAGTCTCGCGCCGCTCGAGATAAGTCCCGAACAACCGCGACACGTAATCTTCCACCAGCGGAGACGGTACGCGACGTACTATCGGCTTGCCAATAGCCGCGTCCTTGCCCAAACCGCCGCGCAGAATAATGTCGAACGCCTCGAGCGGCTCGCCCGCGGGCCCGCGGCTGGTCGTGCCTTGCAACCCGATGTCGCCGGTCCAATGCTGCGCGCACGCATGCGGGCATCCGTCGAGATTCAGCTTGAGGCCGCCGACCTGCTCGCCGAACTGATTCACTAGCCGCTCGATGATCGTCGCGAGCTTGGTCTTGGTGGGAGTGACGGCGTAGTTGCAATGCGGATCGCCGATGCATCCGATCGACGACGCGTACAGCCCGTTCGCCTCCAGCGGAAAGCCAATCGCGCCGACTTGCGCGATCACGTCGTCGAGCTGCGCGGTCGGGATGCCGGTGATGATGAAATTCTGCCGCCGCGTGAGCCGAATGTCGCCGCCGAAGGACGCCGTCAGCAACGCAAGCTCACGCATCTGCCGCCCGCTCATCAGCCCGAGGTAAACCGGGAAGCCGACGTAGTTGAGGCCGCCCTGCTTCTGCCGGTGGATGCCCATGTGATCGCTCTCGGTCTCGGGCAGCGGCATCTCGGCGAGATTCTAGAGCGCGAAGCCGAGCTTCGCTTGGACCAGCTTGCGAAATTCCTCAGGACCGTAGTCGTCGATCATAAACTTGAGCCGCGCCTTGACCCGCGACATCCGGTATTCGGTCGTGCCCTGCCAGACGTCGATGATCGCGCGCATCACTGGCATCGCCTGCTCGCGCGTGATGAACACGCCCAAGTGCCGAGACAGGCGCGGCGTCGAGGACTGCCCGCCACCGACGCGCACTGCAAAGCCCTCGCGCCCGTCTTTCAGCATCGCGATCAGCGAAACGCAGTTAATCTCTGGCGCGTTGCACTGATGCTTGCATGCAGCGATAGAGATTTTGTGCTTGCGCGGAAGGTCCGAGTACTCGCGATTGCCGTAAAAAAATCCCGCAGTCTCGGCAATCAGCGGCGTCACGTCGAAAACTTCGTCGGGATCGACGCCCGCCACCGGGCATCCCGTGATATTGCGCACGACGTCGCCGCACCCGCCCATCGTCGTCAGCCCGGCGCTCTTCAACTTCTCGAGAATCTCGGGGAACTTGTCGAGCGTGATGTAGTGCAGCTGGATATTCTGGCGCGTGGTCAATTCGCCCTGGTCGCGCCCGTAACTCTCGGAGATTTCACCGATTGCGCGAAGCCCGTCAGCGCTCAGGATCCCGCTCGGGATTTTGATGCGCATCATGAACGTGCCGATTTTCGGCTTGTCGTGGTACATTCCGAACCACTGGAGCCTCACGATGTCTTCCTCGGGGAGTTTCTCGTACGAGGTCTCTACCAGCCGGTCCCATTGACCGGTCAACTCAGTGGGAAACAGGTCGTGCTTGAGGCGCTCGACCGAATTGCGCTTCAGCACCATTTCCCACGATTGCGGTTCCCTCTTCGGCACGGGTCGAATCTCCTGCGAATGTAAAGGTAACTTAGATTACCTACTTAGTCAATTAAGTAGATGACTAAGCCGGTCGCCTATTTCAGTTTTGCCCCGATCATGCTAAATTCACGCCGGAAGTTCAGTTAAAAGCGATGAAGTTTGGCGTCGGCGTTGACTACTCCTTGAAGGCTCTGCTGCTGTTGGCGGAGCGCTATCCTACCACTTTGCCGGTGCGAGTCGAGGAAATAGCCGCGACCCAGGACATTCCCGAAAACTATCTCCGCCGGCTGCTCATCGAGCTCAAACGCGGCGGTCTCGTCGCCAGCCAGAAAGGGCCGAGCGGCGGGTACATGCTGGCGCGGCCGCCGGCGCGGATCACGATGGCGGACGTGGTCGAGATAATCGAGGGGGACTACACGCCCGTGGAGTGCCTCGAGGAAAGCTCGTCGACCTGCCCGCGCGAGCAGCCATGCGCGATGCGCGACGTATGGCGCGAGGTGCGCGACTCCGTCAACGGCATCCTGCGCGGAGTGACCCTGCAATCACTATCTGAAAAGCGCAAGCACGCAATCAACTACAGCATCTGACGGAGCGATATTCTTGCATACATTTGCAGTGGCCGGGGCCGCGTTCCTAATCTGCGTACTCTGGTTCGATTTGATGTTCGACGTGCAGGTGCGAGGCCATGACGGCGATTCCGTTCCGGCAGCGGCGTTGGCGTCAATCTCGGGCTACTACCGGCGCGTCACACGGGAAGCATGGCCGATGAACCGGCTGATCGCAGTCGTGATGCTTCTGACGGTGTTCGTCATCGTCCTCGAGATTGTGTTCGGCAGGTATCATCGGTGGATCGAATGGATCTCGCTTTTTGCCGCCGTCAGCGCGATTGGACTCGCTCGCATGCGCACGATTCCGAACGCGTCGCGATTGGGCAAAGCGTCGGACTCACCGGAAGAGCAGAGCCGTCTCGCCCGCGCGATCTACAAGGATCACATCTATTGTCTCGTCGCGATGACGCTGGTGCTCGTGCTCCAACTGAGCGCGCACGCCAGGCACTCGAGGCATAAAGAAGTGCCCGTGCCTACGACGCCGCAATCGGCGGTGCTCTAGTCAGCGTGGATGCAGATTTGCGAATCCGAAGCGCGTGCGCATGATATATTCAAGGTTATTTTTCGGCGGCGAGAAGTTCGGATCTTCCCGCAGCGCGCCCTGGTAGAGCAGTATCGCATCGTTTAGGCGGCCCGCGTCCTGTTCCAGGACGCCCATGTCAAACCACGCGAACTTATTCGACGGATACAGCGATAGCACCATCGCGTAGTCTTCTTCCGCGGATACCATGTGTCCGGCGCTCTGTGCTTCGAGACCTTCGCTCAACAACGTATGCCCGTGGACGCCGGGCGCTTCGTTGAGCGGCCGCGACATCGCAAGCCCAATCACAATCGGAACTACGGCGGCCACCACGATGATCATTGGAAGTGCGCGCGAGTTCAGGTTTGCAGGATCGGCTTCCGGCGCCCTGAAATAGTGAAATATTCGTCGACCGCCAAACAAAACGATCGCGACCAGGACAATCAACAGCAACAGCGCCATGTCGGGAATGGCCAACGCCCGGATTGCCCACGGACTCAAATGTTGGCGACTCATCAGGTCTTCAAGATCGGAGACAATCGGCGACACGCTCGGCACAAACACCCACGCGTTGTTAGCCACGATTCCGGCGGCGATGCGCTTCACCTCGATGGCGGCAACGTACACGGAGACGCCGATCAGCTGCACCATGAATCCGATGAACATGAGCGCGGCTACCGCGATTGTCGCCCGCCTCGGCGCGCGATCGACCGCCATCTCGAAGGCAGGCAGTGTCAGCGGCATCAGCAACACGATCGATTCCAGCATATACCTGGGTCCGAACGATAAATCGCCGCTCCAGGTCTTGTTCGACGCGATCATCAAGAGGTGCGCGATAGCTGCCAAGGTCAGCGTGGTCGTCTCAAGCGGCCAGCGGCGGTAAGCCTTGCGGCCCACTATGAGAGCGAGAATCAATGGCGGCGCGTACACGAAGATGCTCAGGGCGGGGCTGAGAAGATAACCGGCGATCGCCTTTGCAATCTGGGGCGCGTCCAGCACGAAGCGCGCTCGATCCTCCCAATAACCGAACTGAGTAACGCTCCCAAATCTCAGGTAGTTGAAATACATCGAGCCGGCCACTGCGCCGATCGGGCCCGCTGCGGCGAGAATCGTTCGCCGTATCATTCGCGACGTTCGATCGGGCAACTCCCGAACCAGCTTCCACGCGACCGCCGCACCGTAAAGCCAAATGATGACCGCTGCGGGAACGGCGTCCGGACGCGCCAGGATCGCCACCCCGAGACTCGCGCCGCCGAGAACAGAGCTGCTCGAAAGATCACTGCGGTTTTTCACTGAAAAGAACCAGAACGCGAGGAGTACCATCAGCGCGTCCAGCTCGTGCTGATAGAAATGCGTCGCCTCCGACATGACGAGCGTCGCAAGCCCGGCCGCTGTCGCCATCAAGAGTGCGGCGCGTGGCTTCGGCGAAAGTTGCGCGCCGACCATGAACAGGACGGCGACAATCGCGCCGCCCGCAAGCGCATTGACAATCAGTGACGCCGAGATTGCCAGCCGTCCGCTCCACCGCAGCGGCTGCACCTGCGGCCCGACCGGAGGACCCGCCAGCTGGCCTCCGTTCATCGATCCAACTGCGTCGTCGAGTTTGAGCCCGAGATATACGAACGGCAGCGAGACCATCGGAAGTCCCGGCCCTTTCACCGTGTACCAGTTCCGCCCGCGGCCGAACCGCGCGTCCACCATAACCGGGATGTCGATCGTGTGCCGGAGGATCAGCGCCTGCGCGGTCTCCTCCTGCATCACCTCGTCGACCGCAAAGAAATTGCCGGGACCGATCGCAAAATAGAAGCACGCGAACGTGATTAGCAGCACCAAGTGCGGCGGCCAGCGTCGCGCAAAACGGTAGAGTCGCGTCTTTCCTTCGATTGCGTTCAGCGGCGTCCCCTCAGCCTAGCCCGCGACAGTCATGATCGAGCAGTGTACTACTTCGCGCTGCAGACCAAGTCCACTCCGTTGCCTGAAGGGTCCACCATATTCGCCAGTGCTCCTTTCGCGCCGTGCTGGACTTCGCCTTCGAGCTTGCCGCCAGCATCGATTGCGCGCCCAACTGCCACGTCGATGTCTTCGACTGCGAAATCAAGATGGACTGGAGTCCAGTGCCGCCCGTAGTCGCGCGAGATTTGCCCCTGCGCGCCAGCCGGAGCTTTCATGATCCAGAACGTTTGAGCGCCGAGCTGTACGTGCGCCCAGTCGGGATGGTGTTCCACCACGGTCAAGCCGAGACCGCGCCCGTAAAACACAACCGCGCGATCCACGTCGTCAACGTCGATGCAGACTGAAAATTCCACCGTGCCTCCTTCCCGAACGACTGCCTAGATCAGCGTGTGGCCACCATCGACAGTCAAGGTAATGCCAGTGACGAAGCCGTTCTTCATGAGAAACAACACAGCATCGGCGATGTCTTCCGGGGTTCCGATTCGTTTGACGGGCAGCCGCGATGCTTGCATTGCGATGAAGTCTTGCTTTCGCGCGCCCACCAGCTCGTCGATGAGGGGAGTATCGATAAAGCCGGGCGCGATCGTGTTGACGCGGATCGGCGCGAGGTCGATCGCCAGCGATCGCGCGAAGGCCTCGATGGCGCCGCACGAAGCAGATCCGACACTTCCGCCCGGTCGCGGCCGCCACGCCGAGATCCCAGACATGAACGTGATCGAGCCGCCATTTTTCATGTGCGCGGCGCCGTACTTCGCTGCATACAGCGATCCCCAGAATCGAGTGTCCATCGTAGGTCTGAGCTTTTCGGTGTCCGCCGCAAGGCCCGCGCCAAGAGTTACAGAGGCAGCGGTGGTGAACAAATGATCGATATGGCCGACTTGCTCGAACAGCGCGCGCGTCCCAGCCTCATCGGCTGCATCGAGCGACTCGGCGCGCGTTCCAGCGGGCAGCTGATTCTGCGCCGCCTTCAACCGCTCTTTTGAGCGCCCAGTAATCACGACTCGCGCACCCTCGGCCGCTGCTGCCTTCGCGGTCGCGAGACCCATGCCCGAGCTTCCGCCGAGCACCACTACAACTTTTGATTGGAGCGACATGGCTACACGTGCACCAGGACCTTCTCGTGCAGGTCGCGCATCAGCTTTTCGTTCTGCCCGACTTCGCCGGTGAAGATCATTTGCGATGTGCCCCAATCCTTCGCCCGCCGCTTCAGCTCGACGATGCATTCTTCCGGCGTTCCGATCAGCAGCATCGGCGACGCCAGCAGTTCATCGGCGGACTGCTGGAACATCGCAGCCATCATCTCGGCGCTCTTGCGGGTGGCCTCCCTGGATTCCGAAATTATCGTCGCGAAAATGAAATTGCTGATTCGCACCGCATCGGGCTTGCGGCCGAGCCGCTTCGCTTCGTCGCGCACGAAGCTGACCTTCTCGCGGAACGACTTGTCATTGGTGCGCTTCACGACCTCCATCGAGATATGGCCGCGCTTGCCCGCATCGGGAATGATGTTGACGTAGTCCGCGTACTTCGCCGCCAGCCGCAACAATCCTTTGCCGCCGCCACCGACGATTATCGGCGGATGCGGCTGCTGGATCGGCTTCGGCCACAGGATCGCATCCTTGAGATGGTAGAACTCGCCGTCGAAGGTCGTGCGCTCGTTCTTCCACAGCGACAGGATGACGGCGATCGCTTCGTCGAGCATCCGCAGCCGCTCGGTGATGGGCGGGAACGGAATCCCGCTCATCTTGAATTCCGTTTCGGTCCATCCCGAGCCTATACCCGCCACCAGTCGTCCACCGCTCAACTGATCCAGCGTCATCAGGCTCTGCGCCGTGATCGACGGATGCCGAAACAGATTGCATAGCACGAGATGGCCGACGCGAATCTTCTTGGTCGCTTCGATCACCGACGCGGCCATCACAATATGATCGAAGGTCCGCGACTTCACGTCGAGTTGCCGATCCGGACCTTCGTTCACCAGATGGTCGGGAAAAACGATCAGGTCGTAGCCGAGCGCCTCCGCGGTTTGCGCGTGAGCGCGATACTGTGCGGGTTCCAGCCCGCCAAGTTGAATTCCGAATTCCATTGGTACCTCGCGAAGAACCGGTATTTGAGCCGGCTACGTTAGCAAACCCGCCATCATTAAGAACATCGGATTTCGATGAATCTGTTTCAGCGCACAGGGACTTGCCTCCGATCTCTCGGGAAGTTGCGACTAAGCGGCTTGCCGCCCTGTGTCATAGAGTGGTACATAAGCTCATGGTGGATCCGCGAAATGATCGTGAGCTTTCGGGATGACTGGTTACGCGATTTCTTCATTGAAGACATTCGCTCGAGGAAAATCCCATCCGATCTGGAGAGCCGTTTGTTCCGTAAAATCCAGATGCTAGACGATGCGACGACGGATCGCGACTTGCGAGTGCCACCCAGTAATCACTTCGAAAAGCTGCGCGGCAGTTTGGAAGGCCTCCATGCAATTCGCGTCAACCAACAATGGCGGCTCGTCTTCCGATGGGACGACGGCCGCGGCGAAGCCAGGGGCGTCTATCTCGACGACCACAGTTACAGATGAAGCGAGGCGAGCCATGTTGATAACAAAGCGCAAGCCGATCCCGGTCGGCGAGATTCTTACCGAGGAGTTCATGCAGCCGATGGGTCTGACGCAAGGCGCGTTGGCCAAAGCGATGGGCGTACAGCGCAAGCACGTCAACGAGCTGTGCAACAACCGCCGCAACGTGACCGCGCCGACGGCGCTCATCCTCGCGCGTGTGTTCGGCAACAGCGCTGACTTTTGGCTCAATGTGCAGCGGCGCAGCGACCTATGGGAAGCGATGCATTCGCCCCGCGAACGCAAGCGGATTCAACGGGCCCGCCCTCTGACCGCCGCCGCGTGATCGGCGCGACCCGCTCCAGCGAGCGCGGATGGCTGCGGATAGGCCAACCCGACCCACCAGCACCAAGAAACAGTGAATTCGTCGAGGATGAGTCCAGCTAATTTTTGGCATGAGGACTCGACGACTCCTTGATTAAAATCGCGACACATTCTTCAACCCACGACCAAAAGAGCCGTCGCTGCTGCCGAAAATTGTAACAACGCATTTGCTAATTTCCTTAGTCTTCTTCGCTTCTACGTGAATAATTGCCGCTTCAATACGCACGTCGCTCTGTGCCGTAAGGCGCCGATGCCCATGAAATCATCAAAGCCTGCCTCAAAATTGATTGAACGGATTGTTAAAGAATGATTATCCTTAATGTAGGGATGAATGGGATGACGAGGTTGCGGTTTCGCCCTGCATATGCCCCTCCTTTGAGCGGATGCCCGCGCGAACTGTCGACTAAGGAGACAGATGACTCCAAAGATCGCGCAAGTTTCATCACGGAATAAATTACAACAACCCAAGCGGCCCTCAATGCTCGACGCGTTAGGCGAGCTCCGCGTTCCGCTCGAAGCCAGCATCTATTGGCTCGGCGCACTGACCCATCCCTGGCCGCACGTACGTCCGCAAAACGCCAAAGTCGTCATGCTGATTCCAGGATTCATGGCCGGCGATGTGACGCTCGCGCCGCTGGCGAACTTTTGCCGATGGCTCGGCCATCGCGCGGTTTACGCCGGCATCCTGTCGAACTCCGAATGCCCGCGCGAGACGATGCGGAAACTGAACGCGCGGCTCGCGCTCGCTTACGAAAAATTCGAACAGCCGATCGTCGTGATCGGCCAGAGTCTCGGCGGTGTTTATGCGCGCGAAATTGCCCGCGAGCAGCCTGACATGGTCGAGCGCGTTATCTCGCTCGGCTCGCCGATCAGGATGCCGCGCAATGCGGCCAACCTTGCGGTGCAGGCCGTCGCGCACTCGATCGCGGCAATTCGCGGCAAGGCCGAAGGATGCCTCAGCGAGTCATGTCAGTGCGGACTGCTATTGAGCGACGAGTCGCCTGCCGACGTACCGACCACCCACGTGTACTCGCGCACCGATGGCGTCGTGCATTGGGAGAGCTGCGTCGATCTAAGCGGCGCGCCAACGGTGGAAAACGTCGAGGTGATGGGCAGTCATGTCGGGATGGGCGTCAACGCGGACGTGTACCGCCTAATCGCAGACCGCCTCGCGATGCCACGCCGCTCGCGCCTGCACGCGGTAGATTCGTCCGCCGTACGGATCTAGGGCAGAGCGATTGAATGTGGGGCTTCTCGCCCCACACCCCCGGCAGGGGTGACCCCTGCACCCAGCTATTAAGGAAAGAGAAGATGCGGCCTGACGGCCTGTTAGAACTATTTCGTGGGAGAGCGGTCGAGGTGTATCTGCGCCGCTGGACACGAGTCCGCTTCGCGTCCTCGCGCTCAAACTTCCTAACAGGGCGTCAGCCCGCATTCTTTATTTCCAACTAACGGGGTGCAGGGGTCACCCCTGCCGGGGGTGCGGGGCGCGCAGCCCCGCTGTCTTCGGCGACTTCACGCGCGGCCGTATACCGGGACGACCGCGCCTGAGGTGACGCGGCAATCGTCCGAGCACAGATAAGCGATCATCTTCGCGATATCTGCCGGTTTCACCCAATTTTCATGCTTTGCCTTGGGCATCGCGACGCGGTTCGCCTCTGTGTCTATCGTGCTAGGAGCGATCGCGTTGACCATCACGCCGTCGTCGAGAACTTCCTGCGCGAGCGACGCAGTGAAAGTCGCGATCGCGCCCTTGGCGACCGCGTAGGCGGCGTAGTCGCCCGCGCCTTGCAGACCGCTACGCGATGCCACCGACACGATACGTCCCCACTTGTTGCGCTGCATTATCGGCACGACCGCGCGGCAGCATAAGAACGTCGGCTTCACGTTGAGATCGAACATCGCCTGCCACTCGGCGAGCGTCGTTTCCGCGATCGGCTTTCCGCCCCAGAATCCGCCGACCAGATTCACCAGGATATCGACCTTGCCCCACTTCGACGCGACCTCCGCGACGAACTTCGCAGTCTGTGCCTCGTCGCTGACGTCCGCTTTCTTCAGAAAAATCTCCGACGCCGGGAAACGGTTGCCGAGTTGCTTCTGCAGGATTGGAACTTCCGAATCGACGACGTAAGGTACCGCGGCCTTCGCGCCCGCG
>Ga0210398_10006486_pt1 | contig 10746 bp, 8 predicted proteins | sample IncBWC4OmetaG_FD_161047 | JGI IMG/M metagenome (GOLD analysis project Ga0210398, IMG submission 161047) | Forest soil microbial communities from Barre Woods Harvard Forest LTER site, Petersham, Massachusetts, United States - Inc-BW-C-4-O | ecosystem: Environmental > Terrestrial > Soil >... | reverse complement strand
CTTGAGTATGAGATGCTGCGCGCAAAAACATCAAGCGATCGGATCCTGTTTTGCGAGACTTCGTTCCCGCGAACGCAGACCTTCGATTTCATGCGGTCTTTGGATGCCTATGTATCCTTACACCGTGCGGAAGGATTTGGCCTTACTTGCGCGGAAGCGATGGCTTCGGGATTGCCGGTAATTGCATCGAACTATTCCGGCAATTTGGAATTCATGAGTGAGAGCAATTCACTATTGATTAATACTCGCGTTATTTGTACCGAGCGACCGTATGGGCCGTATCCATCTGGAACGCGCTGGGGAGATCCCGACGTCGCAGAGGCAGCGTCAGCGATGCGAAACCTACTTGAGCGTTCGCGTCGCCTTGAGATCGGTCAGGCTGGACGAGCCGCCGTATATGCTTCGCTCCATGCACAGACGGTTGGTGCCAACGCTCGTCGCCTGATTTCCGATTTGCTCGATGAAAAGCTCGCCGCCGGCTCGGAAATACTCCCATTTGATAGATCTCGGGCGATGAAACGGGCGTGAATCTAACGTGAGGTCGTCGCGCTGTATCGATGTCTTTTGCGCGGTCGTGGAGTGGCGCAGCCAAAAGAGCTTAAAAGACCTAGATATATCTCAGCAGGCATTCTGGTCGAGACAGGGTGAGGCGACGCGGGGCAATTGAAAAACGTCCGTCACGATATTCAAGTCGCGTGCCCCAGACTGAATATTCGGTTCAACAATACCCCCCTCGTGCCATTCGTTCCAAGCATACAGATATACGATCCTTGCAACCGGGCTGCCGGTTGCCGCATAGGCACGGTCCGAGAAATTTCTAGCGGACATTAGGTTCTGTCGAAATAGCGTATCAGTCTTCCCAATCAAGTAACGTATCGCGCTTCTGTCGCTAACCAAAATATCCTGTCTCGGCCTCTCGTCGAAATTTTCAAAGATACAGGGGCTCACCGGTCTCCCCGCCCTTGTCAGTGATGTAAATACAGCATCCCCGAGCTCCGGATACGGGGTTGCGCTTTGGATTGGCGTAGGCGGAATTATGCACGTCGTACCATCGATCCCTGCGGCTATCTCCCATCCAGGGCCGCTTTGCTGAATCTGAACGAAAGGGGCGATACCGATCTCCTGGATCGAGGTTGTCTTGAGAAGCGCCACGAAGCTTTCCAGCGCCTTAACGTAACACCGGGTGTCCGCGCACTTCTTTCCGTCCGCACCCCGAATATTTCTGTGATCGCCAATGATGAACACTGGTTGTCCATCCGGCAAGCGCAGGTAATTCGTCTTTGTGAAATAGCTGACGACAAGACGGGCGACGGCTTGTGCATTCCCGGAATCAATGGCCATATCATCGGCCCAAGGGTGTGAATACAGTGCGAGATTAAACTTGAGAAGCGACGAGTTCTTCGCCGCCAAAAATGAATGGAGACCCTCCGCCAAGGATTCCCCCACATCGCCCTTGCTGGGATACCAATAGAAGCTGAAAAAACTCAGGCCGGCGTCCGAAGCTTGGTGAATGTGCTTTTCAAGCGTGGTCACCACCTGCTGATTGTAATACCCGATTGCAGGTTTCAGGTACGACCAGTCTCCGCTCCAGCCGCGCGTGTCCTTGCGAATGCCAGGCTCCAAACCATAGAAATCCTCGACGCCGCCCCACCAGTCATTCCGACGCGCATACACCCTTTCGGTGCCAGTGATGATGTTCAGCCCATTGGGGCTAAAGGTACCGAAATAGAAGGCGCCTACCTGATAGGGCGACTCGTGGCCCGCCGTGAACAGATAATTACCGGAAACGACATTCCGATACCTCGCAACGTTGACGGCCCCGGCAACATCGCGTACCACCGATTTCCCCGGGGTCGTCGCACCTGCGGGCGGTGCGTACGCGTAGAATGCCAATCCATCGTCCAGCCATTCTTCGTGCGCGACTGGCGACTCTGGTGGCGAGTAAAGGTATGTGCTGGTTGTTCGATTCCTAAATTGATGCACCGGAAAGTTACTTTGGACTGGGGCATAGAAGGCCACCCCCTCCCTCACAAAGCCCTCACTCTCGGCTCGGCGCGCGGCGGCTTCCGAATTCGTCAGCAAATATCCTCGCTTCGGATGTTGGAGCCGCAGAACAGGCAGCGGTGCTGATGGAGAAGGGCGAGCAAGGACCTCGAATGCGATTCCCTCATAAGCCCAATCATTGGACAGACCCGCAGGATTGAATCGACTCAAACCCGCCGGCATTCCGGCAACGAGCTCACCAGCAAGGAAAAGTTGCAGAATTAGAAATGCAAACCTCATATCGAATAACAAGACGATATTAGCCGACAACTGGTTGAGCCGGTTGCGCAAAGTACCAATCGTTCTTGTGCTTCATTCTTTTTAGGCTAGGGGATGGCGATTCTGCCTCCTCAACGAGACGACAGTAATGCACAACCAAACTCTTCCTCGTTGACCCCGATTTCGATGTTTTTCCTCCAGCATGCAAAAGGTCGCCGTGCCAGATAAGCGCGTTCCTTTTTTCCGCCAGGAAGACTTCAGGATGGCAGCCGTTGGATCTGCAGAATTTGTCGAGATCCTCCACCCAATTCCCATAATTATTATCGAAATGCGATAACGGCTTCTTTAGAAACCTGTGCGATCCCGGATAGATTATTAGCGCGCGATTTTCTTCATTCGCTCTCTCGCAAGCGCACCAAGCGGCCGCCAAGGATTCGCGAGAGTACCTTGCGCCCACGGTTGGCGAGCTGACCAAGTGCATATCGGAGTGTGCCCCCTGCTGGCTGCTGCATTTATACGGCAGCGTCTGAATTTCGGTCGGCGGCATCTCGTAGTACGCGGTAAAAAATTCCAAAATCGCAGAATGAAGCATCAAATTCCGAGCGCGCTCCGAGTGATCCTCTATATCAATTATTCGTAGCACCGTGTCATACGAATCAGTTTTCCTGCGATTTCTTCGTTCTTTAATATTTCGCCGTGGAGCGCAAAGGTCAGCGCCGAATTGGTCTCCAAATTCTGCTCTACATCACTCCAAAATTCGGTGACTTGTTGATCCGAAATCGCTAGCCCGATTCAGGAATTGCCGAACTGCATCGCCATGTGCAGAGTTCATCTCGTAGGTATCCATTTGGCTCGATTCCTCTTAGGTTAGTCGTTCTTAGCGAAGTGCGGCTTGACTTCCGTGAAAGTAACGGTGATCGGATGATGCGTTGTCTCGCTGCCTACCTTTGCTTCGCGCTCCTCGAGCTGTGTTTCAGGCCGCCTTTTCAGATGGGATAATTCCTCTATAAGCGCCTTATGGTATGCCTCGGCGCGGATCGCCCGATCGGTCGCGGCCTCCAATTGAGCCGCGGAATCTGCGCGCTCCCTGTCGCGTGTATTTCTCTCAGCGCCAAGGGCTTGTTTCAGTTTCGACTGCTCGTCTAGTAGTGATCCGTGATATGACTCTGCGCGTTCCGCCCGTTCAATCGCGCCTGCCAATTGCACTTGTGCTTGTGCTTGGTCCGTTTCGCGTCCCCTACCTTGCACTTCCAGTGCGCGTTTGAGTTTTTCCTGCTCCTCGAGCAATGCTCTATGGTATAGCTCTGCGCGCTCCGCGCGCTCGATCGCCCTTGCCAATTGCAGCTGGGCTTGCACTTGCTCGCCTTCTTGCTCCCTACCTTGCGCTGTGAGCGCGTGCTTGAGCCTCGTCTGCTCCTTAAGCAACACTTCATGGTAGCGCTCTGCGTGCTCCGCTCGTTCAACTGCTTTCGACAACTGCAGCTGGAAGACGGTCAACTCTTGCTTGCGTGAATTCTTTTCTATCTTCAGTGCTTGCTGCAGCTTTACCTGCTCATTGAGCAAATCCTGAGTATATATCTCTGCCAAGGACACCCGCCGCGACAGGGCTGCCACATGCCGCTCTGATGTCTTTAGTTCTTTCTCTCGTCGTTGTTCGAACGCCTCATTTGCCTTCTTCGCGCGCGTCAATTCCTTCACCAGAGAAGCGCTGTAGGTCTCCGCAGTGGCGGCTCGCTCGATCAGCGCGAGGATCTCACTTGTCCCGGAAGACGGCTTCGCCACGGGTCTTCGCGCCCGGGCAATAGTGGATAAAGTGTTTCCCGTCGACCGCTTTCCACAATCCACTCGGGTCGGCGAAGCGTCCACGATTTGCTTCGGATGACTCGACGCGCCGCCTTCGGCCGACGACCTCAAATACGACTCGTCGCACCCGTACCGCCGAATCCACTCCACCACCTGATCAAAGTTGGCTATATGATCATGAAGATCATCGGAATGAATCTTCGTGAATTCACCGCTCGGCAGAGCCTCCGATTTGTCTATCCCGAGGTAATCAAAGACCGCCTCTTCGTTCGGATTCGGGCCGCCATATAGCTCTTCATAAGAGATTACGAGTTTGTCATTCAGGAGGCGTGAAAGCGACAGGATATTGTCCCGCTCGAGTATCGAGTCTTTGAGGTAGTAATCAAATAATTCTTCTTCAATATGCATCTTCAGTACCGTATTCGGCTCGCCGGCCGTAAGCTTCGCGGCGAGATTCTGCTTCGCCCTGGCAAGCGACCAAATTTGAGATATCGCGACCTTCACGAAATTCGCTCGATACAGGAAGATCATCTTTTGGCACGATCTCTGCGTTTGTTGGAAGACTCCAGATACGTCATCTCGCATTTGATACGGAGCCACTTTGAATCCGACAGTCCGCTTGTCTTTATGGAGTGCAAAAAAACGCTTGATGATCGCGCTTTTCAGGGATGGGTCGAACTTCCGAAGCTCCTTCGGAGTGGCTAAGCTCAGTTGAAGGACGGTCTCACGCGAAAGGAGCTCGAAGCCATTCACATGGCCCGCTTCAGGATAGTTGAGCCTCGCCGCCAAGTTTGTGCTGCCGCTGCGCGGCTGGAAGTAAATAACGTATTTCATGCGATTAAGGGTAGATAGTTACGACTGATCCGCTAAAAACCCTCGTATCGCCCCTTGCGCCTTTACGGGGCCGCCATCAGGAAATATGAAGGCAGGGAAGACCGGCGTACGGCATTCCGAGATCTTCGTTGCGTTAAGGACGACGGTTTCGTTCATCAAGTCACGATACCTGGATACCTGGGCTATAAACCGTTCAACGTTCTCATCCGGTTTCGTGTGCCCATAGAGGTCTTTTGTTGTCACATCAGTCGCTAGGAATCCGTGGCTCTCGAAGATCAGCTTCAAATCCGCTGCCGTCCACAAATGAAGGTGACCCGACTCGAGCGTGGTGAAATAGCCCGATCTTTGATTGGGATTGGCTTGCCACAAGATGCAGACCAGTGAATGGCGGTCGCAGGGGTTAGGTGTAGTAACGTAGACTCCGCCACCAGCTTTTAGAATTCGATTCATTTCGCAGACGCAATGGCTCGGGTTCCGCCATAGGTGTTCGATTACCTCTGTAAAAAGTATTTGATCAAACGTCGAGTCCTCGAATGGGAAAGCCTCTCTTTCTATATCCACTTCATGCAAGACAAAAGGAGTTTGCGGTATCTCGTTTGAAATGGTCTCGAACGTGGCGCTTGGATTGAATTTTCTTAGGAAAAACGATAGGAAGGGCTTGTCGTTGCCGACATCTAGGGTGCGCCCTGTCCATTTTTTCGTCAGCAACTCCAGATAGCGAATTTTGTGGAACACTGCGTTCTGGTGCTGATCCTCAGCTCCCACCGTAAAGTGCTCGTGGAACTCTCGGCTGACTAGTTCGTAGTTAGCTGTTAGATATGCCAAGTCGGCCCGTTGCAGGCGAATGTCGCTCAATAGCCTTGCTTCAAGATATTTTTCGGCCTGAATTCTCTTCATATCGGCATCCGATCACGGTTAAAAGCCGGAATCCACACGGTCGATGTCGTCATCCCAGGGAAAATATTGGGGCTCATGGCAGTGCGATCGACCCGCCGCTCAGCGAGAAGAACAGCGACACACCCAATTCGCCACCATGATCCGTGAATTCGACGTATGTTCGTTGGACCCCTCGGCACTGCAGCAGAAACAATATTTCGTTCATGTTGTAAGGATTCATTTGCATCTCAGGGTCGGCGTCGATCGGCACTGGCGCCGGCGTTGTTGCGGGCATACGCAATTCCATCGGGGCGACGCCGTGCGTCGAGGCAAAGCGCGTCTTGGAGTAAGTCAACTGAATAGCGGCGACGCCGCCCGGCCGGAGGTGCTGCAGGAGTTTGGCGAGGATAGCCCGCCCGCGCTGCACTGGTATGTGTTGAAAGACGATAAAGGAGTAGACGAGATCGAACGTCCCAGTCAACGCCGAAAGATTGTCATCGGAATGAACCAATCGAACGTTTCGAATACCGCGCTCGTCACAGTTGCGCCGAGCTTCGTCCAGCATGTGTGGTGAGACGTCAAGTCCTACGATTTCCTGCGCGATACGTGAGAACGGCACGAGCAATCGTCCTACACCGCACCCGAAGTCCAATACCGTGTGTGGCGCAAACTGCGGATCGATATGTCTTTGGATCGTTGTCAACATATGATGGACGTGCGATTCGCCGTCCGCAAAGAACTCCTGCTTGGCGATCTCGCTCATCCCGGTGCGGCGATATTTTGGATCCGTGATTACTCCAAAGTAGGGCTCTCGACGCCCCCATTCGTTCCACGCAGAATCGGTACTCATATCGGGGGGGTCGCTACTCATGATGGCACCACGAGCCGCAAGAAAGACCGCCATTTGGGCATGATGGCATCATGCGAGTACCGCGCGGCGACGGTTGCCCCTTTTTGTACGAGTTCCTCGCGCCGCGCCGACCCTGCCGGGTCGAGTATGGATTCGATCGCGTGCGACACCGCGTCGACGGAGTACGGGTTGAAATACTCCGCCGCGTCGCCAAACACTTCGCGATGTACTGGGATATTGGAGGCGGCCACGACGCCGCCCGATCTCATTGCTTCTATCCCCGAAAAATCAAAACCTTCGCCGAAACTTGGACAGACCGTCAATCGCGCATGAGCATATAGCACGCGCAATTCCTCTGCAGGGACATCTTCGAGGAGGAATGCATCGCCGCGCTCGAGCCACGGTCGGAACTTGCGAACAATACTTTTTTGATGCCAGCCCAACGCTCCGACCAGCAGGAGCTTCAACAAAGGAAAGCGCTCCGCCCTGAGTCGTTCCCATGCCGATACCAGCGTCAGGTGATTCTTACGGGGTTCTATGGTCGACACCATGAGCAAATAGTCCAGCCTCTGGGCCTGAGCATTATCGTTGAACAATTTGCGGCGCACCCCTGGGTCGAGCGGCGGTCTTAGGGTCATATTCAAGCGAGTACGGATTATTTCTGGAATGCGCCGTGCGTCCGATGGTGCATCGTTGTAATGGTGCGACACCATGTTGTGTATCGTAACGGATCGCGCTTCCGCCTGCGGGAAGAGCGACACCAAGTCGTGCCGCGTGGCGTCCGAAACACAGACGAACCACGCGCCGCTCGCGACATTGTTTCGGAGTGCGCGGTAGTGAAACGCCTGATGAAAGCGACGGTCTGAAATCGTATGCGGCATCAAAAGCGGAATCGCATCGTGATAGTGAATCACCAATCTCGTGTTTCTGGTCACGGTCGCCGGATACGGCGTCTGGCAAATCATCAAATCGAAATCCGACGTATCGAGGCGAGCGTAGAGGGGATAGCCAAGTTTGCGGGTGACCAGCGCACAGATGTGCATTGCCGTCCACGGCACTTGTGCGATGCGGAATGCCGCCTGAGTGACTGCTTCGAAGTCTTCCGGCGGCAATGTTCGCGCGAAATACCGGCGCCAAAGAAAATCGCGGAAATGTCTCGCTTCGAATCTGGTTAGCAGTTGCTTGCCGCCCAGAATGTGCTTGAGGGCCATGACGACTGTATGCAATGTCGCGCATATGTGCGAATCCCAGTTTCCGGTTTCGATCGCTATAACGATGCGACTAAGTCGATTGATCTGCTGATCTGCGGATAGACCTCTCGCGAAGCCGTTGCCGCGCGCGGGTAACCCGGGACTCAACGAGCGCTGGCCGCTTTGAAGTAAGCCGGCGATGTGAACGTCCTCCTGCAACGCAAGGCTGCGGAACAGTAGTCTTGTCGCTTGCGGGATACCGGCATGTCCGCCGAGTGCCGGGCGAAGCTCGAAGAGTACGCGCAGCTCAGACTTGGACTTCGGGATCGCGGGGTTCAGCATGTGCCTTAGGACTCAGCCGGTTCGGGCCGCTCGGCCATCGAGGTTTGGTAGAAGTCGTATGCCGAATCGACGCTCGGAAAGCTTAGAAGCTCCCCTTCGTGCAAGACGCATGCATTCTTGCAATACAGTTTTATTACATTGGCTTCGTGCGTGACTAAGATAAATGCGCGATCCTTGCGCTTGTGAAACAGCTCGACGTGGCAGCGCTCATGGAAACGTACATCACCTACAACCATGGCTTCATCGATCAGAAAGCAATCGAACTCGATTGCCATTGACAGCGCAAATGCGAGCCGGGTCAGCATTCCGTTCGAGTAGTGCATGACTGGTTCACGGAAATAAACGCCAAGTTCGGTGAACTCTTCGACGAAGGGAACCAGGGGCTTGTAGTCGACGCCGTATACGCGACAAACAAATTTCAGATTGTCCAGTCCGGTTAGGTGCGTTTGGAAGGCCCCACCAAACGCGAGGGGCCACGATACGCTCATGCCGCGCACAATCCGACCCGAGGTGGGGCGTTCGGCTCCGCTAATCAGGCGAATCAAGGTCGACTTGCCCGCGCCATTGCGGCCGAGGATGCCAAGGTTTTCGCCCCGACACAGCTTAAAGGAGACGTCCTTCAATATCTGCCGGCGGCCGTGTCGGGTCCCGTATTCCTTCGAAACTTTATGGAGCGCCAGCATCAGAATTCCACGCGACGGCTAGCTTCACGCACGAGGTACAAACTCACTAGCGACAGTCCGAGGCAACACATCGCCATGTAACCCACGTCGTAATGCGATTTCACGACATTACCGAAGTATCCCTCGCGCACTATTTCGATCCCATGCACCATTGGCAGCAAGAGCACCACTCTTTGAAAGTCAGACGGCAGCCATTCGACCATGAACGCCGCGCCAGAAATTGGGAACAGCAGGTACGCGCCGGGATGCCATAACCGCTCAACTACATTCGAAAACGCTGTACCTGCGCCGATGAGCAGCGCAAGGCTTGTCCCAAACCAGGCGAGCATGATCCAACCGAAGGCGACCTCGAGAAGATCAATGGGGGCTGGCATCCAACCGACGAAGATAAATAGCAGGGACAATACGATAAACGATCCGGTTGCACCCGCGATTTCCAGGCAAATGCGAGTCAATAAGACATCGATAACCCTTACGTTGCGATGGAACAAAAGCGCCTTGTTTTGCTCGACGGCCGCACCAGCGCGCGTTGCGGAATTCCGCCACATGAGCACGGATGAGTAACCCGTCACGGCGAACGCGACAATGGGTATTGGGGAATCGGCGTGGACGCGGATGGCGCTCCATAGCGTAGCGACTCCGAGGGTGAACAACATCGGCTCGGCGATGAACCAGAGTACACCTATGTTTTGGCGACCAAACCGAGTGATAATCTCGCGCATCAGCAGTGCGCGTAGCACGTGGATCTGGATCCTGAAGGATTGCTGGAGCGATGCTGAAAGTTTGGTGTCCATGCGGTATTGCCCTTAATCGGAATGCTCGCGGACAGCTGCAATTAGCAGGCTGGCGACACCCCAAGCGATCAACCCGACTAATAACACCGTGACCACCGATCGGATTCTTCTCGGCTCCATGGCCTTGTCCGGCAAGCTTGGCTGCACCAATCGGTCGAGGTACAGCTGCTGGCGCAGCGCTTCGCTTCGCGCAGTCTCGAGGTCGGCCAACGCGACACCGAGCTGCTTATCAGCAAAGTCGGATTCGACCGTCAACCGCTCGAAGTTCGGGGCGCGGGCGCTAAAGGATCCGTTCGCGCTCGTCACTTTCGCAGCCTCGGTTCCGATGGCATGGCGGAGCGTCTGGGCGCGGCTCTGGAGCCCGATGATTTGTGGATTATTCGGGGAAAGTTTCTGCAGCTGCGCGAGCTGAGCTTCAGTCGATACCAACTCTTCCTGTATTTTGGCCACACCTTCGAGTTGTAAGGCGGCCTGTTGGTCGGGCGCGAAGATCTCGTGCTTGCTACGATATTCGAACAATGCGACAGCCGCGGCCGTGGCCTTGTCGGTGGCAACCTTCACTTCCTCCTGCGCGTAGCGAATGAGATCTTGGCGGCTGCGCTCGTTCAGTGTGTTGACTAAGCGCTCGCTCATCTGCAGCAGTAGGTCACTGATCCTCTGTGCGTCTTGAGGGGTGAATGCGCGCACCGTCAGCGTCGATATCGACGAGGTTGAATCGTAGTCGACGTCCACGTGCTTGCGGTAGTACAGATAAAGGCGTTCGAAGCTGTTATCGAAATACAAGCCCGGAAAGCGGTTTAGCGGATCGACGTGCTTGCTCGTAAAAACGTTGCGGACCCCTAGCCTTGAATCGAGCTCCCGTAGCGCGTCGCGGGACAGAATGTAGTCGCGCACAGAGTACGTATCGTCCTGAGAATGGGTAATTCCGCTGCCTTGCAGAAGCTCGCCCACGAACCCGCCCTGCATCGGGTGTTGCGGACTCCGCACCAAAAAATGCGATTCGGATATAAAGACGTCCGACGCGATCAATCCATAGTAAAGGATCGCGATGCACGTGGGTGCGAGCACCGTCAGTACAAAGACGATATGCCGTTTGAGCCACTTCGTCATAG
>Ga0210398_10006485_pt1 | contig 10748 bp, 10 predicted proteins | sample IncBWC4OmetaG_FD_161047 | JGI IMG/M metagenome (GOLD analysis project Ga0210398, IMG submission 161047) | Forest soil microbial communities from Barre Woods Harvard Forest LTER site, Petersham, Massachusetts, United States - Inc-BW-C-4-O | ecosystem: Environmental > Terrestrial > Soil >... | reverse complement strand
TGTCCTTATGTAGTCTAGCAACGGTTTCCACCAGAGACTTAAACGCCCGCAGCGCTCCCAGAGCGTTGCCTTGGTACACCGTGGGGTTCTTGTCTAACGCGCCATCGGGCATGTACTCGGTCACGACCCATTTTTCATTCTCATTTGCATCCAGCAACCTGACTAGACCCGGCCTATTCTGGCGCAAAACGGTAATCTCATTTTTCAGCCGCCCAATCGCTTGTTCGGCATCCTTCCCATTGTCGATTTTGAACATCTTCAATGCCCCGAGTTCAGAAACATCGTCGGGGCGCGAGTAATTCGACAGGTTGATTGCTAAGCGTTCGATACGTTCGACCTGCTCATTTGCATTCCCGCCTGCGTATGCTGCCCATGGGTTAGAACTCAGAACCTGCTGAACTGCATTCCTGCGCTCTTGCACGCGGAGAGCACCCCTGACTAAAAAGACCCTGCTCTGACCGCCTTCCCCAAGCGGCTTCAGTTGCTCCCAACCTCCTATGAAGGTCAAGCTCGCGCCTCCCGTTGCTCCCGCTGTCTGTCCGGGCGGAAACAGGCGTTCAACTTCTCGTTCCTGCTCGAAGCTTCTCAACGCCTGAAGGTATCGTTCCCCACTTTGATTGATTGTCCAATACGTTGCCCCCGCAGCATCCTGTTTTAGACGAGTGATGTAAGCTTGATTTCGCAAGTCCTCCATCTGAACCAAAACAATCTGCCATTCCCAATCGCTTGTGTGCCCTGTACTCAAAGACACCACCATGGTCGGGTCAAACGGCTGGTTCGGGTTGGCACTAACCCATTTCAGAAGGTCAACAATCTTCGCGGTATGGGGAAGCGGACTCATTATCTGTCAGAGAACTGCCCTCCCAGCGTACCTGCCAAGCTCGATTCCACGTTTTGCAGCTTAGTCTTCAGTCGGAGATACGCCTTCAGCAACGGGATGGCATCATCTACACGGTCATCTTCTATGCGTCTTTGTATCATCGACCAGTGTTCCGCGATTTGGCGGTTTAGTTCGTCAATCTCACGAACGCAGCGAACAATGGTGTCCTTAGCGTCGGGCATCAAGCGTCCTCGAAATCCCTGCGTGCATCTAGTACGTCCTACGACTTGATTGAAGACAGAGCATCCACAGGCCGTCTGGATTGTTGCCGCATCGAAGGCCAACAAATCAGTTGGTCTGCCGCCGCAATCTGGTTAGGATTTCCTGCCGTTCTTGCTCAAGAATCCGCATGGGTTGTCCGGTGTCCATATACTTCTTTGCAGTTACGTACTCATCCTGAAGCACGTAATTCTGTAGCTGAGAGCCGAATCTATAACTGCTGATGCGGAAGTGGTGTGCTGCGAAGTGTGCCTCGGCATCCTGCGAAACATAGTTGGCAGTGATGACAAGCGGCAGTTCAGAAATCGTCGGCTCCCTCCACATGCGGTACTCACTCTGCTCCGAAATCGTCACGTCCGGCAACAGGTTGTCGAGCCGTCCGTGCTTGCTCACCAGCAGTGCGAGAATCGTTCTGCTTCCACTTCCGCCAGCGGAAGCTCTCGCCGTGAAAAGTATCGCGTCGAGGCCGGGCTTGAGTGCCATCTGCTGCGCCTGCGGATTCAATCCAAACGGTACTCCCGTAGCGCCGTTCTTCGGAGCGACGTAACACTCTCGCGAATGTCCTGAGATTGCACAGACAGATGCAGGGCCAGTTGGGACTCCTTCAGAGCTAACCGTTGGCTGGGTTATCTGTATCTGCGGTGGCGTCGTACTCTGACTGAGTGCGCCGGAAACGGACAGCAGAATAAGCGACACGATACGCTTCATTCGTTTTTTCTTCTGGTTGAGGTCTTAGCACGTGACCGGATGTAAAGCCCGGAGTCGCGTTGCTCCGGCAAGTGTAGCAGCTTGATGAGTGGGCGACCACTAAGTCGCGCTCGATTCGACCCAGTTTCAAAGAGGTCGTACGAGTGGTAATATCGCGACGAAAGCTTTGATAAGAGTGTCAAAGGAACGCCATGCGACCACTTCAGAAGGTTGTGATTCTTAGTTCACTCGTCGCAGTCTGTCTGTCGGCCTCGGCAGCACAGGAGGCTGTCACCGACGTTGTAAAGCGAAGCAGCGACGCCGTCGTGCTGATAGTCATCTCCAATTCGGCTGGACAGGAAACCGCGTTGGGCAGCGGCTTCCTCGTTTCAGCTGACGGTGAAATAGTCACTAATTACCACGTCATCAAAGAAGCCCACTCTGCCGTTGTGAAGCTCTCAAACGGAGCGTTCTTTCCAGTGAGCGGGGTTCTCGCCTCTGACGCCAACAAGGACTTGGCAATCATTAAGGTCAACGGAAAGAATCTTCCGTTCCTAACGCTCGGAGACATTGAGAAGCTTCATGTCGGCGACCACGTCGTTGCCATCGGCAGCCCGTTGGGTCTTGAGGGGACGGTTTCTGATGGCATCGTGAGTGCCGCAGACCGAAGTTTAGACGGCAAGAAATGGATACAGACGACGGCAGCTGTCTCTCACGGTAACAGCGGAGGGCCATTGCTGGATATGAACGGTCACGTTGTCGGGGTCATCACTTTGGGCGGGAACCCTGCGCTAGTACAGAATCTCAACTTTGCAATCCCCTGCAATGACGTAACATCGCTGCTCGTCACTGCTCACCAGCAGGCCAAGCCACTAGAGTCTGTCTCAGGCGAGACTAGTGGTTCGTTTACGGAGGGCAGCATCTGGACTTCGATGACGACTGGGCATGACTACAAACTCAGGCAAGACGGCGACTACCTTTACCTCGATTGGGTTAACATTCCTGATGAAATAAGAGCGGGGGGAGGTTTCCAACGAGGCGAGCTAAAAAAGAGTCCAGATGGAAAATGGCAAGGAAAGAGCCACGTACGAATGCCCATCTCATGTACGGCAGGTCGCGGCGTGTATGCCCACAGCTTTACTGTTTGGTGTAGTGCAGATGCTGACATAGAGATTGACACCATGTCGGAGAAGCGTATCGAGGGGATATTCACTTCGCAGCAGACGGTTGATTGCAGAAAGTGTGAGCTAAAAGGCCGGGTGGAACAGAAGCCTTTCACGTGGATTCCGAAGTAATTTTTGTGCAGAGGCTTCGGCGAATAACTTCGACCCGTCGATTACGCGGTGACGGAAGCGGAGATAATCTAAAAGCTGGTTCATGGCATTGACGAAAGCCAAGACTATTCGGACTGCGCCTCATCTCAAGTTGTCTCTCGCCCAAAACGCCTATAACTTTCTTAACCAATCTCTCCGTCACTACCGGAAATCAAGGCGAGATGTTCAGGAATGGCCCTTCGCTCTGCTCCACATCACACAGACACTTGAACTGTTACTCAAGCACCTGCTTCAAGGAATTCATCCAATACTTATTTACGACGACATCGACAAGCCAAAACAAACGGTCTCATTGGAGCACGCCTTGGGCCGTCTTACTACCTTGGGGTTCGTCTTCGAGGAAAAAGAAAGACTGAACATCCATAGGGCTGCTGAATACCGTAACCGCGTCGTGCACTATGAAGTGGAACTGAACAAATTTGAGTGGAAAAACATTTACGCGCAATTGTTTGAGTTCCTGCATTTTTTTCATTATAAGCACCTGAATGCGGAACTTCATGCCCACATCCACAAGAATAATTGGGCCGTGGAAGCGCATCTCATGCTGTATTTCAAGAAGAATTTTGTGGTCTACAACGGCGTGGAAATGTGGAAAGAAAACCCCAAAGATATTTTGGAGGCGCAGACTCAACCGTATTTCTATAGGGGTCGCCGCAGGTACGCCCGATTCCAGTACGGGGATGAACCGACGTGGCTGGAGCTTGACCCGAACTTCGCGCAACATCATCCGTGTCACGATTGCTTAGTGCTGAAGGGGCAGTATCATACCGAAGGCTGTGACGTTGAGGAATGCCCTAGGTGCCACGGGCAACTTCTAGGATGCGGGTGCTGGTTATAAGTTGATTTACCGAAGCTTTTGGTATCATTCCCGGCATGACAACTCTATCGGCAGTGATTCTACAATTGAAGAAGGCAAGGGCCGTTGCCCATCGGGAATGCGAACGCCTAGACTCCGCGCTGTCTGCGCTCGGCTCAATCGGTCGCTCTGCTGGCCGGAGTGGTGGCGCTTCCCACATTCCGCACCGGATGTCTCTCTCGGCCCGAAAAAGAATTGCAGCAGCGCAGAGGGCGAGGTGGGCCAAGTGGAAAGCGGCACAGCGACAGGGAAAGAAGGCCGCGTAAACGGTGACTGGTGTGGACGAGATGGCAAGCGCAGAACAACCAGAACCCGCGAAGACACCTGAGTTAATAAAACTCAGCGAGACAGAATGGTGCTGCTCGATTTGTACTTGCCGTTTCAAGATTGAGCCTGACCGAAGGTACACGAAGGCGCAGCAAGAACGCAGAGCGCGGCAGTATTTTAACGATCACAAGAACAAAGAACATTCTCAGCCGTCTACAACTTTTTCTCGCTAATCGCGGAACCTGTAGTAGCCCTAGCTTTCGCATCGTTGTCGAGTTCAGCCGGAACCTTCGCGTCAAAGCCTGACACGGAACTGATGAGCGACGGTCTTTTTACGGTCTTTTCGGAGGTCTTATTTCGAGGGAGTTTTGTAGACGATTTGTAGAAGATCCCTGCCCAGATGCGTCCAACCCTGTCCAACGCAACCGGAATACCAAACTCCAACTCCGAGAAAACACGGCGTGACCGCTGTTCCTGCCGCATTATGAGACCGTCGCTCTAGCCACCTGAGCTACGCCGCCACGGCGCGCCGTCTGTGAGGTTTTCAGTGCGGAACAACAAGTATTATGCCACAAGGTGGCGGAAACTCCGTGGCTACGCTCTTGCATCTTCTGCACGGAAAATTGACACTGGACGGCATGAATGCGATTGCTGTGATTCCCGCACGGCTGGCGTCCACCCGATTGCCGCGAAAAATGCTGCGCGAGATTGCGGGAGAGACTCTTCTGGCGCGGGTGTACCGGGGCGTACGGGCTTGTTCGCTGCTCGATGATGTCATCGTTGCCACCGACTCGGAAGAGATCATGCAGCTTTGCCGTCAGAACGGCTGGCATGCGCAGATGACCTCGACCGCCCATCGCAGCGGCACGGAGCGGGTGCATGAGGTTTCCAAGTCAGTCGTAGCCGACGTTTACCTCAACGTGCAAGGCGACGAGCCGATGACCCGGGCGGAGCATATCGCCGCGATGCTAGACCTGATGAAAGATCCAAAAATCCAAGTGGGTACACTGAAGACGCCAGCGGCGGCCGAGGACATTCGCAATCCCAACGCAGTCAAAGTGGTGACCGATGCCGCTGGGAGAGCGCTTTACTTTTCACGCGCGACGGTCCCCTACGACCGGGATGGCACATCGCCCTGCTACTTCAAGCATCTCGGGTTCTACGCGTATCGCAAACAGGCGCTCGAACGCTTCTGTGCGCTGCCGGAATCTTCATTGGAACGCAGCGAACGGTTGGAACAGTTACGTTTTCTGGAGAATGGGATCTCTATTCATGTGGCAGAAACCCCGCATGATACCATCGGCGTGGATACGGAAGAAGACCTGAAGAGAGTAGAAAGAATATTGCGCGGAGTTTGAGGCTCGTTCTTCCCAGCGCTCGTCACTGGGATTGCACTACCGGGGCTTGCGCCGTCTTCGGATGCTTCGCCCACCGCTCCGCAGCCGCCACCCGCCGGGAAATCGCCGGGTGGGAATGAAAGAACCACTCCACCCACTTCGATGGCAAGCGCTCGGCGAGATTCTGGTCCGCGAGCTTGTTCATTGATGAGATGAAAGGCCCGACACTGGCAATCGACTGGAACGCATATCGGTCGGCCTGACGTTCGTTATAGCGTGAGAAAGCATTGAGCGCCGGCATCAACAGCAATGACAGCACGGTCGAAACCAGCACCAGCAGCGGCAAGTTGGCGAAATCGGAAAGAGTTTCGAAGAAGTGCCAGCGCTCCATCGCGTAGTGCAGAATCCAGTTGGCAGCCCAAAACCCAGCCAATGTCACACACGCTTGCACCGCGATGCTCTTCAAAATATGTTTATGCACGTGATGCCCGAGTTCGTGTGCGAGCACGGCCTCGATTTCGTCGGGCGAATAGTGTTCCAGGAGTGTGTCAGCAAGAATAATACGGCGCGTGTTGCCAAGTCCGGTCAAAGCCGCATTCGCCTTCTTACTCTTTTCCGACAAGTTCCATTTATAAACGCCCCGCACCCGGGTTCCCGCAGCTTCACTGAGTTTCACCAGGCGCGCTTTCAGTTCTTCATTCTGCAACGGCTCGAACTTATAAAAGATGGGGAACAAAATAACAGGAGCGAGCTGCGCCAGCAGCACGAACAGCCCGAGAAAGGCCGCCCATGCGATCAACCACCAGTATTGCGGAGCTTGGCGGATGATGAAATAAAGCAGTTCAACCACAATCGTCCCCAGCACTAATCCCACGAGAAATCCCTTGGTTTCGTCCCATACCCACGCCCGCAGTTTCTGATTGGAGAGATTGAAGCGCTGTTCCAGACGGAAGCCATAGTAGTCCAGGCCGAGGCCGACTGCCTTCCCGATCACCATGAGCATCAGCACGTAAAAAAAGACCGCGAGCGTGTAATGCTCGAATGCGCCGTGAAAAGCGAGGTCGCGCAGGGCGCCATTCCACCCTGTGAAGAGCAGCACCAGCAGGAAAAAAAGACCGAGGACAAAGTCGGCGATGCCCAGCCATCTACGAATACGGTTATAACGCTGCGCCTCCGGCGAATCAGCCGGAGGGCTGAGCATGGATGCGGGGGAGCTCATCTACGGCTATTGTACTCAGCGCGAAGCGATCCGATCCTGAAAAGTGACGTTGTGGCTGTAAAAGAAAGGTGCGGTTTGTGGACGGTCCTATGCGTGGGAATTCACGAACGATTCCGCGAAGGCGAGGATTTCATTCACCAGTTCCGGAGAAGCCGCCTCCGCATAAATGCGCAGCAGTGGTTCGGTACCGGATGCTCGGAGCAGAACCCAAGCTTCGGCGCCTTTGTCAGGGGTCGGGGCATCGAGAAAGAACTTTATGCCGTCCAGAGACTCCTTTTTCAAAATCGTGTAGTGGCCCAGGCGCTTGGTTTCATCGGAACGAGCGCGCTGGATAGCGGCCTGTTTCATCTCCTCCGGGATGTGCAGATCACGCCGGCCGTAGTAATGAGGGCCGTACTCGCGTTGCAGATCGGCGACCAGTTGGCCCAACGGCTTGCCTTCTTCCGCCATTACATTTGCGAGAAGCAGAGCGTTGAGGATGCCATCACGTTCGGGCAGGAACCGTGAATAGCCGATGCCGCCGGACTCTTCGCCGCCAATCAGAATGTCACGCTCCATCATCAGGTCGGCGATGTACTTGAATCCGATGGGGCACTCGTACAGTTTGCGGCTGTAGCGCGCGGCGATGCGGTCCAGCATGCGGGTGGTGTTGAAGGCGCGGACCACGTCGCCCGGCCACTTCTTTCGCGCCAGCAACCACTGCAAGAGAACAGAAAAGATCTTGTGGGCATCGACAAAACTGCCATCCTCTGCCACGGCACCAATGCGGTCGGCGTCTCCGTCGCTGGCGAACCCGGCGTGGCAACCCTCATTCACAACTGTCTCTTGCAGCATAGCGACGTGAGGTTCGATAGGCTCCGGGTTGATACCAGGGAATAACGGGTTCAATACCTGGCGAATGGCGATGTGCGCTATTCCGTGATCGGCGAATATGCCGGCCAGCACGCCGCGCCCTGAGCCATACATCGAATCCACCGCAAACTTAAACCGGGCTTTGGCGATGAGGTCGACATCGGCAAACTGGCAGATGGTATCGACGTAGGTACGCTTGAGATCCACTTCTTCGATTGCCGCGTTGTGGCGGTCCGAACTGGTGCCTGCTTGTAGTTCGACTTCGATGCCCTTGATGATTTGCGGCGTAGCAGAACCGCCAAATCTACCCTTGAACTTCACTCCATTCCAATTCCAGGGATTGTGACTCGAAGTTATGACGACACCACCCGCCGCGCCAAGCTGCTTAACAGCAAGAGAAATCGCTGGCGTGGGGGAATAGTCGTTGGCCAGCTTGATCGGAATCCCGGCAGCGGCGAGCACTTCAGCGGCGATCCGTGCGAAGCGTTCGGAGCCGAAACGAGTGTCGTAGCCGACAACCAGGCCGTGACCTGGGTCTTCATGCTTCAGGGTGTACGCAGCGATAGCCGCCGAAACCTGGCGGACGTTGTCGTAAGTGAAATCGTCGGCGATTACGCCGCGCCAGCCGTCGGTGCCGAATTTGATGGAAGTGGACACTGCTAGATCAGCTTGTGCAGTCTCTTCTCGTCCAGATGCTTTACGACTCTACCGACGTCTTGCGCGCGTTCGTGCGTGGTGATCAGCAAAGCGTCGTCGGTTTCGACGACCACGAGATTGTGGACTCCGATGGCGGCGACGAATTTCCCCGGCGCATGAATGTAGTTGCCTTGAGCATCCAGCGTAAACGCGCCGTCGCTTGTGATCAGGTTGTCATCTGGTGGTGTCTGTTTGGCTACGCGGTGCTCGTGCAACGCCGTCCATGATCCCAGATCGTTCCAGCCGAAGCGGGCGGGAAGGCAAAAAATGTTCGACTTCTGCTCCCCTTTTGCCGACCGTGGTTCGAGGATGGCGTAGTCAACGCTGATGTTCTCGCACTTGGGATAGAGGCGGCGAAAGACCCGTCCGAACTTCTTGGTGCCAAAAGCTGCCGCGATCTTTTCCAGAATGGCCGCCGTCTTCGGCAGGTGCTCTCGCAGTGCGTCGGCGAGCGTACGCGCGCTCCACAAGAACATCCCACTATTCCAGTAGTAGTTTCCAGCTTGCAGAAACTCGGCGGCACATTCGGCATCCGGCTTTTCGGTAAAGCGGCGCACGTGCAAGGAGTCTTCAGAGCTTGTTACTCCAGCTTCAATATAGCCATAGCCGGTTTCAGCGCGAGTAGGAGCGATGCCAATCACCACAATGTTCTCGCCGGCGGCGGCGATGGCAATGCCTTCTGCCAGAAGTTCGCGATAGCAAGCCTGGTCTGCGATAACGTGATCGGAAGGAAACATCCCGATCACGGCCTCCGGGTTGTGGCGCAAAAGAATAAATGCCGCGAGACCGATGGCTGGCGCGGTGTTTCTGCCTACAGGCTCGGCGATGATCTGCGACGGACGCACCCGGGGAACCTGGCGAACGATCTCACCGCGCAAGTCTTCGTTGGTAATGATCCAGCAGTGGCTCGGCGGAGCCAGTGGCAACAGGCGGGCTACCGTCTGCTGGATCATGGTTTGCTTGCCATCGAGCGCCAGCAGTTGCTTGGATCGTCGCTTGCGGCTCAGCGGCCAGAAGCGAGTGCCACGGCCGCCGGCGAGAATCACGGGATAGAAATTGGAATTAGGTTTCGCCACAAAGTCAGTTGAGATGCTGGTATACGGTACAGCGTTACAGTCTAACTGCTGGTTCGGGCATTGCCTTACCCGGCAAGCATGACTTCAACAATTCGATCGACCACTGTGGGCGAACACTGAAGTGCCCCGTCGATGCCGGAACCACGACCGCATCGCCCTTGGCAAGGGTTACAGGTTCGGTTCCCGTTGCCTCGACCACCCCGCAACCTTCAACTGCGGTCAGAATCTGCACCGAAGTCTTGCCGGAATCGTCAGTCGTCTGAAACTCCTGCAAATCCTTGAGTTCGAGCATGTCCACTACAAAATAGGAGGAAGTAACCAGCGGCGCCCGGCGGTTTCTGGTGCCAGAGATCTCTTTGGGCGCGGGCCGCAGCACCTTTCCCGATCCCGTCTCTTCTTTCATGACGTCGAGCCCTTGCTGCAGGTGCAACTCGCGCGGACGGCCGTAATCATACAGACGATAGGTTGTGTCCGACTGCTGCTGGGTTTCGAGCATAATGGACCCGGGCCCGAGCGTGTGTACGGTGCCTGCCGCGACATAGATCATTTCGCCGGGGAAGACGTTGATCCAGTTCAGCAACTCTTCTGCGCGTTTCTGCTGAATCGCCTGCTCAAACTCCTGCCGCGAGGTCCCGGCCTTCAGTCCCAGAGCGAATTGCGCGCCTTGCTTGGCCTGGACGACGTACCAACATTCGTTCTTGCCGCACGGTTCTCCGGCGCGATGGGCGGCGGCGTCATCGGGATGCACCTGCACCGACAGTTTCTCGTGCGGAAACAGAAACTTTGTGAGCAAGGGGAACCGACTGGGATCTTGCGCGGCCTCTCCCACCAGTTCCCGGCCGTATTGGGTGGTCAATTCGGCAAGTGACTTTCCTTTCAAATGTCCGTTTGCTACCCTACCATCGCCTCCGGTTAGCCACGATTCTCCGATCTTCTCGTCAAAGCGATGGTTAGGATAAACCGGGGACAGATCCAGAGTTCCCCAAGGACGAGGGTCAAAGAAAGGCGACATTAGTAGTGGATAAAGATCACTCATCCGGCGGAAAAACAGTCAGAGATGCGTTTAGAGCTTAAAGTCGGCAAGCGCTGTTACCTTGTTCTGGGAAACACGGGCGAGGAGGCTGTACGACAGTCGCCAGAACGACGGTACTGCTAAACGGCCTCGCGCTACAACTCTCCCAGAAACTTACCCATGCGTTCCAATCCCCGGTCGAGTTCCTTCACTGAAGTAGCATACGAAACCCGAATGTGATCGCGAGTGCCGAAGCCTTCTCCCGGAACCGTGGCTACATGGGCGTCGCACAGAAGTTTACCCGCGAGGTCTG
>Ga0210398_10006484_pt1 | contig 10748 bp, 10 predicted proteins | sample IncBWC4OmetaG_FD_161047 | JGI IMG/M metagenome (GOLD analysis project Ga0210398, IMG submission 161047) | Forest soil microbial communities from Barre Woods Harvard Forest LTER site, Petersham, Massachusetts, United States - Inc-BW-C-4-O | ecosystem: Environmental > Terrestrial > Soil >... | reverse complement strand
GTCGCTAGTTCGAATCTAGTCGTCCCGACCATTTATTTTCAATCAGTTAGCTTCTCTAAAAAGGTCCAATAAACCTGGGCGAAGGTCCAAAAAGGTCCAATCGCATTTCCGTCCATCAGGCTGCTGATTTGTCGTCTTTATCGACGAACAACGCAGCGATGGCGTCCTGAGCGTTGCGCTTGTCTGCCGTTACCGCCTTGGCATACGTGCCCATCGTCATCAGTGGTGAGGAGTGCCGCAGAAGCTCTTGCGTTGTCTTCACCGATGCGCCAAAGGATTGCAACAGTGTGGCTAGAGTCCTGCGGAAACTATGCCAACCGATTTTCTTGGCGATCTCGACTCGCTCAGCTGCTGGCCAATACGGTTTCATTCCTAGAGCTTGAGGACTGGCGAATAACTGCACGAGTGGCAGGATTCTGTGCGTTTTTTTGTGCGCGAGTCATTTCGATGTCCCTATAAATTTGGACTTTTCTTCAAGCTGTAGATCGCGTCCGTCTCAACCCGCGGTCAGCAAGACGGCGTCTCCAATTTCTGGCATGATTTTCGTCGCTCGCTTCTGTGATCAATAGTGTCATTGTCTATACGTTCCTTCGGAAGCGCCAGCGTGAGGGAATGAATGGATATGGGGAGTTGGTCTTACGGGTTGACACGCAGCCTCTGCTTTACCCGATTCTGCAAACGCCCACTTGTTCCCCAGGCAAAAGTTCGCCACCGAGCAACAAAGAATCGCGATGACATTCGAGACAAGTAGGGGCAGGCGTACCTCATGAACGAGCAGCCGCATCAAAGCGAGGTTTCCCAGCATCGATACCAAGCCGTTGGAGAGATGGAACCGCGCGAATTGACGGAGTGGTGCGGCGCCGTCACGGCGGTCGCGCCACGTGTAATGCAAATGCCACATAAAGTTGTGCAATAGCGTGAGCTCAATGGCTGCAGCAGAGGCATACAGGTAGTGGCCAGCCGTCCAGCGGTTGAAGAGCGCGAGTAAGGTAAGCTGCAACCCCATGCCCATTGCGCCCACGAGATTGAACTTCCCCCAGCGAAGGATTGTATTCATGCCAGTGGCTCTTCACGATACAGTTGGGCCGTATGTCGCACGGCTAAGAGGATCGCGGTTGCAAACATGCATGCTGATGCGATCGTTCCTCCCAGATCGAACAGCAACATCCTGTGCCCGAATAGTGTCGAGTACGGACTGCGCAGCAACGCGAGGTTCCCAACGATCAGCAGAATGCGAATCTCCGTTGGGCCGAAGATGCCCTGCGAGAGTTGAAAATGGGACAAGGTATAAGTGGCCAGATAGCTTTCACTCGACAAGAGCAGAAACGCAATCAGCATGGCGATCGCTATTTGCCAATGTACGAAGCCGGAGAAGCCGAGGCCGCACATCAACACGACAGATCCGAATATGTCCACCATGTGATCGACGTAGAAGCCATAGCGAGGACGCTGCTGGCAGCGTACGCGTGCCAATGTGCCGTCCATGCTGTCGCCAAACCAGTTGAGCACCAGGCAAAGAATCACGAGCAACAAAGCGTAGCGGTTGTAGCGCGATAAGGCATAGCCTACGCCCGCTCCAATTTGCGCAGTCAGACCGAGCACCGTGAGCTGATCGGAACTGAGCCACCGCGGGGCGCGATAGGCCATCCACTGCAGAGCGCGTTTTTCGGTTGACGCGGTTAGCGCCTGATTGACCCGGTGCGCCGGAGTAAAGTTCACTTCATGTTTCGTTATGACGGTCTGGATATTCATCTTGTCCTTTCAAAATCGTGGCAACATGCACCGCGGCTATTTACGAAGTGCATTGCATGCAGAGCGCAACGTAAACTCAAGCGATTCGCGCGGAATGCTCTCGACGTAGGGCTGAACTGCCCAACCGATGCCGCGTGGGACTGAGCGAGTCAGCGAAACGGCCTCGATCTGCAAGTACAGTCCGTCGTCTCGCTCCGCGTAGCTCCAATAGGAGTTCAGCCGCCATAGGAAGCCGTGTTCCTCATTGGCGCTCAGCGTTCGTTCGGCATCGGTGCCCTCCGCCTCGATCTCGGCAATCCGCGTGCTCTCGGAGACGCTGTAGCCATGTTGCCTATCCAGTTGGCCAAAGGTGATGTCGTAGGTCGTATCCATCACCACGGTAATGACGTGCCGCTGGCGCACACGCATCCATGCCTGCATGCGGTCTCCGCCCTGGGTTATCACTTTGGCCTGAAGCACCTGTGGAGAGAAATGCTGCGGATAAGAATTGAAGTCGCGCATCAGCCGCTCGAAGTCTTCGACCTTCGCACCCGGGGCAAAGGCTGTGCCGCGCCAGTGGTGTAGCAGCGCTCCGGAGAAATCGGCGTTTGTAGTGGGCGTTAGCTTCTCGATGATCAGCTCACCCTTGCGCAGGCGTATTTTGACGTCTTCAAGATCTGAAGCGGGGGAAGCGAGAAAAGTATTTGTTGACTGATGCTGCCGAGCGAGCCGGGATTCCACTGCCTTGCTGTAAGAGTTGAAGGCGGAAACTGCCGCTGGTGTGGGCTCTCCCATCAGAAAGCGTGGTGCGTCCATCAGGAACAACAGGCCGCAGTTAACGAACATCTTTCGAAAATGTGCAGAGTGACGTTTCTTCATGAACTGCATCCTGCCCTGTTTCGGGCTGGATAAGCAATGCAACGAACCTCACCCGGTGAATATTGTTCCTCGCCGTGCAAATTGCCGTGAGAAAAAGACTTACAGAGATTCCTCACGGACGCAATCGTCTTGAATCGCGAGTTGTATTCGATACACTGGATCGGCATGACGGACACACGGCCAGCCAGACTCTATCGTTTCGGGGTCTTCGAAGCAGACTCGACCACAGGAGAACTGCGCCGGAAGGGCGTACGTGTCAAGTTGCACTCGCAGCCGTTCCTGGTGCTCTTCATGTTGCTGGAACGGCCCGGTGAGATGCTGACGCGAGAAGAGATCTGCCGGGAGTTATGGCCCGATGGAACGTTTGTCGACTACGAACATGGAGTGAACTCAGCGGTGAATCGCCTCCGCGAAGCCCTTGGGGATAAGGCGAGCAATCCGAAATTTGTCGAAACGCTGGCCCGTCGCGGCTATCGCTTCGTAGCCCCTGTGGAGCGAGTCGTGGTGGAACAAGCTTCCACCGTGGCGATTGTTGCCCAGGTTTCGGTGGAGACACCACCGACCGTTCCGACCGTCCAGGCGAGGACTGGGTTCCTCGACCGGATATTAGCTACGCCAGAGGACCTGCCAAAGAGTTCGCATTCCGTAGTGCAGACTCTCTTCATTCTGCTACAGTTGATGTACCTAGGCTTCTATGTAGGGGCACTCGCCAATCTGGCAGAAATCAGCCAGATCTTCTCATCGCTCTCATTTGCCACTTGGGCGTTCACTGTCATGATTTTGACTGCCGTGCTTCTGATTCCAGTCCGTACCTTCCTGCTTTGCGCTGTACTCTTTCGTGCGCCGGGAATGCGAGAGAAGTTTCTGAAGATTTGGCCCTTTCTCTTGCTTTTCGATGTACTGTGGTCTCTCGCTCCCTTCCTGCTTTTGCACCATATCAACTGGGGGTTGGCGCTTGCGTGCGTGACGCCCCTGGTATATTCCCCTTTTGCGCAACGCTCACTCATTTTGATGGGCGCGGGTGAGAGACACCACGAAATCTCAGCTGCCATCCGATGACTCACCATATGATTGGCCGCCCTGCTTGTTCAATGGTCGTTCAATAACTCCAGGCGAGCGACTTGATGTGTTCGCCTGGAGGAAAGCCTATTGGGAGATTTGTCACTCACCGGGATTCAGAAACGCGCAGCGGGGAAGCGAGGAAGGCTCGGTTCCACCTCGTGGAAGACAAATAGGATGTCCTGAGGTGTGAGGTGGAGGCGCTCGCCGAACAGTTTCACCGCTGTGTCAGCAATGGTGGCGGCAGTTCCCGTCGGCCTCCCTCTGGAGATGATTACCTCGACGACCATGAACCGATCGGTTCTGTCGGTTGTGTAGTCGGGGAAGCGGGGATCTACCAGAAGGTCATCATCTCCGACCTCGAGAAAGCGGTGAAAGCGGTCGGTTGGGTGAAAACCGGCGGCCATCTGGGCTTCTAACATTGCCTCCGATAAACGGGACTTGTCGACAGCGCTAAGTCCACGCGGGACTGTGAAGGTTACGAACGGCATTTCCTGTCTCCACGATTCAAGATGTATCAGTTGCGTTGATACGCTGAGCGCATATGTGCTTCAGTAACATCTTTGCAATTTGACCTACGGGTATGTCAAATACAAGGTGAGTGACCGATGTGCGCCAATGGCTTAGCCCAATAAGAACTCCTCGCTTCGTTCCGACCTTTCCCCTGAATATCTCGACCAGCTTCGACTGAGGACGACGCATCGCTGGCTCAGCCGATAATCTGGAAGCCGAAAGATTTTTTAGCCCCGATAAGTTGGAAAATCGTCTAGTCGCGGACAGCTAGGTCAGAGCGTTAGCGGGCGTACCCAACCGTTGCCATGCGTGCCGCCAGATTCTTGAAGGCCTCGTCGCTTACGGGATTCACGCCGGTTGCTGAGATCCAACGGTTGTAGAAGTTGAACAGGGCGCAGGCCGAGATGGCGTAAAAGATTGAGGCGTCGTCCCAACCAGCGGCATTCAGTTGTTGCGTGTCTGCGGCGGTGATAGTGGATGGGGCCAAAGTGACCTTGCGGACAAATCTGAGAAGTTCCTTCTCTTTGTCGTCTAGCTTCGAAGCGTCGAGGTCGCGGATGACGCTCCACACAAGCGCTTCGTTGCCCAGCAGGTTCGAAGCTACGGCAGCGTGGGCCTTCATGCAGAACTCACAGTCGTTGAGCGACGAGGTGTAGGCTGCGATGAGTTCTCGGAGGCCAGCGCTGATGGGGCACTCGTTGTGCATCAGAGTGTGCGACAGGGCGGCGAGGTGATGGGCGGCTTCAGGATCGAAGGCGAGGAGATGCCAGATCTGCCAATAGTCGGTCCCGGAAGACTTCGCATTTTCGATGAGGTCGCGGTAGACGCTGGGCTTGGGGTTCTCTTCGACTCCACGAAGAAATATTGGCGCCTGTTCAGTTTTCAACGTGTTCATGCGTTCTCCCTTGCTTGGACCAAGTTGGGACCGAGATCGAGTAGGTTCTGGGATGGCAGTCCGAAGGCGTTGGCGACGCGGTTGAAACAGGCAAATAGCGCGGCGATGTGGACTGTCTCCGCGATCTCCTGTTGGTCCCAACCGACACCTTTCATAAGGTTGATGTCGTCCGGGGATATTTTGTGAGATTCGATTGTGACTTTGCCGACGAAGTCGAGCATACGGCGCTCCCTGAGATTCAACGACGGACTATCCAGGTTCGCGTTCGACAACGCCTGCAATAATTCGTCGTTGCCTCCTTGCGTTCGCAGGAACGAGGCGTGGCTGTCGAGGCAATAGGGGCATGTGTTGAGCGCCGAGATGTACGTTGCGATCATCTCTTTGATCTTGCGGCTGAGATGACTTTCGCTGAACAACAGGGTGGACGCCAGTGCGATCATCTGTTCGAGCAGCGACGGGTGAGTCGCGAAGCATTTCAGGATGCCGGGGACATGATCTCGTCCGAAACGGGTGCGGTAGTCGGCGTATGCTTTCGCTACTGCGCCGGTTGCTGCGTCTTCTTCCACGATCGGTATCGTGGTTGCGAGTGCGGTCATTGGTCTGTCCTGCCTGCTAAGGGCTTATTCTTCCAGTGCGGAATTAAAAGATCAGACGTGCCGCGAGCTGGAACGCCCTGGGGCCGCCGGAGCCAAAGAATCCGCCTGCGGTTGTGACTGCGGAGTAGAAGTTTGTCTGGACGGTCTGTGCCGCTTGACCGTTTTGCGCCGGTTGAAAGGGGCCAATGGAGATGCTGCGTCCCGGGTAGTTGTTGTTGCTGGTTCCGCGGATGTTCGTCTCGTTGAGGATATTGAACGCTTCTCCGATCAGGTTGAGGGCGATTCCTTCCTTGAATTTGAATTGTTTCTGCAAGCGAAAGTCGAGAGAGCTGAATGGACTGAAGAAGTTGATGTTTGCCGGGACGTGCTGAAGGGTGCCGCCGGCGAGGCACGGAAATGCCGCCGGGCACACTGGGAGGGCATTCCATTTGTCGATCATTGCATTCAACTGGTTGCTGTTTTTGATCTCACGACCGAGCGAGTTGCGCGAGATGAGGGGCAGGCGCGACCCGCTTGCTCCATTGATGGCGGTGCCCGGCAGGAAGGTGTCGGCCGGCACGCCGGACCCAAAGGTGTAGATCGGCGCGAACGAGATTTGCCATGGAAACTGCACTTCTCCGTAGAGCGTAATCCGGTTCAGTTCGTCGGTAACGGCATATCCCTTCTCGAGTTGAGGCTGGTTGATTCCTTCGACTAGATTGACCTGTTCGTTGGCGTTGTTATTGGTGAGCTGGTCGTCATCGGAGTAGTCGAGCGTCTTCGATAGCGTGTAGCTGATGTTGTATTGATAACCGATATGACCCAGGTGCGACTGCCGGTGCTGAAGACTGAAGATCAGGCCGTCGTACCAGGACTTTGCCCTGGACTCGAGGAGGGTGATGTTGTCGGAGACTCCGTTGAGCGGGTCGGTCAAGCTGCACGGTACGTTGTTACCTGGGCACTCGACATCTGGAGAGGGTGAGTTTGTGCTGCGAAGCAGATGGCCGTTCAACTGCCGATTGGCGAAGACGTATAGCCCGTCGGCTGACATGACCCAGCTGCTGCCGAGTTGCTGCTGGAAGCCGAGAGAGAATTGTTGAACGAGAGGATGATGAGCGTCGGGGCCCATCGCAATCATGCCCACGCCGCCGGTCTGATGGGGGCCACCGAATGGTGATGCGAGGCTGGGGCTGCCTGTGCCGAATCTTGCTTGAGGAGCAAAGCAGGCATTGAGGCTCGGCGGACCGGGCAGAAAAGGAGAGACGCAGTAGGAGCCTGCGTATTGGGTCACGGTCAAAGCTCGATCGTTTTGCACGAGTTCTTCGGCGCCACTCTCAAGAATGATGCGGTCGTAATAGATACCATAGCCGCCGCGAACAACCGTCTTCCCTGTGCCAAACGGATCGTAGGCGAAGCCGATGCGAGGACTGAAGTCCTTCTTGTCGGGTGATTTCTTGAGGTCAATAACGTTCGCCATCCAGGTGCATGGGATCGTCGGCACAGTGGTCAGGTTGGGACAGGGGTCGTGGGCGCTGGAGGTGCCGGTCAGGTTCGAGTCATACTCCCAACGCAGGCCAAGGTTGAGCGTCAGCTTCGGCAGCACGCGCCAGTCGTCCTGCGCAAAGAACGCAAGGTAGCTGTTGAAGACTGTAGGAATCGGAACCGGAGTGACAGGAGCACTGCTCTTGATCCCAACTGCCTCGGGAATATCAAGATCGTTGACCACGCCGTCTCCATTCAAATCCGCAAAGCCGAAGTCGGTGGTCAGGATCACGGTGCCGGTGCCGAAGACGTTTATCTCTCCATGTGCGGTGTAGTGCTGAAACTCGCCGCCAAACCTGAAGGCGTGCTTCCCCAACGTCCACGAATATGCATCGCCGAATTGATACCGATTCAGAAAGGTGGCCTGCGGGAGGTTGAAGTTTGCTCCGTCTGCGATATCGGGAAAGATGAGTTCGTTGGTCAGGTTCAGCTGCGGATTCGTTGTGGGCGCATTGGGAGAGTAGGGCGGAATGTTGTTGTAGAAGTTGTCATAGTGGAAGGCAAAGTTATTGACGCGGGTGGGAGACAGGACCGTTGTGAGGCCAGCGACGACCGAGTTGAACCTGTTAAGTGAGTTCTGCCGTTCCGCTGCAGTGAAGGAGGGTGTGGTTTGGGAGGGCGTTGCTTCACCGGTGTCTGTGGAACGATTAAAGGAGTAGCGAACCATGAGGCTATTCTTCGAGCCGAGTTGCTGGTCGTATCGCGTTGACCAGAGCGCTTCGCGAAGTGGGGAGGGAGCGGAGGTATTTTGAATCTGAGAGGTGGTGAAGTTGCGCGTGCCGGTCTGGAGCGCAGCATTCTGGTCACGGTATTCGAAACCTGTGAAGAACCAGGCCTTGTCCTTTCGGATTGGACCACCGAGTGTTGCTCCGTATTGTTCTCTGTCGAATGGAGGCGTGGGAAGCGAGCGGTCAAACGTTGCTGGGAGCGCCTGCAGATTGCGATTGCGTTCGTAGAAGAAGAGCGAGCCGTGATATTGGTTCGTCCCGGTCTTGGTGACGATGTTGACGATGCTGTTGCCGGAACGTCCGACCTCGGCCGTGAATCTGGCGGTCGCTATCTGGAACTCCTGAATGGAGTCTTCAGGGAAGTTTGCGAGCGTGCCGCCGACCACCTCGTCGTTATTGTCTCCGCCGTCGACGGTGATGTTGCCGCCCCTTCCGAAGCCGCCTGCCGAGCTCACTTCGAGGGTGTTCGTCTTTGTGGGATCGAAGGTCGGCGCAGGGCGGTTACCTGGCACGAGATAGGCGAGCTCGAGGAAGTTTCTGCCGTTGAGGGGAATACTCGAAATCGTCTGCGATGTGATTTGCCCCTGAATCATGGACTGAGTAAGATCAACCGTCTGGTTGACTCCGGTGACACTTATTGTTTCTTTGGCGCCGGCTGCGTGCAGACCGACGTCGACTGTCTGTGTCTTCCCCGCTGCAAAGATAAGGCCGTGGATCTCGGTCGCCGCGAAGGTCGGACTCTCGACCCGCAGGTCGTACGTTCCAACTTCCAAGGAAGGAAATACGTAGAGACCCTCGGCATTCGTCTGCGTCTCGCGCGAGAGGCCCTGGGCCAGATTTGTGACCGTCACTCGCGCTCCGGAGACCCTGAGGCCCTGAGGATCGGTAACTCTGCCGTTGAGTGTGCTGCTGGGAAGTTGCCCATGTGCCAGACTGGTCGCCAACACACAAGCAAGTACTGCAATGGCCTTACGCATTGAGTTGCTCCAATATCCAAGACGGGTCAACGAGGGCGCGCTTTAAGGTGCGGCCTCCGTAGATGTTTCGCCGCAGAATTTCTTTGTTGGGTTATAGCGATGCAACACTACCGACACGGCGCGACATTGTCGTGGCCCAGTCGATTGAGTTGAGGCTCAATCTCAGGATTGATGCCAGAGGCCAGGTTTTGAGGGTTGAAGGTTCCTACAAAAGGATATTGTTGGTGACAACGATTACCGGTTTACCAGTAATACACAGCTTCGACTGTGGGTTTGCCCGGTTCTCCGTCGATGATCTGGGTAGATAAGACGACTTCAACGTTTTTCGCGGCCGGCGAAGTGATCTGCGCTTTCGCCTGTTGTAGTAATTCGGAGTTCGTTAGAAATTCGCCTGCAGCCGTGGTACCGCCGCGGCCGATTCCCGCGGCAATCAGGGTTGGCTGCCCAGTAACACGATCCGTGAAGCGTGCGACGATCGCGTAATCGCGATAATTGTTGATGGTCATCTGCTGGGTGCGGTCGACTCCCCATCGGACCTGCCCGGTGGACGCGTCAACAATTCCAAATTTAGTCATATCCTTGGTGTTCCAAAAATGAAATCGCAATGGTTTCAGGAGACGCAGGGTCCAGGCATTGTCGAACGCACCAATAATGATCGAAGGTCCAGTTCGGAGATCGCTCAGGGTTGTAGCGCCCTCTCCGCGCAGTTTGTACGGCTTGCCTGCGGACTGAAGGACGCCGGCAATCTTCGTGACTGCACTTAGATCGTCAATCACCACCGCCGTGAGGTTATCGTTTAGAGTGACCAGGTGGGTTGGGTCATCTGCATCGCGCAGAGAGATAGCGGTATATTGCGTCTGATCGGCTATACAGAAGAGAACAGGATCGGTTGACGCGAGGATCGGGCTCCAAAACTCAGCAAACGCTGTTGGCTGTGAGTGCCTCGCCTTAAAAGACCAGAATATCGCTAGAGCCAGAAGTATTCCGGCGACCGCAGTGAGCCACCGCCAGGGTGGAGTGGACGGCCGTGAGGGGACGATTTCCACCGGAATTTCGCGCGATCCAGATGGCGAACCCCCTTCCACAATATCAATTGACGTCTGCAGTCGATTGGGTTGGAACGTAGGGACATAACTGCCCGGTGGTAGCGCAACACGCAACTCATGTTCGTGACCAGGTGCCTGATAATACTGCGCGATGCGCTTTCTTACCTCGGCCGCGGTCACACGGACGATCGGATCGTTTGCCGTGTCATAGTCCGGATCCTTGCCAAAGATCTCGATGCCAAGGGTTCTCTCTTTAAGATAGTCAGAGTTTCCGGCGAGGGTGTGAGTTACCACATATCGAAGAAATGAGGGGAGCCGGCGGCTATGACTGAAGAACGGAGTACTGATTAGGCGTTCTACCTGCGCCTCAATGGCAAGTTTCTCTTCTTCCGAGAATGGTTTTTGAGGAGTGGCAAGGACGCTCACAACGAAGGCTCTCCGATCGCAGGATTATAGCGTTTCGATAGCGTAACTGGCGAGTTTGACGGTCCGTATTGCAAGCTATTCATAATAAATGATTTGTATGAGTGCTTACAGTAAAGGACGCGTGGGTTTGCCGCAAAGCACTATCTCTTTCTAAGATGCACTCACTATAAGAGGCGTCGTTCTAAATAAACCCTGACGGTGCGCGGCCTAGAGGCGACCGGCTGGAACTGGAAGTGTAAATTCGGAGGTTCACAGGTTATGACGCGAACACAGTTTTCGATAAGGATCGCAAAGTTTGGCGTGCTGCTATCGATGTTGGGATGCCTGGCTCTATCGCACCAACTCATCGCCCAGGTTGGAAGCGCCACAATCGGAGG
>Ga0210398_10006482_pt1 | contig 10749 bp, 10 predicted proteins | sample IncBWC4OmetaG_FD_161047 | JGI IMG/M metagenome (GOLD analysis project Ga0210398, IMG submission 161047) | Forest soil microbial communities from Barre Woods Harvard Forest LTER site, Petersham, Massachusetts, United States - Inc-BW-C-4-O | ecosystem: Environmental > Terrestrial > Soil >... | reverse complement strand
GCCGACTTTCGCATCGCGACCGCCGAAGCCCGCTTCGCCGCGAACTTCGTCAAGCTCGGCATCCACCCCGGCTTCGGCCTCACCTACACGCTCCCGCGTCTGATCGGCGCGCAAAAGGCCAGCCTGATGTTCTACACGGGCCGCCGCCTCACCGGCGAAGAAGCGCTCGCCTGGGGCATCTGCGATTTTCTCGCCGAGCCGGACAAACTCCGCAATGAGGCTAACGCGCTCGCGATGGAAATCGCGGAGGGCGCGCCGCTCGCGCTCTTATCGACGCGAGCGACGATGCGCCACGGCTTGGCCGACGCCGTCAAGGCGCAGACCGATCACGAGTTCAAGGAACAGTCGTGGCTGTTCCGCACCGAAGATCACCGCGAAGGCGTAAAGGCAGTGACCGAACGCCGCCCCGGCAAATTCGTGGGCAAATGAATAGCCCTATTCCCCAAAAAAAGTTTCGAGCAGGGACTCACGTCCCTGCTCGTTTTTGATACCGGGTGATAGGGGTCACCCCTGCCGAGGAAGCGTGAAAGCGACCGCGGGTTTCACATTAAAATCAAGTGATCTATCCTTCCCTGACTATGCCGCCTCGGCCTTCGCGCCGTTGAGCTTCTTCAACTCGGGCATCACCTCGCTCGCGAACAGCCGCAGACTCTTCTCCGCGTCTTCGATCGGCATCCCGGCATAGCTGAACACGCCGGTGTAATGGTCGGCGCCGACCTTCTGTCGAATCTCGTCGATCTTGTTGAAGCACATCTCGGGCGTGCCCCAGACCTGCAGGCTCAGGAAGTACTCGATCGACGCGCTGGTGTTGCCCTTCAGCGCCTTCGCCATCTGCTCGTAATATTCGTAGCCCTTGGCCTTGCCGAAATTCTCGCTCGCCATCTCGTAATGACGCAGCGCAGTGTCCCAGTAGCCGCCAATGTACTTGACCGCCATTTCGCGCGCGCGGTCGGCGCTCTTGTCGCAGAAGGTCCAGCCCGCCGCGATTGTCGGCAGCGGCTCTCCACCATTCACCTGCTTGTAGATAGTGCGGTACTCGCCGAGTTCCTGCGCGACGGCCTCCCACGGCTTCTGCGGAATGATCAGGATGCCGATGCCGAGCTTCGCCATGATGCGCGCGGACTCGGGCGAGACTGCCGCCGCGTAAGTGCGGCCCTTGAACGACTTGAAAGGCTTCGGCCTGATGTCGCGACGCGGCTGCTTGATATATTTGCCGTCGTATTCGCAGTAGCCTTTCTCGAGTCCCTCGAGCAGCATCTCCGCCGATTCGATAAAGCGCTCGCGCGATTCGCCGAGCGGGACGCGGAACCCTTCGAACTCGATTCGCGCAAGTCCCCGCCCCAGGCCAAGAATCATGCGGCCGTTCGACATGTGATCGACCACTGACACCTGCTCCGCGACGCGCATCGGGTCATGCCACGGCATGACGACCACCATCGATCCGAGCTGGATCGTCTTGGTGCGGCCGGCGAAGTAGGTCAGGAATTGCAGCACGTCGGGGCACATCGTGTAGTCGTCGAAATGATGTTCGACGCTCCAGATGGAATCGAATCCGAGCGGCTCATAGAGGTCGCCGATCCGCAAATCTTCGGTATAGACGTCGCGATCCGATCGAACATTGTGCGGATTCTGGAAAATTACAGCTCCACCAACTTTCATTTGGAGATCCTCCGTGAGGCCGGCTTAAAGATTCAACGAGACACCATTCACATACCAACCGTTTAGTAAAATTGCAAAGTGATTCCCGAGCGGTTGCTGTCGTGTGAGTCGACCCAAAGCGGACGTTTTGCACGCTTAGCTTTTCGCGTTAGTGTTGCCGAATGCAGCGGGTCTTGTGCGTCTGTCTCGGCAACCGCAGTCGCAGCCCGATGATGCAGGCTGTGTTGCAGCAGCACCTGGGTCCAACCTTTCAGGTCGAGAGCGCTGGCGTGGGACCGGAGGCTGCAGTGTTTGCGCCGGCGAACCCGAGGTCCATTGCGTGCATGAAGGAGCGCGGCGTCGACCTAACCAGTCATACAAGCCGTTGGGCCGGCGACCTCGACTTGAGCCAATACGGATGGATCGTCTGCGTTGGCCGAGAGGAAGCTGACAAAATCCGCACGTGGCTGGGCTCAAACTCGTCCACGGTCATCATTGTGGCCAATGAACAGCAGGGCGGCATTCCTGACCCTTATGAACTTGGGCTTCCTGGATACCGAGATTGCGTGGCTCTTCTGGACGCGGTGATGCCGCAGATCGCTCAGCAAATTGGCTGGGGCAGACGCTGAGAGACTGAGGCCCGACCGCGTCGAGTAGGAAGGCGAACTTTATGGCTATGCACAACCCACCCCATCCGGGCGGTATCGTACGACGTCAATGCCTCGATCCCTTGCGCCTCTCGGTCACTGAAGCCGCGAAAGCCTTGGGCGTCACGCGCCAGGCGCTTTCGGATCTGGTGAACGAGCGCGCAGGTGTATCGGTCGATATGGCTATTCGACTCTCGAAAGCATTCGGTTCGAGTCCGGAAACGTGGCTCGGAATGCAAATGGCTCACGACCTCTGGCAGGCTCGCAGCCGCGCCAGGCGAATCCGCGTGCGGTCGTTCAAGGCCGCATGAGTAGCAGTCTCCCGCGCTTGCGCGCGCTGCTTAGAGCCGCACGGACGCAAGGGTTTTGTGATTTTGGGCGAGTGCCCTCTTAAATATAATTGAGCCGCGTCTGACGACAATCAGGAAGCCTTCAGCGAAGTGCGCATTTCGCTTCTTCGATTCGGACGAGCCTGAAGACACAGTGGAAGAATCGGCGCGTCGCAGACCGGAACCACTTTGATCGCACCATTGGCGACACTTTGAATTTTGGTATTACCGAGGAGCCTTGAAGAAAGCCTCACTAAATATCGCTCTCACCTCCTATTTGACGTACGTGGAAACTCATGGCGGAGAACCTACATCGCGCACGAAGTTCCGCGCGCATTTGAGTAAATTCGCACGTGATCAGCTACTTAGATTTTGCGCCTACGTGAATACGAGCCTGTTCAGCGCGGAAAGAAGTTGGGACTGGCGCGACCACGACGCCATAGTCTTGCGGTTTTTAGATCCCGATCTACTGAGGTTCCGTTCTACGGTTCAAGAATCGCGTCCTCCGATTGTGCATCGGGAGATGCTGCTTTTCTTAGCGAAGGAAACCGCGGCGGTTTGTCCAACCGTTGGACTGGATGCTTGGTCTGGCAAAAATTGGGACCTGGCAAAGCTCGTATTGATGGCGAATGAACAACTAGGATTCGCGTCAGCACAGAGGATACCGGGTGAGGACGGCCTCGGAATGCTCGCGAACATGATTACGTCGAGCGAGGGTTCGCGGTTCTCCTCGTGGCGTCACAAGATGGCGCGAACTGCGTTGATGATGACCAATGTTCTTGAACGCAACTCGGAGTTGATACTCCAATTTGATGTCGCAGGCCTTTTTCAGGAAATCACTTGCGGACTTATTTATCCCTGATTTTAAGCGTTGCAACCAAGAAACTGAGCGAACAACGCCAAGCAGAAATGTTGCCTCCCCCATTTCAGATCGACGGCCAATGGTTTCGAGAGACAATCGTCGCCCAGGCAGAACTTGCGGCTTTTCTGAATGACGTCTCCTCTACGCCGGACCAGCTAACGCAGGACACCAAAGCTACACATACTCACGTAAGCGATTTCAGGTGCTTCGCCGCTACACCGCTTATACATATTTTGGATCAATATATTCCGGTCGATTTTGACTTTCTGATAGACAAGGCATACAGCGGTATTTTCTGGAAACTGTTGGGCTCTCTACACGGTCAAAAAGAACAATCACGCTTCATAGCTTTTTGGGGATCGGTTTTTGAAGAGTACGCGAACTGGGTGTTAGAGGACTCGGTTCGCGAGCCGAGCAACAGATTCCTCAAAGACCCGAGGTATTTTGACGACCCGAGTGCGCAGGTCTGTGACGCGATCATAGTGAGCGGAAGTTCTGCCTGTTTCCTCGAGTACAAAGGCTCGATGTTTAAAGCTGATGCGAAGTATACGGGGGATCCTTGGAAATTGAAGAGCGAAATCGACTTGAAGCTTGTTGGAGATGCTGAAAATCGTAAAGGTCTGCTCCAGCTGAGCAAGGCGATATCAGAGGTGTGCGGGCCGAACGCGCGTAAAGTAAAGGACCTGGATTTATCGGGAATAACGAAGATCTACCCTGTGCTTGTCGTGAGAGACGATATAGCCCTCAGTTTTTGGTTCAATCACTATTTGGCTTTTCGGTTCAGAGGCGTACGTCCGCGAGAAAAGGGAAAAACTATTACGCCGCTTTTCGTACTCGGAATCGATGATCTGGAACGTGTGGCAAACTACTTGGATAGCATTCCGCTGAGCGCGATTCTGGACGCACGTTGGAGAGCTGACAAAGATCTGATTGCTCCGTTTTTTTCAGTCCGCAACTCGGCTATTCCTGACGCAATACGTCGTCAGTCCAAAGTCATCTCGCAAGGAAGCGATCTAGTTTACAGTATGACTAACAAAGTCATGTTTGGACGTGCGGGCTGAGGGTAGTCTGATTTTGTTGGCCGCGCTTGATTGCGCTGCGCACTAACACGAAGATGCCATCATGATGCGACGAGATATTTTTACCGAAGAGCATGAGATGTTCCGCGCGCAGGTGCGCCGCTTCGTCGACACCGAGATCGAGCCGAAGGTCGCCGAATGGAATCGCGCCGGCATGAGCGACCGCGCGAGCTGGCGCAAGCTGGGCGAGGCCGGCTTCCTCGGCGCCAACGCACCCTCCGAATACGGCGGCGGCGGCGTGGATTTCATCTACGACGCCATCGTCATGGAAGAGTTGTCGCGCGTGCGCGCGCACGGCCTCATGATGTCGCTGCATTCCGACATCTGCATGCCCTACATCACGAGCTTCGGCAACGAGGAGCAGAAGCGCCGCTACCTCCCCGGCGCGATCAGCGGCGAGACCATCCTGGCGATCGCTATGACCGAACCGGGCACCGGCTCCGATCTGGCTGCCGTGCAGACCACCGCGCGTCGCGACGGCGATCACTACGTGATCAACGGCTCGAAGATTTTCATCTCCAACGGCCAGATTGCCGACCTCGTCATCGTCGTCTGCAAGACCGACCCCAAGGCCAACCCTCCGCACAAGGGCGTGAGCCTGATGCTGGTCGACGCGAGCGCGCCCGGCTTCGTCCGCGGCCGCAAGCTCGACAAGCTCGGGCTCCGCGGCCAGGACACGAGCGAGCTGTTCTTCGAAGACTGCCGCGTCCCGGCCGGCAACCTGCTCGGCAAGGAAGGCACGGGCTTCAAGATGCTGATGGAGAAGCTGCAGCAGGAGCGGCTATGCATCGGGGTCGGCTCGATGGCGAGTTGCCGGCGCACGCTCGAGGACACGATCGCATACTGCAAGAATCGGCGCGCGTTCGGCCATCCGATCGCGGAATTTCAAAACACCCAGTTCAAGCTGGCCGAGATGATGACCGAAGTGGAAGTCGGTCAAGCCTTCGTCGACAAGCTGCTGGTCGCGCACGTGCGCGGCGACGACATCGTCGCCGAAGTAAGCATGGCGAAATGGTGGACGACGGATTTGCAGAAGCGCCTCACCAGCCAATGCCTGCAACTGCACGGCGGCTACGGCTTCATGATGGAGTATCCGGTTTCGACCGACTACGCAGACGCGGCAGTACAATCGATCTACGCCGGCACCAACGAAATCATGAAGGTGATCATCGCGCGCCGCCTCGGGCTTGAATCGCGCAAGTAGCCGCGAGCGGGATGGATCACTCCATCGGCAGACCGACGTAGTTCTCCGCAAGTGTCTGGGACGCGGCGCGCGAGCTGGTTACGTAGTCCAACTCGGCCAGTTGCCGGCGCTGATCGAATGCGTTCTCGTCGGCGAATCGATGCAGCATCGAGGTCATCCACCACGAGAATCGCTGCACCTTCCACACGCGCCGCAGGCAGATCTCCGAATACTTAGTCAGTAGTTCGCGATTACTATTGGCGTAATAGTCAGTCAGCGCGCGCGCGAGTACTCGAACGTCCGCGACCGCCAGGTTGAGGCCTTTGGCGCCCGTCGGCGGCACGATATGCGCCGCGTCGCCGGCGAGGAACAGCGTGCCCGATTGCATCGGCTCGACGACAAAGCTGCGCATCTCGGTGATTCCCTTCTGCAGAACCTTGCCCCGGTTGAGTTTCCAGCCGCCGCCCGCCGCGAGTCTCAGCTCGAGCTCGTCCCAGATCTTTTCGTCGGGCCAGTCGCCAGGATCCTCATCGGGTGCGCATTGCAGGTAGAGCCGCGTGATTTCCGGCGAGCGCATGCTGTGCAGGGCAAAGCCGCGTTCATGGTACGCGTAGATTAGTTCGTCCGACGACGGCCGCGCTTCGGCCAGGATGCCCAGCCATGCGAATGGATACACGCGATCATATGTAGTGAGTATGCCGTCCGCGATACTCGGTCTGCATATGCCGTGGAACCCGTCGCATCCGGCGATAAAGTCGCACGACAGCTCTCCCGCCTCGCCGTCTTTGCGGTAGCGAATCTTCGGCGCGGGTCTTTCGAAATCGTGGATGCTCACGTCGCCGGCCTCGAACACAATCTGACCTCCGGCTGCGAGCCGCGCCGCAATCAGATCCTTGATGACTTCGTGCTGAGGGTAGATTGTAACCGTACTGCCGCCCGTCAGCCCGCTCAGATCGATACGATGACCGCGGCCGCCGAAGCGCAGCTCGAGGCCGTGATGGGTCAGTCCGAGCCTCCGCAACCGCTCGCCGACTCCCGTCTCAATCATCAGGTTGACGGTACCCTGCTCGAGCAGGCCGGCGCGAACCCGCTCCTCCACATATCGCCGACTGCGAGCCTCGAGCACGACCGACTCGATCCCCGCAAGGTGCAGGAGGTGCGACAGCATCAGGCCCGCCGGGCCAGCGCCGACAATGCCGACTTGTGTGCGCAGCTTCATCTATCCTGTAAACGATTGTCGGTCTTGATACGTACCATATAATAGGTAGTGGCTTGCCTATGTACATTGGCTTGCGATGCGATCGACTTGAAGATCATCCGGGGGTGGCATCGATGACCAGACTCAAGAGTCTGCTTGCGACGACGGCGGCGACGGTTCTCCTGATGCTGGCGGTGCCTGCGTTCGCACAGTACAGACAGTGGCCGACTCCTCTGCCGCCTGCGCCTATCTGGGGCGACTTCGATAGCGGACACACCTGGCACGACGCCGCGTGGTGGTGGCAATCGCAGCCCGAATGGGTCAAGCAGCATCATCCCGAGTGGTGGGGTGACTTCGACGACGATCACATGTGGCATCCCGCATGGTGGTGGTGGAATACGCAGCCCGGGTGGGTCCGCGCGCATCATCCCGAATGGTGGGGCGACTATTACCAGGGCAACTGGTACCCGGCGACGTGGTGGTATCAAACTCAACCGGACTGGGCGCGCGAGCATCATCCAGAATGGTGGGGCGACGTCGATGGCGGCGTTTGGTATCCCGCGGGATGGTGGTGGCAGCAACGGCGTGATTGGGTCCTGCAGAATCACCCGGAATGGTGGGGCGATGATTGGGACGACCAATGGTATCCCGCGCCGTGGTGGTGGCAACTGCAACCGCAATGGGTAATCGCTCATCATCCCGATTGGTGGGGCGACTACTACGAGGGCGTCTGGTACGCCGCGCCGTGGTGGTATCAGTATCATCCAGACCTGGTAGCGCTGCATCACCCGGATTGGTGGGGCGAGTTCGACAATCATCACTACTGGCGTCCGGCCGGATGGTGGTGGAGGTACAGCCCCGACTGGGTGCGTCAGAATCATCCGGATTGGTGGGGCGAGTTCGACGGCCAGCACATGTGGCGACCGGCCGGTTGGTGGTGGCATAACGATCCCGACTGGGTGCGTCAGAATCATCCCGAGTGGTGGGGCGCCTTCGACGACAGCAAAATCTGGCGGCCGGCCAGTTGGTGGTATGCGACGAAGCCAGACTGGGCGCGCGAGAATCACCCCAATTGGTGGGGCGACTTCGACGACAAACATGTCTGGCACACCGACACCTGGTGGCATCAGCGCGATGCGGCGTGGGCCGACCAGCATCACCCTGAATGGAAGGGCGACTTCGACGACAAGCACGCCTGGCACGACCTCCACTGGTGGGCGCAGATAAATCCGGCGTGGGCGATGCAGCATCATCCCGAATGGAAGGACGCTATGAGCGAGTCGGTAGCGCGTCAGCATGGCGAGCAAGAGGAAGCTCTTCGCAATCATCACAACGTCGAGCTGCAGGAGCTCGAGCGTAACCGCTCCCAGCAGCAGCAGGAGGCAGCGCGCACCCAGGCCGCGCAATTGCGGCAGCTTCAGCAAAAGCATGATGCGGAAACGGCGGCATTCGAGCGCCAGCACTTGCAGGAATATCAGCAGCGCACCAAGGCTGCGCCCGCAAACGAAGGCGCCGGTGGTGATTGGCAGAGAGTCGAGGCGGATCACACTCAGCAAGCGGCGGAACTCGTGCGGCGGCATCAGCAGGAGACGCAGGCACTCGCGCGCCAGCAGGCGGCAGGACAGCAGGCCGCGGAGCGGCAGCATTTCGCGCAGCAGCAGGACCTACAACGACAGCACGCGGAACAAATGCAATCCTTCGAGCGGCAGCATGCGCAACAAGTCCGCGCATTCGAACCCGCGCGCGGCGGCGGAAACGTCGCAGCCCCGCACGGCGGTGGGGGCGGAGCGCCCCACGGTGGCGGCATGGAGCATCGCTAGAGGCGGGTGAGCGTGAAACATATCGGCATCGTGGCCGTCAGCACGGAAGGGGCCGCGCTTTGCTATCGGACGATCTGTCTCGAAGGTGCAGCGCTGCTCGGCCCGCACGCGCATCCCGAGGTCTCGCTGCATAACTTTCCGCTGAGTGAATATCAGCGGCTGATCGATCGCGACGAATGGCGCGAAGTCGGTGCGATGCTGCTCGAATCGGCAACCAAGCTCGTCCGCGGCGGCGCGCAAATTCTGATTTGCCCCGATAACACCGTTCATCAGGGCCTGGACCTGGTGCGCGAGCGTTCGCCCGCGCCGTGGATTCATATCGCCGAAGAGGTAACCCGGGAAGCCGTGCAGCGCGGATTCAGGCGCATCGGTATTCTCGGCACTCGCTTTCTCATGGAGGGTCCTGTGTATCCGTCCAGGCTCACGCCGGCCGGCATCGAGTACCGGACGCCGAACGCCGGCCAGCGCGAGCGTATCAATCAAATCATTTACAGCGAGCTGGTGCGCGCCCAATTTCTGCCAACATCACGCGAATACTTTCAGAAGGTCATTCGCGATCTCGCGAGCGACGGCTGCGACGCGGTCGCGCTCGCCTGCACCGAGATTCCGCTGCTCATCGATGAGACAGCCTCTCCGCTCCCGATTCTCGACTCGACCCGCATCCTGGCTCGCGCGGCCCTGCGCGCCGCGACGCAATGAAATTTTGTCCTTGCGCAAACTGATCTCTCATGCGAGAGTTCTGGCTCCGCATTTCGCGCATTGAGTATCTTAGGAGAGCATCACCATGTCCAAGACTGTTTTTGTGCCTGTTGCATTCTTAATTGCCATCTTCGCATCTGGACGAATCGTGCAGTCCGTCACCCCGGGCCAGTCTTACAGCGGAATGGCGTGGGCGCAGGACGCGACAGAGCAGGATGGGACCGATGCGGACCAGGGCGACGATGTGTCGTCCGAACCGGATAGCAAGGTTAAGCCGCCAAATATCAGCGGCATATGGTCAGGAGATATTGATGACAATACATTCGGATCAGCGACGCTCACTATCGATATCCGTCAGAAAGGCAGCAAGATTAAGGGCGATTGGATGACCGAGGGCGGTCTCACCGGCACTTTTAAAGGCAAAATCAAATCCGATGGCATGTCGGTGAGCCTTACGTTCGGCAAGAAGCATAGCAAGTGCCGGATTTTTGCCGAAGGAACTCTTGGGGAAGCAACTCCTGTGGCAGCGGATCAGGCGGTGCCAGAGGTTGCGCCGTTCACGTCGATCGAAGGAACGTACACATCGAAGAAGTGCTCGGATGCTTCAAGTGGCAACTTCGGATTGACCCTCGGTGGTGTATGAGACTATCCGACGGCCGCGATTGATCGCTTATTGCGGGATCCAGATCGGTGCGGAACTAAATAGATGGTCGACGATACCGATCCGGTAAGCTAGGAACAGGCCGAAGCCGAAACTCAGCAGGCCTGAGCCTGTTACCAGTCCTTGATGAATCCACGTCGCGCGCCGCGACGCGACCATGAACGGCGTGGCAATCGCGGTCGTAATCAGGCCCATTCCGATTATCGTGCCGACGCAAAAAATCGCCAAGTAGAGCGTCGCCCATAGCGGACTCGGTATTGCGCTCAGCACCAGCAATGCGATTGCGGCGCTGCCCGCGAGTCCATGCACGAGTCCGACGGCGAACGATCGCAGGAGCGGACGGCGCGCGGCGAACGACGGCAAGCGGTCGGCGTCGATGCGATGATCGTGATGCGCCGCGTCTTCGGCAACTTCGTGATCGTGGCCGTGAAGATCGGCGTGGACGTGCGGATGCGAATGCATCGCGTCGTCGTGAGCGTGCGCGTGCGCATGGATGACGAGGCCATCGTCGCGCGATGAGTCACCGCGCATTCGCATCGTCGCGCCGCGCACCAGGCTCGCGGCAGCATTGACCCCGAGCAGGATGAGCACGATTGCGACCGCGAATTCCATTGCAAGCCCGAGCCGGGTTGG
>Ga0210398_10006480_pt1 | contig 10750 bp, 10 predicted proteins | sample IncBWC4OmetaG_FD_161047 | JGI IMG/M metagenome (GOLD analysis project Ga0210398, IMG submission 161047) | Forest soil microbial communities from Barre Woods Harvard Forest LTER site, Petersham, Massachusetts, United States - Inc-BW-C-4-O | ecosystem: Environmental > Terrestrial > Soil >... | reverse complement strand
CGGTGGGGACATCGCGCTGGTTGACGTCTCCAATCTCCGAAATAGCGTTGCTCCAGACGATTGCTCCGCTGGCGATGCTCGTCATCTCGGCGGAGATAGCAACCTGGACTTTCACGCTGCCCTGATAGTCGAGTTCCTCAAGCTTCTCCAGGCGCCCGCTGAGCACGTAGTCGACATCGCGGCTTCCGTCGTAGGCCTGCACATGGGCAAAGACTCCGCTCGCACGCAAGCGTTCGATGATCGCGTTGGTGACGAAATCACGAGGGGCCATCGCCCAGCGATGGTAGGCATAGAAGCCGATCTGTTCCGGGGATTTCTTATAGACAATTGCTCCCTGACGCAGGTAGGCGGGCGCGCGGAATTCGCGGATCGCGAGGCTCGCGTGAGCCTTCTCCGCAGCGGGCGGATCCGGCGGAGCAGGCAGGTTAAGGGTGTAGTAGTTTGGGTATCTCACTCTTCCCCCACAGCCGGTCAGGATCACCAAAGCCGCCAGACAGAAAACACTGTTGGTCACGATTCTTCTCATGATTACCATCCGCCGGCGCCCTGTGTCGGAACCGGCTCGATGCCGCTTTTCTCGTTTGATTCGCATTATTTAGGAACTTTCCGATCCTCAGGCTGTCTGATCCGAATCATGCTCCACGGACGCTGTTTCACCGATTCGGTCAAGTCATCCAGGTTTTCGGTTGCCGTCCGCAGGTTTTCGATTGTGTCATCGATCTTGTAATCATTTGCTCTCACGAGCACCTGCATGTCAGCCAGCAAACGCTTGGTTTCGAGCAAGGTGTCCTGCAATTCAGCCAGATCTTTGCGGACGGGCTCGCGCATCTCGCTGACGGTGCCATTCACGTTTTGGACAGTTTCGTCGGCGTGCTGGCTGAGCGCATTCAACTGATCGGTAAGGCGGTCAATCTTGGGCCGCTCCGTCGCAAGCATGGCGTCGACGTTATCGAGCACATCTCGTACCTTCCGCTGATTGGTTTGGCCGGTCACAGCATTCAGGTTTGCGAGAAGTGTGCGGGCATCTCCGCTGATTCCATGCAGTTCGCCTCGCACTTCGGTGATCAATCCGTTGGCGTTGTCGGCGACGACCGTCACCTTTTCGCTGATCTCGTCAAGGCTCGCGGCCTCCTGCGATGGAATCGTGGACCCCGCGGGCAGACGCTTCGCATCGTTGCTGCCGGTAGTGATGGATAGTGCCGCGCTACTCATCACGCTGAGCAGCCCCAGCTTGGCCACGGACTTTTCGTTCAACGGAGTGTTTTCTTTCACGCCCAGCAGAATCTCAATTCTGGTAGGGTCCGAGGCGGCGGGCCGTACCGCCGTCACTTTTCCCACATTGATTCCGCCGAACAATACAGACGCCCCCGGTTCCAGGCCGCCAGCGTAACGCAGATACGTGCGATAAGGAACGGTGTGTACGCCAAGCTGCGCGTTGATCAGGTAGATCAGCGTAAATGCCAGGACCGAGAAGCATCCCAGGACGAACGCTCCTACTTTCGCTTCCGTAGTCACTGGTTTACCTCCGACTGCATGTATTTTTCGAAATAAGCTGTTACGCCGGGCATCTTCGCTATGTTCTCGGGTATACGATCGAGAAACTGCCGCACCCGCGGATTCTGGCTCGCCTTGATCTCGTCTTTCGTGCCGACCGAACTGAATGAACCCTGATAGAGCATGGCGATGCGGTCTGCAATGCGGAACGCGCTCGGCAGTTCGTGGGTAACGACGATGACCGTCATCTGCAATGCTTCCTTGACCAGCAAGATCAGTTCATCGAGCTCGGCGGCAACGATGGGATCGAGCCCGGCCGATGGCTCATCGAGCACAAGAATTTCGGGGCCAAGGGCAAGCGCCCGCGCCACGGCCGCCCGCTTCTTCATCCCACCGGAGAGTGCCTGAGGAAGCAACTTGCCAAAGTCGGCCAGGCCAACTGCGGCCAACTTCATCCAGACCATCAGGTCGACGATTGAGGGGGCGAGCCGCGTATGTTCACGTATTGGTAAGGCGATGTTGTCTTCCACCGTCAACGAATTGAACAACGCCGCGCTTTGGAACGCCACCCCAATCGAGCGCAGGACTTTTTTCAACTCGGACTTTGAGCACTGGGTTATATCCGTTCCTTTCACGTGGATACTGCCCGACTTAGGGCGCTCCAGCCCGATGATCTGGCGCAACAAGGTGCTCTTTCCGGAACCGCTTCCACCCAACAACACCATCGTTTCTCCGTGCTCGATGTCGAGATTCAGCCCATTCAGCACGCGGCGCCCGTCATACTCAACTACAAGATCGCGGACGGAGATGATGGGCATCAGGGTTTCACCGTGAAATAAAAAATCGCGGTAAACACCGCGTCGGCCACGATGACGAGAAAAGTCGACTTTACTACCGCACTCGTAGTAGAGCGGCCTACAGAATCAGGGCCGCCACGAACACGGAATCCTTCCAGGCATCCGACGTGAGCGATGATGGTTGCGAACACCACGCTCTTGATGAGTCCCGTGATCACGTCGCGCAAGGTGATGGTGTTGAATACATAATGGATGTAGAGCAGTGGCGACAGGCGAGTGCTGAAGAACATGAACAACCCACCCGCCAATATGCCGAAGAGATTTGCAATGATGCTGAGGCAAGGAACGGAAATCAAGGCGGCCAGATACTTGGGCGCGAGCACAAACTCTACTGGCTCGAGCGCCATGACGCGGAGGGAATCGAGTTCCTCGGTCACCTTCATCGTCCCGATCTCAGCCGCGAACGCCGACCCGGAGCGCCCACTCACCGCAATCGCGGTGAGCAGCGGTCCAAGTTCGCGCGTGAAGCCCACCGCGACCAATTCAATGACATAGTGCAGAGCTCCAAATCGGCGCAACTCCGAGGCGCCCTGCAGGGCCAGAATGAATCCCGTGCAAATCGACATCAACGACACCATGGGCATCGCGTCCACGCCGATTTCGAGCATTTGCCTCACGGTGGCGCGCCAGCGGTAACGATTTCCTACAATGGGCAGCGCCTGCCCCATCGCCCGCAGCGTCGCCCACCACTGAATATTCAAACTTCCAACGTAGTCGAGGTGTTCGATCGTTCTTTCGCCGACACTTTCGAGAACATTCGCCATCAAGACACCTTTTGTCCCGAACCGCTCGCCTCGAACAAGGCCAGCACTCCGGTGACCTCGAACAGCCGGAGCGCGGCACCGCTAAGCCCCTGCAAGCGGAAGTTGATCTGGCGATGGCGGGCGGTTCTTAGAGATTCAATCAATGTGGCGACTCCGGACGTCTCAATGTAGGAAACGCCGGCTAAGTCGACGATGATGGTCTGAGGCAATGCTTCCTCCGACAAAAGAGTTCGCAGGCGATCGCGAAGATCGGGCGAGGAGTCGACATCGATTCGGCCGGTCAGGCGGACCACGGCGTCGTTTCCCATTCGATCTACTGAGATCTCGAGGTTGCCGCCTAAAGGAATTGCAACCCGCGCCACCGTTACTCCTTGTCTGCTCTCTACGGTTAGAATGCGTGATCCTGAATCACGCTTGTGAATTCACAATCAGGTCCTTGCATGCAGCCTTCCACAATCGTCACGGCAGTGATGCGGCGCGTTGGGATCTCATTTTTCTCCTACCAGCAGCAACTTGAGCCCGAGAGAGAGCGCCCTGACGCTTGGCCACACAAGTGCTTTACATACCCCCTGGATTCTTTCGTCGACCAGTATGAGTTGGAACGCGATAGCCGCTCTGATGTCACGAGTAATGACGCTTCTGTCAAAGTGAATGACACGCTGGATGGCGCTCAAGCCGCAACGATGGCCCTTGCAGCAAGGCACGCAGGCAGCTGCCTGTTGCGCAATTGTCGCAGCGGCGATGGCCGGCGGACTCTCCGCTGACACCCCACCGAGTACGTATCAGCTTCCCTCGGACGCAGCAGTCATCGGCTACCTCTTTCAATCGGTGAACTGGCATCGCCATGTGTACACGGAACGGCAGATTGCAAAAGAACCGGCCGACTTAATGTTTCTCGATGACAATCAAGCGATCGAACGGCAGATTGTGAAGCTCTCGTTCGAGTTCGCCAAGGCGGATGCCACGCTGGAGGCGAGCACCGCTTCATCGCATGACCGACCTGCCGCCTCAGACTCTCCTCCTGCTGATCTTGCGCACTTTATCAAATTAAAAGGCCGAAATGATCAGCTGATCCAGCAAGTAATGCACGAGATCGAGAACCTCGACAAAAAGGCAAAAAAAGCCACGGGGGCCGATCGCAGGACATGGAAAGCGGCCGAGGAAGATGCTCAAACTCGCTTGCAACTCCTGAACGCAGTCGCGCAGGGCCTCAATGATCTGGTCGAGTTTGTCCAGAGTTCTGGTGAAGGAGAAGACCACAGCGGACATTTGGATTCCACCATAGACGACCTCGCGCAATCGATACCGGAAGTGACGGGCCCGTCAGCTTCTTCGGCGACTTTGCCCCTGCAGGAGGCAGAGGCAAATTCCAGAACGGCTGGCCGTGACGCCGGCATCCTCGGGCTGGTCTCGGATGTCTCAGCCATGAAGCATAAGCTTCACGTGGTTGACGAAAAGATACGCCTCACCGATAACCTGACGCTATCCGCGAATAATCTGCGAATCCCGCTGTCCGGTTTCATCACCCGCCTCATTCAGGGCGTGGCCATAAGCAATTCGCAGACCAGCGATCTTTTGTCGTTGCGCGAACAAAAGTCGCATCTCGATGCCCTCGACCTCAAGGAGTTATCGCCGGTCATCGTAGCCCTCGATAAGCAAAAAGTTTTGCTCGCAGACTACAGGTCACACCTGCTGCCGTGGCGAATGGCAGTGGCGGGCCAATACCGGCAGGCGTGGAAACAACTGCTGATCCGCCTGATCGTTGTCTCGGCGATCATAGCTCTGATACTCGTAATCGGCGAGCTTTCGCGCCGGTTCACAATGCGGCATGTTCACGATCCGAATCGGCGTCGGTTCATCAGCATGAGCCACCAATTTCTGACTCTGTTCGCGATTACGGTGGTCATTGTGTTCGCGCTTGCCTCGGACTTGAAATCGGTCGCAACCTACTTTGGCCTTCTGAGCGCCGGACTTTTATTTGCACTCGAAAACGTCATTCTTGCGACTCTCGGCTCTCTCCTTTTGGTGGGGAAACGCGGCATCAGAATTGGCGACCGAGTGCAGGTCTCAGGGGTTACCGGCGATGTCATCGATATGGGCCTGTTGCAATTCCAGTTGAGAGAATTCGACGTAAACAACGGGAGATACACCGGTCACGTGGCAACTTTTTCGAATTCGCTGGTTTTTGTGTCCCCAGCCACGGGTCTCATGAGGTTTGATTCTGTTCCGGACAAAACCTCGCCGGCAGCGAGCAAGAGCGGAGGGGAGCCGCAGGCAGAGGGGCGCGTTTCGGTTGGGGGTGAACAGAGCGGGTAACTGCAGTTAGAAATTTGGCTCCTGCCGCTGAACATCGTACTGAACATCGCAGTGAACATCGGGACCACAACGTCATTCTGTTGACTTTGGCTTTCCTGTCATGGTCATTGACACTGGCCGTTTCCCGTCCGCACTTGATCGCTCAGGTCTTCTCAGGTCTGGGCCGAGACGATTGCCACGCAAATCCGGGTTCGGTCTGCGCTTTCCTAACGCTCGACGGTTGGGGTGGCAGTACTTCGCGATGGCAGTGAGCTTGCTTAGCTCAGGCGTGGCATGCGGCAACGCCCGTAAATCTCCGGCCCGGCTGGAGCACTCTCAGGTTATGAGGTGAGATGACGATGCAAGTCGCGCTCATGGTCCCCTGCTATATAGACATGTTCTATCCACATGTCGGCATAGCCACCCTCGAGTTGCTCGAAAGATTGGGAATCGACGTTGTATACCCGAAGGATCAGACGTGTTGCGGCCAGCCCATGGCCAACAGCGGCTGCTATGAAGAGGCGCAAGCGACCGAAGAGCACTGTGCCAGAGTCTTCGGCTCCTTCGATTGCGTGGTTACTCCATCCGGCAGTTGCACTCATCATATCCGGAACAAGTTCACTGCTGGGGCGGACTCACCAGAAAGGCAAAATCTGGTCCGAAATACCTACGACCTGGTTGAGTTCCTCCACGACGTCCTGAAGGTCCGCGAGTTCCCCTGGACGACATTCGAGCATAAGGTCGCACTGCACACCAGCTGCTCCGCGATTCGTGGATTGAACATGGCATCGATGTCCGAACGTGTGCATGCCCCGGTCTTCTCGAAGCCAAAAGCTCTGCTCAGCGGAGTTCCTGGCATTGAGTTCGTTGAGTTCGAGCGCGTGGACGAGTGCTGTGGCTTCGGCGGCACCTTCGCAGCGACCGAGGAGGCAGTCTCCGCGAAGATGGGATACGACAAGCTGGCTCTCATCGAGAAAGCGTCGCCGGAGTGCATTGTCTCCTCGGACATGTCCTGCCTGATGCATCTGCAAGGCTGTGCGCGCAGGCAAAAGCAAGATATTCCCTTCTATCACGTCGTCGAAGTACTGAACGGAGTGTCTTTATGAGCAGGCCAGTCGACCAAGCAAAGAATGCTGAGAAGTTTCTGGCCGATACCGTCCATGAGCAACGGCTCGATAAGCTGCTCTGGGCAATGAGAATGAGGCGCGATGCCGCGGCCCGCCAGGTTCCTGAGTGGGAAGACCTCCGGAGCTTAGCGTCTGCGATCAAAGAGCACACGTTGTCGAACCTCTCCGACTACCTTATTCAATTCGAGGCCAGGGCCACAGCCAACGGCGTGACCGTACACTGGGCCAGGGATGCTCACGAGCACAACCAAATTGTCTATGACCTCCTTGCCGAACAAGGAATGAACTTGCTGGTCAAGTCCAAATCCATGCTGACGGAGGAATGTGAAATGCGTCCGTTCCTCGAGAGGCGAGGTATTCGGGTCACAGAAACGGACCTCGGTGAGCGCATCCAGCAACTGGACGATCAGCCTCCCGGCCACATCGTCGGTCCAGCGATACACAAGACGAACAAGGACGTGGCCGTCCTGTTTTCGGAAAAGTATGGGTCCGATCCCAACAATGAAGATACCGCTTACCTCGCAGGCGTGATGCGGGAGAACACCCGGCCAGACTTCCTCACGGCACGCGCCGGCATGACGGGTGCAAACTTCGTGGTGGCGGAAACGGGAGCGATTGTGGTGGCGACCAACGAGGGGAATGCCGATCTCTCCGCGAACACGCCACGGCTGCACATATGCTCGGTCGGCATCGAAAAGGTCATTCCTACCACGGAAAGCCTGGCGGTCTTCATTCGCTTGCTCGCCCGAAGCGCCACGGGCGATACCATCACCCAGTACACCTCGATGTTCCGCGGACCGCGCAAAGGAGCGGCCATGCACGTCATCCTGGTTGATAACGGAAGATCGGCGCGCCTCGGAATGAAGCGGTTCTGGCATTCCTTGAAATGCATTCGCTGCGCGGCATGCATGAACACTTGTCCGGTGTACCGCAGAAGTGGTGGTCTGAGTTACGGCTCCACGTACATGGGACCCATCGGCATCATCATGATGCCGACCTTTGAGATTCGAAAGTACAGCGAGCTTCCTTTTTCCTCGACCCTGAATGGCAGCTGCTCGAATGTGTGTCCGGTCAAGATCGACATCCATGAGCAGATCTACGGGTGGCGCGAAGTCATGGAGGAGAACGACCAGATCCAGGTTGTAAAAAAGGAGGCCATGCGGGTCGCCGATAAAGTGCTCAGCCATCCGGCGCTCTATCAGATCGCGACGGCCACACTGTCAACCGCACTGGAAGTCCTTCCCCACTTCGCCATCTACAGCCGCCTGAATGCATGGGGCAAGCACCGGGACGTCCCGGACGCCGCTCGGGAAACATTTCACGAATGGTATAGCACTCATCGCCTCAGAGCCAACGAGGAAGTTAGATCATGAACTCGATGCAGGTACTTTCGAGGAACACGATTCTGGGCGCAGTTCGAGCGAGCCAACCGGCTGCGCAACCGATGCCCACTATCCCTCATTTCCACACCAACAAGCCCGCCGACCTTGCGGCCGCCTTTTGCGCGTCGATCGCTCGCATGGCGGGAGTCGTAGTCACCGAAGACGTGCCTGATCTGGATTCGTTTCTGCGCGCCAAGTTTCCGAATGCCAAGGTCATCTGTTCGGCGATCCCGGAATTTGCCGGGACGATCAAACCGGCAAGCTTCAATGATTGGTCGGAGGCCAGCACAATCGATGTTTGCATCTTGCGGTCGCCGATGGCTGTTGCCGAAACCGGCTCCATACTGCTCTCCGACATGGAATTGCAAGTGAACACAATCGCGTTCCTGGCGCATGATCTCGTGGTCCTGCTAGACGCGCAGCAGATCGTTTCGAATATCCACGATGCATACGAACACCCGCACTTCAAACAAAGGCAATACAGCGTTCTGATGACCGGTCCCTCTGGCTCCGGAGATATCGGTGGGGTTGTCGTCCATCCGGCTCAGGCCGCGAAGACTCTAACTGTTCTCCTTTCGCCCGCTCCGAATGCCGGTAAGCGCACGGGGTAAATGCAAATTCATCGATGTGCAAGATTTGTTCGAGTTTCCGCCAACTAGAACGCTAAACAAAAACTAAGGAAGGAGATACAAATGCTTAAAGGCTTCAATTATCCGCTCACTCCGAAAGGCAAATCGACCCTGAATCCACCTCCACCCTGGTACTACTCTTCAGACTTCCTCAACATCGAATTCTGGGCGGAGCCAACTGCCGTGGCGGCGGTGTTACCTCCCGGGCTCGACCCCGATCGCTCCGCCAATGGTCACGCCAACGCTCTTTTCTACGATTGGCAGTTCAGCGGAAACGACGACGAATATCTTGACCCGGCCCGTTATCAATACCGTGAGTTCTTTGTCCTCGTAGATGCCCTATTCCAAGGCAAGCCGGTCGCTTACTGCCCCTATATTTTCGTGGACAACGACGCGGCGATAGCTCGCGGTTGGACGCAGGGCTATCCCAAGCGTCTCGGCGAGGTTTTTCAGACCAGGTATTACGCTGCGACAGGAAAGGCGGGTCCCGCCCTCGCAGCCGGATCCAAGTTTGCTGGATCCGTTACATCCGCCGGACAAAGGCTTGCCGAGGCGGTTGTTACGCTGAAGGAACCGGTAACGGATCCGCGGGGGTTGGCGCAGAGGCCGATCGTCAATCTTCTTCACTGTCCTTGTCTCGCAGCTGATAAGCAGGACCGGCCGGCGATTCACGAACTTGTCGAGAATGTTCCCCACGACGTGAAGATTGAGCAGGCATGGGTTGGAGGAGGATCTCTGAAATTACCCGTCTGCAGAGGCGAAGAACTCTCGGATTTGGCACCTCTCCGCTGTGGCACCGGCATGCGAGCTTCCCTGGCATACGTCGTCGATGATCTCAAGACGCTGAAGGATTTGAGAAGGTAATGCTCCGAGGTGGCGCAGTGTTCTGCCTCTTTTTCAGCATTGCGGGGTGAATCCTTCATGGGTTTCGCTTCCACTCGCAGCAAGAGGGTGCGTTCAAAGAATTCAACCAGGTTCGGGAAAGGAATGACAATGGCAAAGAGAGTGGCTGACCTGCTGGTAGACGTGTTGTTGGAAGCGGATGTTCAGCGAATCTACGGAGTGCCGGGCGATTCGCTCAATGGCATCACGGATTCGCTTCGCACCCGCGAGAACATCCAATGGATCGGCATGCGGCATGAGGAGGCAGCCGCGTTCGCAGCCGGCGCAGAGGCGCATCTCACCGGCAAATTGGCGGTATGCGCCGGAAGCTGCGGACCTGGAAACTTGCACTTGATCAATGGCCTTTACGATTGCCAGCGCAGCCGCGTCCCCGTTCTGGCCATCGCGGCGCAAGTTCCGAGCGCTGAAATCGGGAGTGGGTATTTTCAGGAGACTCATCCGGAACAGATCTTCGCGCAGTGCAGCCACTATTGTGAGCTGGTTTCGCAGCCCGAGCAGATGCCGCGTGTGCTCGAGATTGCGATCCAGACAGCGATTTCACGGCGTGGGGTTGCAGTGGTCGTGATTCCTGGAGATGTGGCCTTGCGAGACGCGGTGGAGCAACAACCGCGGTTGCTTTTTGCCCCGCCGAAACCGACGGTGTGCCCATCTGATGACGAACTGAGCGTACTTGCAGAAGTTCTGAATCGCTCAAAGAGGGTAACCATCCTGGGGGGCGCTGGGTGCGCCGGAGCTCACGGTGAACTGGTTGAGCTCGCGGGCAAGCTGCAGGCTCCCATCGTGCACGCTTTCCGCGGCAAGGAGTTCATCGAATATGACAACCCGTTCGATGTAGGCATGACTGGCCTGCTCGGATTCTCGTCCGGCTATCACGCAATGATGAGCTGCGATACGCTGCTGATGATCGGCACCGACTTTCCCTATCAGCAGTTCCTTCCGAAGAACGCGACCGTGGTGCAGGTCGATGTTCGAGGCGAGCAGCTGGGGCGTCGCTGCAAAGTCGATTTTGGCTTTGTAGGAGACACGAAGGCCACGCTGCGAGCGCTGTTGCCCAGGCTGCAGCAGAATCAATACGAAGAGCATTTGAAAGAATCGCTCGATCACTATCGTAAGGCACGCCAGGGTCTGGACAAGCTGGCAAGCGGCGATTCCAGCGCAAAACCTATCCATGCACAATATGTCGCTAGCGTGATTGATAAACTTGCGTCCCAGGATGCGATCTTCACCTTCGACGTCGGAACGCCAGTCGTCTGGGCAGCGCGCTATCTCCGGATGAATGGCAAGCGCCGGCTGGTTGGT
>Ga0210398_10006478_pt1 | contig 10752 bp, 10 predicted proteins | sample IncBWC4OmetaG_FD_161047 | JGI IMG/M metagenome (GOLD analysis project Ga0210398, IMG submission 161047) | Forest soil microbial communities from Barre Woods Harvard Forest LTER site, Petersham, Massachusetts, United States - Inc-BW-C-4-O | ecosystem: Environmental > Terrestrial > Soil >... | reverse complement strand
CGCTTTCTCTCGCTCGCGCGGCAGCCCGTCGACACGGGTGCATTCCCCCAGCGCGATCTTCGCCGCCTCGTAATTCGCCGGAAGCCGGGCATCGGCGACCGACGGCAGGTTGGCGGGCACGGGCTCGACTGTCACGCCGCCCTCGCCGCTTCAACCTGGCGCTCGATATAGGCGTGGATCGACGTCATTAAAATTTTGGTGTTTTTGCCCTGCTTAAAGAACTCGAACTCGCCGGCGTTGAGAAGTTCATAGAATTTCGTGTTACCGACATCGAGTAAGCGTTGGGCTTGCCTTGGCGAGACCACCAACGGCTCGTTTTGAGTCTTTCCTTCGTCCGAATTCTACATTTGTTGTCTCCAGAAGCACGGTGGCGACTAGAGACGAGTGAACCAGAACGAAACGGCGCGGTGACCCTCACAAATCGAGGGGCCCCCTCAAATGTGGGGTCTGGCTATCAAAAACCCCGGCAGGACCAGCCGCGCGTCGGCGACGAAGCTTCTGCCGGTGACGATCGAGCTGGGCAGCAATCGCGCGGGGGGCCATGCTGTCAAATCCGGCCTCGATCAGGAACTCGCCAATGGCGCGTGTCGCCGCCGAATCTGCCGAGAAGCGCGCCGACGGTTGATAGATCTTGCCTGGGATTACCGGCTCGAACACCGAGATCCACAGGTTCGCCATCGTAAGCAAGTCCTCCAGCTGGGCTTTTCGCGCGTTGGAGAGCTTACGCTTAGGCATCAAGGGGGTCAGGTTATCGAGCGCCGCCACGTCGTCACGAAGCGCTTTGAGCCGATCGTCCCATGGGGGTCGGCCTTGCAACGGAATCATTTCCGCTGCCCGTAACTCATCGTGGTACACGCGACGCGTGACTGCGATTGCCTTCAATTCCGCCTTCCGCTTCTGCTGCGCCTTCGCGTCTTTCGCAGCTTCGGCGGCAAAGGTTTCGCGCCAAAGGCGGGCGCCCAAAATCGCATCAGCGATTTTTTTGATCCCGGCAGGACCCGCCTCGGCAGAAGGCCCGGGCCCAAGGATCTGGCGCACCTTTTGCTGCATCTTACAGTCCCGCCCGAATCGGCAGCACGTTGTTGCCGGCGGGCGCCGGCTGAGCGCAGAACGCCGCCCACTCCTCCATGAGCTGCGCCCGCTTCTCGAACAGATCGCCGCGGCGATACGCCGCCTCTACCTTGTCGTCGACGACGTGCGCGAGTGCCATTTCAGCGACTTCGCCGACGTTGGGGATCGATCGGCAGCACTCAGATGCCCAATCCCGAAAGCTCGATCGGAAGCCATGCACAGTCGCGGCCTTCCTGGTGCCCATGTCGTCTTGCAGGTACTTCAAGATGTTCTTAAGCGGCTGGCCCGGTGCTAAGCCGGAGAAGATATAGCCGTTCGGGTCGCCCTCGAAGCACCCGACCTTCTCGAGCACGTCCATCGCGGCGGCGGACAGTGCGACACGATGCTCGCGCTCGCCCTTCATCCGACCCGCCGGGATTGTCCAAACCATCTTTGCCCGCTCAACCTCGCGCCGCCGGGCGCCAAGGATTTCCTCGGTGCGCTTGACCGTCAGAATGGTGAACTCCAGTGCTCGTGCCGACATGGCCCCTTTTCGTTGGCGCAGCTCGAACATGAAGGCCGGCACGTCGTCATAGGGCATGGCCGCATAGTGCTCACCGCGGCCCTTCGCTGCGCGCGCTGCCTGCGCCACCTTGGATAACTTAGGCAGCTTGTGCTCCAAGTGGCCACGCCAGCGCGCCGGGTTTTCGCCCTTGCGGTACTCGCTCACCGTCGCCCAATCGAGAATGCTTTCGATGCGACCGCGCACGCGGCTCGCTGTCTCAGGCTTTACCGCCCACATCGGCTCGATTACCTGCATGACGAGGCCGGTATCGACCGCCTGCACGGGTAGATCGCCAAGGATGGGGTAGGCGTAGGTTTCGAGCGTCGTTCCCCATTGCGCCGCGTGCTTGGCGTTCTTCCAGCCGGCCTCGTGCGCTTTGATGTAGCCGGCGCCGCACTGACGGAAGGTCACCGCCCTGGCCGTCTCGATCTTGCGCCGCTGAAGATCCGCGCGACGTTTGGCAAGCGGGTCTTGCTCTGTTTCACCGTGCCGAAATGCAATCAGAGTCTCGCGATGCTTCTGAGCCTCCGCACGCGCTTTCGCCAGCGTGACGTCGCGCGCCGAGCCAAGGCCCATTTCGCGCAGTCGACCGTCGATGCGATACCGGAACGCCCACGAGGCGGATCCCCATCGCGAGATTTGAAGATACAATCCGCTGCCATCGCTGGTGTAGCCTGGCTTTGCCGTCGTGATGAGCGTTTCGACAGTCTTCGCCGTTAGCTGATTTCGCTTAGTCAAAGCGCGGTCTCCGTCGAACTGATTCGCCCCAATTCCTACCCATACTATGGTGCCGGGTATAAGCGAATGGCCACGGAGGCGCAAGAATTAAGATACTAGGATTACTGCGCTTTTAGAGATGGAGACGGAGGTGGGCGAAGGGGTTTTCACGGATGCCTCTTCCGCCATTTTTAGAGGTTGCCAGCCTCCCTTTTGACCGCTGGCGACTTTCGACCGAACCGAAGACGTCTTGATCGGGCAGGGTCGGCCTCGGGGCATTAGTTGTCGTCCGCTTAGTGCCGGGCGAATGGGTGTGCTCGACGATCAGCACAATTGCCACGGCTCAATAAGTTTTGCCCGCTCGCCGGTGTCGAAGATGGCCCACCAGACACCATCGCGGTCATGCTGCCACAGGATCTCGATCTCGATACCCGAGCGCTGATCTTCATCGCGGGGTGTCTCGCCCGTCATAGAACCTCTCGCCTCACTAGCAAGCGTGCGTCAGGCAGAATTGCTGCGGCGGGGGAGGTGGCGGCGGTGGTGGCGGAGGTGGTGGGGGAGGCGGAGGGGGCGGAGGTGGCTGAAACGGCTGCGTCCCTTTTGAGCCGCTGCCATAGATGCCAGCCGGCGAGACCGGTATGGATTTGTCGCCGGCGATTGCAGACCCGGTCTTCGGATCGACATTCGGCGACGACATCAAGTTGCCGTTGAGCTGCGGCACGTCGACCCCGGCCCCGCGGGCGCCGACCCTGGTTCCGGCCGGGCCGCCCGCCTGCCCCAGCAACGTATCCATCGTCACGACGATCATAGGCGGGGGCGGACCCGGCACCGGCGTGGTCGGCCGCTGACCAAAGCGCACCAGCGTCGAAAAGCCGGCATTGACCGCCACCGTCACACCGCCGCCAGTGACGAGCGCGGTGCCGCTTTCGACCGAAACCGTCGTCGCCTTTGCCGTCGAAACGGTGATCGTCATCACCGTGCCGCGCACGCCGATCTGCGCCGACGGCGTCGACAGCGCGTAGTCGGACTTTGGCAAGATACCCGTCGTGAAGCGCGCGACGCCCTTGGCGATCGACACCGCCACCGACGACTTGCTGGGATCGGGATCAAACACGAAGCGGTCGAGCACGACCGAAGATTGCGGACCGACCGACAGTTCGGTGCGGTCCTGAAAAGTCACGTGCGACGCGCTGTTGTCGGCGGTGTTGATGGTCTCGTTCTGGAACACGTCGATGCCGGCGCGCAGCGGCGTCGTCTCGTTTGTCGCCGCCAGCGTACCGGTGACGGAATTGACCACGATCGAGGTCGCGCCGATCTGCGTTTCCGCCGCCATTGCCGGCACGACCAGCAGAGCGGCAACCGTCCACAAGGCTGCCCCGAGGGAGCGTCGTTTCCTATGGGTAGCGGATGCCATCATCGTTTCCTGCGACGGCTCGGTCAGAACCGGATAGTGCCGATCAGCGACACAATATGATCCGCGAACCGCTGCGCCGCGTCGTTCGAGAAATTACGGTCGTAACGGTAATCGAGATCCAACTGCAGGCGCGGCCACAAAAATCCGACCAACCTCACCCCGATTATCGGGATCAGCTGAATGTCCTGACGATCATTGGTCGGGATCGGATCGTGGCTGTCGTAGTACTGGGCGTCAGCAAAGATGCCGAGCTTGCCGACCACCCGTTCGGCGCCGAGCTGATGCTCCGCCAGCGGGGTCAGCGTCAGGACGTCGAGATCGCCCTCAAGGTAATGCGCTGGCTGCGGCAGGGGGGTAACGTTTGGCGAACTCGCGCCGTTATAGACAAAACCCGGCGTCAGGGTGAGCTGCGTGTGCGTCGCCGGGATCAGATCGTCGAATACGAACGGGGCCGTCGCGTGCATCACGACGCCGCTGCGGTACGCGTTGTAACCACCCGCGAAATGGTCATAACCGACGAGCAGGTTGACCGATTGCAGCGCCTGGCTTCGCGCGGGAAACCAGTTGAAGACCATGTTACCGGCGTCGAACAGGAACTCCGGAATGTGGTCGCCTTCGGTCGGCGTCTGCCCCTGCAGCGCGTATTCGCCACTGGCCGCGACGCGAAGTCGGCCTAAGCCACCAAGATCGAAGACCGGGCCGCTATCAATGGTCACGTAGTCGATATCACCCGGGCTGTAGCGGACGTGCGCGTTGCCATAGATGTCGAGATTGCTTTGCCACCACGTGTCACCAAGCCGACGGGTATCATTGATGGTGAACTCGCCAAAGCCAACCGCATCGGGATAGGCGCCGGAGAAAACCGGCGGAAGCCGCGCCGAGTTGCTTTCATAGCCAAGGCCGAGACGCAGTGTGTAATCGGTCTGCGTACCGCTTGGCGGCGGCGTCGCGCCTGCAATCGCCGCCTGTCCCCCGGTGGCGCCGGCTGACGTCAGCGCGGCCCGGGCCAATGCGTTGTTTGGGTCAAGACTGAGCACCTTTTGATATATCTGCTGCGCCTCGCCAGATTGGCCGGCGGCTTGCAGACTGGCCGCATATGTAAGATTGGCCGCGACCGCGTTCGGATCCTGCAGCACCGATTCAAATTGCGACAAGCTGTCGTCGGGCGCCGCCGATTGAGCCATGACCCGATGGCACAACAGCAAAAGCGGTGCGCAACATGCCGCCGTTACGATAAAAGCGCGAGAGCGCTGCCCCACCAAGTGCTCCGCAACTATCTACCGAGCGGCCGGCCGCCCAATCCAGGGTATAGAGTCGCACTCTCGGAATCCCGGGGCAAGCACCTTTCGCGCTTAATGCGATCGACCACCAAATGTGGAGTTACCGCCACTGAACCCACTGCTAGTGGAGTTGCCACCGTTAGACACGCCGACGGGGTATCCGCGCGATCCGCCTAAATCACCACCGCCAACGCCGAGACCGCCGCCAACACCGACACCACCGCCAACGCCTGGTTGGGAGCCACCGCTGGGCGGGCGATATTCGCCGGGCTGGTAGCCATACGGTGGATACCCACTATCCGGCGTGCCGTACGGGTAGGTGCCACTGGGAGGAGGAGGATTCCTCGGCGGCGCGGTCGTCAGCAGCAGCGCGTCCATTTGCGTCGTGATCGCCGGCGGTGCGGTACTCGGGCTCGGCGGCGTCGGCGGCCGTCCAAAAGCGACAAAGGTGGTCTGCCCGGCATTGACCGTCACCGTGACGCCTTGCGCGCTCACCGCGGTCGCTCCTTCCTCGACCGAGACCCACGAATCCCGCGATTCGGAAACGATTGTCGTAAACACCGTGCCGCGCACCCCGATCGTACATGCGGGCGTGGTCACCTCGTAGTCGGGCTTGGGCAAAAGGCCGGTCGAAAAGCGAGCGACACCCTTGGCGATCGAGACCGCGACCACCGATGCGGCGGGATTAGGATCAAAAACAAAACGATCGAGCACGACACGGGACGCGGGGCCGATCGACAATTGCGTCTGATCCTGGAACACGACGCGCGAAGCGCTAGCGTTCGCGGTATCGATGGCCTCGTTCTGGAACACGTCGATACCCGCCCGCAGCACTTGCTCCTGACGGGTCGAGGCAAGTGTTCCGGTCACGCTGTTGACGACCTGCGCCGCCGAGCCGATCTGCACGTCAGCCACAGCGGGCGCTGCGGCCAAGCCTAAGGCCAAAATGATGGCTGAGCCGATTGTCTTCCGGGGAAATGAGTCGGTCGACAGATTCATCGTCCGCCTCCAATTTACTACGCCATAGATACGCGCCTTGCGCGCGCCTGGTTCTAGCCTAGAGATTGTTCCGGCTGCCGCCAAGGCTCACAGACACACCGAGTTGAAATTGCGAATTAACGCGACGGGACGCGCGGCTGGGCGAACGTGCTGCTGTCGAGAACCGTCTGGAACTGCTCCTCGATCTGCCGGGTAAGACTGCGCGACTCGGCCTCGTTTGAGATGACGTGCGGCGTCAGGAGCATGATGAGCTCGGTGCGACCGGCGCCATTGGTGTGCGTGCCAAACAGCGAGCCCACCCCGGGGATCTCGTTCAGCACCGGGATGCCTTGCGATTCGCGATTGTCGTTCTGCTGGATCAGCCCGCCAAGAAGGATGGTCTGACCAGTCTTGACGCTGATCGTACTGTTGAGGCGGCGCTGCTGGAAGGTCGGTGAATCGATTTGCGAGGTCGTGGTGTTGACGACAGTGCTGACCGACTGGTTGACGTCCATCGTCACGTAGCCGCCGGTATTTACACGCGGCGTCACCTCAAGCACGACACCCGTTTCCTTGTAAGTGACGTTGTTGACGATCGTGGAGTTGCTGGTGATCGCGTTGGTCGCCGACTGGGTGATGATCGGCACCACATCGCCGACTTGAAGGCGCGCGGTCTCATTGCTGAGCACCAGAAGGCGCGGTGTCGAGATCACCTTGGTCTGCGTCACATCGGACAACAGGTTGAGGATTGCGCGCGGGCTGAAATTACCGGTGACCCACGACAAGCTGAAACCGGGGGTCGCCGACGCGATGGCGGCGCTGCTCGCGGTAGTGAGCAGCGAGCTGGTCTTGCCGGAATTGATGAAATACTCGACGCCGTAATTGAGGTTGTCGTTGAGCGTCACCTCGGCGACGGTGACCTCGATCAGCACCTGCAACGGCGGCACGTCGATACCCGCAAGCACTTCGCGAATCAGTTCGTAATCCTTGGCATTCGCGGAGATCAGCAACGCATTGTGCGCTTCATCGGCTTGGATTCGAACGCCGTTATCATCGGGGGGCGGGGTGGGCTGCGAGTCCGGACCGGCTGCCGAGGGAACGGCGGGCGCAACCGGCGCCGCGGACACCGGCACAGGCGCCATGCCCGGCATGCCCGGCATGGCCGACTGATCGGCCGGCTTGGCCGGCCCCTCAAAGCCGGGCGCCGCCGGCGCGAGACCTGTATCCGCGGTGGCCGACGCCGGGGGCTTGAACTGGATCTTCATTCCGGTCAGCAGGCCCTGCAGCTTTTCGCCGATCTGCACCGCCTTGGCGTATTGCAGATTGTAGACATAGACCCGCCGCTCGGTGAGATCCTGCACGCGATCGAGCCGGGCGATCCAACTGCGCGCATCGTCGAGGTAGCGCGCCGACCGGCTGATCACCATGACCGCGTTGAACCGCTTGACCGGCATGAAGCGGATCGCGTCCGCGTCGGCTTCCTTGCGGGTTGCCGTGAAAATATTGCTCAGTTCGTCGACCAAAGGGCCCGGATCGGCGTTGCGCAGCGGCACGATCGCGATCGATGTGCCGGAGAGCTGGTCGATGTCGAACACCCTGACGGTTTCCTCGGCCAGCTGCAAATCGCTCGGGGTGCCCTGGATCAGCAACAGGTGACGCTTGTCGTCGACCGCGATCGGGCGACCGGGCGGCAGAACTTTTTCGAGAACCCGCTGCATGTCGGTCGCCCCGACAAAGCGCAGCGGGAAGACCTCGGTGTGTTGCCCGGGGAGCGACGTGGCGGAAGCAAAGGGCGCCGCCGCGTCGCTCTTGCCGGTCTTGCTCAACGGCATGACGCGAATAATGCCGTCCGACTGGACCATCGTCGCGCCACGGCTGTTGAGCACCGCCTCGAGCGTCGACAGCACCTCGCTTTTTGAAATCGCCCGGCTGACATTGAACGTAACCGGTCCCGAAACCTCAGGATCGATCACGTAATTGAGCTTCAGGGTCTCGCCCAGGACGGTGTTGATGACGTCCCGGATATCGGCGCCGGCGAAATTGAGTGTGACGTCGGCCGGATCGCCACCGCCAACAGTGGTCGGCTTCGTCGTCGTCGCATTGGTCGGCGCGTCGTCGCCGTGCACGACGATCGGCTGCAGCGAATTTCCAAGCCGGTTCGCCGGCACGGTCGCGACGGCATGACCTGGAGGAGGCGCCGACGGCAGCAGCGTGGCGCTGTTACTTGCTTCTGCCAACGGCGATGCGGCGCCGGGCGGCTGCTGCGAGCTCGACCCAAACGGGTTGTAGCTGCACGCAGCGACCGCGATGACCATTAAAATCGTCGGCCATCGCCATCTTCGCTCGGGCGCTCGCAGCCGCTGCTCCTTGCCGCGCGGCCGACAATGCGGGCGCGCGACGAAAAAACTACGCTGCGACGTGGAAATCCCCCGGGGGTTAGGTGGACTTGAGGTGCGTCTCACCGGTAGAATCACCACGCTCGTTGGGGGGAGTCAACGGTGGCTGGGGCAAAACCATGAAACGAACCGGCACGGCGCTTGTTGCTCTCTGGTTTATTGCCGGCACCGGCATTTCCACAGCCGCCGAACCGCCGCCGGTCGCGGCCAGCCAGCTCGCCGGCAACACGCTGAGTGCGGTTGCTTTCGTGCCGCGCCCGGCGAATCTGTCGGGCGCCAACGGGCCCAATGGCGGGGAACTCGAGCGAATCATGCTGCAGGCGTATCTCGGCGTTGATGGTAGGGCGCTGGTACGTGCGTGGGACGCGAGCCGCGACGCCTATACCGCGCCGAGCGAACGGCGTTGGAGCCTGACCGGCTCGACCTTCTGCGTCGATGTGCCGCTCGTCGTGCCGCAACCGATTTGCGCCGACATCCACATCTGGGGACCGCGCATCGCTGGTGTCGGGGTCAAGCCCTATGCGATGCTCGACGGCGATTTGCAGCCGGGCAACATCATCGGGGGCGGCAGGTGACCTATCGGCTGCTCGGCGCAATCCTCCTGCTGCTCACGGCATCGCCGGCGCTGGCGCAGTCACAGCCCGCGGCGCCGCCGTCGATCGGCATCCATCTTGGCGTCGCTACCTGCAACGGCAGCTCCTGCCACGGCGCCAGCGAGCGGCCGCGCAACTCCTACGTTCGAGGCAACGAATTCCTGATCTGGTCGAAGCAGGACAAGCATCGCCTCGCTTACAATGTGTTGCTCGACGACCGCGCCAAGAAGATGGCGCAAGCCTATGGCCTCACCGAGCCGCCGGAAAAGGCGGCTGTCTGTCTCGATTGCCACGCTGACAACGTGCCCACCAGCCGGCAGGGACCACTGTTCCAGCTGTCGGATGGGGTCAGCTGCGAAGCCTGCCACGGCGGCGCCTCCGGCTGGCTCGGCATCCATATCTCCGGCGCGACGCATGCCGAAAATGTCGCCGCCGGGCTTACCCGCACCGAGCGACCGATCGTTCGCGCGGAGAAGTGTCTCAGCTGCCATTACGGCGACGAGACCAGGTTCGTGTCGCATCGGCTCTATGGCGCCGGACATCCGCGGCTCACTTTTGAGCTCGATGCCTACACTGCTATCGAACCTGCGCATTTTGTCGTCGACCAAGGTTATGTCGAGCGCAAGGGCCGGACCACCGATGTCCAGGTGTGGGCGGTCGGTCAGGCAATCGCGCTGGCCAAGCGCATGGACGCCGTGCTCAACCCGGCGCACGCACCGCAAGGCTTCTGGCCCGAATTCGCCTTCTTCGACTGTCAGTCCTGCCATCACGAATACGGCGGCTATGCGCGAGCGACGACGACGGGGCTGGAACCAGGCGCGGTCAAGTTCAATGACGCCAACGAGGTGATGCTCAAGATCATCGCGCAGCGTGTCGCGCCGCAGACGGCAACCGCGCTCAGTGAGCACATGATGGCGCTGCACCAGGCGACGATCGGTGACTGGGCCGGCGTCCAGCGTGAAGCAGCGGAGGTCAAGACGGCGGCGCAGAGCCTTGTCGAACGGCTCGCTCAGCATGATTTCACCGGCGACGACATGCGAGCGCTCGCCGACGCACTCATCAGTACCGCCGGCAGCGACGACGTCTATTCGCACGATGAACAGATCACCATGGCGCTTGAGGCGATCAGCACGGGCCTCAAGGCCTCGGGCGACATCGACGGGAAGCAGGCGGCTGCGGTCGATAGTGCGATGAAGGCCGTCTACACCGCCTTCCCCGACAATCAGAGTGTGCATCAGGACGCCTTCCTCAAGGCACTCCGGAACCTGCAGCAGGCGATGCGGAAATGATGAGCCTCCGGCGCTGCGCCCTCGCCTGCGTTTGGCTGCTCGCGCTGACGGCGCCGGCTATGGCGCAAACCGCGACCAGCAACGCGATCCATATCGGCGTGCAGAGCTGCGCCAACGAAAACTGCCACGGCGCGGTTAAGCCTTTTGCAAACTCACACGTGCCGCAGAACGAGTATTTCATCTGGTCACAGAAGGATAAGCACGCTCAGGCGTATGCGGTGCTGACGAATGACCGCTCGAAGCGCATCGCGAAGAACCTCGGTCTAGCGGACGCCGCGACCGCGCCGCTCTGTCTCGACTGCCACGCCGACAACGTACCGCCCGAGTGCCGCGGCCCTGAGTTCCTGCTGTCCGACGGAGTGGGCTGCGAAGCATGCCATGGCGGCGCCGAATCGTGGCTTGGGAGGCATTTGAGCGGCTATGACCACAAGGCGAATGTCGCCGCCGGCTTATATCCGACCGACGATCCC